>Ga0070709_10000236_pt1 | contig 35739 bp, 10 predicted proteins | sample LARL51metaG_FD_65449 | JGI IMG/M metagenome (GOLD analysis project Ga0070709, IMG submission 65449) | Corn, switchgrass and miscanthus rhizosphere microbial communities from Kellogg Biological Station, Michigan, USA - LAR L5-1 metaG | ecosystem: Host-associated > Plants > Roots > Rhizosphere ... | reverse complement strand
CCGACATCCCACAGCTTCACGGTCTCGTCCCCACTCGCCGAGGCCAGCCGCTCGCCGTCCGGGCTGAACGCGACGCTGCCGACCCTGCCCTTGTGCCCCGACAGCGTGGCCAGCGGCTGGCGGCTGCCGACCTTCCACAGGATCACGGTCCCGTCCTCGCTCGCCGACGCCAGCCGCTTGCCGTCCGGGCTGAAAGCGACGCTGGTGACCTCGCCCTTGTGCCCCGACAGCGTGGCCAGCGGCTGGCGCCTGTCGACGTCCCACAGGATCACGGTTTTGTCCCAGCTCGCCGAGGCCAGCCGCCTGCCGTCAGGGCTGAAGGCCATGCTGCTGACCCGGTCCTTGTGCCCCACCAGCGTGGCCAGCGGCAGGCGGCTCTCGACGGACCACAGGATCACCGTCTGGTCCGTGCTCGCCGAGGCCAGCCGCCTGCCGTCCGGGCTGAAGGCCACGCTGGTGACCCACCCCATGTGCGCCGCCACGGTGGCCAGCCGCTGGCGGCTGGCGATGTCCCATAGGATCACGGTCTGGTCCGTCCCCGCCGAGGCCAGCCGCCTGCCGTCGGGGCTGAAGGCGACGCTGAGGACAAAGCCCTGGTGCCCCGCCAGCCTGGTCAGCGGCTGACGGCTCTCCACGTCCCAGAGGATCACGGTCTCGTCCAAGCTCGCCGAGGCCAGCCGCTTGCCGTCCGGGCTGAAGGCAACGCTGCCGACCTCGTCCTTGTGCCCTGCCAGCGTGGCCAGAGACTGGCGCCTGTCCACGTCCCAGAGGATCACGGTCTTGTCCTCACTCGCCGAGGCCAGCCGCTTGCCGTCCGGGCTGAAGGCGACGCTGAAGACCGAGCCCTTGTGCCCCGCCAGTGTGGCCAGCGGCAGGCGGCTGTCCACGTCCCACAGGATCAACGTCCTGTCCCAACTCGCCGACGCCAGCCGCTTGCCGTCCGGGCTGAACGCGACACTGCTGACCCCGCCTTGGTGCCCCGCCAGCGTGATCAGCGGCTGGTGGCTGTCCACGTCCCACAGGATCACGGTCTTGTCCTTGCTCGCCGAGGCCAGCCGCTTGCCGTCCGGGCTGAAAGCGACGTCGGTGACTTCGCCCTTGTGCCCCGCCAGCGTGGCCAGCGGCTGGCGCCTATCGACGTCCCACAGGATCACAGTCTTGTCCCAGCTCGCCGAGGCCAGCCGCCTGCCGTCGGGGCTGAAGGCGACGCTGGTGACTGTCGATCCGTGCCGCCGCAGAACCGTGGAGACATGCAGCTCGCTCATGAAGCGGCGCAGCAGCCCAGCCGATACCTCGAGTGCCGGACGAGCTCGCCACGCCTCCAGGTTGAGCAGGAGCGAGGCATCGTAGTTGGTATCCTGAAGCCGCTCCGCGTCGCCCAGCAGTCTCCTGCTCTCCGCCTCGTGCAGCAGCTCGTCGGCCCGCTCCCGCGCCCGTCTCGCCAGCCACGCGGACCAGCCGGCCAGCGCGATGAGGACGATCACGATCAGCGCTCCCGCGAGCACCAGCCTCGCGGCGCGCCGGTTGCGCTCCTCCTGCTCGCGCGCCGCCCTGTCCCGCGCCTCGGCGCGTCCCTGCTCCTCGGCCGCTCGCAGCGCCTCGTCCCTGGCCTGCACGTAGCGCGTGCGCCAGCCCAGGATGGCCGGCGCCAGCACGTCGTGGAAGATCTCGTACCGCTCGGGTGGCGCGATGCGCCGGAGCACCCGCTGGCCGGTCAGCGTGGCGAGCAGCGCCATCGTCGCGTCGGGTGGCCGCTTGGCATATGCCACGAGATCGTTCGTCTCGAGAGCGATCTTCGAGCCGCCCGGCGTCACCAGGTGGAGGAACATTCGCGCGCAGCTCTCGCGCTCGTCGGCCGTCAGACGACTGAGCAGCGTGTCGAGATGCGCCTGCACGATCACCCGCGCACGGCCCAGCCCCTCGTAGGTCCGCAGGCGCAGGAAGGGGGCGCCGCCGTCCCGGCGCTCGGCATCCCACAGCCTGGTCAGGACCAGCTGCAGGAACGCCGTCTCGAATTCGTCGCGCTCCCCGCCGCCTCTCGCTTCGCCTTGCCCTGCCGCCTGGCTCAGGCCCACCCGGCCGGCGCGCACGTCGTCGAGGATCTCCCCGACCAGCCGGTCCTCGATCCCGGCGCCGGCGCCGGGATGCCGATCGTTCCAGACGGCCAGCGGCCTGCGGATCGCATCCTCGGCCGCGGCCCGGTCGAGATGCGCCAGGCGGATCGTGTTGCCCAGCAGGTTGGGGATGCGCGCGCGGAAGCGATCGAGGCGCGCCAGCCAGTCGTCCCGCAGCGCGATGAGGACGCTCGCCCGCAGATCGCCGCGATTGACGGTCCGCGCCAGCTCGGCGTCGAAGTCGTGCCCCGCCTCCCCCTCCGGGTGGTAGAGGAAGTACTCCTCGAACTGGTCGAGCAGGAAGAGGATGTCGCCCTGGAATCGCAGCTGCAGCTCGGCGATGAGCTGGTCGAGGGCCAGCTCGTCGACCCGCGCCGCCAGCTCCACCGTCTCGGCCCGCCCGCCTGCCGCGGCGACCGCGTCGAGACACAGCTGCTTCAACCGTCTCAGGAATGAGGCATCGTGCCACTCGTTGCAATAGACGACGGCCGTTCGCGGCGCCCCGCGCAGGTCCGCCGCCACGCCCGCCTGGAGGATCGAGCTCTTGCCGACGCCGCTGGCGCCGTACACGATCGACAGCCGGGCCGCGTACAGATTGGCGGCGATGATCCGGCGCTCCCGGTCGCGGCCGAAGAAGTACGCCCGGTGCTCCTCGGCATAGGGCTGCAGGCCGACGAAGGGACACTCGAGCTCGGGGGCCGCGGGTCCCGCCATCTCAGATCTTCATCCGCTGGCGCAGCCGGGTGACGAACTCGTTCAGGTCGCAGTCGAAGATCTCGACGTTGTTGCGCTGCCACAGCCGCTCTTCGAGATGCGAAGGATGCACTTGGATCGCCCACGACTTCAGCTCGTCGCCTTCGAGCTGCCGGTCGCCGGCGAGGTGCTTGCTCAGGTTCTTGAGCAGCACGCGCAGGTTCCAGTCCCGCAGGCCGTAGCCGAGAAAGAGGAAGCTGCGCTCGCGGAAGTAGGGATAGAAGATCGACGGGATGGCCGCGTTGAACGTGAGCCGGTAGAGGAACTCCACGTAATCCTCTTCGGTGATCACGAAGTTGTCCCACTCGTCGCTCTGGGAAGCCACCGTGCCATGCACCGTGCCGTGCATCTTGAAGATCACGGTCGTCCGCTCGAGATCGATGTCGAGCTCGTTCGGGCTCACCGGCTTCGGTTCCTGGTCCCCATGCTTCCACCAGAGCACGGCGTTGGCGATCTCCCTGCGGTCGGCGGGGTAGACGACCAGGTCGTAGGCCCGGCCGGCCGCCTGGAACGCCTGCTCGAGCAGCGTGTCGTAGTTGGTGACGACGATGACGAGCGGACCAGGCATCTCCTCCGAGGCCAGGAAATCGTGCAGCTCGCCGCCGCGATAGGCACCGGCCAGCAGCACCTCCCGCAGCCGTCCCCGTAGGTACGGGCGCCCCCCCACCACGTTCGCGACGTACGAGGCCACCCTGGCCAGGTCGCCGCGATCGTGCTCGTCGCTGCTGGGAAACTCCGCCTCGTCGGCAAGCAGGTGCGAGAGCTCCAGGCCGCTCGGGAGGAAATCCGGCGCCTTCACGTCCCAGGCGACGCCCGGCGGACGCCCGATCATCGATGCGCCGGCGCCGAGGAAGGGTACGACACGCCGCTTCTTGAGCAGATTGCTGATCACGCCATAGGGCGGTGCCATGGTGATCTCCGCGCCGTCCGGACCGTCGCGCGCTCGAGCATTGACTTCAGGTTCTTGACGATTATAACTAGCAATCAAGCATACCGCGCACCCCGGCTCAGCCCGGCGACGCCCCGATGCGCGGCACAAGTCACGGCTTCCTCGCCGGCGTATACGAAGCAACCGAACGGGACACTAGCCCCGGCGCCCCTCGGGCGGTGTCATTGGCGGCTGGAAGTCGGCCCGAAGGCCTCTCACTCGGATCTCAGCGCGGTCATCGGATCGATGCGGACCGCGCGCCGCGCCGGGACGTAGCAGGCGAGCAGGGCGCCGGCGGCCAGGAGGAGAGCCACGCCGGCGAAGGTCGGCGGGTCGGTCGGCCGCACGCCGTACAGGAGGCCCGCCATCAGGCGCGAGACGATCAGCGCGCACCCGAGACCCACCGCCGTGCCGGTCATGGCGAGCGTCAATCCCTGCCGCAGGACCATGCGCAGGATCGTCCGCCGCTCCGCGCCGAGCGCCAGCCGGATGCCGATCTCGTGCGTGCGTTCGCCGACGAGGTACGAGATCACGCCGTAGATGCCGAGCCCGGCAAGCAGCAGCGCCGTCATCGCGAACAGGCCGACCATCTCCATCGCGAAGCGCCGCTCGGCGAGAGACGCGGCGACGGTCTCCCCGAGCGTCCGGGCGCCGAAGACGGGCAGCGTGGGATCGACCGCTTGGATCTGCTCTCGCACGCGCTCGGGAATCGCCGTGGCGTCCAACCGCCCGCGGAGGAAGACCGCAAGATGCTTCGCCGGCTTCTGGTACGCGCTGGCATAGATCACCGGCACGTCCGCGTCCAGCAGCGACTCCGTGCGCGCGTCCGCGACGACGCCGACGACCGTCGTCCAGGACGTCGCCGCCCGGGAGAGCTTGACGCGCTTGCCGAGCGGATCCTCGTGCGGCCAGAACGCCCGGGCCATCGCCGCGTTGATCACCGCGACGCCGGGCGCCGCCTCGTCGTCGAAGTTGGTGAACGAGCGTCCGCGCTGCGCCGTCATGCCGAGCAGGTGGAAATACTCCGGCGTCACGACCGCTCCGTCGACCAGCGGCGCCTGCGCGGCCTCGGTGCCGCGGCCCTCGACGAGCAGCGGCACCAGGCCGAGGTCCCGCCGCGGGTGGTCCAGCGGGATCGACCAGAAGTCGCCGAGCGCGGCTTCCTCCACTCCCGGCAGCGTCCGGCCGCGGCGCAGGACCTCGCGCAGGAACCGCGCCTTCTGCGCCATGGTCCGGTACTTGTCGATGCTGACGTCGTTCGGATAGGGCAGCCGCGTGCGGACCGTCATCACGCACCGCGGGTCGAAGCCAAGGCGCGCGTCGAGCAGGCCCCAGAAGCTGCGCAGCAGCAGCCCCGCGGCCACCATCAGCACGAGCGACAGCGCGAATTCGGCGACGACGAGCGTGCGGCGCGCCCGCGCCTGCTCCCGCGAGCTCGTCGAGCCGCGCGCTTCGGACTTCAGCGCCGGGGCCAGGTCCAGCCGGTCGGCCTGCAGCGCGGGCGCGAGGCCGAACAGCACGCCGGAGACGGCCGTGGCGACGAGAGCGAACAGCAGCACGCCCGAGTCGATCGTGACGTCGCCGAGCAGCGGCAGGCCGTCCGGCACCAGCCGCACCAGCGACCCCTTCGCGGCGAGCAGGACCGCCACGCCGGCGGCGCCGCCGAGCATCGACAGGAACACGCTCTCGGTCAGCAGCTGCCGCGCCAGCCGGCCGCGCCCGGCCCCGAGCGCCTGGCGGACGGCGAGCTCGCGGCCCCTCGCGCTGGCGCGGGCGAGCAGCAGGTTCGCCACGTTCACGCACCCGATCAGCAGGACCAATCCGACGGCGCCGAGCAGCAGGGTCAGCGTCCGGCGCACGTTGCCGAAGATGCTCTCCTTGAGCGGCACGAGCCGCACCCTCCATCCGCTCCGCGACGGATAGTCGGCCGGGTAGTGCGCCCGCAGCGCGGCGACCAGCGCGTCGACGCGGCCCTGCGCCGCCGCGAGGGTCAGTCCGGGCGCGAGCCGCGCGATCGTGGCGGGCAGGTTCCGCCCGCTGCGCGGCGGCTGAAGGGGGAGGGGGGGACCGAAGAAGCTGGTGGCGGCCCAGACGTCGACGTTGCGTTCCTCGGTGCTCCATCCCGGCGGATGGAACCCGGGCGGCATGACGCCGACGATGCGATAGAGGTCGGTGTCGAGGCGCACGCTCCGCTCGAGGATGTGCGGATCGGCGCCGAAGCCGCGTCTCCACAGCCCGTCGCTGATCACGACCTCGAGCAGGTAGCCCGGCGTGTAACTGGCGGCGGGGAAGGCGCGGCCCAGCCGCGGCGCGACGCCGAGCAGCGCGAAGTAATCCGGCGCGACGCTCGACAAGCGGACCCGCGCCGGCCGCGACGAGCCGGTCAGGTTGTTCTCGTCGAACCAGGTCGGCGAGACGTACTCGAAGATGCCGGAGCGCTGCAGGTCCAGCCACTCGGGCTGCGACATGCCGACGGCGTACGAGCCGACGCCGGGGAGATCGTCCTCGATGCTGACCAGCCGGTCCGGCCGCGGGTACGGCAGCGGCCGCAGCAGCGTCGCGTCGACGACGCTGAAGATCGCCGTCGTCGCGCCGATGCCCAGGGCCATCGTCAGGACGGCGACGACGGTGAAGCCGGGAGACCGCCGCAGCATGCGCGCGCCGTAGCGGACGTCGTGCCAGAAGCGGTCCCACCAGACCCAGCGGTGCAATTCGTAGAAGCGCTCGCGCGACATCGTCACGTTGCCGAAGGCGCGATGCGCGGCGGCGCGCGCCGCGTCGGCGCTCAGTCCTTCGGCCCGGAGCCGCTCGATCTCGAGCTGGATGTGGCCCTCGACCTCCGCCGTGAAGTCCTCGAGCGTCCGCCGCCGTCCGAACATGGCCTCAACCCTCCGCGGCGTCCGATTCCAGGATCAGCGCGATGGCTCGCGCGAGGCGCTTCCACCTGCTGGTCTCCTTCACCAGCCGCTTGCGGCCGGCGGCGGTCAGCGAGTAGAAGCGCGCCCTGCGGTTGTTCGCGGACACCCCCCACTTGCCGGCGATCCAGCCGCGCTCCTCCAGCCGCTGCAACGCCGGATACAGCGCCCCGTGCTCGACCAGCAGCTCCTTCTGCGACGTCCGCTGGATGGCCAGCGCGATGCCCTGCCCGTGCTCCGGCCCGAAGATCAGCGTGCGCAGGATCAGCAGGTCCAGCGTCCCCTGCAGCAGCTCGAGGCGCTCGCCTTTCTCTCGGGTGGACTCTCGGGTAGGCTCTCGGGTAGGCATTTGACCCGAGCTTACCGAGCACTCGGGTCAGATGTCAACCCGACGGGCCTTGGCGCCACCTGGTGCGGCGGACGTAGCAGACGTCGAAGGCTCGACAGATCGAGGCCCTCGGAGTAGACTAACCTAGCTAAGTAGGAGGGTTGGCATGGGAGTCTTCAACGTACACGACGCCAAGACCCACCTCTCGAGGCTTCTCGAGCAAGTTGCCCGGGGAGAAGAGGTCATCATCGCGAAGAGCGGGCGCCCCGTGGCGAAGCTGGTGCCGGTGGCCGCCGAGCCTCGCCGGCCCGGGCGCCTGAAGGGCCGCATCCGCCTTGGCCCCGACTTCGACGAGCCGTTGCCCGAGGAGGTCCTGGCCGCCTTCCGCGGGGAGAGGGAGTGAAGCTCCTCCTGGACAGCCACGCCTTCCTCTGGTGGCTCGCCGGAGATCCCAAGCTCGGCGCCGCGGCCCGGCAGGCCGTCGCCGATCCCGCGGCGACCGTCTTCGTCAGCGCCGCGACGATCTGGGAGCTGTCCATCAAAGCCGCTCTCGGCAGATTGGACCTCGGCGGCGCCGACCTGGTGGAAGAGATCGCGGGCAACGCTTTCGTCGAGCTTCCCATCAACGCGCGGCACGCGCTCGCCGCCGCCTACCTGCCTCGTCATCACGGCGACCCGTTCGACCGCATGCTGGTCGCCCAGGCGCAGATCGAAGGCCTGACGGTGGTCAGCAGAGACGCCGCTCTACGCGCCTACGAGATCCAGATCCTCCCGGCCTGACCCGCGGCGCGACGGGCCAGTCAACCCGCCGGACGGCGGCCTCGGCACGGCGCGTCCGACGTCAGCGGCTGGCCGGCGGCACGATGCCGTTCATGCGCAGGTATTCGACCATCTGGCCGTAGTGGTCCATCGCGTGCGCCAGTGTCTCGATCGCGAGCCCGAGGCGGGTCGTCTTGCCGCCCAGGGGAGAGATGGGGCTGCCCTTGACGATCGCGTTCCGCGAGTCGATGACGGCGGCGGCTTTGCGGAGGTAGGCGAACGAGCCGACGAGGTATTTCATGATCTCCGGCTTGGTACGCACCGCTTCCGGTCCGAGCTCGTCCCCGGCGTCAGGGGGCGGCGGTTCGCCGAGGATGGCCGCCGCCAGGATGTAGTTGGTGGCCGCCGCGTGCTTCACCTGCTGGGCGAACGTGCGCACACCCGCGAACTCCCCCTCCGTCGGCGCAAAGGGATACTTGTCCGCGGGCATCGCATCGGCGGCTCCCACCACCAGCCTCTCGCAGAGGGCCACGAAGTCGCCCACCACCTCGCTCGAAGGGCGCGCCGGCGGCGCCTGAGGAGCCGTGCCGGAACTCTCTCTCGCCCAGGCAGCCGCGGCGAGATTCGAGGCAGCGATCACAATGAGAAGGACAGTCGGGAACGAGAATCGGTATCTCCGCACACCTGTGGCCATGGCCGTCGCCTCCGCGCGATCGACCGCCAGCCCATTCCGGCGCTCGCCGCCACGGAAGTTAGGCACCAACCCCCGCCGGCGTGACACCGGCGGTAGCACCAGGAGCGCCGCAACGCCGAGACCTGAGGCGGGGCACTTCACTCGAGCGGCGGCAGGTCCTCGCGCAACCGCGCCAGCGCGACAGCGCGGATACCGTGCGAGAGCTGGTAAGACTCCGCCCCGGCGTGGATCACGACCAGCTCGTCGAGGTTCAGGGCCGCCAGCGCGGACCGCATGGAAGGGGTCGCCCGCGGACTGCTGGTGAGCTTCATCTCGAAGCCGCGGCGGAGATTGCCGCGTCGGATCAACAGGTCGAGCTCGGCGCCGCTGTGAAGCTTCCAGAAGAAGCACTCCTCGGAACGAGCGCCCAGGTGCGCAACGACCTCTGAGATCGCAAACCCCTCCCACGAGGCACCCACCTTCGGATGCGCGAGCAGATCCTGCAGCGACCGCAGCCCCAGCAAGGTGTGAAGGATGCCGCTGTCCGCGAGGAAAATCTTGGGCGACTTCACCTGGCGCTTCGCCACGTTCTCGTGCCAGGGCTCGAGCCGCCTCGCCATGAACGTCGAGCAGAGTGTGTCGAGGTAGCCGCGCACGGTCTTGTCGGAGACGCCGAAGGCGCGAGCGAGCTCCGAACCGTTCCAGGTCTCGGCGTGATAGTGAGCGAGCATCGTCCAGAACCGCCGCATCGTCGTGGCGGGGAGCCGGATCCCCAGCGCAGAGAGATCACGCTCGAGATAGGTCCGGATGAACTGCTCGCGCCAGCCGCTGCTCGCCGCCTCGGTCCTGGCCAGGTAGGAGAGCGGGAAGCCTCCGCGGAGCCAGAGGTCCTGCGAGCGATCCGGCCCGACCTCCTCGAGGTCCAGGCCGCCGAGCTCGTGGTAAGCGATCCGCCCGGCGAGGGTCTCAGAGCTTTGCCGCAGCAGCTCGGGCGAGGCGCTTCCCAGGACCAGGAAACGTGCCGGCGTTCCACCACGATCCGCCAGCACCCGCAGCACCGGGAAGATCTCGGGGCGCAGCTGGATCTCGTCGAGAACGACCAGGCCGCGCAACCCTTCCAAGGCGAACAGCGGATCGTCCAGCCGGTGCAGGTCGCGCGGGCTCTCCAGGTCGAAGCGTGCCACCTCGCCGGCGAATCCCGAGGCAAGGGCGCCGGCGAGGGTCGTCTTCCCCACTTGTCGAGCACCGATCAAGCCCACCACGGGGAACTGCTCCAGGAGCCCGCGAAGCTGCGCCATGTGGGCCGCTCTCTCGATCATCGCAAGCGCTATTCTACCACGAAATATCGGAGCTATACTCCGAATAATCGCGGTCCGCCCATCAACCCCTCTCTGGATGCCGCGGTGCGCTTCCGTGTAATTCGAGAAGCCGCGCACCCGAGGTTCAACCACTCCCAGGAAGATGGCATGATTCAACCCGTGCGCCTACGGACGACGTCGAGGTCCTCATGACACGGACGCGGGTGCCTCCGGTGCTCGTCACCGGAGCGACCGGCCGGGTTGGGCGCGTCGTAGTCGACCTGCTATTAGACACGGGCGTGCCGGTCCGCGCCCTCACGCATCGCTCCGAGGCGGCGGCGACGCTGCCGGCGAACGTCGAAGTCATCACCGGCGACCTCATTGTGCCCGAATCGCTCGACGCAGGACTGCGAGGTGTCGGTGCCGTCTTCCTCGTCTGGACCGCCCCGCCGACGACTGCTCCGGCAGTTGTCGAGCGCCTCGCAACCCACGCGCGGCGTGTCGTCTTTCTCTCATCACCGCACCAAACCCCGCACCCTTTCTTCCAGCAACCGAATCCAATGGCGGTGCTCCACGCCGATATTGAGCGGCTCATCGCGGCCGCCGGGCTCGAGTCGACGATCATCCGGCCGGGGATGTTCGCGTCGAACGCGTTGTTCTGGTGGGCGACCGCGATTCGCGCCGACGGTGTCGTCCGGTGGCCTTACGGCGCTGCCGAGACAGCACCCGTCGATGACCGCGACGTAGCAGCCGTCGCGGCGCGGACCCTGTATCAGGTCGGACATGCTGGAGGCGACTACGTCCTCACAGGCCCCGAGTCACTGAGTCAGGCAGAGCAGGTGAGCATTATCGGTGACGTCTTGGGGCGTCGGATCAAATTTGAGGAGCTGTCGCCGGACGAGTTTCGAAGCGAGACGGAGGGAAGCTGGCCGCGCCCGGTCGTGGACATGCTGCTCGCCGCGTGGGGCGCAACGATTGGAAGGCCGGCGTTCATCACCACCACGGTGTTCGACATCCTCGGATTGCCGCCGCGATCGTTTCGCCAGTGGGTCGTCGATCACGCCACCGCGTTTATGGAAAGTCCAACCCCATCGAGTTGACCTTCGCCACGGTCAGGCGCCGGGCCGTTCGGGTGCCAGCCTCTTCTCCGCAACTTCTCCATCGGAGCTCTCGTACAGAGGCCATGGCTCCCTCGATCCGTCCATATCCCTGGAAGACGTTCGCGTTCCTCTCGGCCGCCGGTACGCTCACCGGGCCGCTCGTCATCCCCTATTTCCTGGGGCTCGAGGCGATCGCTCCCGGCCCACATCCGCCGGAATCGACGTCGCTGGGCAGGCTCGTGCTGTTCGCGATGATCCGTAATCTCGTGCTCCTGGTTCCCGCCGCCGGCCTCGGCCTTCTGGTGGCGCGCCGGATCGGGCTCGGCGCGCCCTATCTCGAGAGTTGGCTCGACGGCGCGCCGCGGCCAGCCGAGCCGCCGTCGTCCATCGTGGGGCCGGCGCTCGTCTGGGCGGTGGTGACGGCGCTCGTCGCCTTCGGCGTGGACGCGGTCTTCCGCTACGGGCTGGGGGTCGACTTCCCCGCGCCCGAGATCCACGCCCGCATCGCCGTATCCTGGTGGCGCAGCGGCCTGGCGAGCTTCTGGGCACCGTTCGCGGAGGAGATCGTCGACCGGCTCTTCCTGCTCTCGCTCGTCGCGTGGCTGGGGATGAAGCTCTTCCGGGTCTCGGGAGAGGGCCGCGGGCGCACGATCGCGCTCTGGGTCGGCATCGCGGCGACGGCGCTCTTCTTCGGCTGGTACCACATCAGCAACGAGGCGACCTTCGCCGCCATCGTGCCTCCGATCGTCGCCCTGAGGACGGTGCTCATCATCCTTCCCGTCGGTCTCGCCTTCGGCTGGCTCTACATCCGCCGCGGCCTCGAGGCGGCGATCCTCTCCCATTTCGCGATCGACGTGATCGTGCACGTGGTGCGGCCCATCGTCGAGCACGGGCTGGCCTAGGACTGCTCCAGTCCACACCCTCCTATTTCGCCGGAATCCATCTCAGCAGCGCCGGTGCGATCGTCTCGGCCGCTAGGACGTGGCCCGCTCGGGAGGAGCCGTGCTCGCCGGGGACGAGGCCTGACGGGTCCGTGATGACTATCGTCGCCAGATTGCCAAGAGGTGCCGCGCGCTTACTTTAGCCGGTTGGTTATATTGGGCGGGGCGCGCGGTTGCAAGCGGCTGCTGACCGCTCGCCGTGCCGCCTTGTCCGCCGCGCGGGAGGACGGCCCGCCGACCAATGCGCAAGGAAAAGGACCCGGGGTTCATCAGCGAGAGTCACGCCTCGCCGGTGGGTGGAGACGTCTCGCCCTCGACGGATGTCAGCGCCGGCCCCGGGCCGGAGGATTTGCTGCCGGCCGCGCTCTATGAGCGGACCGCGGAGGCGCTGACGGGTCTTCGTCGCCTCGCGGCCGGCGTGCTGCGGGTCGAGCCGGCGCGCCTGGCGGCGGACCGGCCGCTGGTCGCGCTGGGCCTCGACTCGCTGGGAGCGACGGAGCTGTCGGCGGCGATCGAGTCGGAGCTTGGCGTCCAGGTGCCGATCGCCGACCTGCTCGCGGGCGCGACCCTGGCGGAGCTGGCGGTGGCGGCGCCGCCGCCTTCGTGCCCGGCTCCGTCGCCTTCGTGCCCGGCGCCGCTCGCGCCCGCCGCCGGCCTCTCCACCGCCACCGCCGCCACCTACCCTCTATCGCACGGCCAGCGCGCTCTCTGGCTGCTCGACCGCATGGGCGAGGGCGGCTCGGCCTACGTCATCGCCGGCGCGGCGCGGGTGCGCGAGGCGCTGTCCGGCGATGCGCTGCGGGCGGCGTTCCAGGCGCTCGTGGCCCGCCACCCCGCGCTGCGCACCACCTTCGCGCTCCGCGGCGAGACCGCGGTGCAGGTCGTGGGCGCGGAGGCCGCCGCCGAGATCCGCGAGGAGGATGCGCGGGCGTGGAGCGACGCCGAGCTGGCCGAGGGCCTGGCGGCGGAGGCGGAGCGGGGCTTCGACCTGGCGCGCGGGCCCTTGGTTCGGCTCTCGCTGTTCCGGCGCGGCGGACCCCGCCGCGAAGGCGCCGTCGTCCTGCTCGCGGTCCATCACATCGTGGCGGACTTCCAGTCGTTGGCAGTGATGCTGGGAGAGCTGGGCGCGCTCTACGGCAGGCGCCCGCTGCCGCCGCCCGCGTGCCGCTACGCGGACTTCGTGCGCTGGGAGGCGGAGCGGCTGGCGGGACCCGAAGGGGAGCGCCTCTGGTCGTACTGGAGCGCGGCGCTGTCCGGAGGGGCGCCGCCGCTGGCGCTGTCCACCGATCGGCCGCGGCCGCCGCGCCAGGGCTTCGCGGGCGGCGCGCGCACCGCGAGGCTGGGGATCGAGACCGGCGCCGGGCTGCAGGCGCTGGGGCGGCGCGCCGGGGCGACGCCCTTCATGACCCTGCTGGCGGTCTTCCTGGTGCTGCTCCACCGCTACGGCGACCAGGAGGACCTGCTGGTGGGCACGCCGACGTCGGGACGCGGCTCACCGGCGCTGGCCGGAGTGGTGGGCTACCTGGTCAACCCGGTGGCGGTGCGCGGCGACCTCGCCGGGAACCCTTGCTTCGAGGCGCTGCTGGCGCGCGTGCGCTCGGCGGCGGTCGCGGCCTTCGCGCACGCCGGGCTGCCGTTCTCCCTGCTGGCCGAGCGGCTGGGAGGCGAGCGCGACCCCAGCCGCTCGCCGATCTTCCAGGCGATGTTCGTGCTCTACCAGGAGCGGCGCCGGCAGGACCGCGGCCTTGGCGCCCTGGCGCTCGGCGAGGGCGGCGCCGCCCTGGAGCTGGCGGGGCTCGAGGCCGTGTCGGTCGCCCTGCCGCGGCGCAGCGCACAGTTCGACCTGACGCTGCAGGTGGCGGAGATCGACGGCGCGCTCGCCGCCTCGCTGCAGTTCAACAGCGACCTTTTCGATGCCGCCACCGCCCAGCGGATGCTGGCGCAGCTCGGCGCCCTCGCCACCGCGGTCGCGGCCGGTGCGCCCGGGACGGCGCCGCCGGCGGACAGTACCGCCGCGGGCTCGGCCGAGGTGGGAGTCCGTGCGCTGCCGCTGCTGTCGCCGGCCGAGAGCCACCAGCTGCGCGTCGAATGGAACGACACGGCGGCCGCGGCCGGCGGCGGCGCCGTCCCGGCCGGACGCCGGGAGGAGCCCCCGGCGGTCCTCCCGGCCTCGGCGGCGCGGGTGCACGAGCTGTGCGAGTGGCAGGCGGCGCGGCGGCCGTGGGCGCCGGCGGTTGCGGGACAGGGGACGGCGCTCACCTACGGCGAGCTCGATGGGCGCGCCAACCAGCTAGCGCGCTACCTGCGGCGGCTGGCGGTGGGGCCGGAGGTACGGGTGGCGATCTGCCTCGAGCGCACGCCGGAGATGGTGGTGGCGCTCCTCGCCATCCTCAAGGCGGGCGGGGCCTACGTGCCGCTCGACCCGGACCATCCCGCCGGGCGGCTGGCGCTGGTCCTGGCCGACAGCGCCCCGGCCGTGCTGGTGACGGAGGAGCGCTGGCTCGAGCGGCTGGCGATCCGGGCGGACGGCACCGGCGGCGGGCCGCTGGTCGTCTGCCTCGACCGGGAGCGGGACTGGATCGCCGGCGAGGAGGCGACGGCGGTGGATGGGCCGGCGTGGCCAGAGGCCCTTGCCTACGTCATCTATACCTCGGGCTCGACGGGGCGGCCCAAGGGCGTGGCGCTCCCGCACCGCGCGGTGGTGAACCTGCTGCGCGCGATGGCGGAGCGGCCGGGTCTCGGCGCCGGCGACGCGATGCCGGCGCTGACCACGCTTGCCTTCGACATCGCGGGCCTCGAGGTCTATCTGCCGCTCGCGGTCGGAGGGCGGGTGGAGATGCTGGGGCGCGACGAGGCGGCCGACGGCCGGCGGCTCGCCGCGCGGCTGGCGGGCTCGGCGGTCACCGCGATGCAGGCGACCCCGGCCACCTGGCGCCTGCTGCTCGAAGCGGGCTGGCGAGACGCGGGCGCGGTTGCCGGGGGCTCGACCGTGGTTGCCGGGGGCTCGGCGGCGCCGCTCGCGCGGGAACCCGGACCTGGCCGGCCGCTCAAGGCGCTCTGTGGTGGCGAGGCTCTGCCGCCGGACCTTGCCGCCGCGCTGCTCGCCCGGGGCGTCGAGCTGTGGAACGTCTACGGGCCGACCGAGACGGCGATCTGGTCGACGACGAGCCGCGTGCGGGCCCCGGCAGCCGCGCCGGGCGCCGCGATGCCCGAGAGCCGGGTGCCCCTGGGCCGGCCGATCGCCGGCACGCGCTGCTTCGTGGTGGATCGGGAGCTCCGCCCGGTGCCGGTCGGGGCGAGCGGCGAGCTGCTGATCGGCGGCGCCGGGGTGGCGCGCGGATACTGGGGAAACCCGCGGTTGACCGCCGCGCGCTTCGTGCCGGACGCCTGGAGCGGCGAGCCGGGGGAGCGCGTCTATCGCACCGGCGACCTGGTGCGCTACGACGCGGCCGGTGAGCTGCACTTCCTGGGCCGACTCGATCACCAGGTCAAGGTGCGCGGCTACCGCATCGAGCTCGGGGAGATCGAGGCGGCGCTGTTGGACCACCCCGAGGTGCGCCGGGCGGTGGTGGTTGCCCTGGGCGAGGAGCTCGACCGGCGGCTCGTCGCCTATCTCGTTCCGCGGGCCGGCGGCGGCGGCGCGGCGGCGCTCGTGCCGGCGGACGCTGCGGCGGACGCGCCGGCGGCCGGGCCGGCGCCCGCGGCGCTGCAAGAGCATCTCCGCCGCCGGCTGCCGGACTACATGGTGCCCGCCGCCTTCGTCGTGCTGCAAAGCCTGCCGCTCGGACCCAGCGGCAAGATCGACCGCCGGGCCCTGCCGGCGCCGCCGCCGCCGCGGGGCGCCGGCGAGGCGGGCGCCGCCCGTATCGCGCCCCGCACCGCCGCCGAGCACCTGGTGGCGGAGCTGTGGGCCGAGGTGCTGGGGATCGAGCAGGTCGCCGTGGGCGACGATTTCTTCCGGCTCGGCGGCCATTCGCTGCTCGCCCTGCGCGTGGCGGCCCGCCTGCACGAGCGGCATCGGATCGAGGTGCCGCTCTCCCGGCTGCTCCAGCTCTCCCGGCTCGAAGAGCTGGCGCGGGAGGTGGAGGATCTGGGACGCGCCGGCCTGCCGCAGCCACCGCCCATCCACGCCCTGCCGCGCGCTCGCGGCGAGGCGCTGGCCGCCGAGCTCTCCTTCGCCCAGGAGCGGCTCTGGTTCCTCGACCAGCTCGAGCCGGCGACCGCCACCTACAACCTTCCCGGCGCCCTGCGGCTGCGCGGCGCGCTGGCGGCCGCCGCCCTCGCCGCCGCTCTCGCCGAGATCCGCCGCCGCCACGAGGTGCTGCGCACCCGGTTCGTCCCCCAGCCCGAAGGCGGCGCCCTGGCGGTGGCGGCCGCCACGGTCGCGGGGCGGGAGCCGGCGCTGCCGCTCGTCGATCTCTCCGCCTTGCCGGCGGGCGCGCGCCGGACCGTGGCGCGGCGCTTGATCGCGGCGGAAGCCCGGCGCCCGTTCGATCTCGCGGCCGGGCCGGTCCTGCGCACCAGCCTGCTGCGCCTCGACCGGCCGGAGGCCCTCCCGTCCACGACGGCCGTCGCGGCCGCCGCCATGAACGGGGCCGCCGTCGTGCCCGCGGGCGCCGGCGCGGCCGAGCACGTGCTGCTGCTCACGCTGCACCACATCGCCGGCGACGGCTGGTCGCTCGACGTCCTGGCGCGCGAGCTGTCGGTCCTCTACACCGCCGCTCTGGCCGCCGCTGGTCTGGCCGCCGGCCCGGGGCCACCGCCGCCGCCGGCAGCACCGCAGGCGCTGCCGGCCCTGCCGGCGCTGCCGATCCAGTACGCCGACTTCGCGGCCTGGGAGAGAGGGTGGCTCGCCGGCGAGGCCCTGGAGGCGCAGCTCGGATACTGGCGAGAGCGCCTCGCCGGCGAGACGCCGGAGACGCCGGCCGGCGGCCGCGGCCGCGGCGAGCCGCCACGGCTCGACCTGCCCCTCGACCGGCCGCGGCCGCCGGTCGGGAGCCGGCGCGGCGCGCGGGTCGCCTTCGCGCTGCCCGCCGGGCTCACCGGCGACCTGGCGGCGCTGGCGCAGCGCCATGGCGCCACGCTCTTCATGGCGCTGCTCGCCCTGCTCGACACCCTCCTGTGGCGCTACACCGGCCAGGACGACCTGGCCGTGGGCACCCCCATCGCCAACCGCGGCCGGCGCGAGACCGAAGACCTCGTCGGCCTGTTCGTCAACACCCTGGTGCTGCGCCTCGATCTCGCCGGCGATCCGGGCTTCGACGAGCTGCTGGCCCGCGCGCGGCAGGCCGCCATGGGCGCCTACGCGAACCAGGATCTCCCGTTCGACAAGCTGGTGGCCGAGCTGGCGCCGCATCGCGAGATCGCCGAGACGCCGTTCTTCCAGGTGGTCCTCGCGTTGCAGCCGCGGCCGCCGGCGCTCGAGCTGCCCGGGCTGGCGGTCGAGATCCTCGACACCGACAGCGGCACCTCGAAGTTCGACCTCTCGCTGGCGGTGGCCGCCACCGCGGCAGGCGCCCTGGCCGGCACCTGGATCTATCGCCTCGACCTGTTCACGGCGGCGACGATCGAGCGTCTCGGCGCGCAGCTGCGCACCCTGGCGGCGGGCGTCGTGGCGCGCCCCGCGAGCCGCCTCTCGGAGCTGCCGTTGCTCAGCGCCGCCGAGCGCCACCAGCTGCTGGTCGAATGGAGCGCCTCCGCCTGGGATGGGCGCGGCGACGGCCTCGTCCACACACGCTTCGAGCGGCAGGCCGCCCGCACCCCCGGCGCGCCGGCCCTCGTCGCCACGGTGCCCGGGGCCGGGGGAGCGGCGGCGGAGCGGACGCTCAGCTACGGCGAGCTGGCCGCGTGGGCGGGGCGGCTGGCGGCGCGGCTGCGGGCGCTGGGGGCCGGGCCGGAGCGGATCGTCGGCATCTGCGCCGAGCCGTCCTTCGCGCTGGTCGCGGGCTTGCTCGGCATCCTCGAGGCGGGGAGCGCCTACCTGCCGCTCGATCCCCACCTGCCGCGCGAGCGGCTGGCGCAGATGATCGCCGCCGCCGGCGCGGAGCTGGTGCTCGCGGCCCCGGAGGTGGCGCCGCGGCTCCCGCCCGCGACCGCGGCCCGGCTGGTGTGGCTCGAGGAGAGCGATGGGCGCCCCGCCGAGCAGACCGAGCGGACCGAGGCCACGGTGCCCGGCGGGCCCCCCACGCCTCCCCTCGATCCGGACAACGCCGCCTACGTCCTCTTCACCTCCGGCTCGACAGGGGTGCCGAAGGGGGTCGTGGTCCCGCACCGGGCGGTGGTCAACCGCCTGCGCTTCCAGGAAGCCATGGACCTCACCGCCGACGCCCGGGTGCTGCAGCGGACCCGCTGCAGCTTCGACGTCTCGGTCGTCGAGCTGTTCGCGCCGCTGCGGGCGGGGGCGACGCTGGTGCTGGCGGACGGCGCGCGCCAGCAGGACGCCGCCTACCTGGCGCGCCTGCTCGCGGAGCGGCGGGTCACCCATCTCAACGCCCCGCCCGGCCTGGTGCCCGCGCTCCTCGCCGAGGAGAGCTTCCGCGGCAACCGCTGGTTGCGCCGCGTCGTCATCGGCGGCGATCGGGTGCCCGGCGAGCTGCCGCGCCAGTTCTTCGGCGCCATGCAGGAGCCCGCGCCGGCCCTGGTCAACCGCTACGGGCCCACCGAGGCCACCGTCTCGGTGAGCGAATGGAGCTGCCGCCCCGGCGCCGCTCTCGAGGCCGCGCCGGCGACCATGCCGCTCGGACGGCCGATCGCCGGCGCCAGGCTCTACTTGATCGATCGCGGCTGCCGGGAGGTGCCGCCGTCGGCCGCGGGCGAGCTCGCGATCGGCGGCGTCTGCCTGGCCCGCGGCTATCTCGGCCGCCCGGATGCGACCGCCGCGGCCTTCGTTCCCGATCCCTTCGCGCGGTGCGCCGGCGAGGCGGGCGGACGCCTCTACCGCACCGGCGACCTGGCGCGGTGGCGAGCCGACGGGGCCCTCGAGTTCCTGGGGAGGACCGACCGCCAGGTCAAGGTCCGCGGCTTCCGCGTGGAGCTGGGAGAGGTCGAGGCGGCGCTCGCCCGCCACCCCGACGTCGCGGACGTCGCGGTCGTTGCCGGCGAGGCGCCGGCGGCAGGCGGCACGCGGCTGGTGGCCTACCTGGTCGCCGGCAACGGCGTGGCTCCCGCCACCTCCTCTCCCGTCGCCGCCGCCGGTCCCGCCGCGCTCGCGGCGCCGCGGCTGCGGGCCTGGCTCGCCGAGCGCCTGCCCGCGTACATGCTGCCGGCCGCCTTCGTCACGCTGCCGCGGCTGCCGCTGACCGCCAACGGCAAGCTCGACCGCGCTGCCCTGCCCGCGCCGGAGAGCATTGCCGGCGCCGGCGCGACGCCTCTGGACGCGCCGCGCAGCGCGCTCGAGCGGCAGCTGGCGGGCATCTGGGCGGAGCTGCTCGGGCGCGAGACGGTCGGCGTTGAGCAGGACTTCTTCGAGCTGGGCGGCCACTCGCTGCTCGCCATCCGCCTGGTCAACCAGGTGCGCACGGCGCTCGGCGTCGAGCTGCCGCTGCAGAGCATCTTCGCCCGGCCGACCGTCGCCGCCCTGGCGCTGACCGTCGAGGAGCTGCGCCGCGAGCCGGGCGGCGTCGAGCCTGGCGCCGAACCGCGCGCCCTGGGCGGCGGGCCGCCGCCGGCGCTCGCCCCGTCGAGATCATCGCCGCCGTCGCCGCCCTCGCCGCCGTCGCCGTCGTCGCCGCAGCCGGCGCCGCCGCCCACCGCCGGCGGCGCCGCCGAGCACCCCCTCTCCTTCGCGCAGGAGCGGATGTGGTTCCTCGACCGCCTCGATCCGGGGCGCTCGACCTACAACATCACCGGCGCGTTCCAGCTGCGCGGCGCTCTCGACCTGCCGGCGCTGCGGCGCAGCCTGGGCGAGGTGGTGCGCCGCCAGTCCGCGCTGCGCACCACCTTCGTCGTCCGGGCGCGCGGCGGCGAGCAGGGCCGGCCGCTGGCGCGCGTCGCCGCGGCCGCCGGCGATCCGGCGCTGCCGCTCGCCGACCTCTCGGCCTTGCCGGACGGCGCGCGCCGGCGCGAGCGCGACCGCGGCATCGCCGCCGAGGCCGACCGCCCCTTCGACCTCGCGCGCGGGCCCCTGCTCCGCCTGCGGCTGCTGCGCCTCGCGGCCGACGAGCACGTCGCGGTCTTCGTCGTCCACCATGCGGTCGCCGACGGCTGGTCGATCGAGGTGCTGGTGCGCGAGCTGGCGGCGCTCTACCCCGCCGTCCGCGCCGGCCGCGGACTGCCCTCCGCACCGGCCGCCGCCCTCCCCGCGCTGGCGCTCGACTTCGGCGCCTTCGCCGCCTGGCAGCGCGCCTGGCTGTCCGGCGAGCGGCTCGAGTCCGAGCTGGCCTTCTGGCGCGCCGAGCTCGCCGGCGCGCCGCCGCTCGTCGAGCTGCCGCTCGACCGGCCCCGCCTGCCGCTGCCGGCCAGCCGTGGCGGCGCGGTCGCCGCGCTGCTCGCGCCCGCGGAGCTCGCGCGGCTGCGCGGCTTCTGCCGGGCGCAGGGGGCCACCCTCTTCATGGCGCTGCTCGCTGCCTTCCAGGCGCTGCTCGTCCGCCACGGCGGCGCCGAGGAGGTGGTGGTGGGCATGCCGGTCGCCGGCCGCGACCGCGCCGAGACCGAGGACCTGGTCGGTCCCTTCCTCAACAGCGTGGCGGTGCGCGGCGACCTGCGCGGCGACCCGGGGATGGCGGAGCTGTGCGCGCGTGCCCGGCGGCGGACGGTCGCGGCCCTGGCGCACCAGGCGCTGCCCTTCGAGAAGCTGGTCGAGGAGCTGGCGCCGGAACGCGACCTGTCGCACGCCCCGATCTTCCAGGTGATGGTGGTGGCCCACGACGCCGCCGCGGTCGCCCTGCGCCTCGCGGGCCTGGAGCTGGCGCGGCTCGACCTCGCCCCGACCACCGCCAAGCTGGACCTCACCCTCACCTTCCGCGCCGGCGCCTCAGGCCTCGAGCTGCGCTGGCTCTACAAGCGTGACCTGTTCGACGCCGCGACCGTGCGCCGCCTGGCCCGCCACTTCGAGGTGCTGCTGGCGGCGGCCCTCGAGGACCCGTCGCGGCGCCTCTGGCAGCTGCCGCTGCTCACCGCGCCGGAGCGGCGGCAGCTGGCGGAGTGGAACGACACCGCCGCGGCCTATCCGCGCGGGCTTCGCCTCGATCAGCTGGTCCTCGCCCAGGCGGCGCGCACGCCGCGGCGGGTGGCGGTCGTTGACGAGCGCCGCGGGCTCGACTACGGCGAGCTGGCGTCCGCGGCCGGCGTCCTGGCGCGGCGCCTGCGCGACCTGGGCGTCGGCCCCGACGTGGTGGTCGGCGTCTGCGCGGAGCGCTCGGCCGAGCTGATGGTGGCGCTCCTCGCCATCCTCGAGGCGGGCGGCGCTTACCTGCCGCTCGACCCCGACTACCCGCCCGAGCGGCTCGCCTACATGCTGGCGGATGCGCGCGCGCCGGTGGTCCTCTGCCAGCGGCCGCTTGCAGCCCGCCTGCCCGAGCTGCCGGCCGCGACCCGCCTGCTGGACCTCGAGGAGACGATGGCCGGCGACGATGGCGGCCGCGAGCCGGCCGGCGCGCCCGCCCGGCGCGGCGGCCCCGCGGCGGCGCCCGGCAACCTGGCCTACGTCATCTACACCTCGGGCTCGACCGGCCGGCCGAAGGGCACGATGAACACCCATCGCGGCATCGTCAATCGCCTGCTGTGGATGCAGGACGCCTACCGGCTGACGCCCGAGGACCGGGTGCTGCAGAAGACGCCGCTCGGCTTCGACGTCTCGGTCTGGGAGCTGTTCTGGCCGCTGTGCACCGGCGCGCGGCTGGTGATGGCGCCGCCCGGCGCGCACCGCGACGGCGCCGCCCTGGTGGACGCGGTCCGCCGCGGCAGCATCACCACCCTCCACTTCGTGCCCGCCATGCTGCGCGTCTTCCTGGAGACGCCGGGGGTCGAGCGCTGCGGCTCGCTGCGCCGCGTCATCGCGAGCGGCGAGGCGCTGTCCACCGCGCTCGCCGAGCGCTTCGCGGCGCGGCTGCCCGAGGTCGAGCTGCACAACCTCTACGGCCCCACCGAGGCGGCGGTCGACGTCACGGCGTTCGCCTGCACTCCCGGCACTCCCGGCTCGTGGCAGCGCGGGCACGCCGGCGTGCCGATCGGCCGGCCGGTGGCCAACACCCACATCCTGCTGCTCGACCGCGGCGGCGCGCCGGCGCCGATCGGCGTCGCGGCCGAGCTCGCGATCGGCGGCGTGCAGCTCGCGCGCGGGTACCTCGCGCGGCCGGAGCTGACGGCGGAGCGCTTCGTGCCCGATCCGTCATCCCCGGCGCCGGGCGCACGGCTCTACCGTACCGGCGACCGGGTGCGCTACCTCGCGGACGGATGCATCGAGTTCCTGGACCGCCTCGACCGCCAGGTGAAGGTGCGGGGCATGCGGATCGAGCTGGGCGAGATCGAGGCGGCGCTCGCGGCCCACCCGGGGGTGCGCGAGGCGGTGGTCCTGGCGCATGCCGGCGGCGGCGGCGAGGGCGACGGCGGCGGCCTGGGCGGCCCCAGCCTGGTCGCCTATGTCACCCCGGCCGCGGCGGGCGAGGAGCCGGGCGCGGCGGAGCTGTGCGCCTTCCTGGCCCGGACCCTGCCGGAGCACATGATCCCGCGGACGGTGGTGGCGCTCCCAGCCTTCCCGCTCACGCCGAGCGGCAAGATCGATCGCCGGGCGCTGCCCGCGCCGCCGGCCCCGGCGGGCTCCGCGCCGGGCGCGCGGGTGGCCCCGCGCGGCCCCCTCGAGCGGCGCCTGCACGAGATGTGGGCCGCGGTCCTGGGCCGCGACGAGATCGGAGTCCAGGACAGCTTCTTTGCCCTCGGCGGCAACTCGATCGCGGGAGCGATCTTCGTCAACCGGCTGCAGGAGGAGCTGGGCGAGATCGTCCACGTGGTGACTCTCTTCGACACCCAGACCATCGAGCGGCTGGCCGCCTACCTGGAGCGGGACTACTCGGCGGCGGTGGCGCGCAGGTTCGGCGCCGTTGCCGCGCCCGGACCCCCGAGCGCGCCGCGCGAGGAGACGCCCGAGATGACCCCGAGCACGGTGCCCATGAAGACGTCCGCCGCCGCCGCCGCCGCGGCAGCGCCCACCGCCGAGCGCCCCGCCGCCGATGGGCGGGACGAGCCGGACGAGTCGGACGAGCCGGACCTCGAGCGTGCCGCGCGGCGCCTCCGCGTGCTGGGCCCGCGGCCGGGCGCCGCCCCGCCCCGCCTCGCGCGGGCGCTGTTCATCCTGTCGCCGCCGCGCTCCGGCTCGACGCTCTTGCGGGTCATGCTGGCAGGGCACCCGCGCCTCTTCGCGCCGCCGGAGCTCGAGCTGCTCGGCTTCCACGGCCTGGCCGAGCGCCGCGCCGCCTTCGGCGAGCGCAACGCCTTCCGCCTCGAGGGGACGGTGCGAGCGGTGATGGAAGCGCGCGGCTGCGGCGCCGAGGCGGCCCAGGCGCTGCTCGGCGGCCTCGAGGCCGGCGGGCTCGGCACCCACGACCTCTACGGCTTGCTGCAGCAGTGGATCGGCGAGCGCATGCTGGTGGACAAGACGCCCACCTATGCCTGGGACCCGGGGGCGCTCCGGCGGGCCGAGGAGTGCTTCGCCGAGCCGCTCTATCTGCACCTCACCCGTCACCCCTACGGCACGATCCGTTCCTTCGAGCAGGCGCGGATCGATCGGATCTTCTTCCCCGGCGAGCACCCCTGGACGCGGCGCCGGCTGGCGGAGCTGCTCTGGACGCTGGCGCACCGCAACATCCTCGCCTTCCTCGCCACCGTGCCGCGCGGGCGCCAGCACAGGGTTGCCTTCGAGCGCCTGGTGCGGGACCCCGCGGCGGAGCTGCGGCGAATCTGCGATTTCGCCGGCCTCGCCTTCGATCCGGCGATGGCCGCGCCCTACCCACCGGGGCCGGCGCGCATGACCGACGGCCTCCACGCCGCCTCGCGCATGCTCGGAGACGTCAAGTTCCTGAAGCACCAGGCCGTCGATCCGGCGGTCGCCGAGCACTGGCGGGAGTGGCTGGGCGACGACGACTTCCTGGCCGAGCCGAGCCGCCGGCTGGCCCTGCGCCTGGGATACGACCTGGCAGCGGCGGCGGCCACGCCGGCGGACGCGGCGGCGGACGCGGCGGCGGACGCGCAGGCGGACGCAGCCGCCGCCGCCGCCGCGCCGCGGCCCGTCGAACGCGAGCTCCCGCTCTCTTTCGCGCAGGAGCGGCTCTGGTTCCTCGAGCGGCTGGTGCCCGGGAAGGCGACCTACCACATCGCCTCGCTGCTGCAGCTGCGCGGCGCGCTGGACGTGGCCGCCCTGCAGGCGGCGCTGGCCGAGGTGGTGCGGCGCCACGCGGTGCTGCGCACCACCTACCGCGAGGAGAACGGGCTGCCCGTCCAGGCGGTGGCGCCCTGGCGCCGCGCGAGCGCGCCGGTGCCGTTGCTCGTCGATCTCGCCGCGCTGCCGGAGATCCGGCCGCAGGCCGCGCCCGGGCCGGGGCCCGGGCCGGGGCCGCGCGAGACAGAGCTCGGACGTGCGGTCCTGGCGGCGGGGGACTTGCCGTTCGATCTCGAGCGGGGCCCGGTGCTGCGGGCGGTGCTGCTGCGGCTGAGCGCCCGGGAGCACCTGCTGGTCTTCGTGATGCACCACATCGCCAGCGACGGCTGGTCGGTCGGAGTGCTGGTCCGCGAGGTGACGGCGTTCTATGCCGCGGCGCGGAGCGGGGTGCGCGCGCCGCTGCCGGAGCCGCCGCTGCAGTATGCGGACTACGCGGTCTGGCAGCGCCAGTGGCTCGCCGGCGAGCGGCTCCAGCGCGAGGTGGAGCACTGGCGCCGGCGCCTGGCCGGAGCACCCGCCCTGGACCTGCCGCTCGACCGGCCGCGGCCGGCGGTCCAGGGCTCCCGCGGTGCGCGCCACCCGTTCCGGATCGATGGCGGCGAGACGGCCGCCTTGATGGCGCTGGCGGGGCGGCTCGGCGCGACGCTGTTCATGACCGCGCTCGCGGGCTTCGCCGCCGTGCTCGGGCGCCACGCCGGCCAGGAGGACCTGAGCGTCGGCACGCCGCATGCGGGCCGCAACCGCCTCCATCTCGAGGGGCTGATCGGGTTCTTCGTCAACACCCTGGTGCTGCGCCTGGACCTCGCGGGCGAGCCGCGCTTCGCGGAGCTGGCCGGGCGGGTGCGCGCCGTGGCGCTGGAGGCCTTCTCCCACCACGAGGTGCCGTTCGAGAAGGTGGTCGAGGAGCTGCGGCCGGAGCGCGACCTCGCGCGCGCGCCGCTGTTCCAGGTGATGTTCACGGTGCAGAACGCCCCGCTCGGCGCGCTCTCGCTGCCGGGTCTCGCGGTGGAGATCGGGAGCTTCCCGGCATCGACCGCGAAGTTCGAGCTCTCGGTGCAGCTGCGGGAGCGCGACGGCAGGCTCGAGTGCTCGATCGAGTACAACCGCGACCTGTTCGAGGCCGCGACGGCCGCCCGGCTCGCGGACCACTTCACCGCGCTCCTGGCGAGCGCGGTCCGAGACCCGGCGCGGCGCCTCGGAGAGCTGGCGCTGTGGCGGGATGCGGAGCGCTGGCAGGTGATGGGCGAGTGGGCGTCGGGCGGGGCGGCCAGGGCCGGCGCCTCGGGCGGCATCGGCGGCATCCACGGCCTGATCGCGGCGCGGGCCGCGGCGCAGCCGGCGGCGGTGGCGGTGAGCCGCGGCTCGGAGCGGCTGAGGTACGGCGAGCTCGAGGCGCGGGCGAACCGCCTGGCGCGGCGGCTGCGACGCCTGGGAGTGGGTCGGGAGAGCCGGGTGGCGCTCCTGGTCGAGCGGACGCCGGAGCTGGTGGTGGCGCTGCTCGCGATCCTCAAGGCGGGAGGGGCCTACGTGCCGCTCGACCCGGGACACCCGGAAGAGCGCCTGCGCCTGGTGCTCGCCGACAGCGGGGCGCGGCTGGTGCTGACCGAGCGCGAGGTCTGGCACCGGCTGGGCCCGGCGCTGCAGGGCGGGTGGGAGGTGGCCCTGCTCGACGCCGCGAGCGAGCGCGCCGCGGCGGCGGCGGAGCCGTCCGGGCCGCTCGCCTGGGAGGGCGCCGCCGAGAGCCTGGCCTACGTGATCTACACTTCGGGCTCGACGGGCCGCCCGAAGGGCGTGGCGCTGTCGCACGGCGCGCTGGCGAGCTTCCTGCTCGCGATGGCCGAGCGGCCGGGGCTGGCCGCGGGCGCGGTGGTGCCGGCGTTGACCACCATCGCCTTCGACATCGCCGGCCTCGAGATCTTCCTGCCGCTGCTGCTGGGGGCGCAGGTGGAGGTGGTGAGCCGGGAGGAGGCGGCCGACGGCGAGCGGCTCGCGGCGCGGCTGGCCGCCTGCGATGCGAGCCTGGTGCAGGCGACGCCGGCGACCTGGCGGCTGCTGCTCGCGGCGGGCTGGAGCGGTGGCCGCGGGGTGCGGGCGCTGTGCGGCGGCGAAGCGCTGGGCTGGGACCTCGCGGGCGAGCTGGTCGAGCGCGGCTGCGAGCTGTGGAACGTCTACGGGCCGACCGAGACGGCGGTCTGGTCGTCGCTGCGCCGGGTGGGCGGGGACGGGCATCTCGACGGCGCCGTGACGGGGGCCTCGGTGCCGCTGGGCCGGCCGCTCGCCGGCACCGTCTTCCGGGTGGTCGATGCCGCGGGCCGGCCGGTCGCGGTGGGTCTCGTGGGCGAGCTGTGGATCGGGGGGGCGGGCCTGGCGCGCGGCTACTGGGGGAGGCCCGACCTGACCGCCGAGCGGTTCGTGCCCGATCCCTGGCCGCTCGCGCCGGGCGCCCGGCTCTACCGCACCGGGGACCTGGTGCGCTGGCGCGGCGGCGGCGAGCTCGAGTTCCTCGGCCGGCGGGACCACCAGGTCAAGGTGCGCGGCTTCCGCATCGAGCTGGGCGAGGTCGAGGCGGCGCTCCTGGCGCAGCCCGAGGTGGCGCAGGCGGTGGTGCTCGCCCAGGGCGAGGGAGCGCAGCGGCGGCTGCTCGCCTGTCTCGTGGCGCGCGGGCCGGCGCCGTCCGAGCGGGAGCTGCGCGAACGGCTGCGCCGGCTGCTGCCGGACTACATGCTGCCGGCGGCCTTCCGGGTGCTCGAGCGGCTGCCGCTGACACCGACGGGGAAGGTGGACCGCCAAGCCTGCGCCCGGCTCGGCGCGCCGGCCGAGCAGGCGGCGCCGGATCTGGGCGACATCGCGCCGCGCGGTCCGGTCGAGGAGCTGCTCGCCGGCATCTGGGGCGAGCTGCTGCAGCGCGACCGGGTCTCGGCGCGGGACCACTTCTTCGAGCTCGGCGGCCACTCGCTGCTGGCCACCCAGCTGGTCTCGCGGGTGCGCCATGCCCTGGGGGTCGAGCTGCCGCTGCAGCAGATCTTCGTCCACCCGACGCTCGCCGGCCTCGCCGGCGCCATCGAGGAGCTGCGCCGCGCCGGCTCGGGCACGCTCCTGCCGCCGATCGTCCGCGAACCGCGCGCCGGCGACGTCCCCCTGTCGTTCGCGCAGGAGCGGATGTGGTTCCTCGCGCAGCTCGACCCGGGGGCCGCCTACAACCTGGTGCAGGCAGTGCGGCTGCGCGGCCGGCTCGACGAGGCGGTGCTGGCGCGCTGCTTCGGCGAGGTGATGCGCCGGCACGAGGCGCTGCGCACCCGCTTCGCCGCCGCCCCTGGCGCGGGCAGCGGCGGCAGCCCGGTCCAGATCGTCGAGCCGCCCGCGCCTTTCCGGCTGCCCCGCCTCGACCTCGCGGCGCTGCCGCCCGCGGTGCGGCACGACGAGGCGCGGCGGCTCGTCGGCTGGGAGGCGTCGCGCCCGTTCGACCTCGCGCGGGGACCCCTGCTGCGCGCCGCCCTGCTGCTGGCGCCGGGTGATCAGGACGACGGCCAGGGCGACGAGGCGGCGCCTGAGCACGCGCTGGTCGTGGTGGTGCACCACATCATCGCCGACGGCTGGTCGGTGGGGATCCTGGTCCGCGAGCTCGTGTCGCTCTATGCGGCGTTCGCGGCCGGCCGGCCGTCGCCGCTGCCGGAGCTGCCCTTGCAGTACGCCGACTATGCCCTCTGGCAGCGGCGGTTCCTGACCGGCGAGCGGCTCGGCGCCGAGGCGGAGTTCTGGCGGCGCCAGCTCGCCGGCTGCCCGCCCGCGCTGCAACTGCCCGCCGACCGGTGCCGCGCCGGCCAGCAGGGCTTCCAGGCCGGCGAGGCCGTGCGCCTGCTGCCGCGCACCCTGCTCGACAGCCTGGTGGCGCTGGCGCGCCGCAGCTCGGCCTCGCTGTACATGGTCCTGCTCGCCGCCTGGAAGGCGCTGCTGCTGCGCGCCACCGGCCAGGACGACCTGGTCGTGGGCGCGCCGATCGCAAACCGCAACCGGGCCGAGACCGAGGGGCTCATCGGCTTCTTCCTCAACACCCTGCTGCTGCGCACCGAGCTCGCGGGCGTGCCGGACTTCGCCGCGCTGCTCGGCAAGGTGCGAGAGACCTGCCTCGGGGCGTTCGGCCACCAGGACCTGCCGCTCGAGCAGGCCTTCCGGGCCGCTTTTCCGGAGCGCGATCAGGGGCTCGGCCCGCCGCTGCAGGTCATGTTCCTCTTGCAGAACGTCGCGCCGGGCGAGCTCTCGGCCCCCGGTCTCGCGTTCTCGCCGCTCGACGGCGATCAGCGTCCCGAGGGCCTCGGCACCGCCATCTTCGAGGTGGGCCTGACCCTGCAGGAACCGCGGCCGGAGGCGCGCGAGGCGCCGCTCTTCGCGCACGTCACCTGGAACGCCCGGCTCTTCGACACCGCCACCATGGAGCGGCTCCTGGCCCGCTACGAGCGGCTGCTGGCGGCGGCGGCCGCGGACCCGGAGCGGGACCTGTGGGCCTATCCGCTGCTCGCGGACGGCGAGGAGCGGCAGCTGCTGGCCGCCGGGGGCGCGCGCGAGCGCCCGGTGCGGCAGGACGCGACGCCGGGCGAGGAACCGGGCGAGGAACCGCGCGAGGAACCGCGCGAGGAGCCGCGCGAGGAGCCGCGCGAGGAACTGGACGAGGAGCCGCGCGAGGAGCCGGCGGTGCACGTCCTCTTCGCGCGGCGCGCCGCGGCGGCGCCCCAGGCGGTCGCGGTCGCCGCGGCGGCGGGCGCCGGCGGCGACGGTGGGCTGGAGGAGGCGCTCAGCTATGGCGAGCTGGAGCGCCGCGCCAATCGCCTGGCCTGGCATCTCCGCCGCCGCGGGCTCGGCCCGGAGCGGGTGGCCGGCCTCGCGCTCGAGCGCTCGCCGCGGCTGATCGTCGCGCTGCTCGCCATCCTCAAGGCCGGAGGCGCCTACCTGCCTCTCGATCCCGGCCATCCCGAAGAGCGCCTGCGCGAGACCCTGGGCGACGCGGGTGCCGCGCTGCTGGTGACCACGCGCGCGGTGCTCGCCGCGCGGCCGCGGCTCGCGGCTGCCGGGGTGCCGGTGGTGTGTCTCGACGAAGAGGCAGCCGCGGTCGCCGCCTGCCCGGCCGAGGCGCCGGCGGTCGAGGCCGGCGGCGAGGCCCTGGCCGCGGTGATCTACACCTCGGGCTCGACCGGCCGGCCGAAAGGAGTCATGGTCCGGCATGCCGCTCTCGCCAGCTACGCGCGGGCGGTGTGCGACGACTATCGCCTCGGCCCCGGGGACCGCGTGCTGCAGTTCGCCTCGATCAGCTTCGACGCCAGCGCCGAGGAGATCTTCCCCGCGCTTGCCGGCGGCGCCGCCCTGGTGCTGCGCGACGAGGCGATGCTCGCCTCGGCCGCGGCCTTCCTCGAGCGCTGCGACGACCTGGGCATCACCGTGCTCGACCTGCCGACCGCCTGGTGGCACCAGCTGGCGCCCGGCGGGACCGGGTCGGCGGCGGCGCTGCCCGCCGCGCTGCGGCTGCTGCTCATCGGCGGCGAGCGCGCCCTGGCCGAGCCGCTGCGCGCGTGGCAGCGCTGGGCCGGCGAGCGGGTGCGCCTGTTCAACACCTACGGCCCTACAGAGACGACCATCGTGGCGACCCGCGCCGAGCTGCCGGCCGCCGCGCCGCCGGCCGGCGAAGTGCCGATCGGCAGGCCGGTGCGGGGCGTGCGCGCCTACGTGCTCGACCCGCGGGGAGGGCTCGCGCCCGCGGGCTTCCCCGGCGAGCTCTTCGTGGCCGGCGCGGGAGTCGCGCGCGGCTACCTCGGCCGCCCCGGCGCCACCGCGGAGCGCTTCCTGCCCGACCCCTTCTGCCCGCTGCCGGGCGCGCGGATGTACCGCACCGGCGACCTCGCGCGCTGGCTGCCGGCGGGCGAGCTCGAGTTCCTCGGCCGCGCCGACCAGCAGCTCAAGATCCGCGGCTTCCGCGTCGAGCCGGCGGAGATCGAAGCGGCGCTGGCGGCGCACCCGGCGGTGGCGCGGGCGGCGGTGGTGGCGCGCGAGGAGCGCCCCGGCGACCATCGCCTGGCCGCCTACTGGGTGCGCTCCGACGGCGACAGCCCGGCGGCGAGCGAGCTGCGCTCCTGGCTGGCACGGCGGCTGCCGGACTACATGCTGCCGGCCTCCTTCGTCGAGCTCGAGGCGATGCCGCTCACCCCGGGCGGCAAGGTCGACCGCCGCTCCCTGCCCGCGCCGCAACGCCTCCGCCCCGAGGTGGCCGCCGGCTACCTAGCCCCGCGCACCGGGATCGAGGAGACCGTGGCGGCGATCTGGGCCGAGGTGCTGGGGCTCGACCGGATCGGCGTCCACGACAACTTCTTCGAGCTGGGCGGCCACTCCCTGCTCATCCCGCAGGTGCTGTACCGGCTGGAAGCAGCCTTCGCCATCGCGGTGCCGCTGCGCAGCCTGTTCGACGGGCCGACGGTCGAGGGGCAGGCGCTGACCGTTGAAGAGCTGCTGCTCGACGAGATCGAGGAGCGCCCGCCGGGGCCTGCCGCGGAGCAGGGGGCGGACCGCCATGCCTGATCGGCCGGCGGCGCGCGACGCGGGGCCGCGGCCGGCGGCGGCGGGCGCGGACTCCCCGCTCTCCCCCGCCCAGGAGCGCCTCTGGTTCCTCGACCAGCTGGCCCCCGGCGACCCGTTCTACAACCTGCCGGCGGTGGTGCGCCTGCAGGGCGAGCCGAGGGTGGCGGCGCTCGCCGCAGCCCTCCGCCAAGTGGCCCGCCGGCACCAGGCGCTGCGCACCTCCTTCCCCGCCGTCGCCGGACGGCCGGCGCCGCGGCTCGACGCGGGGGCCGCGAGGACCTGGCCGCGGCTGCCGGTCGTGGACCTCGGCGGCCTGCCGGCGGCGCCGCGCCGGGCGGAGGGCGAGGCGCTGGCGGCGCGCGAGGCGGCGCGGCCGTTCGATCTCGAGAGCGGTCCGGTGGCGCGGGCGAGCCTGCTGCGGCTGGGCGAGAGCGAGCACCTGCTGCTGCTGACGCTGCATCGCATCGTCGCCGACGGCCGGTCGATCGGCGTCCTGCTGCGCGAGGTGGGGGCGCTCTACCGCGCGGCGGTCTCGGGCGCGGCGCCGGAGCTGCCGGAGCTGCCGGAGCTGCCGATCCAGTATGCGGACTTCGCGCGCTGGCAGCGGCAGTGGCTCGCCGGCGAGGCGGGGGCGCGGCAGCTCGGCTACTGGCGGGAGCGCCTGGCGGACCTGCCGGCCCTGGATCTGCCGCTGGACCGCCGGCGTCCGGCGGCGCAGCGGTGCCGCGGTTCGCGGCGGCGGGTGACGGTCGGCACCGAGACGGTGGCAGGTCTGCGGCGGTTGGGACGCGAGCGCGGGGCGACGCCGTTCATGAGCGTGCTGGCGGGGTTCGCGGCGCTGCTCGGGCGGTGGAGCCGGCAGCGCGAGGTGATGGTGGGGTCGCCGATCGCCGGCCGCACGCGCGCCGAGGTGGAGGGTCTGATCGGGCCCTTCGTCAGCGCGCTGGTGCTGCGGCTGGATGTGGGGGATGCGGGCGGCGAGGGCGGCTTCGGCGACCTGGTGAGCCGGGTGCGGGAGGTGGCGCTGGGCGCCTACGCGCACCAGGACCTGCCGTGGGAGAAGCTGGTCGAGGAGCTGCAGCCGCAGCGCGACCCGAGCCGCAACCCGCTGTTCCAGGTGGTCTTCGCGCTGCAGGACGCGCCGGTGCCGCCGCTCGGGCTGCCGGGTCTCGAGCTGGAGCTGCCGCCGCTCGACGACGAGACGGCGAAGCTCGACCTCGGGCTCGACCTCCGGGAGCAGGAGGGGGAGCTGCGGGGCGCCCTGCGGTTCGACGGCGACCTGTTCGACGGCGCGACGGTGCGGCGGATGGGCGAGCAGCTGTCGCGGCTGCTGTCGGCGGCAGCCGCGGAGCCCGGGCTGCGGCCGGCGGAGCTCCCGCTGCTGTCGCCGGCGGAGCGCCAGATGGTGCTCGTCGAATGGAACGGCCGGGCGGCGGACAGAGCGGCGGACCAGGCCGCGGAGCCGGCCGCCGACCGGGGCGGCGGCAGCGGCGACCTGGTGGCGCGGTTCCGGCGGCAGGTGGAGCGCACGCCGGGCGCGACGGCGGTGGTGTGCGGCGCGGCGGGCTGGAGCTACGCCGAGCTGTGGGAGCGGGCGCTGCGGGTGGGGGCGCGGCTGCGGGCGCTGGGCGCCGGTCCGGGGGCGCGGGTGGGGGTGTGCCTCGAGCGCTCGCTCGAGCTGGTGGCGGCGCTGCTCGGAGTGCTCGAGGCCGGGGCGGCGTACGTGCCGCTCGATCCGTCGTATCCGGAGGAGCGTTCGAGCTGGATGCTGGGGGACGCCGGGGTGGGATGGGTGCTCGCGGCCGGCGCGCTCGCCGCGCGGGTGCGCGGCCGCGGCGCCTGGCAGGTGGTCGAGCTGGAGGACGGCTGGGCGGCAGCGGCGGCAGCGGCGGAGCGCGGCGCCGCCGCCGCGGCCGGTCCGGAGATCGACCGCTCGCAGCTGCCGGCCTACGTGATCTACACCTCGGGGTCGACCGGGCGTCCGAAGGGGGTGGTGGTGCCGCATCGCGCGGTGGCGCGGCTCTTCACCTCGACGGCCGGGTGGTTCGGCTTCTCGGCGGCGGACGTGTGGACGCTGTTCCATTCGGCGGCGTTCGATTTCTCGGTCTGGGAGCTGTGGGGAGCGCTGCTCCACGGCGGGCGCCTGGTGGTGGTGCCGTACTGGGTGAGCCGCTCGCCCGAGTCGTTCCACCGGCTGCTGCTCGAGCAGGGGGTGACGGTGCTCAGCCAGACGCCCTCGGCGTGGGTGCAGCTGCTGGCGCGGATGGCGGCGGCCGGCGAGGCGCCGCCGGCGCTGCGCTGGGTGGTCTTCGGCGGCGAGGCGCTCGAGCCGTCGAGCCTCGACCCGTGGTGGGGCCTGGGCAGCGAGGCAACGCTGGTCAACATGTACGGCATCACCGAGACGACGGTGCACGTGACCTATCGCCCGTGGCGGGAGGCGGCTCCGGGGAGCCGCATCGGCGTGCCGCTGCCGGACCTCGCGGTGTACGTGGTGAGCGCCGGGGGCGGTCTGGCGCCGCTCGGAGGTCTGGGCGAGATCTGGGTGGGCGGAGCGGGCGTGGCGCAAGGCTACCTGGACCGGCCGGAGCTGACGGCCGAGCGGTTCGCGCCGGAGCCGTGGTCGGGCAAGTCGGGAGCGCGGGCCTACCGGTCGGGGGACCTCGGGCGCTGGACGGCGGCGGGCGACCTCGAGTACCTGGGCCGCATCGACCAGCAGGTGAAGGTGCGCGGCTACCGCATCGAGCTGGGCGAGATCGAGTCGGTGCTGCGCGAGCACGGCGGGGTGCGGGAAGTGGCGGTGCTGCTGCGGGAGGACAGCCCGGGCGACCGGCGGCTGGCGGCCTACGTGACGCCCGAGGCGGGCGGCGGCGAGGCGGGCGGCAAGGCGGGCGGCTGGCAGGCCGAGCAGGTCTCGCGCTGGCGCGAGGTGTTCGACGAGACCTACCGGCGCGAGGGCGCCGCGGAGGGCGCGGCGCCCGAGCCGGCGCTCAACCTCGCGGGCTGGCGCAGCGTCGAGACCGGCGAAGCGATCCCCGCCGCCGAGATGCGGGAGTGGGTCGAGGAGACGGTCGCGGCGCTCGCCGCGCGGCGTCCGCGGCGGGTGCTCGAGATCGGCTGCGGCACGGGCCTGCTGCTGCTGCGCCTGGCACGGGAGTGCGAGCGCTACACCGGCACGGACGTCTCGGGCGAAGCGCTGGCGTACGTCGAGGCGCAGGTCGCGGCCTGGGGCGAGCGCGGCCGCGGCGTGCGGCTGCTGGCCCGTCCCGCGGACGACGTCACGGGGCTCGCGGACGACGGCGCCTTCGACGCGGTGGTGCTCAACTCCGTCGTGCAGTACTTCCCCGACGTGGACTACCTGGAGCGGACGCTGCGCGGCGCGGTGTCGGTCGTGGCGCCGGGCGGCTTCGTCTACGTCGGCGACGTGCGCAGCCTGCCGCTGCTCGGCCTGCAGCACCTGGGCATGGAGCTGGACCGGATGGCGGCCGGGGCGCCGCTCGGGCGGCTCGAGCGGCGGGTGCGGCAGCAGGTGTCGCGGGAGACCGAGCTGGCGCTGTCGCCGGAGTGCTTCGCGGCCCTGGCGGCGCGCCTGCCGCGGATCGCGGGCGTCGAGGTGACGCCGAAGCGGGGCAGCTGGGGCAACGAGCTCAGCAAGTACCGCTACCAGGTGGTGCTGCGGGTGGGCGACGAATCGGCGCCGCGGCGGGCTGCCGCGCCGGAGGGCGGCGGCCGCTGGCTCGACTGGCGGCGGGAGTCGCTGAGCCTCGCCGGGCTGCGGGAGCTGCTCGAGCGGACGCGGCCGGAGGAGCTGCGGGTCGGCGGCGTGCCGAACGCCCGTCTGCGCCGCGAGGTGGCGGCGTGGCGGGCCCTGACCGGCGAGGCGCCCGCGGAGGGGGGGCCGGAGCCGGGTGGGGTACGGGCGGCAGCCGCGACGGCTCGGCCGGCGACGGTGGGCGAGCTGCGCGAGCAGGTCGAGCGCGCGCTGGCGGCGGGCGCCGTCGAGGGCGTCGAACCGGCGGCGCTGGTGGCGCTGGGCCGCGAGCTCGGCTACCAGGTTGGAGTCGGCTGGAGCCGCCCGGGCGCGGAGGGGCGGTTGGACGTGATCTTCCGCAACGGCGACGCGGCGGCGGCCGCGGCGGACGGCGGCCGGTCGCTGGTGGACGCGGCGCTGGAGCGGGTGGAGGGGGCGCCCGGGGCCCATGCCAACGATCCGCGGCAGGGGGCCTTCGTCCGCCGGCTCGGCCCGTCGCTGCGGCAGTGGGCCGAGGCGCGGCTGCCGGGCTACATGGTGCCGTCGGCGCTGGTCGTGCTCGACGCCCTGCCGCTGACGCCGCAGGGCAAGCTCGACCGCCGGTCGCTGCCGGGGCCGGAGCTGCTCCGCGAGCCGCCGGCCGGCGGCTGGGCGCCGCCGGCCAACGCCCTCGAGGCGTCGCTGGCGCGCATCCTGGCGCAGGTCCTGGGCAGCGAGCGGGTGGGCCGCGCCGACGACTTCTTCCAGCTCGGCGGGCACTCGCTGCTGGCGACGCAGGCGGTGTCGCTGATGCGCTCGGAGCTGGGCGTCGATGTGGCGCTGCGCTGGCTGTTCGAGAGCCCGACCGTGGCGGCGCTCGCGCCGCGGATCGAGGCGGCGCTCCGGGCGCGGTCGGGGGAGGGCGTCGCCGCGGCGCTGCCGCCGATCGCGCCGGCGGCGCGGGAGGGGCCGGTGCCGCTGTCGTACGCGCAGCGGCGGCTGTGGTTCCTGGACCAGCTGCGGCCGGGCTCGCCGGTCTACAACGTCCCGGCGCCGCTGCGCATCGCCGGCCGGCTCGACCGGCGGGCGCTGTCGCTGGCGGTGGCCGAAGTGGTGCGGCGCCACGCGGCGCTGCGCACGAGCTTCCGGGTGGAGGCGGGCAGCGAGGAAGCCTGCCAGTGGGTCCACGCGCCGGCGGCCGGCGAGAGCTGGCGGCTGCCGCTGGTAGACCTCGGCTCCCTGGCGCGACCGCGGGCATGGGCCGAGGCGCGC
>Ga0070709_10000227_pt1 | contig 36585 bp, 33 predicted proteins | sample LARL51metaG_FD_65449 | JGI IMG/M metagenome (GOLD analysis project Ga0070709, IMG submission 65449) | Corn, switchgrass and miscanthus rhizosphere microbial communities from Kellogg Biological Station, Michigan, USA - LAR L5-1 metaG | ecosystem: Host-associated > Plants > Roots > Rhizosphere ... | reverse complement strand
GAGGATGTCATCGGCAATGCCGCGGGTGAACTGATAGCCGTGCGTGCCGTTCGAGAACAGGCCGCAAAACGTTCCGATGATCGAATTGACAGCCTGTCCACCCAGTGCGGGGAGGCTGTCGACGAGCACGACCTTGCGGCCGAGCCGGGCGGCCTCGATCGCGGCCGACACGCCGGCAATCCCGGCGCCGACGATGCAGATATCGGCCTCGACCTTGCGCAGCGGGCCTTGTGCGGTTCGGCGCACCATGCGTGTGCCGACGGAGACACCATTAGCGCCGGTCATTGCAAAATCCTTTCATCGATAGTCCTCGCCGGCCGAAAGCGTGCGATCGCCGCACGCGGAGAGCGTTCGCCCCCCGATCGATCCGCATGCGGCCGGACAGAGTTAGTCTGCGGATGCCCGACGAAAAAGTCGGAGGATGCGAAGACATCTTTCTCGGATCGAGAAAAGCAAGTAAGGCCCGTGCCGCTCGGGCACGGCAAAAAGCCCGAGAAGAGGCATTTTGCAGTGCAGCAGCGATCGGCTTGCCCAAAAAAACCGATATGGCATGATTGCCTTTCTCGAAGCGAGAAAGACATTTGGACACGCTGCTGAACATCAAGGCGTTTCTGGCGACGGCCCGCGCCGGCAGCTTTTCGGCGGCCGCGCGGCAGCTCGATGTGGCGCCGTCCGTGATCGTCAAGCGCATCAACCGCCTCGAAGACCAGATGAGCGCGCAGCTGTTCGTGCGCTCCACCCGGCGGCTGCTGCTGACCGAAACCGGAGAGCGTTACTTTCCCCGTTACCAGACCCTCGTCAGCGAGATCGAGGATGCGCTCAGCGGCGCGAGATCGCCCAGCGACCGAATCGAGGGGCACCTTCGCATCAAATGTCCGACGACCCTCACGATCCTCAATTTCGGATCGATCCTGAATGCCTATCAGGCAAAACATCCCGGCATCAGCATCGAGCTTGCCCTGATCGATCGCTCCGTCAACCCGATCGAGGAAGGTTTTGACATCGCAATCGGTGCGATGCCCGCGTCCTATCCGAACGTGCTGGACGAGCCGCTGTGCCCCTATCCGCGCGTGCTGTGCGCCGCGCCCTGCTATCTCGCGCAGCGCGGCGAGCCGATACATCCGACCGACCTTGCCGCGCATGACTGCCTGACGTTCCAGACCACGGGCTCGACCTGGTCGTTCGAGAGCGAGCGCGGCACCATCAGTGTCGAGGTCCACCCGCGGCTGTCCGCCAACGACAGCCAGGTGCTGCACGACGCCGCCTGCCGGGGCCTTGGCATTGCGACCATGGCGCGCTACATCGCCCGCCCCTCGCTGGAGAACGGCGCGCTGAAGCTGCTGCTGCCGGACTATCCCGTGCCGGAATTGTGGCTGAAGGCGCTGATCCCGCAGAACAGGATCAAGAAGGCCGGCGTTCAGAGCCTGCTCGGCTGGATCAAGGACAGCATCCAGCCGCTGCAGCTTGCGGCTCAGGCGACAGCTCATCGCGCCCCCTGAGCCACAACGAGATCTGCCTCGCCGGCAGCCGGCTCGGTCTCGCGGCCGAGAATCTTCGTGTGCATCCTGCCGATGATCAGAATGCAGACCACGAACACGGCCGGACAGATGGCGAGGACGGCAAAAATGTTCCGCACCGGCAGACTGGTCGCGAGAATGAGGCCGGCAAGATAGGGGCCCGCGATCGAGCCGATCTTGGCGACCGAGGTGGCCCAGCCCGTGCCGTTGCTGCGATAGGCGGAGGGATAGAAGATGCCGGCGATGCTGTGCAGCCCGAAATGCCCACCGATCAGGAACAGCGTGATGAATGCACTAGCAACCAGGAAACCGTCGGAACCGAGATCGGCGAAGGCGGCGAGCAGCAGCAGCGGGATCGCCAGCAGCGGCATGACCGTGATGGCGATGGCGCCGAACCGGTCCGTGAAGCGCATCAGCGACAAGCCACCAAGCGCGCCGAAGGCGGAGTTGACGGTTGCGGCGAGTGCCGCCGTCTGGCGGGAAAAGCCGAGCGCCTCGAACACCAGCGGCGTCCAGGTCGCGAGAAAGAACGCCGTCATCGACGAGAAGATATAGGCGATCCAGAGCAGCGGCGTGATGACGCGGAGTTCGCCCTCGAACAGCAGTTTTGCGTTGAACGAGCGGCTGCCCGCGGCTTCGTCGGTGACGACGAAGCGCGGATTGGCCGGGAGTTCGAGATCCGGCGCCAGCCGCCGGACGATCCGCGCGATGGTCTCCGGCTTCCTGCCCTGGCTCGCGAGATACCTGACCGATTCCGGCAGCATGATGAGCAGGCCGATCGACGACAGCAGTGACAGGCTGCCGCCGACCAGGAACACCGATCCCCAGCCATATCTGGGCGCGAGCCACACCGTGACGGGCCCTCCCAAGGCCGTCCCCAGGGAGTAGCCGACCATCACGGTGGTGACGATGGTCGCGCGAAAACGTTTCGGCGCGTATTCGATGTTGAGCGCCCAGCTCAACGGCAGCATGCCGCCGATCGCGATACCGTCGAGGAAGCGCAGCGCCAAAAGCTGTTCGTAGCTCTCCGAGAACGCGATCGCCATGGTCAGCACGCTGAACGCAGCGGTCGCGGCGATGATCGAGGGGCGGCGCCCGATCCGGTCGCCAAGATAGCCGAACAGGAATCCGCCGACCATGGTACCGGCGAGCCCGATCGAAAACACCTTGCCCATCATTACCTTGTCGAGGTGGAACTGCGGCGCGATGTAGGGCGCCGCGAAGGAAATGACGTTCATGTCAAAGCCATCGAAGAAGGTGATGACCCAGGATCCCACCACCAGCGCGACCAGAAAGCCGTTCAGCTTCTGCTGTTCGATGATGCTGGAAACATCGACCTCCTGGTTCATGTGAGCTCCCTGCCGTTTCCCTGAAGCGTCTTGTTGTGATTTGTCCGCAGATTGCCGGCCGTCTCCGCATTTTGGCGCAAGCGGCGGTGGCGGCTGTGGTTTTTGGATGGTTAGCGTTCGGCCGGCGAAGAAAAAGGGGCATTGTCGGACAACTGTTTTCTCGAAACGAGAAAGCAACGAACAGAAGCGCCCCCTCCGGCTCACTCCTTGGTCAGCAATTTGGTGCCGCGATCACGGATCGCGAGCTGGGCCATCTGCGCAAAGCGCTGCAGCAGCCAGGGCAGCATCACCTCCACGCGAATATGATTGTCGGCGACATCAACCTGGCCGGAAGCCGCCTGCCCGAGCGCGCGGACACGAAACAGCATCCTGTTCTCCTGCCAGCGCTCCTCGTCGACGGTCAGCGCAGGCACGGCGGCCGCCGCACGTGACAGCCCGCCTTTCAGCCGCCGCATTGCCTCGTCGCGGCCGAGCTTGTGCGGGATGGAAACGACGAGCGGTGCGGACATCTGAAACCCCTCTTGCCGACCGGAACAACCGAGCCTCTTGAAATGATCCGCTACTTTGTCGCCAGCTTCTTCAGCGCTGCCTTGATCGAGGAGGCCGCGTCTTCATAGCCCTGCCACGCCTTGGTCTTTGCCAGCAGCGCCGGCACGCTGCGCATGGTGTAGCGCTTCGGGTCCAGATCGGCCTTCAGCTGCGCCCAGGTCAGCGGCATCGAGACGGTGGCGCCATCGCGAGCCCGCGGCGACAGCACGGAGACCGCCGTCGACATGCGGTCGTTGCGCAAATAGTCGAGAAAGATCTTTCCCTTGCGCAGCTTCTTCGACATGTTCAGCAGATACTGGTCCGGTGCGTCATTGGCCATCCACTGGCAGACGGCCTGCGCAAACCCCTTGGCCTCCGGCCAGCTCACCTTGTCCCTGGCGCCGTGGAGCAGCGGCACCACGACATGCAGGCCCTTGCCGCCGGTGGTCTTGCAAAAGCTCTCCATGCCGACGTCGGAGAGGCGCTGGCGCATCTCCTTCGCCGCCGCGACCACGTCGCTGAAATCGACATCCGGCGCCGGATCGAGATCGAACACCAGCCGGCCCGGCGTGTCATAGGCACTGGGCGCGCAGTTCCAGGGATGCAGCTCCAGCCCGCCGATCTGCGCCACCGCCGCCAGCCCCTCGATGCGGTCGATCTGCAGATAAGGCTTGCGGTCGCCGGAGACGTTGGCGAGCTCGAGAAATTTTGGCGTGCCCTGCATCGCGTGGCGCTGGAAAAACTGCTCGCCCTTGATACCGTCGGGCGCGCGAATGATCGAACAGGGCCGCCCCTTGATATAGTCGATGATCCACCCGCCGACCGTCTCGAAATAGCGCGCCAGGTCGAGCTTGGTGACACCTTCGCCGTCACCGCCGTCCGGCCAGAGCTCCTTGTCGGGCTTTGAGATGACGACGCCCATCACCTCGGCCGATTTGCCGTTGCCCTCGCTGCGATGGCTCGCGCCGGGCCGCCCGCGCTGCGCGGGCGCTTTCGTGGCAACGGGTTGCGCGATGCTGGTCATCTTCGGCATCTCCGCTTTCACCTCGCGCGGCGACTTGTCCTGACGCAGCCCCTTGAACGCCGCCTGCCTGATATTGCCGTCGGCGGTCCAGCCCGCGAACTCGATCTCGGCAACGAGCTCCGGCTTCAGCCAATGCACGTCGCGGGCCTTGCGCGGCGCATTCGCTCCGCCGAACGGATTCTTGTCCGACGCATTCGCCTTCAGCGCCGGCATGATGCGCTTGACCGTATCCTGGCCAAACCCGGTGCCGACCATGCCGACGAACACCAGATGGTCACCGCGATAGACGCCGGCCATCAGCGAGCGGAATTTGCCGCTGGTGGTCTTCCAGCCGCCGATCACGACCTCCTGCCCGGCGCGCGCCTTGGCCTTGGTCCAGCTTTCGGTGCGGCCGGAATGGTAGGCGCTGTCCAGCTTTTTCGAGATGATGCCTTCGAGCGACATTTCACGGACCGACTGCATCATGGCATCGCCATCGACCTCAAAATGCTCGACGTAACGGATGCACTTCGCCTTGGCCTTGCGCGCCTCCAGGAGTGCCTCGAGGCGCGCCTTGCGCTCGCGCAGCGGCAGGCGGCGAAGGTCCATGCCGTCGGCAAACAACAGGTCAAAGGCAAAGAAGATCAGTTTTTCGGTCTTGCCGTCGGCAATCGCCGCCTGCAGGCTGGAAAAATTCGGATGGCCCTCGTGATCGAGCGCGACGATCTCGCCGTCGATCATGGCGTCGGGCAGCGCGCCGGCCTCCTTGGCGACCGACGCAAACTTGTCGGTCCAGTCCAGCCCCTTCCGCGTCTTCAGCGTCGCCTCGCCACCTTCGATGCGAAGCTGCACGCGATAGCCGTCGAACTTGATCTCGTGGCCCCAGCCCGCGCCGGAGGGCGGCCGCTCCACCGCCGTGCACAGTTCGGGCGCGACGAAATCGGGCATGCCGGAGACTTTTTTCGCCTTCGCCGCGCTCACGGCCTTTGTGCTGGCGCGCGCCTCCGCAGCCTCGCCGCGGTTGGAGTCCCACACCGCATCGGCCTTGCCGCGGCCGGCCTTGGCCAGCATGAACGGCTTCGGCGCCCTGCCCTTGCCGGCCGCGATCTGCTCCATGGTCCGGCCCGAGGCGACGGACTTGTCCTCTTCCAGGATGGTGTTGTCCTCGCCTTCCCTGGCAAATTCGTCGCGGTGCTTGATCAAGAGCCAGTTGGTGCGCTTGCCGCCGTTACGGTCATGCCGCATCCGCACCAGAACCCAGCTGCCATGCAGCTTGCCGCCATCGAGGGTGAATTTGAGATCGCCCTTTTTGAAACCTTTGTCGGGATCATCGCCCTCCCAATAACCGCGGTCCCACAGCATCACGGTGCCGCCGCCATACTGGCCCTTGGGGATCGTGCCTTCGAAATCGCCATAATCGAGCGGGTGATTTTCGACCTCGACCGCCAGCCGCTTGTCGTGCGGGTCGAGGGAGGGACCGCGCGTCACCGCCCATGACTTGAACACGCCGTCGAATTCGAGCCGGAGGTCGTAGTGCAGGCGGGTGGCGTCGTGCTTCTGGATCACGAACCGCCGCCGCTTCGCCGGCGCAACGGAGGCCTCGCCCGAGGGCTCGCGGGTCTTCTCGAAATCCCGCTTCTTCCGGTAGGTGGAGAGATCTCTCTGCAACACGATCGCTCTCTTTTCGGGTTCGGCGACCAAGCCTATCACGCGAGCCTCCCGGAACCAAAACGGCCAAGGCCCGTTGGAGTTCCGACAAGCCCCTGACTATGCGGACGATTGCGATGGCCCCTCGCGCCTATTGGAAAGGGACGCTCAAGCTCTCGCTGGTGAGCTGCCCGGTCGTGCTCTATCCGGCCTCCACCGCGGCAGCAAAAACCCGTTTCCACCTGATCAACAAGGAGACCGGGCACCGGCTGAAGCAGCAGATGATCGACGCCGAGACCGGCGAGGTCGTCGAGGGCGACCAGAAGGCCCGCGGCTATGAGTTCGCCAAGGGCAAGTATGTCGAGATCGAGCCGGACGAGCTGGACGCGGTCCAGATCGAGAGCAACCACGCGATCGACATCGACAGCTTCGTGCCGCGCGAGGAGATTGACCAGCGCTATCTCAACCATCCCTACTACATCGCTCCCGATGGCAAGGCCGCGCTCGATGCCTTTGCCGTGATCCGCGACGCGATGAAGGATCAGGACAGGGTGGCGCTCGCCCGCATCGTGCTCACCAACCGTGAGCACGTCATGACCATCGAGCCGCTCGGCAAGGGCCTGCTCGGCACCACGCTGCGCTACCCTTATGAGCTCCGCGACGAGCACGATTTCTTCGAGGACATCAAGAGCCCGAAGATCACCAGCGATATGGTCGAGCTCGCCGGTCATATCCTCGACACCAAGGCCGCGCATTTCGATCCGTCGAAATTCAAGGATGAGTATGAGACGGCGTTGAAGGCACTGGTCAAACGCAAGGCCGCCGGCAAGCCGATCAAGCCTGAGGAGCACGAAGAACGGCCGGGCAATGTCGTAAGCCTGATGGACGCCCTGAAGCAGAGCCAGAAGACGAAAGGGTCGCGACGGCACGCGACGGCAAAATCGCACGAGCGGCGTTCGCCGCCACGGCGCAGTCCCAAGCGATCGCGCCGCGCGACCGCACGGCATCGCCAAGCGGGGTAAAGCACGCTCTCCCGTCATTGCGAGCCACCCGGGCTGCGCAAAGCGCGGCCGGATGACAGGCTCCGCGAACCAATCCAGAGCCGCGCGTGAGATTCTGGATTGCTTCGGCGCCTAGGCGCCTCGCAATGACGAATGAACGGCGCCAACTCGCAGGTGTCGTCCCCGCGAAAGCGCGGCCCTTAACCACAGGCCGAAATTGTTGCGCGAGGTCGTCGTCACGCCTTGCTCCACATAACATCCGCCTGTGGTTATGGGTCCCGGATCTTCGCTCGCCACACGCGCTAACGCGCGGCCGGCGAGCTTGTCCGGGACGACAGCGATCTGGCTTCGTAATCCGATTGTCAAACAGCCAAAGGGCATGCTTCCGCAGTCTCGCGGCGCTGACGCGTCCGAGTGTTGCTGCAAGCCACCCTCTCTCTCGAAAGAGGGCGCAGGGAATGCCGGGTGCTGGCCGCCCCCATGGCCCGCCTGCAAAACAAAAAGCAGGCGGCAGTTACCACAGGTTCAGCCAAAACATCCGGCATTCCCTGCGCGATGGCTTGACGACTTACTTCGTACTCTCCCCGGGGAACCGGGCTTGTTTGCCCCCGTCGTCAGCGAGATCATCTCTCGCGACTTGACACCAGCGTCGGGGTGTCAGGACCATACGACTTGGTCGTACGCTTCAGCGCCGTTCGTCCGCACGAAAAAACGCGCGCGGCGCCAGAGCGTCCATCGCATCCCCGTCTCACGTCCTCGTGACGATCGCGCGTCCGTCCCTCTTCCATCGAGGCGGGATACCGGGAGAGGATCATATTTTTCTGAAAAACTGAAGAAGAATATTTTTCGCGCAAGCACTGGACAGAGGAATCGGCCTTGAATTGCCTCGCGAAATTCGATTTTGCGCGCACGCGATCTGGTTGCGTAAAGCGGTTGCAGCAACACGAAATGACCACCGATTCGCCAGACGGGCGACGAATCGGCGCTCGGCTTCCGCACGAATGGCCGCAGACCCTCATACCCCGGAACAGCACGGATTGCCGGCAGACGCGCCTCATGGTGAGGTACGCCCTGTGGTTGCATGGCGATCCAGTCACATCACCGCAACCTCGGACCCGTTCGCCAGTCTCGAACCATGGATTTCCTCACGTCCTCCAAGAAAGTCGTCGAGCCGCAGACCGCACCGATCACGCGGAACGAGCCACGCTGCCGGCGCTGCGGCGCGCCGCTTCGGCGCGCACAAAACCTGCTCGACCTCAGAACGGGTCATACGGTTCGGCTTCTTGTCTGCACCTGCGGCGAAGCTCACTGGCCCGACGACGTCTCGAACTGACGGTCCGCTCGGCGGCGTCATCGATGGCCCGCTCGCGCTGAAAGAGACAGTTTTCCAGCGGCAATCCCCGGGCGTGTGACAAGGACGGGTAAAGCGCATACTGTGCCCTGCCCAGAGTGTTCACGATCCCCGCCGCAAGCGAGACAAGCCAGCCCTTAAGTCCCCCATGTTCGACGACAGCGCCTCAACCCAGCGCCGCAGGCTGATTGTCATCTCCCTGCTGCTGATCGCCGCAAATGCCGGCGCCTGGATCTGGGCGATCATCGCCTTTGCCGGGCAGCCGTCCCTGATCGGCACGGCGTTCCTCGCCTACACGCTGGGCCTGCGGCACGCCGTCGATGCGGACCATATCGCGGCCATCGACAACGTCGTGCGCAAGCTGATGCAGGAGGGCCGGCGCCCGCTCTCCGTCGGCTTGTTCTTTGCCCTCGGTCATTCGACGGTGGTCGTCCTGGCGACGATCGCGATCGCCGCGACCGCCGCTGCGCTTCAGGCCAGATTCGGCGACGTCCAGAAGGTCGGCGGCATGATCGGGACCGCCGTGTCCGCCGCGTTCCTGCTGGTGATCGCCGCGGTCAACCTGGTGATCCTGGCCGGCATCTGGCGCAGTTTCCTCCGCGCCCGCCGCGGCGAACGCATCGCGCCTGAGGATCTTCAGTCGCTGACGGCTGGCGGCGGCCCGCTGTCGCGACTGTTCCGAAAGCTGTTCCGCGTGATCTCGCGGAGCTGGCACATGTACCCGCTGGGCTTCCTGTTCGGGCTCGGCTTCGACACCGCGAGCGAGATCGCCCTGGTCGGAATCTCCGCCATGCAGGTCGCCCAGGGCATGCCGATCTGGTCCATGCTGGTGTTTCCAGCGCTGTTCACCAGCGGCATGGCCCTGGTCGACACCACTGACGGCGTGCTCATGGTCGGTGCCTATGGCTGGGCCTTCGCCAATCCGGTGCGAAAGCTCTGGTACAACCTGACCATAACAGCGGTATCGGTCGCCGCCGCGCTGCTGATCGGCGGCATCGAGGCGCTCGGGCTCTTGTCCGACCGGCTGGACCTCGACGGCCCGTTCTGGACCGCGATCAGGGACCTCAACGGGTCGCTCGGCAGCGCCGGTCTTGTCATGGTCTCGGCGTTCGTGCTGTGCTGGATCATCTCGGCACTGATCTATCGATGGAAGCGACTCGATGAACTGGCGCCGCGATCGCCGTGAGCGGCACGGGTTCCGGCGAACTCAGGCCGGCAAGCCATGACGTCGGCCATATCCGCGACAGGTGGTCGCGGACCAGCCGCCTTGATCTGACGCCGGGCAGATTCCATCTGGAGATGACAAGAATATCCGGGCCCCTCTGGCGAGGACGCCGTTCATGTCGGCCAACCTCGTGATGTCGGATCACCTTTCCCAGCGCCAGGCGCATTGGATCGGCCGACAGGGCCTTATGCTTCAGTTTTCCCTGATCGGCCATTCTGCGCCCACGGTGCCCTGTGCAATCGTGAGGAGCAACAGATGTCGGATGCCGAGCGTCATCCACCCATTCATGGCGATGTCAGATATGGCCCGCGATCCGCGGCCGCTCTGGTCGGCGGTCGCTCAATGGTGACGAACTCCGGCCGGCATACGGGTGGAGATGACGACTGGCGTGTCGAGGCCCTGATCGACAGACTGCCACAGCGGCTGCGCCGGACATTGCGATCCCTGCGGCAACCGTCCCGCCGCTGGCTTCGCATTCCCGCGGGCTTGCTGCTGATCCTCGGAGGACTGCTGGCCATCCTGCCGATCCTCGGCATCTGGATGCTGCCGCTCGGGCTCGTGCTTCTGGCCGAGGACGTGCCCGTCCTGCGCTCGCTCCGCTCCCGTCTTCTGGACTGGATCGAGCATCGTCATCCGGCCTGGCTGCAGGCCGACCAGCGCCACCGCGACAAGGCATGATCAATCCGGTCGCCGCAGATGCACTGACGGCATTGCGCAGGTCATGCTGATCGATCCGGCGCCTGCCGGCAGATGATCGTTTGCAGCGACGCCGGCGCGCGTCCTTACACCCAGCACACACCCACTTCAGGAACCAGCAATGAACATCATGACGGACACCCAGCGGTCGTCGCGCCCGGAATCGGCTCGCCGGCTCAGCCTGCTCGCGCGGCTGATCTTTGGCTCGCGCTGGCTGCAATTGCCGCTCTATGTCGGCCTGATCGGTGCGCAGGCGATCTATGTGCTGCTGTTCCTGAAGGAGCTGTGGCACCTCGGGGCCAGCTGGGACGACGTGACCGAGCAGCAGATCATGCTCGCCGTTCTCGGACTGATCGACGTCGTGATGATCTCGAACCTGCTGGTCATGGTGATCGTCGGCGGCTACGAGACGTTCGTCTCCCGCCTCAATTTGCGCGGACATCCGGACGAGCCGGAGTGGCTGAGCCATGTCAATGCCTCGGCGCTCAAGATCAAGCTCGCGATGGCGATCATCGGGATTTCCTCGATCTCGCTGCTCCGAACCTTCATCGAGGCCGGAAGCCTCGGGACCGGCCGCACCAACTACACCGAAAGTGGCGTGATGTGGCAGGTCTTGATCCACATCACCTTCATCGCATCCGCGATCGGCATCGCATGGGTCGACCGCCTGAGCGAGACGCCGGCGCGCAAGGATGCCGACCAGCACTGACGGCGGCGCGGCGCGCGCGGGCACCGTCTCATATCAACGGCCTCAGCCTTGCTCGTCATGCCCGGCCTTGTGCCAGGCATCCAGTCCTTCTTCCTCGTCGCGTCAATGACTGTCATGGCCGGGACTTCTGCGCGAATGCGCGCACAAGACGCGCTTCGCGCTTTTGTGCGGCCATGACGAAGTGGAAAGCTACCGCTTCGATTTGCGTTTGGTCTTGGGGCCGGCCTTGCGCGTCTTCGATGCCGACTTCTTCGACGAGGCGCGTCGTGCGGTCTTCTTCTTCGGCACCTTGTCACCCTCGCGGCGTGCCTCCGACAGCCCGATCGCGATCGCCTGCTTGCGGCTCTTCACCTTGCGGCCGGAGCGGCCGCTGCGCAGCGTGCCCCGCTTGCGCTCGCGCATCGCGCGTCCGACCTTCTTGGAGGCCTTTTTCGAATATTTGCGTGCCATGGAGTTCCTCCTGGTTGCGCGGAGGTAATCCGCACCCACGACGGAAGTTCCGTCGCTAGCGGCTGCATAGTCGCGCAGCCGTTCGCGCGATTGCGCGAGCCTTCCCGGGCTTCTCTAACTTGTTCTGTTGGCAAAGCCCAAAGCGACGAGCGCGGCACGGTTCAGTTGCGACACGCCCTGCTCCCTGAGCAGGCGCGCCGCAGGGCTTCGCGTTTCCGCAAACAGACCAAACAGCGCATGCGCGCCGGTCACCACGGGCTGGCCCAGTTCCAGCGCATGGCGTGCAGCGCGCTGCTCGACGCGTTGAAATGCGGCCGTTGGCAGAGAGCGCCTGATGTTTTCGACCACGACGCCTGTGAACTCGTTGTCGAGATACCGGATGAGGTCATTTTTCAACGCGTCGAGATTGGCGTTGCAGGCCTGCATCACCGCAGACGCATGAGGGTCATCGATGAGCGCGAGCAGGAGATGCTCCAGGGTCGCATACTGATGTTGCCGCTGCACGGCCTCGCCGACGGCGCGCTGCTTCGTCTTCTCGAAGATTGGCGAGATGGGGCGCGACGACAGGTCGAGCTGCGCGTCGACCTTCTGAAGCCGAGCCACCGGATCGAGCGTCGCCAACAGCTCATACTTGTCGCTCATCGGCATCTTCAGGCAGGAGGCGATGACGTCGGCGACACGGCCGGGATCACGGGCTGGCTCGAACGACAGCCATTGAGCATCCGGCAGAGGAAGTGCGCCGGCTGCCGCGTGGCTTTCCAGCCGCTTCACCGCGCTTCGGACCAGATCGGAGGCATCAGCCGCCGGTCCCTCGCTGATCCCGGCAATTTCGGCCTTGAGGGTGCCCGCATCGATCGTGAAGCTGCGGATCATCACGCGCCGGATGGCTCGCACCAGCACCTGCTTCGTGCCTTCCGTACCGTCGGGAGGCGAGCGAACCTCAAGCAACCGGGCGAGGACACCGACCTCGTAGACGTCCTCGAGCCGCGGCTCGTCGACACCGGCCTCGCGTTGCGCGGCCAGCACAACCTCCCGCTCGCCCTCCCAGGCCTGCTCGACGGCATTGATGGTCTTGTCGCGCCCGACAAAGAGCGGATAGGTTGCGCCCGGAAAGGGCACGAGGTCGCGCAGCGGGATTGCCGGATAGCGCGCCTTCAATCGTGGGACCGCTTTCGTGGACTCGCCCCGGTCGGCCTGCAGCACGGCCGCCAGCGTATTCCAGTCGGAAAGCCCCAGCATCTTCGACACCAGCTCCAGGCTTTCGCTGTGGCTGATGGTCATGGCCTTGTGGCTCAGGGATTCGCGCAGGGTCTGCGCCATGGCCTTGGCATCGCGAAAATCGCGCATCGGTTTTCGTCCTCTGCATGAGCGAACCAGGCGTGTCAGGTGGTTGCGTTGCTGACCCGGTCGCTCGGGCAAAGGGAGACCGAATAAAGGCGCTCGATACGTTCACCATTCCCTTGGGAGGGCGCAACCGGCGGGTCGTATCAACCCGACGTAAAACTTGGCGCAAAGTCGGTGTAGTGTCAATTCCTGGCCGGCGGCTGATCCGGAGCGAGCCACAAGGAGGACACAGCATGAGTACGACCTGGCCCGAAATCCCCTTTCCAGCATGGCGCGAGAGCTGCGCCGCGCTGCATCTGTATTCCCAGATCGTCGGCAAGTACCGCCTGGCGCGGACGCCATGGGTCAACCATTCCTGGCACGCCACCCTCTATGTCAGCGCGCGCGGGCTCTCGACGTCGCTCGTTCCCGACGGGTCCGGCATCGAGATCACCTTCGATCTCGTCAACCACGTCGTGATCGGCGAGGCCGCGGATGGGCGGCGCGCGGAGATTCCGCTCGGGCCGATGTCGGTGGCCGACTTTCACGCCCGCTTCCGCGACCTCGTCGCGCGGCTTGGCGGAACGTCGGAGTTCGACGGCCGGCCGAACGAGATTCCCGACGCGATTCCGTTCCAGGATGACACTGAGGCGCGCCCATATGACGCCGATGCCATCACGCGCTTCTTCCATGCTCTGGTGGCAGTGAGCCGCGTGTTCTCGCGGTTTCGCACCGGCTTCATCGGAAAAGTCAGTCCCGTGCATCTGTTCTGGGGCAGCTTTGACCTCGCGGTGACCCGTTTCTCGGGACGCCGGGCGCCGCGGCACCCCGGGGGCATTCCGAACCTGCCGGACGAAGTGACGCGCGAGGCCTACAGCGACGAGGTGTCATCCGCCGGCTTCTGGCCCGGCGGCGGCGGGGTCGATTTTCCGGCGTTCTACTCTTACGCCTACCCAACCCCGACCGGATTTGCCGACGCACCCGTGGCGCCGGCGGGCGCCGCTTTCGATGCCAAGCTCGGTGAATTTTTGCTGCCGTATGACGTAGTGCGAACGTCAGCCGATCCGGAAGCCGCGCTCATGGCCTTTCTGGAGAGCACCTATCGGGCCGCCGCCGACCTCGGAGCTTGGGATCACGACGCGCTGGAATGTGCGATAGGCCATCCGCTCCGACCGCGGCCGCTGACATAAGGCTGCGTTCGGCGAAGCCGCCAACTCAGTCCGGTGCGCGGAGCCGATAGCCGATGCCGGTTTCGGTCAGCACATGGTGCGGACGCTCCGGGTCAGCCTCGATCTTCTGGCGGAGCTGGCGCACATAGACGCGCAGATATTGCGCGTCCGTCAGTTCGTCCCACAGTTCCTTCAAAAGGAAACGATGGGTCAGGACCTTGCCGGCGTGCTGCACCAACACGCGCAGCAGCTCATATTCCTTCGGTGAGAGTTTGATGTCCCTGTCGCCGACCTTGACGATGCGCCGCACCAGATCGACCGAGAGATCGCCAGAGCGAAAGATCGGGCGCTCGCCCTGGACCTGCAACTGATGCCGCAGCGCGGCGCGCAGCCGTGCCAGCAGCTCATCCATGCCGAACGGCTTTGTGACATAATCGTCCGCGCCGAGATCGAGCGCCTGCACCTTGCCGGCCTCGTCGCCGCGGCTCGACAGCACCACGACCGGCACGCTGTCGTTGCGGGCGCGGATGGTGCGGAGCAGCTCATGGCCCTGGATGTCCGGCAGGCCGAGATCCAGGATGACCAGCGCCGGATGCTGCTCCAGGAGCTCGAGCGCGACCTTGCCGCTCGGCGCCTCCAGCACCTCATAACCCTGCGTCGCCAACCCCATCCGCAACAGCTTTCGGATCGGCGGCTCGTCGTCGATGACCAAAACCTTGATCGGCGGGGCGTTCATGCGGCGGTGTCCAGTGCCTTGGAGCTCACGGGGATCGGCAGACGAATGGTCAGCACGGCGCCACTGCGATCCCTGCGGTTCGATGCGAAGATTCGCCCGCGCATGGCCTCGATGAAGCCGCGCGAGATCGCCAGCCCAAGGCCCGTCCCCGGCCGGACATGATCCGACTTCTGCACGCGATAGAACTTGTCGAACACACTCTCCACCTCGCCTTCCGGAATCCCCTCGCCCTCGTCGGCGACCTCGAGCACGAACTGGGAGCCGTCGCGATAGCTCCGCATCGTGATGGTGCTGCTGGCGTGCGAATACTTTGCGGCGTTGTCGAGCAGGTTGAACAGCACCTGCTCGAACAGCACAGCGTCGATCTCGAGCATCGGCAGTTCGGCCGCGAAATCGAGCGCGATGCGGTGCTGCGCCAGGATCTTGGTCGCGCGGCGCAGCGCGCTGCCGACCACCTCGCCGACGTCGTGCAGTGCGAGGTTCGGCACGACAGCCCCGGACTCCAGCTTGGTCATGTCGAGCAGATTGGCGATGAAGCGGTTGAGCCGCTCGGACTCGTCGATGACGGTTGCCAGGAGGTCGTGCTTCTCCTGCTCCGATAGGCCGCTGGCGAGATCGCGCATGGTGGAGGCGGCGCCGAGCACCGAGGCGAGCGGCGTCTTCAGATCATGCGAGATCGAGGTGAGCAGCGCCGAGCGCAGCCGTTCCGACTCCATCGTCCGCTTGACGCGGTCCATGTCCTCGACCAGCAGCACGCGCTCGATCGCGAGCGCGCCCTGATCGACCAGCGCATCCAGCAGGCGGCGCTGGTCCGGCGTCAGCAGCGGGCCGGTGCGGTCATTGTCGATGCCGATGACGCCGATCGAGCCGCGGCCGGTGCGCATCGGCAGGAACAGGCGCTTTGCGCCCGGCAACGTATCGGAGCCGCGGCCGGCGACGCGGTCATTGCTCCAGGCCCAGTTGGCGGCGGCGAGATCGGCCTGGTCGAGCTGGTCCTCCGGCGGATAGCCGGCCTTCACCGTCAAGAGGCCCTGCTCCGGCAGCAGCAGCACCACGCGCACCTTCAGCATCAGCGCAGTCTGGTAGGCGCTCGCCCACAGCACGTCGTCCAGCGTCGCGGTGCCTGCGAGTTTTCGGCTGAAGGCGTAGAGCTGCTCGGTCATCCGGATGCGGCCGATCGCGGTGTCGGCCTGGGTGCGCACGCGCGCGGCCACATTCGACACCAGGATCGCGATCACCATGAACAGGAAGAACGCCGCGACATTGGTGGGATCGGTGATGGTGAAAGTGTAGATCGGCGGCAGGAAGAAGAAATTATAGGCGAGCGAGGCCGCGACGGTCGCGAGCAGCGACGGCCACAGGCCGTAGCGCACCGCGACGCCGACGACGGCGGTCAGGAGCACGAGGTCGACGTTCTCGATGCCGAACCAGGGCTGGATCAGCTCGGCTGCGGCGAGGCCGCCGGCGGTGATCAGCAGCGCCATCAGATAGGGACGCGGGTTGAAGGTTTCGCTGCGTGCCGCCGTCTGCACGGAATTGGCGAGTGGTGGTCCCGACGGCAGATCCTCGCCGGCCATGACGTTGATGGTGATGTTGCCGGCGCGCCGCACCAGATCGTGCACCACGGAGCCGCGCACGATCTCGAACAGGCGCGAGCGCGCGGACTTGCCGACGATGATCTGGGTGACGTTGTTCCCTTGCGCGAATTTGATGACGTCGTCGGCGATGCGGCGCTCGACGCCGGGAATGGTGATGGCCTCGCCACCCAGCGCTTCCGCGAGCCGCAGCGTGTCGGCGAGGCGGTCGCGCTCCTCGTCGGTCAGCTGCAGGCTGCGCCGCGTCTCGATCGAGATCGCAGTCCATGGCGCATGGACGCGGTCGGCGAGCCGCTTGGTGTGACGCACCAGGCCGGCCGCGCGCGGATCCTCGCTGACGCAGACCAGGATACGCTCGCCGGCCGCCCAGGGACCGGCAATCGCATTGGCCTGCATGTGGGTAAGCAGCTGCTCGTCGACGCGCTCGGCAGTGCGGCGCAGCGCCAGCTCGCGCAGCGCGGTCAGGTTGCCCGGCGAGAAATAATGCTCCAGCGCCCGCTCGGCCTGCTTTGGGACATAGACCTTGCCCTCTTTCAGGCGCTGGATCAGATCGTCGGGCGTCAGGTCGATCAGCTCGATGGCGTCGGCACGCTCGAAGATCGTATCCGGCACAGTCTCGCGCACCCGCACATGGGTGATCTGCGCGACCACGTCGTTGAGGCTCTCGACGTGCTGGATGTTGACGGCGGTATAAACGTCGATGCCGCGTGACAAAAGCTCCTCGACGTCGAGATAGCGTTTTGGGTGGCGGCTGCCGGCGGCATTGGTATGGGCGAGTTCGTCGACCAGCACGAGCGAGGGATGGCGCGCGATGATCGCATCGAGGTCCATCTCCTCGATGAACTGCCCACGGTAGTCGATGCGCTTGCGCGGAAGGATCTCGAGCCCGCGCAGCAGCGCTTCCGTCTCGGCCCGGCCATGGGTCTCGACGACGCCGACGACCACGTCGACGCCGGCCTTCAGCTTGGCATGCGCGCTCTGCAGCATTTCGTAGGTCTTGCCGACGCCGGGCGCGGCGCCGACAAAAATCTTGAGCCGCCCGACCTGCGCGTTCTCGCGCCGGGCGGCGTCCAGCAGCGCGTCCGGCGATGGCCGTTTCTCACTGTCGCGGCTTTGATTTGCCATGCGGCATTATAATCACGGCGCCACGGCTCGCCTAGCCGCTCCTATTTCGCGGCGGCGTCGAGCGCCAGGTTGAGTTCGAGAACGTTGACGCGGGGCTCGCCGAGCAGCGCGGCGAAGCGGGTTTTGGTATTTTGCCCGACCAGCTCGCGCACCTTCTCTTCCGGCATGCTGCGCGCCTTGGCGACGCGTGGCACCTGGAACAGCGCCGCCTCCGGTGAGATCTCAGGATCGAGGCCGCTGGCCGAGGTGGTCACGAGATCGACTGGTACGGGGCTATTGGGATTCTCGGCCTTCAGCTTCGCGACGTCGTCCTTGACGCGGTCGGCCAGGGCCTTGCTGGTCGGACCGAGGTTGGAGCCGCCGGAGTTGGCCGCGTTGTAGGGCGCGGGCACTGTCTTCGACGAATCATTCGGGTCCGGCGCGGTGGTCGCCGAGGGGCGGCCGTGGAAATATTTGTCGTCCTTGAACTCCTGCCCGATCAGCGCGGAGCCGACCACCTTGCCGTCCCTCTCGATCAGGCTGCCTTGCGCCTGCCGGGGAAAGAGCACGCCGGCGATGCCGGTCATGGCGAAGGGATAGGCGACGCCGGTGATCAGCGTGAGCGCGAGGAGAAGAATGAGTGCGGGGCGAATTTCACGAAGCATGGTCGTGTCTCCGAACGGTCCGTCAGGCCAGGTGCAAGGCCGCGACTGCGAGGTCGATGACCTTGATGCCGATGAAGGGAATGATGATGCCGCCGAGGCCATAGATCAGCAGGTTGCGGCGGAGCAGCGCGCCGGCGCCGATGGCGCGATAGGCCACGCCCTTCAGCGCCAGCGGAATCAGCGCGATGATGATCAGCGCGTTGAAGATGATCGCCGATAGGATCGCGCTTTGCGGGCTCGCCAGGTTCATGACGTTCAACACGTTGAGCTGTGGATAGAACGTCAGGAACATCGCCGGAATGATGGCGAAGTATTTCGCCACGTCATTGGCGATCGAGAACGTCGTCAGCGCGCCGCGCGTCATCAAGAGCTGCTTGCCGATCTCGACCACCTCGATCAGCTTGGTCGGGTTGGAATCGAGGTCGACCATGTTGCCGGCCTCGCGCGCCGCCTGGGTGCCGGTGTTCATGGCCACCCCGACATCGGCCTGCGCCAGCGCCGGCGCGTCATTGGTGCCGTCGCCGCACATCGCCACCAGCTTGCCCTTGGCCTGCTCGTCGCGGATCAGTTTCAGCTTGTCCTCGGGCGTCGCCTGGGCGAGGAAGTCGTCGACGCCGGCTTCGGCCGCAATCGCCGCGGCGGTCATCGGGTTGTCGCCGGTGATCATGACGGTGCGGATGCCCATGCGGCGCAGCTCCGCAAAGCGCTCGCGGATGCCGCCCTTGACGATGTCCTTGAGCTGGATGACACCGAGCAGCCGGCCATCCCTGGCGACCGCCAGCGGCGTACCACCGGCTTTTGCGATGTCGTCGGCGATCGACTGGATCTCGCGCGCCACATCGGAGTTCAACGCGGGGTGAATGGCCCGCATTGTGTTGCCACTGGCGACGGCCTGTGTGCCTCCACTGACATGATTGAGGATTGCGTCGACCGCGCCCTTGCGCACCAACGATCCGCCGGCATCGACGCCGCTCATGCGGGTCTGCGCCGTGAACGGGATGAAGGTGGCGCCAAGCTCGGCCATGTCGCGGCCACGGATGCCATATTTCTCCTTGGCCAGCACCACGATGGAGCGGCCTTCCGGCGTCTCGTCCGCCAGCGAGGCGAGCTGGGCGGCATCGGCGAGCTCCTGCTCGGAGATACCGCGCACCGGACGGAACGCCGTCGCCTGGCGGTTGCCGAGCGTGATGGTACCGGTCTTGTCGAGCAGCAGCGTGTCGACGTCGCCGGCGGCTTCCACCGCGCGGCCGGACATCGCCAATACGTTGAAGCGCACCAGGCGGTCCATGCCGGCAATCCCGATCGCCGACAACAGCGCGCCGATCGTGGTCGGGATCAGCGTCACGAACAACGCCACCAGCACGACGACGGAGATCGAGCCACCGGCATAGGTCGCGTAGCTCGGGATCGTCACGGTGGCGAACACGAAGATGATGGTGAGGCCCGCGAGCAGAATGTTGAGCGCGATCTCGTTCGGCGTCTTCTGCCGCTCGGCGCCTTCCACCAGCTTGATCATGCGGTCGATGAAGGTCGAGCCCTGCTCGGCCGTGATGCGGACGCGGATCCAGTCCGACAGCACCTGCGTGCCGCCGGTGACCGCCGAGCGGTCGCCACCGGATTCGCGGATCACGGGTGCGGATTCACCGGTGATCGCGGCCTCGTTGACGGACGCGACGCCCTCGATGACCTCGCCATCGGAGGGGATGTTGTCGCCGGCTTCGACCAGCACGACGTCGCCGACCTTGAGGCTCGTGCCCGGCACCAGACGATAGGTGCCGTTCGCGCCGGAGAGCAACTTTGCCTGGCTTTCGGTGCGGGTCTTCCGCAAGGTGTCAGCCTGCGCCTTGCCGCGGCCCTCGGCCACCGCCTCGGCGAAATTCGCGAACAGCACCGTGAACCACAGCCACACAATGATCTGGAAGGTGAAGGCAAGACCGGCACCGCCGGTCAAGAGATCGCGCAGAAAAATCACCGTGGTCAGCGCGGCGACGACCTCGACCACGAACATCACGGGATTCTTCATCATGAGGCGCGGATCGAGCTTGATGATCGACGCCTTGATCGCGGGAAGCACGATCTTCGGATCCAGCATCGTCGCGACGGGCATCCGCTTGTTCGGTTTAATGACGGGTTCCATGGAGGTAACTCCAGATGAGCTCAGTAGAGGGTGCCCGCGGTCATCGCGAGGTGTTCGACGATCGGGCCGAGCGCGAGTGCCGGGAAGAAGGTGAGACCGCCGATGATCAGGATCACGCCGACGACGAGGCCGACGAACAGCCCGCCGGTGGTCGGGAAGGTGCCGCTGGAGGCCGGGATCGATTTCTTCTCGGCCAGCGAGCCGGCGATCGCCATCGCCGGAATGATCATGAAGAAGCGGCCGACGAACATCGCCGCGGCGCCGGTGAGATTGTAGAACGGCGTGTTGCCGGTGAGGCCAGCGAAGGCCGAGCCGTTGTTGCCGGTCTGCGAGGTGTAGGCATAGAGCACCTCGGAGAAGCCGTGCGGGCCGGCATTGGCCATCGAGGCCACCGCCGAGGGCAGCACCACCGCAATCGCCGTCCCGCCGAGATACATCAAGGGCAGCACCAGGATCGCCAGCATCGCCATCTTGACCTCGCGCGCCTCGATCTTCTTGCCGACATATTCCGGCGTGCGGCCGACCATGAGACCTGCGACGAAGATCGACAGCACGACGAACAGCAGCATGCCGTAGAGGCCGGCGCCGACGCCGCCGACGATGATCTCGCCGAGCTGGATGTTGATCAGCGGGATCATGCCGCCGAGTGCGGTGAACGAGTCGTGCATGGCGTTGACCGCGCCACAGGAGGCTGCCGTGGTGATCACGGCGAACAGCGACGAAGCCACAATGCCGAAACGGACTTCCTTGCCTTCCATGTTGCCGCCGGTCAGCCCGAGCGCGTTCAGCGCCGTGGTGCCGCTGGCCTCGGCCCAATAGGTCACGGCGACGCCGGCAATGAACAGCACGCCCATCACAGCCAGGATCGCCCAGCCCTGGCGCTGATTGCCGACCATGCGGCCGAACACGTTGGTGAGCGCGGCGCCGAGCGCGAAGATCGAGATCATCTGCACGAAATTCGACAGCGCGGTCGGGTTCTCGAACGGGTGCGCGGCATTGGCATTGAAGAAGCCGCCGCCATTGGTGCCGAGCATTTTGATCGCAACCTGCGAGGCGACCGGGCCGACCGCGATGGTCTGCTTGGCGCCCTCAAGCGTGGTTGCCTCGACATAGTCGCCGAGCGTCTGCGGGATGCCCTGCCAAACCAGGAACAGCGTGTAGACGACGCAGATCGGCAAAAGCATATAGAGCGTGCAGCGCGTCACATCGACCCAGAAATTTCCGACGGTGCGCACCGAGGCGCGGGAAAAGCCGCGGATCAGCGCGACCGCGAGCGCAATGCCGGTCGCCGCCGACAGAAAATTCTGATGGGTCAGTCCGACCATCTGGACGAGATAGGACAGCGTGCTCTCGCCGCCGTAGTTCTGCCAGTTGGTGTTGGTGATGAACGAGATCGCCGTGTTGAAGGACAGGTCCTCGGCGACCGCCGCCTGCCCGGCCGGATTGAACGGCAGCACCGCCTGCAGCCGCATCAGACCGTAGATGATGAGAAAGCCGCCGACATGGAACAGCAGCATCGCGACCGTGTAGGTCAGCCAATGCTGCTCGCGGCGCTCATCGACGCCGCTGACGCGGTACAGCGCGACCTCGACCGGTCGCAGCACCGGCGTGAGGAAGGTGCGCTCGCCGCTGAAGACCCGCGTCATGTACCAGCCGAGCGGTTTTGCGAGTGCGACGACGATGGCGCAGTAGAGAAGGATTTGAATCCAGCCGATGGCAGTCATGGAAGTACCTGTCGATGTGCCGGGATCGCCTGCGAGGCGCGGTCAGAACTGCTCGGGCCGCAGCAGGGCGTAGGTCAAATAGAACAACAGGCCGAGCGAGACGATGCCGGCGAGCGTATAGTCGAAGATCATGGCTCTCTCCTCACAGCCGCTCGCACGCGTAGGTGTAGCCGATCGCCAGCGCGAAAAAGCCGATTGCGAGGGCGAGCATCAGGACGTCCATCATGGCGTGCTCCTTGTGCGGCGGGTCATGGTTGCAGAACCTTCGCCGCGTCTCCGAACAGCTGCTTGCGGTGGATCAAGCGGATCGCAAATTGCGATCGCAAGCCAGCTTTCCGGATCGCGCTCAGGTGCCACTCCGCGGATAGGTTTTCGAGACGATCGCGCGGGGAAAGTTATATGAATCTCATAAAGGGCCGCGGCCGGGGCTGCATGGTCGCAGCCCGCGTTGCATCGCCGGACAAACCTCTGATTCCTCTCCTCAATCGGCGCGACCGCGGGTAGGCCTGGTTGCCCGGTGATCGGCATCCCTCCGCATGACCTTTATGCGGCTTTTATATCTTGCCGCTTCGCCTCATCTCGTTTTCGAATGCCGGTCCGGTCAATCTTGCCAGGCAAAGGGCCGCCGATCGCGGCGATACCCTATTTGTCGCGCGGGATGACTGCCATGCTCCTTTCCGAAAACCGTGATCTAGCCGCGCTCGGCGCCCGGATGCTCGCCGCGACTACCGTCACGCCGGAGCTGGTGGCCGAAATCATCGACCTTGCCTGCCGGCGCTTGCCGTCACTGGGACAGCCCGACAAGACCGGACGCATCGAGCGATTGATCGATGCGCGCGCCTGGACGGACGTGGCGCTGGCCCTGATCGAAGTCGAGCTGCCGCTCTGGCATATCCGCCGTATCGCCTATGACGCCGGCGAATGGCACTGCGCCTTGTCGCGCCAACGCGGACTTCCCGACTGGCTCGACGAGGCGATCGAGTGCCGGCACGCCGATTTGACGCTCGCGATTCTTTGCGCGTTCGTCGAGGCGGAAGTCGTCGCCGCGTCTTCGAGCAGGCCGAGCGTTCCGCTGGCTCCCGGCACCGCCGGCCCGCTTTACGATCCGATGTGCTGCGACAACGTCGCCTGACCGGACGCGCTGAAGGCAGGGGGGCGTCATGGCACAGCCGCAAGACCTGCAGAATGGCATCGACAACGGCCGGGCCCTGCTGCGCTTCGCGGTCCGCGTGATCGTCCTTGCCGGCTTCGCCACGTTCGGCAGCACCGGCTTCAACCGCAGCTTCGCGATCCTGTTGTGGATGGCGATGGCCTTCAGCGCCGTCAGCGCGCTCATCAAGCGCGAGCCGCCGCTTGCCGCCATTCTCAACCATTGGGACGAGATGATCGGCTACGCGATCCTGCTGGCGCTGCTCGGCGTGCTCGATCATTCGCTTCCGGCCTGATCCTATGCGGCGCCTATGCGATCGGCCGCGCGCCGATCTCGAAATCCTATGCGACCGAGCTGATATTGCGCGCATGGCCGACGCGGCTGCGAAACCATCATCCTGAGCGCGGCGTGCGGGGGCGCGACCGGCAACGTGAACTGCCGGCTGGCGCCACGGTCACCCCTGAAGGACATCACAACATGAAACGCGTCGACCCCGCCTCGTGCAGCTCCTTGTCGCACATCGTCTTCATCGGCCGGAACGGCCGCGGCCAGTGGGTCGCGCAGGAGCAGAACGGGCTTTATGGCGGCCTGTTCGTGAGCCGCGCCGAGGCGCGCAAATACGCGCTGTTCGAGAACGGCCATCATCCCGAAACCATCGTCGAACTGTCGCGCGGCATCGAACTCGCGCCGAACGGCCGGCCGACATGGCCGGATCGCTTCCCGCCTGCCGGAAAGGAGGCCTGAACATGGCAATGCTGACGCATGACGCCGAACGCCGCTTCCTTTCGCCGGACGGACGAACTCGGTCGCGCCCGGTGACAGGAATGGCGCATCTTGCCGGCACCAAGCGCGCCTGCCTGATCGCGGCGACGCTCCTGCTTGCGGGCGGGGCGATGGCTGCGGGAATTGCACTCAAGACCGCGATCTATTTTTCGCGCTACCATCTGGGCGGAGGATGAGCCGTCCCCTCAAAAAACGGATCGGCAGGACGCCGATCGTTGACATGGCGCAAGATCGAATGCCGGTTCTGCGGCCAAAAAGCCCCGATACAAGATCGGGGCTTTTTTCATGATTGAGCCGAAGATCGCGCTGATGGTGATTTTGATCGCTCTGTTGCTCTGAGCGTCTACTTCACCGCGCTTCCAGGCCAGGACCTGTTCTGTTACGCCGCGCGTCAGAAGCGATAGTTCACGCCGACGGTGACGGCGTGGATTGTGTCCTTCAGCGTGAGACCGCTCACGGTCAAGCCACGCGGATCGGTCAGCGTAAAACCGTGTGAGCCGAAATCGTAGTAGTTGTATTCGAGGGTCGTCGACCAGTGCGGCGCAAACACCCACTCGGCGCCGGCGCCGACCGTCCAGCCCGTCCTGGTCGTGCTTGTGCTGGGATCGACGGGACCGATCAGCGGCGGCGCGAAGGCCTCGTCGATCTTTTCGTTGGTCCAGGCGGCACCGCCCCTCGCATAGAACAGCCAGTTGTCGGCGCCGCTGTAGCCGAGCCGCGCCGTGGCCGAAGCCAGGAAGTCGTTACGGACGGTCAATTGCGCCGGAACCGTGGCTCCGGTCACCAGGTTGACGGCCGTCATGGCCTGGCTGCTCTTCAGACCGGTTCCGGCTGCGCGGCCCTCGATTCCCACGACCCAGGTGGGAGCGAACTGGTAATCGCAACCGATCTGTCCGCCGCCGACGACGGCGGACGAATTGAAATTGGTCGACGTTCCGAACGCGCTGTTGATCCGGTCTTCGGTGAACGCCCCACCGACATGGCCGCCGATGTAGCAGCCGGTCCAGCTGAACGCGGCCACCGGCGGCGGCGCCTTCTGGTACATCCGCGCCGGCAGATCAGCCGCCGCCGCATCGACGATCCCAACGATCGAGAGCAGCCCTGCTCCGATCAATCCAAAACGAACCATTACAAACTCCACAAGCTACGCGACCAAATCGCGCCCAACTCGTGTCGGTGAAATGTGGCGACAAATTCGCGCGCACGGCGGAAACGCGGCAGCGGTTGCATTTTACTGCCCGGGTGTTGCCGAACTGACGCAACTGAAGAGAGCGCTGGTTGCGCTTCGTTGCGCCTGCAATCACCGGCACGCGCCGAGCGTGCTAAAAATCCCACTTGTCGCCGAGGATCAGCGGCGCCTGGGGATAGCGTATCAGGTCGTGCTGCGGCGATCGCTCGCCGCCGTCATCTTCTTGACATGTTCGCGCGCGCTCGAGGCGGCGCATCGTCAGGGCCGCGATGTTGCGAAGAAGCGCCGACGTCGCGGCGCGGCGACTGCGGACGATGCGCACGATCGCCGATAGGCGGCCGGCTCCTGCGCGATGCCGGCCGTCGCAATGCAGGTGATAGAGGGTCATCGTCGGCCATCCCTGCGCGGCGCTCGGATGCGCCACCAAACCGGACCATGCCGCAGAGCCGGATAGGAATGCGAGACGGGCGTCCGGCCCGTCTCATAAGGATCGTATAGGAAGCGAACTTATTCCGCCGCGGTGCGCATCTCGGCGGGCTCGGCCTTGACCGCGCAGAACTTGAACTCCGGAATCTTGCCGAACGGATCGAGCGCCGGGTTGGTCAGGAGGTTCGCGGCCGCTTCCGCGTAGCAGAACGGCATGAACACCATGTTCTCCGGGACGTCGCGGTCGCTGCGGACCTTGACCTCGACCGCGCCGCGGCGGGTCAGCAGGCGGACGAAATCGCCGGGCGCAAGCTTCATGCGCCGCATGTCCTTCGGCGACATGAAGGCGACCGCCTCCGGCTCGATCTGGTCGAGCACGCTGGAGCGGCGGGTCATCGAGCCGGTGTGCCAATGCTCGAGCACGCGGCCGGTCGAGAGCACCATCGGATATTCGTCGTCCGGCAGTTCGTCGGGCGGAATGACCCGCGCCGGCACGATCTTGCCGCGCCCGCTCTCGGTCGGGAAACCCGTCGTGAAAATGATCTCGTTGCCCGGCTTGTCGGGATCATCGACCGGATAGGTCACCGCGCCTTCGCGCACCAGGCGCTCCCAGGTGATGTTCTTCAGCGACGGCATCAGCTCGGCCATCTCGGTGAAGACGTCGGCCGGCCCCGCATAATTCCACGGCAGGCCCATGCGCTTGCCGATCTCCTGGATGATCCAGAGATCCTGCCGCGCATCGCCGGGCGGCTTGATCACCTCGCGCGCAAGCTGCACGCGGCGATCGGTGTTGGTGAAGGTGCCGGATTTTTCCGCAAACGCCGAGGCCGGCAGGATGACGTCGGCATGGAACGCGGTCTCGGTGACGAACAGGTCCTGCACCACGAGATGATCGAGTTTTGCGAGTGCCTCGCGCGCATGCTGCAGGTCGGGGTCCGACATCGCGGGATTTTCGCCCTCGACATACATGCCAAAGATCTCGCCGGCATGGATCGCGTTCATGATCTCGACCACGGTGAGGCCGCGGACGGGATCGAGATCCTGGCCCCACAGCTTCTCAAAGGCGCCGCGCAGGTCGTTACGACCGACCGGCTGGTAATCCGGCAGGAACATCGGAATGAGCCCGGCGTCGGAGGCGCCCTGCACGTTGTTCTGGCCGCGCAGCGGATGCAATCCGGTGCCGGGACGGCCGACCTGGCCGGTGATCAGCGCGAGCGCGATCAGGCAGCGCGCGTTGTCGGTACCGTGGACATGCTGGCTGATACCCATGCCCCAGAAGATGATCGAGGATTTGGCACGCGCATACATGCGCGCGACCTCGCGCAGCGTCTCGGCCGGGATGCCGCAGATCGGCGCCATCTTCTCCGGCGAGAACTCCTTGATCTTGGCCTTCAGATCGTCATAGCCCTCGGTGTAGCCCGCGATGTACTGCTCGTCGGTCAGCCCTTCGCTGATGATGGTGTTGATCATCGCGTTCAGCATCGCGACGTCGCTGCCCGGCTTGAAGGCGAGATGCTTTGTTGCATGGCGCGACAGCGCCTGCCGCCGCGGATCCATCACGATCAGCTTGGCGCCGTTCTTGACCGCGTTCTTGATGAAGGTCGCGGCGACCGGATGGTTCACGGTCGGATTGGCGCCGATCACGATGATGACCTCGGCATCCATGGCTGCCGCGAACGGCGCCGAGACCGCGCCCGAGGCGAGCCCTTCGAACAGCGCGGCCACCGAGGAGGCATGGCAGAGCCGCGTGCAGTGGTCGACATTGTTGGAGCCGAAACCAGTGCGCACCAGCTTCTGGAACAGATAGGCCTCTTCGTTGGAGCCCTTGGCCGAGCCAAAACCGGCCAGCGCCTTGACGCCCTTCTCCTCGCGGATCTTCAAAAGCCCCTTCGCCGCGATGTCGAGCGCCTCCTCCCAGGAGGCTTCGCGGAAATGGGTGTAGGGATTGGCCGGGTCGACCTGGTCGTTGGCATCCTTGGGAACGTTCGGCAGCCGCACCAGCGGTTTGGTCAGGCGGTTCGGATGATGGATGTAGTCGAAGCCGAAGCGCCCTTTGACGCAGAGCCGATTGTGATTGGCCGGGCCGTCGCGGCCTTCGGCATAGATCACCTTCTCGTCCTTGACCTGATAGGTGACCTGGCAGCCGACGCCGCAATAGGGACAGAGCGAGTCCACCTTGCGGTCGGGATAGGTGACGCGGGTCTGCTTGTCGTCGAGCATCACGGCCGGCATCAGCGCGCCGGTCGGACAGGCCTGCACGCATTCGCCGCAGGCGACGCAGGTCGATTCCCCCATCGGATCGTCGAAGTCGAACACGATTTTCGAACCGTGACTACGATAAGCCATGCCGATGACGTCATTGACCTGAACCTCGCGGCAGGCGCGCACGCACAGGCCGCACTGGATGCAGGCATCCAGATTGACCCGCATCGCCGGATGGCTGGCGTCGGTGGTCCAGCGCACGGCGGCCGGAAACCGGCTTTCGGTGACGCCGGTTTTCTCGGCCCAATGCCAGAATTTCGAATCCGGATCGTGCGAGGTCTTGCGCTCGGGCTGGTCGGCGACCAGGAGCTCCATCACGATCTTTTGCGCAGCAGTTGCCCGCGCGCTGGCGCTCTTCACCTTCATGCCGACGCTCGGCGTGCGCTTGCAGGAGGCGGCGAGCACGCGCTCGCCTTCGATCTCGACCATGCAGGCGCGGCAGTTGCCGTCGGGACGATAGTCCGGAGCCGGCGAATAGCAGAGATGCGGGATCTCCGTTCCCTGCCGCTTGGCGACCTGCCAGATGGTCTCCCCTGGCCTCGCTTCGACCATCTTGCCGTCGAGTTCGAACTGGATCTTTGTCATTCCGCAGCGTCCTTGAACTCGTCAGGGAAGTACTTGATCACGGAAGTCAGTGGATTTGATGCCGCCTGCCCCAGGCCGCAGATCGACGCGTCGCGCATGGCCTGGCTCAATTCGTCGAGCAGCGCCACGTTCCAGTGCGGCTTCTCCATCAGGACAGCGGCCTTTTCGGTGCCGGCGCGGCACGGCGTGCACTGGCCGCAACTCTCATCCTCGAAGAAACGCATCAGGTTGAGCGCGGCGCCCCTGACGCTGTCCTTGTCGGAGAGGATCACGATCGCGGCCGAACCGATGAAGCAGCCGTATTTTTCCAGCGTGCCGAAATCGAGCGGGATGTCGTCCATCGCGGCCGGCAAGATGCCGCCGGAGGCGCCGCCGGGCAGATAGGCGCGAAAGGTGTGGCCATCGGCCATGCCGCCACAGAACTCGTCGATCAGTTCGCGCACGGTGATGCCGGCCGGCGCGAGCTTCATGCCGGGATTCCTGACGCGGCCCGACACCGAATAGCTGCGCAGACCCTGGCGGCCGTTGCGGCCGTGGCTCTTCCACCACTCGGCGCCCTTCTCGACGATGTCGCGCACCCACCACAGCGTCTCGACATTGTTGATCAGCGTCGGCAGGCCGAACAGCCCGACCTGGAACGGATAAGGCGGCTTGTGCCGCGGCAGGCCGCGCTTGCCCTCGATGCTTTCCAGTAGCGAGGATTCCTCGCCACAAATATAGGCGCCGGCGCCGCGGCGCAGATGCAACACCGGCCCGCCGGCGGGAAGCTTTGCGATCTCCCGCTCCAGGATGTCGCGAGACGCCGGATATTCATCGCGCAGATAGATATAGATATCGGGCGCTTCCACGACATGCGCGCCGATCAGCATGCCTTCGAGAAAGCGGTGCGGATCGGTTTCGAGATAATAGCGGTCCTTGAAGGTGCCCGGCTCGCCCTCATCGCCATTTACCGCCATCAGCCGCGGACCGGGCTCGCCGAGCACGGCGCGCCATTTGCGCCCGGTCGGAAAACCGGCGCCGCCAAGGCCGCGCAGCGAGGCATCGTCGAGCGCCTTCAGGAGTTCGTCCTTGGCGAGCTCGCCCTTGCGCAGCCGCTGCAGCAGCTTGTAGCCGCCGCCGGCAATGTAGGCGTCGTAACCGACATAGTCCGGCAGATGCGCGTGCGTATCGCCGCGCCTGGCGATGTCGAGCACGGAAGCGGCGCTGGCGTGGTCGACGAAGTTATGGCCGACCTCGGCCGCGGGCGCGGTGTCGCAGCGGCCGACGCAGGGCGCGCGCACGACGCGAATGCCGGGGCCAGCCTTGTTCTGCAGCTCCTCCAGCAGCGCCTCGGCGCCGAGCATGGCGCAGGTCAGCGAGTCGCAGACGCGGATGGTGAGCGGCGGGATGGCCGGCTCGCCTTCCTTCACCACGTCGAAATGCGCGTAAAAGGTCGCGGTTTCGAACACCTCGGCAAAGGACAGCTTCATCTCGTCGGCGAGCGCGGCAAGATGAGCGGCGGTGATCTGACGATACTTGTCCTGGATCAGGTGCAGGTGCTCGATCAGCAGGTCGCGCCGCCGCGGCCGGTCGCCGAGCAGAAGTTCGATCTCGTGCGCGGCAGTGGGATCGACCTGGCGGCCCTTCGGGGTTGCCTTCGCGCGCTTCCGCCCGGCCCCCGGGTGTTCGAAGGAGCGAACCTGATGCACATCATGAACCATTCGGAACGTCCCGTTCTGCTCGCCCGCACCCCGAACCTAGCCTCTGGCATGCCAGATGCCAAGAAAAACCTTGTGCTCAAAGCATTGAGGGGCATACAGCCGCCGCCGCATGCCCCTCAACCGCAACTTACTACCAGTCAGCGGCACACGTCGTGCCAATTCCGAAGCCCGCGGGGAACAAGGTGGTATCGGAGCACTAGCTCTTGTTCATGCAATCCGAAATATAGAACCAGCGGTCATCGCCGGTCAGTCCCTTCGCCTTCACGTCCTGGCGACACGCCTTCAGTTTCGGCCTGTTGGCGCTCCACTGGGCTTTCATCTCCTTCAACTTCTGAACCGTCAGCCTGGTCTTCGATCCCTCGGTCTGTGCCGAGGCCGGGTGCAGCGATCCGGCAACAAACAGCATGGCAGCAAGGCAGACACCGATACGATTCATGAATCCCCCCGAACCCAAACGCCTCAATTGAATGGAAGAAAGCAATGAGAAGGAGCTGCAGCAGGGAGCCTGGAACCGGCTCCCTGCCGCCTCATCGGATCAGAAGATTTTGACCGCGCTTTCCAGAGTCTTGTAGACGCCCCAGGCCAGCGGGATGCCGACGAACAGCCAGAACGCCGCCGCCTTGGCATCAAGGCCGCCCCTGCCGATGCCGAACGAGCCGTGCTGGATCCCGGCCTCGCTCTTGGCGCTCGCCGCCTGCAGCTTGGCCACCTCTTCCTCGCTCATGTTCCACTTCGGATTGACCGGCTTGATCAGCAAATTGCAGATCAGGCCGGCGACCAGCATCGCACACAGCACATACATCGTGCTGTTGTAGAGCTGGTCGCGCGGCACACCGGCGGCGAGCTGGAACTCGCGCAGATAGTTGACCACGACCGGTCCGATGATGCCGGCGGTCGACCAGGCCGTCAGCAGGCGGCCGTGGATGGCGCCGACGAACTGGGTCCCGAACATGTCGGCGAGATAGGCCGGCACGGTCGCAAAGCCACCGCCATACATCGACAGGATGATGCCGAAGCCGAGCACGAAGAGCAGTTTTGACCCGATGGCGGCGAAGGTCGGCGCCGACGCATAGAGCGCGATGCCGAGGATGAAGAAGGTGTAATAGGTCCCCTTGCGGCCGATATAGTCCGACAGCGAGGCCCAGAAGAAGCGGCCGCCGATGTTGAACAGCGACAGCAGGCCGGCGAAGCCGGCCGCGATCGCGGCGATCGCCGTCTTCTGCTCGGCCGAGAGCTGGCTGAAGGTGACATCCGGAAGTCCGATCAGCTTGCCGGCAAAGATCTCCTGCAGCATCGGCGAGGCCATGCCGATCACGCCGATGCCCGCCGAGACGTTGAGGCAGAGCACCCACCAGATCAGCCAGAACTGCGGCGTCTTGTGCGCGTCGTCGAGGTGGACGTGATGCTCCGTGATCATCGTCTTCTTTTCGCTCGGCGGCGTCCAGCCGTCGGGCTGCCAGCCGCTCGGCGTCACGCGATAGGCGAACGCGCCGATCATCATGAACACGAAATAGATCACGCCCATGGTCGCAAAAGTCTGCCAGACGCCGACGTCGGTCGGCGTCTTGTAGAAATTGATCAGGATGTTGGCGAGCGGTGCGCCGATCATGGCGCCGCCACCGAAACCCATGATGGCCATGCCGGTGGCCATGCCGCGGCGATCGGGAAACCATTTCACCAGCGTCGACACCGGCGAGATGTAGCCGAGGCCGAGACCGATGCCGCCAACCACGCCGGCGCCGAGCCACATGATCCAGAGCTGATGCACATAGACGCCGAAGGCGCCCATCAACAGACCGCCGCCCCAGCAGCATGCCGCGACTGCACCGGCCTTGCGCGGGCCGGCCCGCTCCAGCCAGCCGCCCCACATCGCCGCCGAGAGGCCGAGCACGACGAAGAACAGCGTGTACATCCAGCCGAGACTCGCGACCTTCCAGTCGCAGGTCGTCGTGAACAGCTCATCCCAGAGCGAGATGTCGGGGCACGCCTTCGGCGCCGACAGACCGATGGAACGCGACAGCGGCAACCAGAACACGCTGAACCCATAGGCCATGCCGATGCACAGATGGATGCAGAGCGCCGCCGGCGGCACCAGCCATCTGTTAAAGCCTGCCTTCGCGACAGTATGTTCGCGATCGAAAATCCCTAGCTCCGCGCCAGGCATGGATCTGCCAGCGCTCTCAACTGTAGCCATACGTCCCTCCCTGCAGCCGCCCGCGCCGGGTGTATCTGCCGCCTACGATCCTATTCCCCAAAAAGTTTCGTATGACCCGGCGACTGCCGTGCATACGAACACCCGGACACGCCGAATAGATGGCACGTCCAAACCGATAACAACTTACTCTGGCCGTTATGCCCATCCTGTCCCGGTACTGCACCGCACAGGTTCTAGCCCACGACGAGCGCGGACCCCTTGAACCTGCAGTTGCACAACCCCGTCCCGCCCTCCCGGGACCAGGGAGGTTGAGTTGTCACGAAAGCACATCCTCTTGTCGATAGACAAAAAGTCGCGGTATTCTTTCGGTAGAATTACGGGAAACGAAAGATTTTACATACCGGGAACTCACTTTTTTCTGTGAGTTCCAGAAAACCGCGCCAGTTCGCCCGATCTATGCCCCTTTTTCCGTTTCCGCCGCCGCCGTTTGATCCTGATTCCCAATCAGGCGATCAGCCTTCTCGATCATGAAGACGATGCGTCGCTCGTCGCGCTCGGTGATCTCGACCCGGTCTCCGGTCTCCCGAACCAGATTCGGAATGTCGATCACCGACAGCGGATCCGTGCAGCACACTTCCAGCACATCGCCAGCCTCCAGCGGCTTCAGCGCCTTGCGGGTCTTGAGTGCAGGAAGCGGGCATTTGAGCCCGGACAGGTCGAGTTTCGTCGTCGTCATGTCCTGAACATGGACAAGTGTTTCCATACCGTCAACCCGCGACCGCTTTCAGCAAAGAATTCTCAAGGCCGGGGGCGAGATTCTCAGATCAGGTTTGCATAGCCCAGGAAGCCGACGGTCTGACCGGGTTCCACCAAGGTGATCGATTCGCCGAGTTCCACCAACCCGTCGGTCTCGACCAGCGAGGACAGCAGGCCCGCGCCCTCGCGTGGGAACTTCACCACTTCGGACATCCCATCGCCAGCCATACGTAGGTTTACCCGAACATATTCGCGGCGGCCGGCTTTCTTCTTGTAGGTGAAGCCGGCGCGGACCGGCATCGCGACCACCGGCTCCGGCGCGGCGCCCGCAAGCGCGAGGACCGTCGGCCGCACGACATGGACGAAGGTCACAAAACTGGCCACCGGGTTTCCGGGCAGGCCGACGAAGGGCGTGCCGTCCACCACCCCCATCGCCACCGGGCGGCCCGGCTTGATCGCCATGCGCCACAGCACCAGCGAGCCGGCGCTTTCGACGGCGGCCTTGACGTGATCCTCCTCGCCGGTGGAGACGCCGCCGGTGGTGAGGATCAGGTCGTGACCAGCCGCGACCTGCTTCAAGGCGCGCGCCAGCGCGATTGGCTCGTCGCGCAGGATGCCGAGATCCGAGACCTCGCAGCCGAGGCGCCTCAGCATCGCCTGCAGCATGAAGCGGTTGGAATCGAACAATTGCGCCGCTGCCCGCGGGCTGCCGGGCGAGGCCAGTTCATTGCCGGTCGAGAACAGCGCGACACGGATCGGCCTGACGACCTCGAGCTCGGTCAGTCCAAAGGCTGCCGCGAGCGCGACGTCCTGCGGCCGCAGGCGCCGGCCGGCCTCCAGCGCGACCGCGCCTTGCGGAATGTCTTCTCCCGCTGGACGCACATTGGCCCCCGCCTTCAGGCCCGCGGGCACCACGACATCGCCCGCTCCGTCGATCCGCACGTCCTCCTGCATGAAGACCGTGTCGGCGCCCGCAGGCATCGGCGCGCCGGTGAAAATCCGTATCGCCTCGCCGGCTGCGAGGGGAGCGTCCGCCGAGCTCCCCGCCTGAACGCGGCCGCGCAGCGGCATGACGCGCTCGCCAGTCTGCGGCAGATCCGAACTGCGCACCGCGTAGCCGTCGACCGCGGAATTGGTGAATGGCGGCAGCGGCAGCGGCGCCGCAAGATCGGCGGCGAGAACGCGCCCGTCGGCGGCCTCGAGTGCGACGGTCTCTGTCTCGCGCACGGCCGTGACCCTGCCGGCGATGATGCGAACGGCTTCATCGACCGACATCACCGGTCCGCCAAAGGCAAAACAATCGTCGGACAATTGCGCCATGGTCTGCTTTGAGTCTCAGCTCTCGATGGTCGCCATTATGGTGAGCTCTTCGATCGCAATCGCCGATCGCCTGACCATCGCGGCAACGCCGGCGATGTCGTCGAGATGGACCGTCGGCAGATCAGTTTCAACCGCAACGTCGCTGACGACGCCGACGATGCCGGCATCGGTGGGGAACAACGGCGGCTTGCCGTTATCGGCACGATGCACCTCGATCTTGCGATGCGGTTCGCTCTTGTAGCCTTCGACGATGACGAGATCGACCCGCGCCAGCTTTGCCAGCAGCTCAGGTAAATGCGGCTCGCGGGCCCCGCGGAGCTCGTGCATCAGCGCCCAGCGGTTCGCCGAGGACACCAGCACCTCCTCGGCGCCGGCCTGCCGGTGCCGCCAGGAATCCTTGCCCGGGACGTCGACATCGAAATGGTGATGGGCATGCTTGATGACGGACACGGCGAGGCCCTGCTCGCGGAGCAGCGGAATCAGGCGCGTCAGCAGGGTGGTCTTGCCGGCGCCGCTCCATCCGGCGAGCCCGATCACTTTCATCTTACTCTCCAGCGGCCCAGGCGGGACTTATCGCCTCAAGCTGCTTTATATCGGTATGCGGAAAATGTCATGCTAACCTGCGGACCAAGATGAAGATCGAGAAAACCCCTGCTCCTCTCATCCTGCCCAATCCGCAGGACCCAAGGCTGACCGAGCGCGTCGAAGGCATCGACCAGGCCGGCGCCACGGTCGAGATCAACGTGCCGGTGGAACGGCCGCTGACGCTCTATCTCAACGCGCAGGAGATCGTCACCATGATGACGATCGGCGACTACCCGGAATACCTCGCGCTCGGCTACCTGCTCAATCAGAACATGCTGAAATACGACGACCTCGTCACCGAGGTCGACTATGACGACGACCTCGACGTCGTCGTCGTGCGCACCGAGCACCACACCGATTTCGAGCAGAAGCTGAAGAAGCGCACGCAGACCTCGGGCTGCGCGCAGGGCACCGCGTTCGGCGACCTGATGGAGGCGATCGAGACCATCGCGCTGCCGAAGGCGGAGCTTCGTACCTCCTGGCTCTACCAGATGACGCAGGCCATCAACACCACGCCCTCGCTCTATCTCGAGGCCGGCGCCATCCATGGCTGCGTACTGTGCAGGGAAGGTACGCCGCTCTGCTACACCGAGGATGTCGGCCGCCACAACGCGGTCGACAAGATCGCCGGCTGGATCTACTGCCACGACGTCGATCCCGCCGACAAGATTCTCTACACCACGGGACGGCTGACCTCGGAGATGGTGATCAAGACGGTGCGGATGGGCATTCCAATTCTGGTGTCGCGATCGGGCTTCACCGCCTGGGGCGTGGACCTCGCGCGGCAGGTCGGCCTGACGCTGGTCGGCCGCGCCCGCGGCAAACGCTTCATCGCGCTGTCCGGCAAGGACCGCCTCGTCTACGACCAGAGCCTCGACTATGTGGAGGACGAATCCGCAAAGCACCGGCGCAAGGGCGAAGGCCGTGACGACTAGCGAGTTTACGAAGATTCCCGGAGTGCTGCTCGCTGGCGGCCTGGCGCGGCGGATGGGCGGCGGCGACAAGCCGATGCGGACCATCGGCGGCCGCACCATCCTGGAGCGCGTGATCGCGCGGCTTGCGCCGCAATGCGGCGGCTTGATCCTCAACGCCAATGGCGATCCGTCGCGCTTTGCGGCCTTCGGCTTGCCGGTGGTCGCCGACGGCGTCCCCGGCTTTCCAGGACCGCTGGCCGGCATTCTGGCGGGCCTCGACTGGGCGGCTGAACATCGTCCCGACGCGAACTGGATGCTGAGCACGGCCGCGGACTGCCCGTTCCTGCCGCGTGATCTCGTCGCACGCCTCTCAGAGGCCTTGGTCGAGGAGAACGCGCAGCTCGCGGTCGCCGCATCTGACGGACAGTCGCATCCGGTGATCGGGCTGTGGAGCGTCCCGTTGCGCGACGAACTGCGACACGCCCTGACCGTCGAAGATGTTCGAAAAATCGACCGCTGGACCGCGCGCTACCGCCTGGCGACGGTGACCTGGCCGACGACGCCGCTCGATCCGTTCTTCAATGCCAACACGGTCGAGGATATTGCCGCAGCCGAGCGGCTGGCGGCCCTGGACGAAGGCTGACGCGATTGGATGCGCAGGGCACGTCTGCGACGAGCTTGCGCCGCGCGGTGCTGGCGGTCGCGCTCTTGAACCTCGCCTATTTCGGCGTCGAATTCACTGTCGCGCTGGCGATCGGCTCGGTCGCGCTGTTTGCCGACAGTGTCGACTTTCTCGAAGATGCCTCGATCAACATTTTGATCGCGGTTGCG
>Ga0070709_10000226_pt1 | contig 36687 bp, 48 predicted proteins | sample LARL51metaG_FD_65449 | JGI IMG/M metagenome (GOLD analysis project Ga0070709, IMG submission 65449) | Corn, switchgrass and miscanthus rhizosphere microbial communities from Kellogg Biological Station, Michigan, USA - LAR L5-1 metaG | ecosystem: Host-associated > Plants > Roots > Rhizosphere ... | reverse complement strand
AGCGGCGGCCCCAGCGGCGGCCCCAGCGGCGTCCCAAGCGGCGTCCCAAGCGGCGGCCCGAGCGGCGGCCCGAGCGGCGGCCCCAGCGGCGGCCCCAGCGGCGGCCGCCTTCTGCCGCGCGTCACGCACCAACTCGCCAGCCGCCTGCGCCTGCTCGAGAGTCGTGATCTGCGGCAGGTCCCGGATCGTCTGCGCCACCGACGGGTCGATCCGCTCGGTCAGCGACAGGAACGCGGGCAGGTAGGTGCGGATCAGCCAGTCCAGCGCGATGTACCCGCGCCGCTCGGTGTATCCGTCGTCGCGGGTGCCGAGCATCTCGGGCAGCAGCGCCTTGAGCAGCTGGCGCTTGTCGTCGGGCAGACGGTCGTTCAGGCCGCGGCCCATGGCGCCGATCGCGGGGCACACGCACCGCGGCTGGTCGGACCAGGGCTCGCCGGCCATGTAGGCGGCGACTTCGAGCAGGCACCATTTGCCGTCGTTGTTCTGGCTGTGGCCGCCGTCGTCGAGGACGAGGGTGTCGAGGTCGACGGGGTTGACGATGAGTGTCACGGGTTTGTGTCCTTCAGATGTGGTTGGTGACCCGTGGCGCGCGGCAGGGGAAGGTGTCCGCGCGCCACGGGAGATTCAGGGCTGTTCGGGTGGTGCGTGGCGGCCGGTGAGGTCGCGTTCGGCGGCTGGCCAGTCGTACGCGTCGACCTCGGCGAGCTGCTCGCGGGTGAGCGGGGTGAAGGCGCCGACGGGACGTTTCGGTAGGGGGGGCGCATGGCGGTCGCGGCGGCCCAGCAGGCGCGAGGCGACGATGACCGTGATGGCCCAGCAGGCGCGAGGCGACGATGACCGTGATGGCCCAGGAGCCCAGGGCGCCCAGGATCAGCTCCAGCGGCGTCACGGCCGCCTCCGGCGTCGGGCGTCGGCGACGACCACCCGCCGCAGCGTGCGGCGACGGATGCGGGCGGCCTCGAGGTTCGCGGCGGCCAGCTCGGGCACGGTCGGGGCGAAAGGCCTCGGGGTCATGCGGCGGCCCTCCGCTCGCTGCGCCTGCGCCTCTCACGCGACCGGTCGCGTGGCGCACGCACCTGCTCGTAGTCCTCATGGATGCGCACCCGGGTCTTGCGGCACGCCGCGTCGATCGGCTCCTTGCGGCGTTCGTGGCGGCGCAGCGCGGCCGGGGTGCCGCACGGGCGCAGGTCCAGCGGCCCCCACCCGTGCGCGTCGCGCCACGCGGCCATGTACGCGGCGCACTCCTGGCAGTCGCCCTGCCCGGCGGCCAGGTGCCGCTTGTGGGCGGCCATGGAGCCGTGACCCGTGTACCGGCCGCTCATACGCCCGCTCCCGCCGACGCGTTCAGGTCCTCTACCTGGGCGCTGCCGAGCTGGTCGAGCTTCGCGAACTGCTCGTCGGTCAACCGGCCCTGCGAGTGCGCCCGCTTCGCGGACACATACAGGGCCTTGAGCTCGCTCATCGTGGTGGCGTCCGTGATCGCGATGGTGATGTCCTCGCACAGCTGCTCCGAGGCGGCCGCAGCAGCCGGGGTCATCACGCGGCCGTCCATATCCGCCTCGGCGTTGGCCGCGTCCGGGGCCGGCGCGGTGTAGGCGCGCGGCGCCGTGGCGCCCTCCTGGTCCAGCCCGAGGTCCCGCAACAGCCGGTCGACGCTGAACTTGGGCATCGGCAGCACGCCGCTGTCGGGCATCCGCAGCAGCACCGAGCGCACCCCGGTCAGCTCCGCCTTCCCGAGCGAGGGCATGCGCACGATCGCGTCGACCTCGTAGGGCAGGTTCTTCTCCGCCCGCACCTTCCACGCCTTCTCCGTGGTCGGCTTGTCGCCGTCCATGACGGTGACCAGCTCCAGGCGCGCGATCAGGATCACCGGGCCCTGGTGGGCGCGCAGCACGTCGATGAGCTTGCCCCAGCGCTTCTTCGCGCCGTTCCACAGGTCGACCGTGACGACGCGGTCCCCGGTCGGGGCCGGGCGGTTCTGCTTGTCCGCCGCGCGGCGGGCACGCTCGTTCGCGATGCCCTGCGCCTCGTCGGAGAGCATGTCCCACAGGGTGGTGACCGGGTCCACGACGATCGCGTGCGGCTTACCGCTCTCGCCGCGCGGCTGGCGGGTCGCCTTCCACAGCTCCCGGCCGATGCTCTGGTACGAGCCGTCGTGCTCGAGGATCTCGTAACGCGCCCCGGGAATCGCCCCGTACTGGTCCGCGGCGCCCTCGCCGATCTCACACCAGAAGGTGCGGTCGACCAGGTCCGAGGCGGAGAACTCGGCGGCCACGAACGACTTGCCGGACTTCTCCGCCCCCGCGAGCAGCACCATCGGCCACGGCGGCTTGCCGGTGGGCTTGCGGGTCTTAAGCTGCGGAACCTCAGGCATCGTCGCCGTCCTCGCCCGGTCCGGCCGTCTCGGCGAGCAGTGCTTCGGCCATCCGGTCCGCGACGTGCCGCGGCACCAGGCCGGTGGTCAGCTCGGGCCAGCGCGCCTCGGCGTGGTGCAGCTGCGCGGAGCGCCACAGGGCGTCGAGCCACCGGGTACAGAACGGCCCGGGGGCGTCCTCGTAGTCGGCGGCCACAGCCCCGGACAGGCCGCCCGGCAGGGCGTCGGTGACGTGGTGCGCCCACGCGATCGACTCGACCAGGTCCGCGGCCGGCGCCGAGGCCAGGTTGAGCAGGTGGCCCAGGTGCGCGGCGTGCTCGAGCGCCTCGGCGTCCAGACGGACCACCTGGAGGGTGGGGTCGGTGGTGCGGATGGTGGTGGGCGGCGGGATCGCGAGCATCAGGCCACCGCCTCGGTCTTCGCGGCGATGGCGCGCTCGGTCGCCTCCGCGATGGCGGCGGTCAGGTCCGGGGCCGACGCGGGCACCATCACCTCGGGCGGCAGGCCCTCACGCCACCCGTAGGCGGCCTTCGCGCAGATCGACTGCGCGTCCTCGACGCTGTAGCGGCCGGCCTTCTCGGCGTTGTCGGTGTAGCCCCACTTCGCGGGCTTCCACCAGGCGCCGTGCTGGTGCGACCACACCAGCCAGAGCGCTTCGGGCTCGTTGCGCATCCGCTCGTCGAGACACTCGCCGTACCCGGCCGGGGGCTTGGGCATGGGCGGCTGGGCCCAGTCGGGGATCGGGTCGGCGGCGTCCGCGAGCGCCCACACCCGCACCTCGAGCCCGGCGACCGAGACGATGATGCTGATCGTGCGGAACGGCTTGCCGCCGCTGGTGTACGGCTTGCTCACGTCCACGGTGCCGCCGGTCGCGGCGTGCCAGGCGTGCAGCGCCTCCCACGCGGCCTGCCCGTAGAAGCGGGCGAGCTGCGCGCGCGCCGACCAGCCGGGCTCGGTCTGCTTGCGCTCGAGCTGGACGTGGCACAGCGCGGGCAGGTCCAGGTCCGCGGGCAGGCCGAGGAAATCGGTCAGCTGCGTGGTCAGGTCGTCGAGCAGGCCGGGGCCGGTCATCGCGCACCCCCGGTGGCGTGGTAGGTGCCGTTGACGAGTGCCGGACCGGCGAGGGCTTCGGCGAGGATGAGCGCGCGCACCTGCGTGACCAGGTCACCCATGGTCTCGGTGCCGCCCTCGGCGTATGCGGCGGCCAGGGCGTGGCCGCGCTGCTGCCCGGCGAGCTTCACCGGGCGGGGCAGGCGCTGCCAGGCGCGCAGCTCCAGCCGCTCAAGCAGCAGCTCGGCGTGGCGCTCGTTCGCGTGGCGCAGCTCGGCCGCGCGGTGGTGCACCCGCATCGCGGCCTGGTGCAGCCGCGTGAGGCACGCGGTCAGCACCTGGTAGCGGGAGCGGTGCACGATCCTGGGCGGCTCGGTGGGGGTGTGCTGTACGGCCAGGACCGGCAGCTCCCAGATCAGGGTCAGGTCGGCCGGGCCGGGCTGCGGCAGGGGCGCGGCCAGGGGGGTGTCGCCGAAGACGATGCGCACCTGGTGGCCGGGCTGGGCTCCGGGGTGGGTGATGGCGGCGATCAGGTGGAGGCGGGGCTGCGGCACACGGTAGGCGTGGCGGGCGGCTCGGGTCTTCACAGCGCCACCCCGTACAGCGGGCGCGGCACCGAGGGCGCCGGACGCGGGAAGTCGGCCAGTAGCGCGCTGGCGATGTCCTGCGCCGACGCGGGCTTCGGGCAGCGGGCGGCGAAGGTGCCGACGAAGTCGCCACCCCAGCCGCATCCGCGGCAGGTGGTCTCCAGGCCCGGGTCGGTGTTCAGCCACCAGTGCCCCGTGTCGCCCACGAACGCGTCCACCCGGGTCTCACCCCGGCCGACGGGCAAGCCGTGCGAGTTCAGGCCCGCGGTGTACCAGTGGCCGCTGGTGACGCCATGCGGCAGCATCAGCGACTGGACCAGCGGCCGGCTGTCCGACAATCCGATCGGCGCGGCGGCCGGGGGTGCGACACGCACCGCGAGTCCGTTATCGTAGGCATTCAACGATCTGTCCCCTCTACTGGATGGATCTCTTCGTCGGCCGCCCCTGCACGGGCGGCCGTACGGCTTTATGCGGCCCTGTCGAGCGCCGGGGACTGCTCCCCCGCGCGCCGATCCGCTTCGATGCGCTCGTCGGCGATGGCGAACAGTCGCCCGATCCGGTCGATCTGCGCGGCCGTCGGCGGCGGGGCCGCGGCAGCGACGCGCAGGCAGTAAGCGGCCAGCTCAGGGCCTATGCGGGCCTCGATCGCCTCCCGCGAGTACCGGCCGCTCACGACGGCGCTCCGACGAGGCCGCCGTTGGCGCCGAACCCGCCGAGGCGCTTATGCAGCTCCCGCAGGCCCTTCGCGGTGATCCGCACCTGCGAGGTGAGCATCGGCTCCTGGGTGTGCGGGTGGACATACGCGGTGGGGCGGCGCACGAGACGCCCGTTGTCGACCTGTGCCTGATAGGGGCGCCCTTCCGCATCTATCCATCCGAACTCGCGCAGCTTCCTGAACAGCCGCGTTTGCCCTGTCTTGATGAGCGGGTCGCGGTCGAGGATCTGCGCGGCGTCGCGCACGGAGTAGTCACCCTCGGCAGTGGCTAGGGTGTCCCACGCGGCGGCGGACGGTCCGAGTTCGGCGACCTTCGCTTCCGCCAACTCCGCGCGCTCCGAGGCGTCGGCCGCCGCTCGCAGGGCGTCCGCGTAGGTACGCGGGATCTCGTACCGTGCGGTCGCGGAGTAGCTTCCGGTGCGGCGGATCGCGGGGATCACTTCGTGCGTGATCCACCGCTTAAACACCTTCGCCTCAGGCTTGCGGCTGCGAAGGATGAGGGAATAGAGGCCCGGCTCGGACACGATCGACATGGACCGCTGGCCTCTCTCCACACTGTGGAGAGAGCGCTCGTCGTCGTCGAGGCTGGCGAGCGAGCTATGCAGGTTGCCGAGATCGAGCACGGCTGCGACGTCGACCGCGACGAACCAGGGCTCGCCTTCGATCATGACCGTCCGGACCGGCTGGCCGGTGGCGGGAAACACGAACGGCTGAATCTCGCTCACTGCTCCCCACCTTCTTTGTCAGCGTTAGCAAACTCTGACGAAGTGGGCATAAAAAGATCTTCCATGGGTGCGCCGAGTGCTGCCGACAGACGCTGCGCCAGGGCCGCGGTGACGCGCTTCTTGCGGCCCGTGAGCAGGTCACCGATAGTGGAATGGCTCACGCCAGTCACCTCAGCCAGGCTGCGAACGCTATGCGTGGTGATCCGCGGCGCGGTCTCTATGCGCCGCTTAAGCGCTTCGCGATCGCGCACCTGCAACGGGTTCCGGGGGCGCATTCACTCTCCTTGTCCGTGTTAGCTAACGCTAACGCTACCCATCGCACGACGACCCGTCAACTAATCTCAACCGGCGGGCTGGTGTTGGCGTCTTCAAACGCGGACAATGTGTCCAGGAAAGTAGCGATCAGGGAGAGTGACCATGCCTGAGCAGCCCCCCACGCTGCGCGACATGATCCAGGAAGCGCTAGATCGAGGCACCACCTACCGGCAGCTCGAGGCCAGCGCCATAGACCCAGTAACCCACAAGACTGCCTCACGCTCCATCTTCTTCGACACAGTCAACGGCAAGCTCGACCGGATGCCCTACGAGCACCACCTGCGCGCCATAGCGGCCGGCCTCGGCGTCCCCTACGAGCGCGTGCGCCAGGCCGCGATCCGGCAATGGGTTCCCGCCGAGGCACCCGCCCCCGGCACGGACGCCGAACTGATCGTGCACGCACGCCAACTACGCGACAGACATCTAGAGGAAGCCGCGAAAGCCGCCGCCGCACTCGCGCGCCTCGAAGGCCGCGACACCGAAGCCGCCAGTTGACCATCTCGAGCACGCCGGATCATCTCGAATCCTCTCGCACGTCTCATCCGAGATGAAACACGACGGAGCGTGCACCATCGTGGCGCCATGCCCGCGCAGGACCAGGCGCCCGTGCCCACCGGAGACGCCGCCAAAGCCATCGGCGTCGCGCACAGCACCCTCGCCCGCTGGTGGAAGGAAGGGCGCGTCACCCCGGCCCTGGTCACCCCCGGCGGACACGCCCGATGGGACGTCGCCGACCTGCGCGAGCAGCTGCGCGCCCTACGCCGCGGCGACACCAACGGCGCCGACGCTTAACGCAGCCAGTCCCACGTGATCCGCTCCTCCTTGATCGTGCGCGCGCCGCGGCCGCCCGGGTTCAGCCACACCCGCACCAGATCCCGGATCGCGCCCTTGCGCTCCACCAGGTCCAGCCTCTCCCACCGCGCCCGCGCGTCCGGGCCGGCCAGCCGCCGCAGCGTCGGGGGCACCGCCGCGTCCATCGCCCGCGCCCGCGCCGCCTGGATCTGCGGCGCCAGCGCGGCCTCCAGCTTCGCCAGCGACTCCACCGGCAGCCGCATCCGCTTCTCCACCGGATCCCACGTGGTCGCCGCGGCACGCGCGTCGGCCAGCTGCTGCTCGAGCGCCACGGCCTGGGCCAGCGCGTCACCCACCCCCGCGCCGCGCCGCTTGGCCAGCCTTGCCGCGAACTCGGGCCGCTCCAGGTAGGCCACCACCGTGGCCTGCACCACCTCGTCGAACAGCACCTGGTTCACCGACACCCGGCCGCACACCTTGCACACATAGCAGCGCTTGCCACCGTTGCCCGGCCTGGCCGCCCACAGCCTGCGACCGGCCCCGTCCTCCCCCTTCGGGCACACCGAGCACAGCGCGACCCCCGACATCAGGTACTTCGCCGCCGTGTCGTGGCTGGTGCGCCGCGACGGATCGGCAAGCACCCGCACCGCCGCGTAATACGCCGCGACCTGCTCCTCAGTCTCGAGGATCGGCTCCCATACGCCCTCGCCGACGATCACCCCGTTGTGCTCCCTCAGGCCCACGTTCGCCGGCCGCAGCACGATGTTCTTCACCGACGCCGCGCTCCACCCCGTACGCGGCCGCGGCAGGCCCCGCTCCTCGAAGTCCTTCGCGATCGCCCGCAGATGCTGCCCCGCCGCGACCCGCTCGGTGGCCTCCCGCACGATCGGCGCCTTCACCTCGTCCGGAAACTGACGCAACAGCTCGCGGGTCTCCTCGTCGTAGATCCGGCGGAACCCGTACCCGGCCGGGCCGTGCACCCCGCCGCGCTCCGCATTCAGCCGCGTCGTACGCAGGTTGCGCTCCTGGATTCCGTCCGCCTCCTCCTCGGCGCGCAACGCGTCGAACCCGGTGATGAACCGGTCCCCCCGGTGCCGCATGTCGTACAGCCGACCGTTGTAGCACAGCAGCACCCCACGCTTCTCGAGCAGGTTGCGTAACTGCAGGTACGTCTCCGTCGACCGGTAGCCGCGCGACGCCTCCCAGATCACCAACACGTCGCACTCCCCCGCCTCGATCCCCCGCAGCATCCGCTCATAGTCCTCGCGGACCTTGCGGGCATAGCGGGACGCCGAACGGCCAGGGTCGCAGAACTCCCCCGCGATCACCCAGCCGTTCGCGCCGCACGTGCGCTGGTTCTCGATGCTCTGGTCACGGGTCGAGGTCACCCGGCCGTCGATCACCCGGCTGTTGCGGTCGTAGATGAACGCGCGCAGCGGCGCGTCCGACGCGGTCATGGGCATGGGCGATGTCAGGCGCACTCTCGGCATGCGACGATCGTACGGCAGCTCTACCCTGATCCGAGACTGTCCGGCGACAATTTTTGGTTCGGGTAGAAGTGGACCAGGGCGGCGAGAGGTCCGATGACCTCGCTTCCGCCCTGGCCGGCCGGTCAGCCTAGACGCAGACGAACAGCCCGATCCCGAGCACCTGGAGCAGCAGTCCCGCGGGGCACGCGAACGGCGACGGGGGCGGAGGGCTCGTGGTGGGCGAGGGGCCCGGACGGGTCGGCGTGGGGCTCGGCCCGGCCGGGCTGGGGGCCGCACCCGAGGGCACCCCGGGGGGCCGGCGTCCGCGGGAGGGGACGGCCACCAGCGGCGGGGGTAGGGTGCGGCCCGGCTTGTGCGGCGCACTCGAGGGCGCCGCGGCGGACGCTGTCGGGACCGCCGACACGGACGGCTGCCGCGGCGTTGGTCCGGTCGCGCCATGGCGCGGGGGTGGCGCACCATGCGCGAGAAGCGCGCCGGCGATGAACGCGGCGCCCGCCACCGAGACGGCAGCCGCCGCGACCGGGCGCCAGTGCCGCCGACCCCAGGCGGCAACCAGCGCCGCGATCGCCCCGCCGCCGGTGATGACCTCCCACCCCGGCGGCAGCCGCTTGTGGCGCTTCTCCTGCGGCTGCTCGAGCCGGTCCAGCTCCTCGATCAGGCCGCCGAGCTCCTGCGCCCTGTCATCGAACTCCACCCGGATCTGCACGATCCGGGCAATGATCCAGCGGCGCCGATTATCGCCGTCGCCGTCCCCCTGCACGTGTGCCATGTATATCCGCCCCCTCTGATCCGCACCATCAGAGCCCGAGCATCGTCACCTTACTCCGCGATGAATGACGGGGAAAGAGATGATTGCGTAGCCCGTTCGAGCGATCACCATTGGTGATCTTCACTGGTCGACGGTGCCGTAACTGACCGGTCAGTCTCGGCAGCCACACGATCCACAGCAGATACCACCACCGCGGCAGGTCGTATACGGGCTCCGGCATACACCTGATACGCAGCCAGCACAGGCCGAACACCACCGCGGCGACCGCGAACAGCGCGAGAATCCCCACCTGACACCGCCTCAGCCGGGAGCGTTGCGGCCGCGGCCGAACAACCGCGGCCGGCGCACCGTCGCGTACCGCACCTCGCCGCCCGCCGTACCGGTCGCGGGCCCGTCCGGCTCGGCGACACCCCACACGAACCGCACGGCGCCACCCGGCACCGGCTGGGGCTGCATCAGCCGCACCCACGCCAAACCGATCTGCTGCGCCACCGCCTGCGTGCACTCGGGCGTCGTCAGGTCACCGAGCAGCTCGAGCCCGTCGGGGTGCAGCGCCCGGATACGCGCGGTCTGGTAGTGGAAACGCGCCGGGTCGGTTCGGTCCCGGGTCACGATCACCTCGAACTCTTCGCCGCGGCCGAGGTCACTTCCGGTTGCAGTCATCGAGGCTCACCGTCCCGTACTTGTCGGATCGCGATGTCCCGAACGGGGTCCCGTCCGGGCTGTTACCGGCGACCAGGAATTCGACCCACCACGTGCCCGGCAGGCAGGTGTGGCGCAACTCCAGGGTGACATCGCCGCCCGGGATCGGAATCCGGTCGCTGGTTTTCGTGCCCATCGTGCCCTTCGACGCCCCGGTCCCGCCGGGCTGGTAGCGCAGGAACAACGCCAGGTGGTGCACGCTCGGCGGCACCTCGCATGTGGCGGTCACCGTGCCGATGATGACGCCGGCGGTCAGGGTGATGTGGTCCGCAGCGTGGCACAGGGTGTGTCCGCTGCCGGTCTGCCCGTACCCGGTCGAGCATGCTCCGGCCAGCGGCAGTAGGGCCGCGGCAGCCAGGGCCGCGGCGCGTATGCGTGTCCTCACCGCCGCACCCCCGTGTCCGCGAGCAGCTCGTCCGCGACCCGCGCGAGCCGGATCAGCGCCGCGGGCGTGAGCGGATCCTGGCCATGGGCGCGCAGGTCCAACCAGACCGACAGCACCTCCGGCCCGACCTCGATCCCCAGCGGCGCGAGTGCCGCAGACAGGCGGTTGTGGATTTCTTCGAGTGTCACGATTCCTCCCAGCCCAGTTCGGCCCAGAACACGGCCCGCTGCCCGCAGGGGCGTGTGTGCCCCCACCGGTCCGCGACCGCGTCCACGATCAGCAGTCCCCGCCTGTGCTCGTCGTCATCTCCCGGGGGCGTACTGTGCGCCACCTCGGCGGGCCCGGCGTCGGATACCTCCAGCCGCAGCCACCCCGGCTTGACCTGGAGCGCCACCGTGAACGACCCGTCCGCGCCGGCCGAGCGCGAATGCAGCACGGCGTTGCTCGCCAGCTCCGAGACGACCAGCTCCGCGTCGTCGATGCGCGCGCAGCCGGTCTCCTCCAGCAGCGCGCGCACACCGCGGCGCGCCGCTTGAACCATCGCGGGCAGGCCGGGCAGAGTGATTTCGGGCATGGCGGTCCCCAGGAAGACAGCCGTCCAGGTAGACGGCTAAGCTGTGTACACAGCTTGCGCCTGTGTACACAGCCGCGTCAAGCTATCCGAGCAAACACCGCCACATCGAGTCCGGGGTGAGACCCATCGCCACCGCCGCCTACCTTCGCATCGCCGACGAGCTACGCCGCGCGATCCTCGACGGCACCCTCCCGCCCGGCTCGCCCTTCCCCACCCAGGCCGAGATCCGCGACACCTACAGCGTCTCCAGCCGCACCGCCGTCGAGGCCGCGCGCATCCTGCTCGACGAAGGACTGATCATCAGCAAGCCCGGCACGCGCACGGTGGTGCGCGACCGCCCCGCCGTCGTGCGCATGGTCCGCTCCTGGTACCGCGACGCACCCGGCGGCTCCCCCTGGCGCGCCGACATGGCCGCCCAGGGCCGCGTCGGCGACTGGACTTCCCGGTCCGAACCGGTCGACGCCCCGCCCGCCGTCGCCGAGCGGCTGCACATCACCGCCGGCGACCGGGTCATGCGCACCGACTACGTGTTCACCGCCGACACCGTGCCGACATATCTGTCCACCAGCTGGGAGCCGATGGCCCTGACCGCGGGGACCGAGATCCTGCTGCCCGAGTCCGGGCCGCACGCCGGCAAGGGCGTGGCCGAGCGGATGGCGAGCATCGGCCGGGCGCCCACCCTTGCCGTCGAGGACATCGTCCCGCGCACCCTGACCGGCCCCGAGGCCGAGAAGCTCGGCCTGCGCGCGGGCATCGCGATCGTCGTGATCGAACGCACCTACTGGTGCGGCGACACCCCGGTCGAGACAGCGGACATCGTCGTGCCGCCGCCGTACCGGCCCCGCTACGAGATCCCCATCGGCGACGACTGAGCCGCACACCCGTTCGAAATACCCTGATCCACGTGCACGCGACGCCGCGACGCGCTACCGTGACCCGTTGTCACCACAGGGGAGTGACACAGGCACCGTAGGTGGGGGATCACCATGGACGAGCGCCCATACTGGACAGTCGACCCACCGGAGGCCGAGCCACCCGAGGCCGACACACCGCTGCGCACCCGGGGTCGTGCGCACACACGACCGCCCTGGTGGCGCAAGCCCGCAGTCATGGCCGCGGCCGGAGTCGTACTCGCCGGCGCAGGCGTCGCCGTAGGGGTGGCGCTCAGTTCACACGCCTCGGGCTCGTCGACAGACACGTTCCCCCAGACGCACGTCTGGGGCTCCATAGCCATCACAGGGTTCAACTTCATCGACACCCAGAACCCCACCGACAGCCACACCGGCGACGCCTGCAAGACCAGCAGCGGCTACGACGACATCACCGAAGGCGCGGCCGTCGTCATCGGCGGCCCCACCGGGCAGATCGGCGTCGGAGCGCTAAGCGGCGGCAGCATCAGCAACGGCAACTCCGCGTGCTCCTTCAGCTTCGACGTCGCGGTCCCCTCCGGCCTGAGCGTCTACACCGTGACGATCTCCCACCGCGGCACCCAGACGTTCACCCCGGACCAGCTGACCGGCGGCGTGCGGCTCTCGCTGGGGGACTAGCCCCGGCTACATGCCGCGCCGCACCCGCAGCTAGCCGCGTCGCTGCACCCGGTACGCCACCACCAGCCGCCACAGCATCACGAACGCCACCAGGTGCAGAGACGCCCAGTAATACCAGCGAAACCACGGATCCCTCAGATCCACCCCCGCCAGCGAACGCAGCACCGGCGGCAGCAGCAGCAACTCGATCGCCGCCACCAGCGACACCATCGAGCGCCCCACCGGGTTACGCCACCACGGCACCATCACCGTGTACCCCACCAGGTACACCAGCCCCGCAGCGGCGGCGAAGAACACCGCCTCGCTAACCATGCCACCCCGCCCTGAGCATCGCCTCGACCCGCTCGTTGAAATGATTCGTCTCGCGCATACGCCGCAGCGTCTGCGTCAACGCCGCCACCTCCGGCCCGCGCCGCGCGGCCTCCGACGCCGCGTGCCGCGCCGACGCCACCGCTGCCCGCGCCTCCTGCGCACCCTCCGGGAGTGCCGCATCGGGCCGCTCCGGGCGGCGCCTATGCCACCGGATCCGCATTCGCACTCCCTTCGGGCGACGGCAGCGCCTGGAGTACGGCAGCCGTCGTACGCGCCGCCTCGATCGCCGCCTGGCTGTGGCCACTGAACCGCTCCCGCGCGGTGCGCTCGAACTCGAACGCCTCACGCCACATCGCGGCCAGAGCATGCGCCTCGGCGACCCGCGCGTCCCGGTCCTCGCGCACGTCCTCCAAGCGCCGACGCGTGACGAGACGGTCGGTGAGCAGCAGCCATACGACGAACGCCACCACCACCACGAGCGCGACGCCCGCGGAGACCTGCGAGAGAGACAGACCGAACACGTGCTCACTTTCTCAGCGCAGAACGAACCACAGATGCAGCACCAGGTGCCCGAACAACCAGATCAAGAACGCGCCCAACACGAACTGGACGATCGACCCGCCGACGCCCTCGAGCTGCCACACCTGGTATGACAGCGTCCACTGCGGGTGCCCCGTCACCAGCGCGACAGTCTCGAGCACCCCGAACCCGAGCACCAGCCACCCGAGCCAGAACCACGCCGCCCAGGACATCGTCAGCCGGCCTGAAGGTCGGCGCCCAGGTGCTTGGCCACAGCGGCGGCGATCTGGTCCGCGGTCGGCGGCGTGGGCAGCACTGCGGCCAGCGCCCTGACCGCGTCCGGGTTGGCCGCCAGCGCTGCGACGAACGCGGCCGGGTCGGGCGCCTGCACCGCTGCCACGACGCCCTGAAGGTACTTCAGCTGGCTCACCAGGCTGTTGTCCGTGGCGCCGGGCGGTGTCGGGCCGGAGTCGGTGCCGCCGTTGAAGATGAAGTTGTACACCTGCTCAAGCTGATTGGCCTGGTTGCCGTCCATGTCACCCTCCACATATCCGAGCAGGGCCCGCAGCTGGTCCACGGTCCCGCGGTAGGCGTTGAAGTCCACGCTCTGACCCGAGTAGGGCAGAGCGTCCGTGTACTGCCAGATAGTCGGGCTGACACCGCCGTATCCGACCCAGCCGGGACCGCTGTCGCTGTAGGTGGTGTAGCTGCTCGCGACGAGCGAGAGGCCGGCCGCGGCGAGCGGCGTCAGCGACGGCGAGCCCATGCCGCCGGCCGGGGATCCAACCGGGTTCGCCCAGTACCAGTGCGGCAGGTAGACGAGGGTGCACAGGCCGCCGCGCGCCCGGTAGCGGGTGGCGAAGTCGAGCGCGTCCTGCACGCTCGGGTTGCTGCCAGTGGTCGGCTCGAGGTCGATCATCACGTTGACGCCGGGGCCGGTCACCGCGAAGCAGTGGTCCGCCTGCGCCGCGCCGTTCCCGGCGTGCAGGAAGTGATACGCGAAGAACGTCGCGCCGACCCTGGCGGCCTCGGCCCTGTAGTGGCTGTAGAACGGGTCGGTGTAGCCGGTCCCCTCGCTCGCCTTCGCGCACACAGCGACCGTGGCCGGCTGGAGCAGCATCGCGCCCTCGTGGTTGGAGACGTCCGGGTAGGCGATCGTCATCGCTGCGGTCCCCCTAGGAAGTGGTCTCGTACTGGAATGAGACTTCGAGGAAGTTCCCGTTGGCCCACGTCCCCGGGTTCGTGGTCTCCACCGAGTTCGCCGAGGAGTTCACCAGCAGCCCCAGCAGCCCGGACGAGTTGATGTAGGTCGACCCGACGAAGAACGTCCCAGCCGGATCCCCTGACCAGCTCCCGATGTTCCACAGATTGCTGGCGGGCGCGACCCCGGCCAGCGGCAGCGTGAAAAGCCACGGCTGCACACCCGTGCCGAAGTTCGTCGTAGACCCGAACGTGAACTGATACCGCCCGACACACACCCGGCCGACCTTCTGATACCCGGTCACGACCACGGCGTTGCCGAACGCGGGCGCGCCCCCGGACTGCGTCCACGTCGGCACGAACGACGTCGTCCACGCGGACAGGCCGCACGCCGTATTCAAATCGGAGGCCAGAACGCGCTGCCCGGCTGTGAAAGGAAGACTCATCCGTTACCCCTCACAGGCTCAGGATCATCGGTTGCCATAGGCGCACGTCGCGCCCGGCGGGCAGCGCGGTGCCGACGCCGTTGGCGGCGCGCGCCACGGTGAATATTTGCGGCGACGAACCGCCCGTGATGCCGGTGACCGTCATCCGCTCGCCGCCCGAGCCCAGCGGCGACACCGCGATGTCGAACGGGAAGTCGGCGGCGCTGGTGGTCCACAGGGGTGAGCCGGCCGTGGTGGTGGCAACCGTGACGGCGCCCTGCCACGCCACGATGTTCGCGGCGTAGAACACGTCCCCCGCGGTGGGCACGTTGCCCAGCGCGGCGAACGGCGCGGCGAACGCGGCGTTGCCCGGCGCGGTCAGCGAACCGCTGGGCAGCGCGGTCCACGTCGCCGCCGTAGCCGTGGCGAAGCCGCTACTGGTGGAGATGAACGACTGCGACGCGTCGAACCAGGCGATACCCGCGATGATCGGCTGCGCGCCGCTCGGGTAATAGAACAGGGCGCTGGCGTAGTACGCCTGCAAGGGCACGACCGGGAACAGCGCGCCGCTCTGCGCGATGCTCGGGCCGCCGGCCCCGTTGGGGGTGACTAGCGCCCCGTACCCGGTCGGGCCACCCGGCGGCAGCGGCGAGGCGGACCCGCAGGTGCCCACGACGGCGAGCGAACAGTTCGTGGTCGCCCACCCGGCACCCGACCCACCTGCGAAGAACCCGTTGCTGTTTAGGACCGGGCCGAGCGCCCCCGTCAGGGTCGAGCCGTCGGTGTCCGCGTGCCCGAGCACCACGTCCTCCAGCATCGCCACCCGGTACGGCGACTCCGGCGAGCAGTTCAGGACCATGTCGTGCTCGAAGCTGCCCATGGTCTCGGTGTAGCCCTGCACGATGAGGCGGATCTGGTCCGGCGCCATCCACGGCGGCGGATTGTTGATCACCACCAGGTCGCCGATGTCGAGGGTCAACGCCTGGTTCATCAGGGCGACGTTCCCGGTGAACTGCGGATGGCGCAGGTTCAACCGGATCGTCGGATAGCGGGCCTCGTCCACGGTGCCCATGTGCAGCCGCCACCCCGCGTGGTCGGCCAGGTGGGCGTCCGCGTCGACCGACAGGCTGTAGGTGGTGGCGTAGGTGCCCACCCCGGCCGGGGGGTCCTGGGTGGACAGTGCGCCGCCGGTGAGGGTCGCCTGCGCGAACGAGCCGGAGTCGCGCTGCACGGTGATGTTGTTGCGGGTGTTCGCGTCGTCGTCCAGCGGGTTGAGCGGACCGGAGAACTGGCTCTGCGCGCAGTCCAGGATGAGGGCTGGCAGGGTGTTGTTATAGCTGGTGCCCTGGTTGTAGTTGATGATGCGGCTGCGGCGCACGATCGCGGCCTGGTCCGCAGCCTCGTAGATCATGCACAGGTCGGTGTCGGCGATCTGCTGGATCAGGTTCGCGAACGTGTCGGAGAGCTGATAGCCCATCGCGACGGCGTTGTTGCCGTCGATTCGGCTGAAGTCGGGGAAGAAGTTGCCGGGGTTGAGCCCCTGCTCGGCCAGCAGCCGCCCGAAGCGCGCGAACGGCCCCTCGCCGTTCCACGCATTCAGCGGCCCGGACAGGTCGAACAGCGAGTCGCCGACCGGCTGCATCGAGATGTGCCCGATGGCGGTCGAGGCCAGGTCGCCGTCAGGGTTGACGACCACTGAGGTCGCCGGGCCGATTACCGCCGAGGACAGCACGGCGCCCCCGACCGTGGCGTTCACGTCTCCGGGCCGAAGGGTCCCCATCTGGTAACTGACGTTCGAGCCGGATTTGCGCAGGTCCATCGAGATGCGCAGCAGCTGTCCGTCCACGCCGACCCCGCCGAGCGTGACCAGCGACGCGCTGGTGAACAGGTTGTTGCCCGCCGAGTCGTAGCCCAGCAGTGTCAGCTCACCGCCGAACGCGGTGTTGTAGCGCATGTCGAGCTGCCGGACAGTGCCGGTGGTGAAGAACCTGGCCACGATCGAGCCGTCGGCCTCGCCGCCGCTGGGCACCTGCATCAGGAACCGCAGGACATTGTCCGTCCACGCCCCGCCGACGGGGATCTGCCCGGTCAGCGTGGCGCCGTTGAGGACCGGCAGCGGCAGCGAGCACACGAAGCCGCTGTTCGACGCCAGCGTCAGCGGTCCGCTGATCGTCATCGCCGAGCCGCCGGACAGCCCCGACGCCAGGGTGGTCGCGGTCGAGCCGTCCTCGCACGGCCAGTACGCCACCGGGTTCAGCGTCGGGCTCGTCTTGAGCGCATAGGCGCGGAACATCGCCGAGCCGAGGTTCTGCGTGCCCTGCTGGAGCCGCTGCCACTGCCCGGCCGGCGCGATGTCGATCCACACGTCGGTACCGGAGATGTCCCACGTCGTCGGCCACGACGGAACCTCGCCGACGAACCGGTAGCGGCGCACCCCGTTCTGCATCCGGCCGATGCGTATCTGGGTATTGCGCCCGATGTACCCGAAGTAGGGGCCCGACTGGTTGCGCGGCGAGAACCGCCCGTCACGGTTGTTGATCTGAAGTGACGCGGTCTGCGCGGTGATCGAACCCGTTTCGTTCGGGCGGCCGCGCGAGATGCCCACCAGCTGCGAGGAGTCCCGGTACAGCACGAACGGGGAGATGTCCGTCCAGCCCAGCGCGCCCAGGTACAGCTCCACGGCCAGCCCGATCGGACCCGTCGGGTCGGCGACCGGCCCCTGGCCGATAGGAGGTGTGCGCAGGCGGGTGCGCCGGGCATAGGAACGCATCCGGGGTCTACTCCTCCCACACGATGTACGTGGACATGTTCACGCTGCCGCCGAACGTGACCCGCACCCGCAGGAACTTGCTGATGTCCACGACGGGCCGGTAGTCCTCCGGGAACTCGTAGTCGTATTGCAGGTCCGTCGCGCCCGCCGTCGGGGGGACCTGCGCCGAGTCGAACAGCCGCGACGCGGTGGTAGTGCCCTCCGCCGTGAAGCTATAGCCCGTCGCCGCGGTGCCCAGCATCATCAGCGACGCCGGGACCCCGGGCATCATCGGCATCAGCCCGGCGGCGACGTGCGCGGTCCCCGTGGTGGCCGCCACATCCGTCTGCAACAGCTCGATCTCGCCCGCCGACGCAGGGACGGCGTCGAGGGTGTAACCCCACCCCACAAGCTGGATCATCCGTGTCGACGGCGTCGAGATCTGGAGCATCGTCTTGATCGACGTGCCTGTCGCGACCTTGACCAGGGCGGCCGTCGTCGGCGCCAAGCCGTTCCACGCGATATACCGGTGAACACCCATCAGTTCCTCCTAGAACGGCTGTCCGAGTGCCTTCTGCACGCTGTTGCTGCCGTTGCCACCACGCACCCGGATGTGTTTGCGCAGCGCCTCCCACAGACCCGACAGGACCGGATCGCTGGAGCCGACCAGCTCGAACTGGACCCGCATCGGGCTGCCGCCACCGCCCTCGCTGAGCATCCGCTGGGTGTCGGGGTTCGAATGCACCGTCGAGCCCATCGGGAGGTCGACCACCTCCGCCCCGTACTCCCCAACCAGGGTCCGGCCGCCACGCACCATCCCCGAGAACGCACCCACGACACCGCCGGAGGCCTTCGCGCCGAAGCCGCGCCCGAAAGAGCTATTGGTCACGACCCCGGACGTGGACTCGTAGACGTGCACGACACCGCTGCTGGTGTTGATCGTCTCTAGCAGGTTCGCCAGCTGCCCGAACGCGCCCGACGTGTTCAGGTTCACGTCCGTCGACACGTTCGGGGGGATCTTCGCCAGTGACTCCAGGTAGGCGTAGATCGCGTCCTTGTTCTTGCCGGTGGCGCCGGTATTCGCGACGAACTGGTTGATCTGTGCCTGAATCACGTCGTTCGCGTTGCCGATGCTGCCCGTCGCCTGGTACTGGGAGATCCCGAGCTGCGTGATGGCTTTGGCGGCCGCCGACAGGGCGTCCCTGTTGTCGATGCCCGCCTGGGTGTTCAGGTCCATCGAGTACTTGTTCTGCGCGAACGAGGTTTTGGCGTTGAGCATCTGCTGGGCCAGGCTGTTCTGCGCGTCGTCGACGGTCTGGGTGGTCCCGTTCAGGGCCGTGAGCGCCGAGCCGTAGGCGCTGGCCCCGGTGGTGGCCGCGGAGTACCCGGTCAGGGACTGGTACAGCTGCTGCGTCAGCTTGCTCTGGCCGTCCGTAGCGTCCAGCGCGGCGAGCGTGGAGGTGGCGGTGGTCTGCGCGTTGCCGGAGACCTGTTCGCGCTGCGTCGTGAGCGCCGCGGTCAGGTCGTCGGCCTTCTGCGTCGCGGAGGTGAAATGCCCCGCGATCCCCTCGATGGCCTTACCCGCGTCCCCCACGGCGGTCGCGTGGGTGTTGTACGCCTTGTTCAACGTCGAAATCACACTGAAAAGGTTCAGCTTGACCGCAGTGTGCTTCGAGACCTGATCCGAGGCCACGAACAGCGCACCAGCGAGCAGACCCCATGGCCCGGTCGCGGCGCCTGCGGCGGCCGACAGGGCGCTGGTCGACGCGGTGGCCGCGGCCTGCGCGGTGGCCAGGATCCCGGTCTTCGCGGCGGTGGCCTCCTCCGCGACGCCGAGTTCGACCGTGGCGACGGTTTCGGCCTCGGTCGCGACCGTGGCGCCGCGCAGGAACTGCACGAAGGTCGTGCCCTCGGCGACTATCTTCGTCAGTGTGCCGATCTTGAAGGCGGCGTAGAGGGCGGTCACGGCGACCGCCGCCAGCTCGATCTCCCCGGGCGGTACGGCGTGCACGACGTCTGTCAGGACGTTGGCCAGCGGGGTCGCGACCGTCAGCACGTCGCGCAGCGCCGGACCGAGCCCGTTGCTCACATCGGCGGTGATCTCGCCGACGTCGGGCAGGATCTGCGACAGCGCCTTGGTCAGGGCATTGAGCCCGATCACGGCGCCGCCCGCGCCGCCGAGCTTGTCGACGAACCCGCCGAGCCCCTGCCCGATCTTGCCTGCGTCCGCGGCGACGTCGTGCATCTCCGGCGCGAAGTCCTTGACCCCGGACACGATCCCGGGAAGCGCCCCCTGCGCCAGCTGCACCAGCCCGGACGCGAACTGCTCGGCGTCGGGGCCGGCCACGGCGAACAGCTGGTCGATCTGCGGGGTGAGAGTGGTGACGCCCTGCTCGAGGGTTTTCACCCCGGCGTCGATCTGCGGCACGATCTGCCCGACTGCGCCTGTCATGGTGGCTTCGACCTGCTGACCGAGCGTCTGATAGTCGCCGCTGATCTGCTGGTTGCTCTTGGCCACCAGGGCGGCGATACCAATCGTGGCGGTCGCGGCCCCGGCGAGCAGCGCAGCCGGGCCAACGGTGCCGGCGGCGGTGAACGCGCCGATCAGCAGCGGTGACATGCCCTTGGACGCGGCGTCGCCGGCCGCAGCGCCCTTGGCCTTCTCCTTCTGCTCGTCGACCGGCGGCAGCAGGGACGGCATCTGCTGGCGCACCCGGCCCTCGAACGCCTGCGTGAAGTTCAGGCCCGATCGATCGCCCTCGGTCTTGGCCAGCGCCTCGACGCCGGCCGGTCCGAGCGCCTGGGTGACGGCGCCCGCGGTGATGCCCTTCTTCGCGGTGTCGCTGAACTTGGCCGCGAACGCGGTTCCCGCGAGTGCGCCGTTGCCGGAGGAGATGTCCTGGATCTTGCCGGACAGGCTGGCGGTCAGGGCTTGGGTGAACGCGACCCCGGTCTCGGTGCCGCTCTTGCTCGCGGGCTCTTTGGCCTTCCGGAAGGTGTCCTGGAAGGCAGGCGGGATCGCATCCTCGATCTTGTCCTCGACGCCCTTGGACAGTTCGGTGCCGATCCGCTCGCCGGTGCTGCGCGCGTCGCGCACGGCCGCATCGAACTCGGGCTTGGTCAGGTTCTTGCCCGTAACCACGATCTCGATCTTGTTCACCATGTGGGGTCACCTCCCTCCCGTTCGCTCGCGCCGAGCCGTTCGATCTCCAGCAGCCGCAGCAGCCCCGCGTCCTCGGCCAGCAGCGTGCGCAGGGTGTAGCCGGGGAAGCGGTTCAGCAGCCCGAGCAGGAATCTGGCGTGCGCCAGCTCGGGCGGCTGTGTTACAGGGTTTCCATCGGAATCGACACCGGCGGGGGCGGCGCACCAGTGGGCGATGCGCTGTCCAAAGGGGCGTCCACCCCCCGCACGGCGGTGATGTAGGAGGACACGATCGCGTCCATGACCGACTCCTCCTGCGCGAGCAGCCCGTCCACACCGACGGGCAGCGGCTGGCCGAGCTCGTCGGCCAGGTTCCAGGCCACGATCTTCGCCGCGACCGTCTCGGCGAGGCGCCGCACACGCTTGATGTTCTCCTCAGCTCCCGCGGAGGTGGACATGCGCATCTCGTCCAAGGCGAGGGACTCGCCCAGCGACATGCGCCGCATCTCCACCCGCATGCCCTGGAACTCGGGGGCGGAGAACACCAGTTCGTAGTGCGTTGGCTCGGGGGTGAACAGGTCGGTTGCCATGGATGGGGTTTCCTCCGCTATACCGGATGTATTGTCAGCGTGCTGCTACGACCACGCGGGGGCGACGCCGTTGGCCAGCACTCCCGGCGCGCTCCAGGTCAGCTCGCCGGTCGCCGAGCGCTTGAGCTGGTAGTCGGTGAACAGGGTCTCCGCGGTCATCGTGGAGCTCGCCGTGGTCTCGTTGATGATCGCGACCGTGCGCGAGACGCGCTTGTCCCCGGAGAACACCGCGTGGCTCTTGTTCGCCGCCGGGTCCTGGGTGCCGTTGAAGGTGACGGAGAAGTCCTCCAACAGCAGCAGCCGCTCATGGTTGAGCACGTTCACGCCGGTGGTGTCCTGCACCCCGTAAGGGGTGGAGAACTGGTAGTCGGACACGTCCGTGCTGATGTCCTGCGGTGTGCCGGCTGCGTTGTCCACCGTCACCGTCGCGCCCAGACCGCTTACCTTCGCCATCGGGTTCAGCCCCTTCCTATGCGTTCTCTGATCAACTGCTGGTTCTCGCCGAAGTCGTCGACCCAGGCCTGCACGCCGGAGTGGCGCACCACCGGCACGCCGCGCGGGTTGCCGCGCCAGTCGCCGCCGTGCACCAGAAACAGGTGCGGTTTGAACGGGACCGTGTGCCCGGCCCAGCACGACTGCCCGGCTGGGAACGTGAACGTGACAGCGGTACCGATCTCATGCGCCGTGAACTTCAGTCCCGAGTGCAGCCGGATCCAGTTCGCGGCCGACGCGTGCTTCGGGTCGGCGACGTCCAGGCAGGTCTTCCAGCCTTTGCGCCAGCGTTCGCACTCCACCTCTTCGCAGGTGGCCTTACGCCGGTGCGAGGGCGGCGACAGGATGCGGTACGTCTTGTACGCCCACGCCGGCCCGGCCGGCTGCCATCTACTGACCTGAGGAAAGATCATCAGAAGGTCACCGCCGTCACGTTCTTCGTCAGCGATACGGCGAAGCTCGCCGCCGTGAAGCCGCCTGCGGTGCTCACCACGACGGCGACATACCGGCGCACCGTCGCCCCCGCCGCGGTCGCGACGCGCTGCGTGGTGTGCGCCGTGGTGGTCTGCGCGAACGTCAATCCGGCGACCACCGCGAAGCTGACGTTGTCCGCGGAGTCGTACACTGCGACCGTCATGTCCGTCCCGGTGAACCCGGCGACCTGGAGATACGCCTGCGCGCCGAACGACGCGCTCGCCCCGGTGTCGTACGAGGCTGGGGACGTGAACGCCAGCACGTCGTCGATGTAGTGCACCTCGGCGCCGGCCCCGGTCGCGGCGACCTTCACCGACACCGAGTAGAAAGCGGCCGTGGCCGGCGCCGTCATGGTGCCAGGGTCGAGCGTCCACGCACCCGACGCGTCCGCCACACCTGTCGCGTAGGTCGTGGACACCGACACGCCGCCGGAGGTGTACCAGTGGCAGCCCACCGACACGGTGCGCGCCGATACCGCGGTGCGGATCCACGCCTGCACGGTGACGCTCTGCCCCGGTGTGACGGGGAACCCCTGGGTGAGGATGTTCGCCGCGGCACACGACTCGGCGACCATGTCGCCGCCTGCGGTGGAGGTCAGCGCCAGGGACTTCGTGCCACTGTGGGACTGCGCGGAGGCCTGCGTGATCGAGCAGTTCGTGACCGGTGCCCAGTTCGCGATGCCACCCTCGAACGTGGACGCGTTGCCGGTCAGCACGGACGCGAGCGCCGCGGGCCCGGGGGTCAGCTGCACGCCCCATTCCAGGCCGAATCCAGTGGCCTGCGCGGCCACGGAGGTCTTCAGGGAGCCGTCCGTGGAGCGGGTGGGCGCGTAGTCGAGCTGCTTGCCGATCTGCGCCGCCGCGGGGTTGCCGACGGCGCGCTGGTTGCAGTACATCATGTGCACGTCGGTGCGCGGCAGCACGGACAGGACCTTGTGCTGCTGCGCGAGCGCCGGGTTGAAGTGGGTGGTGAACGCCATGGAGCCGTCGCCGAGCGCGGGGATGCGCTCGTGCGCGCTCACGTCGATCCCGGTGACGTCGATCACCCCGAGCGGCTGCGTGATCGATTCCAGGCTCGCGACGTCGTTGGACAGGTCATAGCCGCCCACCAGGAACGCGTCGCCGAGGCCCGAGGTCTTAGTCACTGTTGATCCTTCCCACCCACTTGTCGACCAGGGGCTGCGCGACCGTGAGCCATTGCTGCTGGGCGAACTCGTAGGCCCGCTTGAGGTTCCAGTAGCCCTTGAACCGGGTCGTGCGGTTGCGCGACCCCAGGCCCTCGAGCCAGGGCCCGTACTGCAACCCGGAGCCGGGCCAGCCGTCGGTGACCACGTCGGCGTTGTCCCGCTTGGCGATCTGCATGTGTTCCTGGTAGCGGCCGGTCGGCTCCTTGAACGTCTGCTCGGCGTTCAGCTGCCAGGTGTCCAGCGCGAGCTCCGCGATGTCCTGCTGGACCTCGGTGCACATGTGGTCGACCATGCGGCCCGCGCGCCCGTCGAACAGGGGGCCGTGCACGATGACGGTGATCTCGGTCATGGCGTCTGCTCCCACACGTCGTTGACGATCGTGGGAAGCGTGATCGTGACTACGCGCATGAGCTTGCCGTCCTGGGCCGGGATGTAGCCGCCGACCGCACGCAGCCGCACACCGCTCGCGCCGAAGATATCCACGTTGCGCACGCTGCCGTCGAGCGTGAAGGAGGCGTTCAGCGCGCCGCACATCTGCTGCGCGGCCCGCACGATCGACCGCTCCGTCACGCCGTAGGGCTGGCGCACGGTGGAGACGTAGAGGCGCACGTTGAGCACCAGCGTCCCGCTCGTAGCAGCGAGCCCGGAGTCATCCGGCACACCGCCGAGCTCGTTGAAGTAGACCGACGCGATTATGCCGTCCGGGGGCATCGCGCGGCACTCGTAGTCGAGCACGTCGACGAACAGCTGGTTGCCGCCGCTGGTCTGGGCGTTGGCCAAGGCGATGACGTTGTCGAGGATCGTGTCGATGTCCATCATCCGAGCCCCACCCCCCGCCAGCTCAGCCGCACGTCCAACCCGTAGCACGCGAACGCGGAGTCGTCGCCGCCGATCCGCGCGGGGTGCGACAGGACACTGCCGGTGTCGACGATCGCCTGCTCGTACCCGGTCGGGAGCGTGACGGTGACCGCGCCGGTGTACTCGTTGAACGCGAGGCGCCGGATCTTCTCGGCCAACTGCGCCGCCTGGTTCCACGGCGGCCGCCGGCCGCCCGGCGCGACCGCCCAGCAGCGCACCGCGACCACCGGGGCTTCGATCGGCTCGTACTGGTTCGGCTCCCCCGCATGCGGCGCGACCACCTGGACGAACCCCGTGGCGGCCCACGAGGACTGATCGCCGGGCAGCTGAAGGCCGACGATCGACGGCGCCGACAAGACCACGCCGAGGTAGGCGACGGTGACCAGCTCGGTCGTGGCGTACAGGGTGGCGGTCAACGTGGCCTCCTCTCAGACGGTCAGGGACAGGTCGAAGGTGAGGTCCTGCGCCCAGAAGGGATTAGCCTGCTGGTACAGGTTGTCGACGATGTAGACCGACCCTGCGGCGTCGCGCAGCCGGTCCCCCTTGCGCACATCCAGGCCGTTGGCCATGCGCCCCTTGAAGACGCGCACGATCCGGTCCTGCGCCGGGGAGTCCTTCGGGGCGTGGACCTTCTGCCGCTGCTCGATGATCGACGCGGCCAGCCCGGTCATGCCCGGCACGACGGTGTCGGCGTCCACGGTGTCGCCATAGGCAGTGGTCGTGGTGCCGCGCAGCACGTCCACGGTCGTGGTCGGGGTCGCGATCATATGTTCCGCCAGGGGACGCTCGAACCGGCCGTCACGCCCGTGCGGGCCCAGCGGTTCTTCTGGAACGCGCTGTTGAACCGGATCGTGCTGTTGGAACCCCGGAACAGGTTCGACAGGAACCGCAACGCGACCGGCGAGTAGATCGCAAGCGACTGCGACGAACCTTTGAAGGTGATCGACAAGCCGTCCTGGCTGATCGACGCCACGTCCATGCTGGTCTTCAGCTCGGGGTGCGCGTTCACGTACAGCGCCTGCCAAGCGGTCGCCCGCGTCAGCCAATGGAAGTCGCGGCGGCTCGAGTCGGTAGAGCGCCACACCCGGTGCACGATCGCCTCCATCCACTGCTGCGCGATCGTGACGTCGATCTGCCCCACGTCCTCCCCGGTGAAAGCGAGCACGTCCGCGACCGAGCACCAGGCGCCCAACCCGCCGGAGGAGGACACCTCGAAGAACTCGATGACCTCCTGCGGCTGCCCGCCGACGGTCGCCTCCCACCGGGCGCTGAGCGTGTCCGCGCTCTGCGTCGAGGGGACCGCCCACGCGAACAGGTACAGGCCCGGGCCGGCGTGGCTGATGCCGTACGGGGTCGGTGCGAGCAGCACGTCCCCGGCCGAGTCGACGATCGACACAGTGATGACCGAGGCGTCCGCGGTAAGCAGCGCCTGAAGGCTCGCGGTGGTACCCGGCAGGAAGGTCGCCAGCGGCTCGGTCATAGCAGCTTCCAAACCCAGGACGGCGCCACCGAGTAGGTCAGCGCGATCGTCTTGCCTGTCGGAACCGTGACCGTCCCGGACGTGATCAGCTGGTTCACCCCGTCGACCGCGATCTCGGTGACCGTGCCGCCCGCGACGATGACCTCCGCGTCGCGCCAGAAGGGGTTGGCCATCGCCACGGTGGTCGCCGGGACGGCCGGGGCGGTGACGGCGCCGCGCTTCTCGTCGAGGTTCACGATTTCCAGGGCCACGCCACCGTTCACGACGGTGACCGCGGTCGCACCGGTCGACAGGGCGCTGCTCAGACTCGTGCCGTCGCCGCCGTTGCTGCGGATCCCGATCCGGCCCTCCGCGGGCGTGGTACCGGCGTCCTTGATGATCGCCCCGGTGCCCCATTCGACATCGAGCAGGGTGATGTCGAGCTTGTTGAAGCCGCCGTTGAGGACGACGAGCTGCACGCAGTTCTCGATCGAGACGTAGTCGAACTCATTGCCGTGCGGGAACCCGGACGAAGAGAAGCAGACCAGCCCGTCATAGCAGTTGACGAGGCGCACGTTGTCGCCGTGGGCATGCTCGAAGATCTCCAGGCCGATGACGAAGCCCTCGCACGAGAAGTTCTCGACGTTGCACTCGTCGTTGTTGCCCGCGATCGGCATGGCGAGCCCGAAAGCCCAGTTCGGATCCGGGATCTGCGGTGCGCCGGTCCCGGCCGACAGGGCGAGCGCGGCGCCGTTCTTCACGTCGGCCGAGCCGATACAGCGCAGGTCGATGCCGCAGATCTGCGGGTTGGTGGGGACTTCGATCGACACGCCGTCCCACACGACGTGCAGGTTGGACCAGCTGCTCGGCGGGTCGCCCATGAAGTGCGGCGTGGGGCCGCCGATCACGCTGGCCTCGCCCGTGGCGGGCAGTGACGCGCCGGCCGCCCAAGTGCTGCGCAACACCGCGCCGGCCCTCTGCGGTGTGGTCTGGTGCCAGTGGTAGAGCTCGGTCTGGTCCTCGGTGCACCGGAACACGATCGCGACGTGCTCGGCGGTCTCGGCCTGCGCCTGAAGGGGAAGCTGCGCGGAGCCGTTGAACATGACCCCGTTGAACAGCGCCCCGGTGATCGGGGCGCCCGCGATCAGGTAGGTGACCGGCTGGAGCACGTACTCGACGTAGCCGTTGTGCGTGCTCAGGTAGTTCCATCCGGCGATCAGCATATTGCGGAACGCGGTGGTGTCGTCGTGCACGTTGTCGCCGAACGCGCCGTAGCTCTCCGGCCGGAACTGGTAGGGCTGGCTGCTGCCGTGCGCGTCGACGTACTGCTTGGTGGCCAGTTGCAGCGGCAATGTGGGGTCGCCGGCCGCGGTGACGGTGCCGTCGAACACCGCCGCGCCGCCGACCGTGAGGCCCCCGGCGATGGCCATGGTCGCCGCGGAGCCACCCGTGGTGCCGACCAGGGTGGTGCGCAGCGAGCCGACCCACACCGCGTTCACGGACGCGGTGACGACGATCCAGTAGGTGTAGACGGCGCCGTTGCCGGTCTCGGTGACCCGGTACGCGGTCTGCGCGAGGCCGTTGAACAGCTGGATGTCCGCGTTCGGGACCAGCTGCGCCGTCCACAAGCCGCCCGCGGTCGGGACGATCGTGACCGTCGAGAGGACCTCGGTCGAGTCGATCGTGTTGAAGCCGACGACCGGCGCGTCGTCGTAGTCGACGAGGGTGAGGGTGACCTGGACACTGCCCGCGGGCAGCGCGACGAGCGGGCTCAGCAGCTGCCCGTTGACGGTTGTGGCGGTCATCTCCAGGTCACCTCCCTCCGCGAGATGGTCCGGCCGGCGGCAGCGGAGGGCCGCCGACCGGAGACAGGGTGCTTACGCGCCGACCTCGACCACGCTGAAGCCCTGCGGCACGGTCGCACAGAAACCCTGCCGGGCCCGGAACTGCATCGTGTGCTCCAGCGCACCGGTGTTGATGTTCGCGTTGATGAACTGCGCCTGCGGCGGGATGCGGTTGCCGCGCACCGTGTAGCGCCGGTTCGCGAACACGATCAGCGGATTGCCGAAGGTGCCGCGCTGGAACGCGTCGAAGCTGTTGCTCACCCGCGCGCCGAACGTGAAGTACGCCGGCACACCGAACAGTCGGTACTGGGGCGAGACGCCACCGCCGGCGGTCCCGCTGGAGGACTCGACGAAGATCGGGCGCCCCTGGTCGTCCTTGATGCCGCGGATCGCCTCCTGGAGCGACGGCTCGATCAGGGCGACACCGTTGAGGCGGTTCCAGAACTTCGTCGACTCCGCCTTGCCCAGGCCCGTGTTCAGGTAGTCGTAGGTCAGGCCGCCGGAACCGGTCTTGGTGTAGTTCGTGTCGGCGGTGTAGCCGACGTCCGAGTCGGTGTGGCGCACCGTGTAGTAGATCGAGTTGTACGGCTGGAAGTTCGTCGCCACGCTCGAGCGGGCCGCCGACACCCCGATGCAGGAGTTGTCGTAGTCCATGTGGAAGCTGTTCATCCACTCGAGCGTGACCGCGTCGATCTCGCTGGCCGGGGAGTCCTCGAACTCGGCCTCGTCGAGGGTGTCCTTGCCGTTGAACTGGTAGCCGTAGAGGGCGACGGTGTCGCCGTCCTGGGTGTCCTCGGTCAGCTGGCTGCCGCCGCCGACCATCGCGTTCGTGAAGCGGGGGATCTCCATGGTGTTGGAGGTCATGTTCTTCTCGCGCGCCAGGTCGTAGATCGCCGACGCCTGTACTTCGCGCTGGGCGACCTCGGTGTCCCACACGATCGGCGTCCAGGAACTGAAGTCTCTTGCCGCCATAGCTCACCTCCGGAGCGTCGACCTGGAGGTGAAGCGGCTCGCCGTCCAGGTGTTGTCACTGGTTGTGGCGAGCGAGGCTCTGCTAACGGACGCCGGTGATGCTGTTCGTTTGCGTGGGCGCTCTGGCCCTGGGGATCGCACGCGGCGCTCTGGCAACTGGCGATCTAGTCGGATGGTACCGCGCTTCGCACAAATGTGCGATGACACGGCCGCGCCCCCGCACCGCGCGCACGGTGCGGGGGCTTGTCGGACCCGGCTGCTATCAGGGGCGTCCACGCCTGCGGGTGGCGACCTGCGAGTTGGCGAGGATCTGCTCCCCCAGCGACAGTTTCGTGCGCGCCACCCGCGCCGGCGCGACCGCGCCCTGGTCGATACGGCCGGCCCGCTGCTGCGCCCTCGCCGGCTCCACTGCGGCCTGCTTGACGAAGAGCTTCGGATACCGCTCCTGCATCTCGTCGAGCCAATCATCGAGCTCCGGCTCGTCGTCGGTGTCGAACTCGATCTCCGCGGGCTTGAGCCGTGCGAGCGCGAGGTCGACCATGTCCGGGTCGGCACCCCGGTTGATCAGTTCGACCTTCGCGGCGGCGCGCACAGCGCGGCCCTTCCACACGTCGACCTCGCCGCTCTGCGCCGCGGGCTGGCCCCCGTCACCTGCGGCGCCTTCGGCCGGCTTGCCTTCGCGCAGCCGCTTGGCCTGCTCCCGAGCCCGCTTGAGCTTCGCCTTCTCCGCGTCGAGCGCGGCCTGCTGCGCCTCCCACTGTTCGCGGGTCGGCGCGTTCCACTCCTGCGCTTCGGGGTCGTCGCCGCCGTCCGGCTCGTCGACCTCCTCGAGCTCGTCCGGCTCGATCGGCTCCGGGTCGGTGGGGCCGGTCTTGGCCGGGTCCGTGTCTGCCATGGTTCCTCCGCTTCGGGTTATCGGGACTGGGGGTAGCGGCGCTTGGCGAGCGGCCCCCGGGGTTTGGTGAACCGGCCGCGCGCGAGGTCGCGTGTGGCACGTTCGTGGACGGCGCTAGGTAGGCCGGTGCCGTGGGCCAGCAGCCGCCGCGCAGCGGTCATGCGCGACCGGTTGGAGTCGGACCCGGAAAAGCCGCGCAACACCGAGCGCTGCGCGTTCAGGCGCAGCGTCTCGGGCACGAGGGTGTTGTCCGCGGTGATGATGCGCAGCCGACACCGGCAGTTGTGGGTTACAATGCCATTGCCGATGTACCATCCTTCATCCGTCTCGAGGTTGTAGACGTGCCCTTCAAATGGATACCGCCGGACCTCAACGATCTGATCCAGCGCTACACCGACGGGACTAGCGAGAAGTCGCTCGCCGAAGCCCACGGAGTCAGCCGCGCGACGATCCGTCGAGTCCTGCTCGAGGCCGGGGTTCAACCGCGTAACCGCAGCCAGGGAATGGTGGTCCGCATGCAGTCCACCAGCTCCGAGGAACGGAAGCGATTGGCCCGAGCGGCGAATGGTGCTCGCCGCGGCGCCCGGGCCAGCGAGGAGGAGCTCTTGCGCCGCGCGCTCGGCAACGAGCGATCCCAGCGGCAGGCCAGCAATCTGGAACGCCATCTCGCGATGATGCTGGCAGAGCGAGGTGTCCCCACGGTGCCGCAGAAGGCGATCGGACCCTACAACTGCGACCTTGCTGCCGCCCCCGTCGCCGTGGAAGTCTTCGGCGGACGTTGGCACTTCGGCGGACGCCACCTCGCCCGAGCCCAGGAGCGCTTCCGCTACATCCTGGATGCGGGCTGGCACGTTCTCATAGTGGTCATCACCGAGGAGTGTCCCCTCACGTCTCAGGGTGCTGACTATATAGCCGCCGCGTTGAAGAGCGCCGATCGGAACCCATCCGCGGTCCGTGAGTACAGGATGGTTGGGGGTGGCGGTGAAGACCTTCTGCGAGAGAGTGCGGATCTCGACGAGCTCACCGTGATATATCCGCGCGCTCGCACCCGTGATCCTGGCACTGGACGTTACGAGGGCGTCTCCCGGCAGGCAGTTGGGATGGCGCGGGGGCGCTAGCAGCGGCATCCCCGGCGGCCAAACGGGTGGTGCGCCATGCGGAGAGAAGCTCGCATCCTCGTCGAATCCGATCCCGCTGTTCGGATCGGAGACGTGCCCTGCCAGCGCTAAGCACGTGAGACAGGCGTCGCGCTCTGCTATCCAAACTAAACGCATTGACGATTGGATCAGAGGCGCCCGCGCCGGTTCGAGCGGTGGAGGACCCCCGGGCGGCAATGCGAGCGGCGTATTGGCCGATGGCAGCGTGATGCGGCCCATGGGGGGCATCGGAGGTGCCACAAGCTGCGTCGCCTCCTTCGCGAGCTGCCGAGTGGTCTCGTTGATCGCGCGGTTCGTCAAGAACCGCACGTTTGCTTCCACGCGGGGCGCGATCCCAGCGGCTTTCGCTGCGACCGCCTCAAGTTGCGCCACGCTGGCCAGCGGCACCGAGGCGGCGAACCGCCGTGCGTCGCTAATCGCAGCGGCGAGCACGCGGGTGGAGGATGCCCCGGCCTGTGCGAGCAGCGGATCATCAGGCCGCAGCCGCAGCCTCTTCGCGTCGACGCCGAGGGCACGCAGGGCCCGGGTCTCCTGCCGCACCGCAAGCGCGATCGCCGCCGCCACTGCACGGGTGGTCTCGGCCGCCACGTCCACCGCGAGCCCGGCCAGCGCGGCGTCCAGGGCGGCGCGGATCTCGGCTTGGCGCTGCGGGGGGATCTGGCCCTGGTCGTCGGCGTAGCGGGCGCCGAGGGCGAGCAGCATCGCCGTGAGGGCTGCGGCCGCGTGCCGCAGGGGTTTGGTGACCGTGGCGGCCGAGGACAGCTCGAGTTGCAGGGCCTGGCGGTCGGCCAGGTCCCACTGCGTCATCGTGTCCTGCGCGCCGGCCATGGGCTAGTTGTTCGGGTCGTAGATGTGCACGGGCGCAGGTGTGCCGGACGGCAGGCCGGGCACGCCGGGGATGGCCGGCGGCGCGCCGCCCTCGTGCGGCTCCTGCTCGGGCATGTCGGGCTGGCCGGGGGGCGGGAACGCGGCCGGGTCCGGTTCGTCTTCCTCCTCGACCTCGAGCTCGGCCGAGGGGATCTCGGGCATCAGCTCACCGAACAGCGACATGACGATCTGGTTCGCGCCCTCCTGGCTGACCACGTTGAGGTTGACGGCCATGCCCAGCGACTGCATGCCCTGGGTCAGCTGCTGGAAGATCTGGACCTTGCGTTCGAGGGTGCGTTCCTGCTCGGTGTCGGCCAGCCACTCGTCGACGTCGTGCTCGTTGCGGCCGTCCTCGATCAGGGCGACGCGCTGGGGGACGCCGTTGGCGATTTTCGCCGCGACCGCCTGCTGCCGCAGCAGCTCGGCCTGGGCGAGGTACATGTCGGCGCGGCCCTGGTAGTAGGCGGCGGTCGCGAACGTGTCGCTGTAGGTCTTGGCCCATTCCTGCGCCTGTGCCTCGGAGATGCCGGCCTGCATGAACGCGACGTCCCGCGGCACACCCAGCTCGATTTTCGTCTTGACCAGCTGCCAGATCTCCATCAGATCCGAAGTGGCCGGGTTCGCCCACGAGATCTTCACCGTGGCGGTGATGCCGAGGATGCTCAGCGCGAACTCGTACGCCTCCTGCGGTGGCGCGCCGAGCAGCGGCATCAAGTCGAGCGCGTGCTGTACCAGCGGCGATTCGGCGATCTTCAGCATCTCGCCGGAGGGCGTCTGCGCGCCGATCCCGGAGAACTTCCACAGCGGCGTGCCGGTGGTCGTCGCGATACTCAATATGAGCTGCTTGAACGGCTCCAGGAACGCGTTCGGGTCGGCCGTGGAGAACTGGGAGACCTCCTTGAAACCCTTGTAGATCTGCATCGCGCCCGGGTTGGCCTCGTACTCCGACCCGGTCTCGTTGCTCACCGCGCCCGGCGGGATGCTGCTGGTGGAGTACATGGTCACGGCCGGGTCGCGGTCCCAGTCCGCGGGCGAGTGCTCCGCGAGCGGATCCTCACGGATGGACTGGGTGCCCAGGCTGTCGGCCTCCTGGATGGCGTAGCGCTGCGGGTAGCCCTGGAAATCGATCGTCACCATCAGCATTTCGATCAGCTTGCTGATGCCGTCCTGCAACGCGAACGCGTTCGCGTGCACGGGCTTGCCGTACTCGTACGCGGTGCGCAGGTGCCAGGCGGGGATCTGCCCGTAGGGGTTGGGCATCGGCCATACCGCGGCCGGCGCCGTATCGCCGTCTTCGTCGTCGCCGGAGCCGGGGTAGTCGTTGTCCCCGTCGTCGTCCGGGTCGAGGTACGGCTTGAACTCTTTCGCCGTTTTCTGCCGGGTGCCGGGGCCGCTGACCCACTTCTCGATACGGTCCGGGTAGAACAGGTCGATGCGGATGCGTGGCTTCTTCTCCCCCGCGAGGGTGGTCTCCCACATCATCGCGAAGAACAGTTTGATGCGCGGGTTCTGCGGGTCGTAGAACATGCGGCAGGTGCGCGGATCGCCGTAGGTGATGTTCACCCCGGTCGCGGGGGCCGCGGCGGTGCCGTCGGTCGGGTCGACGTCGCGCGTCAGCTCGGGTTGCGCGCCGGGCGCCCGGGTCTCGTCGGGCCATACGATGATGTAGCCGTCGCCGTCGCGTAGGGTCTTGCGGTTCCAGTCGCGGTAGCGCGATTCCATCTCGTTGGCTTTCATGACCTGCGCGAGGGCTTTTGTCGCGGCGTCGGAGGCCTCGGTGTCGGTGTCGGCGCCGGCGGTCGCGGTCACGCTGGTGATGATGAGCCGGTCGTTGAGCGCGTCGATCACGGGACTGCAGAAGTTGGGGTCGAACTCGATGTCCGCCTGCCGCAGGGTGCGGCCCTCGCGGGAGATCATGTTCTGTTCCCACAGGTTGATCTCGTCGTATTCCTGGGCGTGGTCGTAGCCGTCCACGTTGGCGGTGATCTCGGCGAGGGCGAGTTCGAGATCGTCGCGCGGCCACTCCTCGAGCAGTTCGCCTGTGAAGGTGAAGTCGTTCGGCGCATAGCCGCCATCGAGCGACACGAGGGGGCCCCTTTCTACCGGTAGGAGAACTGATGGACGAGCGCCTGGTCGCGGCGGTTGGCCGCCGAGCTGAAGATCATGGCGACGAGGTGTTCCACAGCTGCGGCCTCCGCGTCCGCGATGTCCTCGTGCAGCACGTTCGGGTAGCCGCGCAGTTGCGCCTCGAGCTGTGGCAGCACCTTCTCGTGCGCGATCGCGCCCCCGGCGCGCTGGTAGACCGAGAGCAGCCGTCGCAGGCGTAGCGGCTTGGGTTCCTTCTGGGTGAAGGTGCTCAGCTTTACCGGTAGGTCGTGCAGCTCGGTGTGCCACATGTCGCCGCCCTGGTTCGCCTCGGCCAGGACGTAGTCGACGTCGTTGGCGACGATCAGGTCGATGATGCGGCGGCGTCGGGGTTCGCCGGTCAGCCGGATGCCGATTGCCTCGCGCACGAACAGCTTGCGTTCGCGCAGTGACAGGCCGACGATCGCGATCCCGGTCTCGTCCGAGGTGGGTTTCGCGGTCACGGCGCCGTCCACGACCATGACCACCCGGTCGTACTTGGGGCGCTTGTCGTAGCGGATGTCGCCGGGCTGCCACCAGCCGCCCTGGCTGACGGGCTGGTTCTCGAAGTTGAGCTTGTAGCTGGCGGTGTGGCGGATCGACTGGAGGAACTCGAGCGACCAGCGCTGCGGCCATAGGGAGCGTTCCGCGCCGTCCGGGCCGGCCAGGATCGCGGGATAGTAGTGGACGCGGATCTTCTCTTCGCGCGGCCAGTCGGGCGGTTCGGGGTCGGTGGCCTGGCGGACGATGTCGTGGATGATCGAGCCCTGCATGGTGGTGGTGCCGAGGAACATCACGATGGCGTTGAGGTTCATCGGGAGCACGGCCTGGAGCACGCTCTTGAGGCGCTGCTCCTTTTGGTACTGGCTGTAGTTCGCCTCGTCGGGCTCGATGTCGTCGAAAAGGATCAGGTCCGGGCGCTGCTTGCCGATCTTCGCGCCGAGCGTGGATGAGTCGATGCCCTTGGCGGTGAACGCCGCGCCGGAACGGGCGATGTACATGTCCTGCCGGTCGGCGACGGTCGCGCCGCCGCGCATCGCGGGGGCGCACAGGTCCGGGTAGTCCTCGCGCAGCCGCTGGTTCGTGGCCAGCTCGAGCTTGAACGACATCAAGTGCTGCTGCGCCTGGTAGCCGGAGTCGGCGTATGCGGCGACGTAGGAGCGGTGCCTGTGCGCGAGGGCCCACATCGGCAGCCCGAGGAACCCCCAGGTCGACTTGCCCGAGCCACGGGGCGCTACCCAGCCTGTGCGTTCTTCGGCCTCGCCGTGGTGCGCCAGCGACCATGTCTCAGCCCACGTGCACAGGTCCAGGTGAAAGCTGGAGAAGCTGATCTCGTCGTGGGTTTCCTTCGACGCGAGATGGTGCGGGAGATAGAGCAGGCAGAACAGCAGCGGGTCGACTGCGGTAAGGACGCGTCGGCACTCGGGCTCCCCCAGCTGCTGGAGGTCGAAGGACGCGAGGTATGCGTCGAGGTCGAACTCGGTCGGTGAGGGCTGCTCGAGGACGGCCGTCATTGGCCGGCCGCCCGCTGCTCGATCTCGGCCCGCTTGGCGTCGGCGCGTTCCTTCGCCTTCCCGATCAGGGTGATGACAGCGGCATCGAGCTCACTGGTCTCGCGGGTAATGCTGACCTGCTGCTTGGGGTACATCCCGAGCAGCTTCGCCTCCTGGTCGTCGAGCTTGCCGAGGCGGTCGATCGCGGCCATGGTAGGCGCGTCGTCCTCGAACGGCTCGCCGTAGATCGGGCGCCCGGTTTCCTCGTCCTCGCCGACGATCTCGCTCACGATGTGCCCGTTGCTGATCACGACGTGGCGCTTGGCCAGGATCTCCATGAGGACTTCGCGCTCCATGTCGATCCGGCGCAGCTGCTCGTCAAGCCGCGCCGCAACCTTCTTCTGGTGCTCCTCCACGGCCGCTGCGGGGATCTGACGCATCGCGGCCTGGTAGTGGTACCAGACGGTATTGAGATCGCGGCCGACCTCGGCGGCGATCTGGCGGAAGCTCAGTTCCTGATCGCGCAACTCGACGATGCGCCTGCGCAACTCGGCGCTCTGGTGTGTGCTGCCGCCGAAGTCACCCCCCGCCACCGTTGGCCCCTATCGTTGGATCAGCGCCTTCCTGGCCGCAGGCGGAGCACATGAAGCCAGCGGGCGGCTTGCCCTGGCAAAGATCGCACGATCCCCGAATGTGCTGGAGAAGCCTTTCGAGGTCGTCGCAACTTCCGCTGAGTGCAACCTTCAGCTCGTCAACGCGCTTGACGAGCCCTTGTAGACCTTCCGCTCCCTTAATCACAGCGGGCAGGTAACTGATCGGTTCGACGGAATTCTGTTTGCAGATCGTGTCCAGCTCTAGCAGGGCTTCGTATACGTTGCCGAAGTCGTTACTCATCGACATCCCCGCTCTTCCACGCCTTGTGCCACGCCTCGAGCGCGGTCAGGTCGTACACGGGGCCGGCGGCGAGGACGGCGATCGGGCCGGGCATGGCGATCTTCTCGGCGCGTTTGATCCACCCGACGACGGTGGATCGGGCGACCTCGAGCTGTGCCGCGATCTCGCTGATGCCGCCGAGGACCAGCGGGTGGTCGAGCGCGGGGTGAAGCTGCGGCTCGTGCACGATGATCTGTCCGGGCGGGAGCCGGATGATCGGCGCCGAGGCGCTGTCTTCGAGCAGTCGGCTGAACTCGGCCCGGTCCTCGTCGCTGAGTTCCACTCCCGGTTCGAACACTAGTCCGAACGGTGGCACGGCCGCGATGGCGGCCGCGATGGCGTTGCGGAGGTCGTCCATGGACCAGCGCGCGGGCATGCATCGGCGCGCTGCCTGCACCATCTCGTCCGTCACCATGGTCATGCCCATGATGATACGGCTCACTGTCGAACATATGAACTAAGACGTGCCATCATCGTGAGCGTGGAACACAGTTCTAGGCCCCTCACTGTCGGCGGGTGGCTCGCGGGTGAGGACGGTGTCGGCTACTACCGGATGAAGCTGCCGCTGGACACGCTGGCGGCACGCGGGCACGCGGTGGAGTACCGGATGGTGCTGCCGTTCCAACCCGGGCGCCGGCCTGCGTCGCATGTGCTGGTGGGGCAGCGGATTAGCAACGAGGGCACGTCGAAGCGGTGGCAGGATGCGGCCGGGGATGTGCGGCGCCTGTTCGAGCTCGACGATGACCTGCTCAACGTGGATCCGACGTCTGCGGTGGCGCGGGCGTACTACAACGATCCCGGGGTGCGCGCGCGGCTGCTCGAGAACATCCAGTCGGCGGATGCGGTGACGGTCTCGACGCCGTATCTGGCCGAGGTGGTGCGTGGCGAGTATGGGGTGACGGCGCCGGTTCATGTGCTGCCGAACTGTCTGGACCGGGCTGTGTTCGGTTTGGCGCCGGTTGTGCAGGCCGG
>Ga0070709_10000225_pt1 | contig 36698 bp, 41 predicted proteins | sample LARL51metaG_FD_65449 | JGI IMG/M metagenome (GOLD analysis project Ga0070709, IMG submission 65449) | Corn, switchgrass and miscanthus rhizosphere microbial communities from Kellogg Biological Station, Michigan, USA - LAR L5-1 metaG | ecosystem: Host-associated > Plants > Roots > Rhizosphere ... | reverse complement strand
CGGGATCGCCAGGATCAGTGGAGCCGTTGGCCTTGAACGCAGGCGAGAGGTCGGCCTCTGTGTACTCGCGCGCAAGCGCGGTAGGCGAGAGCAGCGCCCTTTGCGAAACTCGGGTCAGTTCCTCGGCAGAGTCGAGCACGCGCTTGACCCAGGGCGGGTCGGAAAGCTCGTCGCAGCCGGCGAGCAGTGCTGTGCTTGCCGCCGCAAGGCCGCGCGTGAGAAAGCCGCGCCGATGCATCTCCCGCTCGCCGCTCATCGCTTTTCCTCCGCGGGCTCAATCGCGTAGCGGCCGGTGATCATCGAGCGGAGATTGTTCCAGACGCCGGAGACCAGCACCATGAAGACATGCACCGCAACGAAAATCACAATGCCGCTCGCCGTGATGAAGTGGATGGTGCGCGCAGACTGCCGGCCGCCGAGCACATCAAGCAGGAGCGGGAAGGCCGCGTCCATTCCGGGCGACATGGCGAGGCCGGTCAGCAGCATGAGCGGCAGAAGAATGAAAGCGACGATGAGATAGCTGAGCTTTTGCAGCACGTTATAGCGCTTGGCCTCCTCGCCCTTGGCGAATTTGAGTTGGGCATGTTCGATGATCGAAGCGCCGATGTGACTGAGCTCCTTGCCTGACGGAGCGAGATCGCGCCGAAGGTGACCGCTGCCAAGACTCCACAGGAGGTAGGCGAGGCCGTTGAACAGGAAGAGCCAGGCGAAGAAGAAATGCCAGCGGCGCCCCATGGAGAGGTCGCGATGTCCGGGCAGGGTGACCGACCAGGGGAAGCCTCTCTCGTCGACGTTACCCGCGACATCCGTGGCGGCCCCGAACACACCGTCGGTGTCGAAGCTGTGACCAAAGACCGTGGTGACGCCCTTGACGGTGTCGCCGTCCTGCTTGGCGTCCAGGGCAAAGATCGGAGCGTCGAAGTTTGACTGCGCCCCGAGATAGAGCGCTGGGTGGGCGTTGAAGATTTGCATCCCGCTCATCAGGAGCACGAGCAGCACGAGCACGTTGATCCAGTGCGTGATGCGCACCGTGCCCGAATGGCGATAGATGACCTCGCGCTTCTCCATGACGCTCTAACGTTCGGCGGGCTTCTCTGGATGCACGCCGAGGCTAGGATGGTTTGCCCCAGATCTGCTCCAGCCGCTGCGCACGGCCGCAACCCCATTTGTAGTACTTGTACGCAATAGGATTCTGGTTGTGATAATCCTGGTGGTAGGCCTCGGCCGGGGTGAAGGTCGTGGTCGGCCTAATCTCGGTTGCGACTTTCTGCTTGAACTTGTCCGCGATCTCCTGCTTGGTCTCTTCGGCGAGTTTCTTCTCCTCATCGTCGCCGACGAAGATGACGCTCTGATAGGCGCTGCCTTTGTCGCAGAACTGGCCGTCGAGATCGAACGGGTCGATATTGTGCCAATAATGGTCGAGCAGGGTGGCGTAGCTGACCTTGGCGGGGTCGTAGGTCACCTTGACCGCTTCCTTGTAACCTTCATGGGCGCCGTAGGTGGGATTGGGCGTGGTGCCGCCGGCATAACCTGAGACCGTCTCGGTGACGCCGTTGACTTCGTCGAAAGCGGCTTCCACGCACCAGAAGCAGCCGCCGGCGAAGATCGCGGTCTTCGACTCTGCCGCACGCGTGCCGCCTGAGCCGGCCATAAGCAGTCCGGCAAGGAGGGTGGCGGTCAGCACCGCGCAGATCCAACGCGCCAGCATGAAAGTCTCCAGAATCGGCGTTCGACGATTCATAAGAACGCGATGGAAGTTCGCCTAGTGGCTCTCGCGCGACCGTGAAATGAATTGAAAGGCGTCAACCGCTTAGGGGAGCTTGGGCTGGCTCCCCGGTTGAGTTATTGAGGGGCCATGCAACAGCGGCTTTCTTCCCCGCGAGACCAGATCGAGCCTGCCTATGATGTGGTGGTGGTCGGCTCAGGCTATGGTGGCGGCGTGGCAGCCTCGCGGCTCGCGCGTGCTGGCCAGAGCGTATGCGTGATCGAAAAGGGCAAGGAGTTTCTCACTGGGGAGTTTCCGAGCCGGCTGCCGGAACTGAGGCGCGAGCTTCAGATCAATGGCAGCAAGATGCGCTCAGGCTCGCTCACTGGCCTTTTCGATTTCCGGCTCGGCGCCGACATCCACGTGCTGGTCGGCTGCGGGCTTGGCGGAGGCTCGCTGATCAATGCGGGCGTCGCGCTGAAGCCTGACCCGCGCGTGTTCACCGATGCGGTCTGGCCAGACGAGGTCACCCGGGACGGCCTGCTCGATATTGGCTTTGGCAGGGCTTCCGCGATGCTCCGCCCCACGCCCTATGCCAAGGCCGCCGAGCTCACCAAATATCGCGCGCTCGACGCAGCGAGCGCCGCCTTTGGCGACGTACCGGTCGCCGCCCCAGTGGTGGTGAGCTTCGAGGACAACGTCAATCCTGCCGGAGTCTCGCAGCCGGCTTGCACGCTGTGCGGCGATTGCTGCTCGGGTTGCAATGTGGGCGCCAAGAACACGGTTGCCATGACATATCTTCCTGACGCCCGCGCCCATGGCGCCGAAATCTTCACCGAGCTTGCGGTAAGTCATGTCGCCAGGCATGAGGGCGGCTGGCGCGTCTATTTCGCGCCCTCAGACGCCAAGGACGCGAGCCCAAGCTTTATCGAGGCCAGGAGCGTGGTCCTTGCCGCCGGCACGCTCGGCTCGACCGAGATCCTGCTTCGATCGCGTGAGGGCGGCCTCAAGCTCTCAGACCGGCTCGGCGAAGGCTTCTCCGCCAATGGCGACATCATTGCGTTCGCCCTCGGCGGCACCGAGAAGGTGAACGGCATCGGCGTGGGCTACCCGCCCAAATATGTCGGAGATGCCATCGGCGCCTGCGTCGCCGGCCAGATCGAGCTTCCAGACCGCAAGTACCTCGAGCGCAGCATGATCATCCAGGAGGGCGTGCTGCCCTCGGCGCTCGCGCCGCTCCTGCCAGTGTTCTTCATATCAGGCGGCAGGCTGCTAGGCGCGGCCCAAAGCCTCATCAAAGGCGTCTATCAAGGGCCGCTCTCGCACCTCCATACCTTCTTCGTGGTCTCGCATGACGAGGCCAAGGGCAAGATCAGGCTCGACAACGGCAGCGCCACGGTCGAGTGGCCTGGCGTCGCCGACGAGCCGGTCTATGCGCGCGTCGACCAAGCGCTGACCCGCGCCGCGGAGGCGGTCGGCGCCCGCTACATCAAGAGCCCGCTTGCCGTGACGAGCATGGGGACGAAGCCGGCCACCGCGCATCCTCTCGGCGGCTGCGGCATCGGCGAGGACGCCTCAAGCGGCGTGGTCAACCACAAGTGCCAGGTGTTCGATGGCGATGGCGAAACCGTGCACGGCGGGCTCTATGTCTGCGACGGGTCGGTCATCCCGCGCTCGATCGGCGTCAATCCGCTGCTGACCATCACAGCGCTCGCCGAGCGGGCGATGATCCATCTCGCCCGCGACCACAATCTCGGTTTCGATGATCTTCCGCGTGCCCACGCGGAGGCGAGTGTCTAGCCGCGCAGTTCCCCGCCGGTCGCCTTCTGCACCGCGGCGACGATCTTCGCCGCCACCGCTTCGATCTCGGCGTCAGTCAGCGTCTTCTCGCGTGGCTGAAGCGTGACCTCGATGGCGAGTGACTTCTTGCCCTCGGGCACGCCTTGGCCGGTAAACACGTCGAACACGCGCGTTTCGCTGATCAGCGCGCGATCTGCGCTCGACGCGGCGCGGACTACGTCGCCAGCGGCGACCTCGCGGTCGAGCAGGAAGGCGAAATCGCGTCTGACTGGCTGAAGGTCGGATGCTTCGAGCGCAGGCTTGGCCGTACCTTTACGGCGGCTTGCGGGAAGCGCGTCGAGATAAAGCTCGAAGCCCGCAAGCGGCGGGTCGATGCGAAGTCCGGCGAGAAGGTCAGGATGAAACTCGCCGAACACGGCAAGCACATTCTTAGGTCCGAGCTTGAGTGCGCCGGAGCGGCCGGGATGAAACCATGATGGGGTCTCGCGGGTGGCGGTGAGACTCGACTGATCGATGCCGAGCGCGGCGAGTGCCGCCACGGCGTCCTCCTTCACTACAAATATGCAAGAAGGCGGCGCCTGTCCCGACCAATGCCTGCCCGATCCCTCCATGTTGGAGTGACCAAAGCGAACGCCGGACGCCGCGAGGAACTGATCCTCCGGCCGCGAGCCCCGATAGACCTGGCCAAGCTCGAACAAGGCGCCATCGGCGAAGCCTCTGTCCCTATTTCTTTGTGCCGCGGTGATTATGCCAGGCAGGAGCGAAGGTCGCATGACGGCAAGCTCGGTCGAGATCGGGTTGCTCAGCGTGAGCTCGGCCCCGCCGCCGCCGCCGAACAGCTTGGCGTGTTCGGGCGCGATGAAGGACCAGGTCACTGCCTCGACGAAGCCGCGCGCGGCAAGCACGCGGCGGGTGAGCCTCTGCCGCCTCTGCTGCTCGGTCAGCACCGGCTTTGCTACACCCGCAGAGCGTGGCATCGGCGTGGCAGGTACTTTGTCGACGCCAACGAGTCGCACTACCTCCTCGACGAGATCGGCGGGGCCGGTAATGTCGGGACGCCAAGAGGGCGGGGCTGCCTTAAGGTGCTTACCCTTGCCTTCGAGCCCGACGCCGAGAGCGGCGAGGAGCTCCTTGATCTCGCGCGCCTCGAGATCGAGCCCGCTCAGGCGCTCGATGAGGCCGAGATCGAACTTGAAAGGCCGGTTGGCCTTCGGCGGCTTACCCGTGATGGTGATCTTGCTTACCTCGCCGCCGCAAATCTGGAGCACGAGGTCTGTGGCAAGTTCGAGCCCGGCCACCACAAACTCGGGATCGACGCCGCGCTCGAAACGATAGCGCGCGTCGGACTGGATATTGAGCCTGCGCCCCGTGCGCGCGGTGCGCTTGGGATCGAAATAGGCCGACTCGATGAAGACGTTGGTCGTGCTCTCGGTGACGCCAGTCTCCTCGCCGCCAATCACGCCGCCAAGCCCGAGTACGGCGCGGTCGTCGGCGATGACGCACATGTCGCCGTCAACCTCGTAGGTCATGCCGTCGAGCGCGAGAAACGATTCGCCTCGCCGCCCGAGGCGCGCCCGGATCGCGCCTTCAAGCCTGCCTGCATCATAAACGTGCAGCGGACGGCCACGGTCGTAGGAGATGTAGTTGGTGATATCCACCAGTGCCTTGATCGGCCGGAGGCCGATCGCCTTAAGCCGCCGCCGGAGCCACTCCGGCGACGGGCCGTTCTTGACGTTGCGCACCAGCCGGCCCGCGAACACGGGGCAGGCGTCAGCCGTCTCTCTATCGAACTCGAGTTCGATGGGGATGGGATTTGGGAAGCTGCCTTTGATTGGCTTCACCGAATCTTTTTTCAGCTTGCCGAGACCGGCGGCAGCGAGATCTCGCGCAATGCCGCGCACGCCGAGGCAGTCGGGACGGTTCGGCGTAATGGCAACCTCGATCACCGCATCATCGAGCCCGAGTGCTGCCGAAGCGGTGCTCCCTACCTTGGCGTCAGCGGCAAGCTCAATAATGCCGATATGCTCGTCGGAGATCTCAAGCTCACGTTCGGAGAGCAGCATGCCATTCGACTCTACGCCCCTGATCTTGGCCTTCGTGAGGGTCAGATCGATGCCGGGAACGTAGGAGCCGACCGGGGCGAACACGCCCTTCATTCCGGCACGCGCGTTGGGCGCGCCGCACAGGACTTGCAAGTGCTCGCTGCCGGTGTCCACTTCGCAGATACTGAGCTTGTCGGCGTTGGGATGCTTCTCGCATTTCACCACCTCAGCCACGCGGAAGGGAGCGAGCGAAGTCTTGGGGTCGAAGACCTTCTCGACCTCAAGCCCGATGCGGGTGAGGGTGTCGGCGATCTTCTCGACGCCAGCTTTGGTGTCGAGATGCTCCTTGAGCCATGTATAAGTGAACTTCATGGCTTTAGGACGGGCCGGCGGCCAGGGTCGGGATGGCGAGCGGCGGAAAGCCGTAATGCTCGAGCCAGCGCAAATCGCCTGAGAAGAAGGCGCGCAGGTCCGGCATGCCATATTTCAACATGGCGATGCGGTCGATGCCGAGCCCGAAGGCGAAGCCCTGATAGCGCTCGGGATCGAGCCCGACATTCTTGAGCACGTTCGGGTGCACCATGCCGCAGCCCAAAATTTCGAGCCAATCGTCGCCCTCGCCGATCCGAAATTCGTCGCCAACCTTGGCGTAACCGATATCGACCTCCATCGACGGCTCGGTGAAGGGGAAGTAGCTCGCGCGGAAGCGCATCTTCACCTGCGGTACCTCGAAGAAGGCCTTGCAGAATTCCTCGAGCACCCATTTGAGATGCCCAAGATGCGTCTCCTCATCGATCGCGAGTCCCTCAACCTGATGGAACATTGGCGTGTGGGTCTGATCTGAATCGGAGCGATAGACTCGCCCCGGCGCGATGATGCGAAGCGGCGGCTTCTCTCTGAGCATGGTCCTAATCTGCACCGGGCTCGTGTGGGTGCGGAGCACAGGGCGGGTGCCGTCGGGCGCCTCTGGAAGATAGAACGTGTCGTGGTCCTGCCGTGCCGGATGCTCTGGCGGAATATTGAGCGCGGTGAAATTGTTGAAGTCGGTCTCGATGTCGGGCCCTTCGGCGATCGAGAAGCCCATATCGGCGAAGATCTCGGTGATCTCGTCGGTGACCTGGCTCACGGGGTGGATGCGGCCCTCGGCGAGCGGCCCTTCGCGAACGGGAAGCGTGACGTCGGCCCGCTCGACCACGAGCTTCTGGCCGAGCGCGGTCTTGGTTAGCTCGCGGCGCTTGGCCTCGAGCGCTTCGCCAACGCTGTCCTTCAGGCTGTTGACGACCTGGCCGTAAGCCTTGCGCTCCTCCGGCGGCAGCGAGCCAAGCGCCTGCATCAGCTCCGACACGCGCCCTTTGCGCCCAAGCGCGGCGACGCGCACTTCCTCGAGCTTGTCGAGGTCGCTAGCTTCAGCGATGGCGTGAAGCAGCTCGGTTTTGAGACTGTAGAGCTCTAGCGTGCTCATGGCTCAGGCTCCCATGGCCTGCGGCCTTAGGGCTTAAGCCCGCACGGCAGCTGAGGCAGCCTCGACGAGACCCTTGAAGGTTTGCGGCTTGTGCACGGCGATGTCGGAAAGCACCTTGCGGTCAAGCTCGATGCCGGCCTTCTTCAGCCCGTCGATCAGCCGCCCGTAGGTGAGGCCGTTTTCGCGGGCCGCTGCATTGATGCGCTGAATCCACAACGCGCGGAAGGTGCGCTTCCGCACCTTGCGGTCGCGATAGGCGTACTGCCCGGCCTTCTCGACGGCCTGGCGGGCGACGCGGATGGTGTTCTTGCGGCGGCCGTAATAGCCCTTGGCCTGCTTGATCACCTTGCGGTGGCGGGCATGGCTGGTAACGCCACGTTTTACACGAGACATGACGGTGCTCCTTCGAAGTCTGGCCTTAGCCTAGCGGCTATAGGGCAGGAAATTTCTCTTCACGATCTTGGCGTCCTCGTCGGACAGGACCATGGTTCCGCGCGCCGTCCTGATGAACTTGGTCGGGCGCTGAATCATGCCGTGTCGCTTGCGCGAGGCTTGGCACTTCACCTTGCCTGAGGCCGTGACCTTGAAGCGCTTCTTGGCACCGCTCTTGGTCTTCAACTTGGGCATTTGGCTTCCTTTATCTTGATCCCGGCGAGGCTCGCCAAAACGGCAGCGGGCAGGGGGAATTAGCGACGAGTGGAAAGCATGCGAGCCGCCACGGCATGCCCCGCCGGGCGGCTCCTCGGATGCGCCTTATAGGGTGGATTTGAGCGGGATTGCAAGGCCCGCGCAGAGCGAAAGGCTCAACGCGGCGCGAGCACCATCACCATCTGCCGACCTTCGAGCCTAGGCTCCGACTCCACCTTTGCAATGGTCGAGGTGTCGGCCTTGACGCGGTCGAGCAGTTGCGCGCCGAGCTCCTGATGTGCCATCTCGCGGCCTCTGAAGCGCAAAGTCACCTTGACCTTGTCGCCCTCCTCGAAGAAGCGGCGGATCGAGCGCATCTTCACGTCGTAATCGTGCGTGTCGATGTTCGGCCGCATCTTGATCTCCTTGATCTCGACGGTGCGCTGCTTCTTGCGGGCCTCGGCGGCCTTCTTCTGCGCCTGATATTTGTATTTGCCGTAGTCGAGGATCTTGCAGACCGGCGGTTCCGAGTTGGGCGCGATCTCGACGAGATCGAGCCCGGCTTCCACCGCGCGCGCGAGCCCTTCGGACGTGGGGACCACGCCGACATTATGGCCGGTGGCGTCGATGAGCTGGATTTTGGGGATGTCGATGCCCTCGTTGATACGAGGACCGCCCTTTTCGGGGGTAAGCTTGATTGGTCGTCTTACGATGTTTCGTTCTCCTCTGTTCGAGCAGTCGCGACCCTCGCCTTCAAAAGCGATGTATTCCCTGCTCTTGCGATGACGCTAAGCCCTACAAGCTCTACAGGATGGGAACCCTGCCTGAAAAGTCAAGCCGCGCCACGCTTTTCGGTTCATTTCATCTGCCTTCTTCCGTCAAGGCGGCCTGGAACGCCGGCGGATTCGGCATAACGCTGGGCGAGGCGCGTGCCTAGAAGCTCGTCATAGACTGCAAGCGTTTTCGACTGCATTTGTGCCAGCGCGAACTCCACGGCAACGCGCGCAGTGGCGCGTTCGCCGATCTTGGCCCGCTCGGGTGGCGTGAGCGACAGCGCAAGCCCGAGCCTGTCGGCAAGTGCACCGGCATCATTAGCTGAGACGAGCCAGCCGGTGAATCTCGCCGTATCCTGCTCGGGCGAGATGATGGTCTCGGGCAATGCCCCAAGATCTGACACGATGACCGGACAGCCCATGGCTTGCGCCTCGACGCTGGTCCGGCCGAAAGTCTCGGGGACCAGAGAAGGGACAATAGCGACATGCGCGGCAAGAAATGCCGCCGGCATATCCTGGCAATGACCGACGAGGCGCACTTTGTTGCCGAGTTCATGATGAGCGATGAGGTCGAGCAGCTCTTGCCGGTATCCGGCTTTGCGCGGCGCATCGCCGGCAAAGACGATAACCGCGCTCTCCAGCGCGCCCTCGCGGTCAAGCCGCGAAGCAGCCTCGATGGTTTGGCGATGACCTTTCAGTCCCGTAAGTCGCGCCGCCTGGAGCACGATCTTGGTGTCAGGCGAAACGCCCCAGCTCTCTCTGAGTTTTGCAACAGGACCAGGCGGCACGACGAATGGGCCGAACATTGCCGCGTCGATGCCACGATAGATCACCCTGATGCGGTCGCGCGCCAGAGGATGGCGTTCGGCGATCAGCGCCGCGGTATAGTGCGAGTTGGCGATGATCCGGTCGCCGCGGCCCATGACGTTGTTATAGGCGGTCTTCAGCGGACCTCCGGTGCTGCCATAGGCGCCGTGATAGGTAGTCACGAAAGCCCGTCCGGTTGCTCGCGTGGCCAAGAATGCGCTCCATGCCGGCGCCCGGCTTCGTGCATGCACGAGATCGACCTTGCGCTCCTCGATCAGACGCCTGAGCCGGCGGGCATTGGCGAGAATGGTGAGGGGGTTCTTGCTCGCCATCGGAAGTGGAATGATCTCGCCGCCCACTTGCGTGATGGCGGTTGCCATGCGGCCCCCTTCGGTGGCAACGAGGGCCGAGGCACCGACGCGGGTGAGCGCATCGGCGATCTCCACGGTTGCTTGCTCGCTGCCGCCTGCGTCGAGGCGCGGCACGACCTGCAATATGGTCACTTCGGCCATGCCCTCGATTTCATCGGCTTTCGTTGGAGCGTGTGAAGCTTCTTAGGATGGACCACCAAGAACCGCAATTCCTGGAGGTGGGGCAGAACCGAAGGCGGCGCATTGCCTTTCGCTTTGCCGATGTGGGCGATCGGGACAGTCCAGCCCTTCTGTGGGTTCCAGGCTTCCTTTCCGACATGGAGAGCACCAAAGCGCTCGCTCTCGCCGACTGGGCGCGGGCCCATGCCGTACCGATGTTGCGCTTCGACTATTCGGGACATGGGCTGTCGAATGGCAATCTGCTCGAGGCTTCGATCGGCGACTGGCTGGAAGAGACCAGCACCGTGTTTCAATTGCTGGAAGACCGGCGCACGATCGTGGTGGGCTCGTCGATGGGTGGATGGATCGCCCTCCTCCTTGTTAGGCAACTTCAGCGAGAGGAGAGGCTCGAACGGTTGGCTGGACTCGTGCTCATCGCGCCGGCCTGGGACATGACCGAGCGGCTGATGTGGCACCGCATGACGCCCGAAGTAAAGGAGACGCTGGAGCGCGACGGTGTCTATTACGAGCCTTCGCTCTACGGCGATCCCTATCCCATTACCAAGAATCTGATCGAGGAGGGGCGCTCGCATCTCATCGGCGACGGATTGCTTCGCCTCGATCGTCCGGTGCGCATTCTGCAAGGCATGTGCGATCCAGATGTGCCATGGGGGCATGCGCTCGATCTCGTCGATCTTCTGTGTTGCGAGGATGTCGAGCTCACGCTGATCAAGGACGGCGACCATCGCCAATCGCGGCCGCAAGATCTCCGCCGCCTCGAAGCGACCGTCGCCGCGCTGGTTGACCGCATCGCGCGTTAAGGCTTTACCGCTTCGGTTACTATCGGGCAGCCGAGCGTCTTCTCGATGGCCTCCTTGAGCTTGTCTTGTGTCTCCGCGGTGAAATAGAGGCCGCCATTCTGCTCGGCGAGGCATTTCGCTTCGAGGACACTCTGCTCCCCTACCCAGCTAATGCCACGCACGCGCAGCGAGATAACGTGAACGGTCAGCCGCGAGGCCTCGGCGTGAAGCTGCTTGCCGAGGTCGCAGAGCGAGCCTCCGCACGTTTCTTCGCCGTCTGTCACGACAACTATGAGACCAGGTTTGTTGCGGTAGTCGAGCACGTCAGCCGCTTGTCCCACGGCCGATGTCAGTGGCGTTTTTCCGGCAGGCGTCAGCGCTTTGACCGCACCCAGGATGGCTGCCGCGGCATTCTCTGTCGGCCGCAGCTCGAGCGTGACGTTGCATTGATTGTAGGGACCTGGCCCGAAGGTGATGAGGCCCACGCGTCGAATCCGGGTGATACTCGGTGAGACCTCCGCAAGCGTAGCGCGCACTTTGTCGAGCCGGCTCACGCTGCCGGCGGACTCGCTGCCATAGCCCCACCCATCGCCGGACATCGAACCTGACGCGTCGAACACGATCATGGCGTCTTCGACGCACGGCGCCTGCAAAGCCTTCTTGTCTTCCGCCGCCTGACCTGTGAAGGCCGACATGCCAATAAAGGCGATGGCGGCAAGCCGAATTGCAGGGGCGATGTCGGGCACGGCTACGAATGATATTCGGGCTTAAGCGCCGCTGACAGTGGTCGGGAGTAGAGAGGCGAGGCCTTCGCGGTAGGTCGGATAGCGAAGCTTGACGCCAAGCTCCGACTTGATACGCGCATTCGAAATGCGCCGGCTTCCTTCATAGAAGCTTCGCGCCATGGGACTGAGATCTGCTTCCTCAAAGGCAATCTCAGGAGGTGGCGGCACACCGATCAGCTTCGCGGCGTAGGCCACAACCTCGTCGGGCGCTGCCGGCTCGTCGTCGGCGACGTTGTAGATCGCACCGGCGCGTGGATGCGCGATCGAGGCTTCAAGCACGGTCGCGATGTCCTCGACATGAATGCGGCTGAAAACCTGGCCGTCCTTCTTGATGCGCCGCGCTGTGCCGGCATTGAGCTTGTCGAACACGCACCGGCCGGGGCCGTAGATACCGGCGAGGCGGAAGATCTGAACCGGAATGCCCGTCTTCTCGCCGAAATCAAGCCAGGCTTGCTCGGCCTCAGCCCGAGCCTCTGTGCGGTCGCTGTTAGGCTTGGGCTCAGCGGTCTCGTCCACCCAGCGTCCCTTCTGGTCGCCATAGACGCCGACGGTCGAGAGATAGCCGATCCATTTGACCGATCCGAGACCCGCGATCTGCTCGCGATAGTGTACAAGCACAGCATCGCCTTCGTGGCCGGGTGGGATTGAATGGAGGAGGTGGGTGGTACCGGGCAGCAGCTTGGCGACCGCACGATTGTCGGGCTCTCCGCCGAAGCGCAGCACCTCGTACCCTTGCGCGCGGAGCCGCGCGATATTGGCTTCGTCGCGGGCCGTGCCTGCGATCTGCCAACCCTTGGCGGAAAGGCGCGCCGCGAGCGCCTGCGCCGAGTAGCCGAGCCCGAATGCGAACAGCCGGCTCACGCCGCCTCCCTGGTCCACTCCGCTCTGACGGCAGGGTCTGGATCGTTAGCGTGCGTCGTGCGGAGCGCGGAGAAGCGGGACGGCGCAAGCCGCGACAGCGCCCACACGGCCATGGCGCGCACGAGCGTTGAGTCATCCGCGAGCCGTGCCTCGACCAAAGGCGCCAGCATTGCGTCACCAGAATTGCCAGCCGCAATCAGAACATTGCGCAGAAAGCGGTCGCGGCCGGTGCGCTTGATCGGCGTACCGCGGAAGCGAGCCCTGAATGCGGCATCATCGAGCTGAAGAAGCTCGGCGAGTGCCGGATTGTTGCTTTCGGCCCTGACGCTGAGCTTCGTCTCACACGCGGCATGGGCAAATTTGTTCCACGGGCATACGGCGAGGCAATCGTCGCACCCGAAGATGCGATTGCCCATCGCCGCCCGGAAGCGCGGCGCGATGTGACCCTTGTGCTCGATGGTGAGGTAGGAGATGCATGCCCGCGCATCGATCTGATAGGGCGCGGTGAAGGCGCCGGTCGGGCAAATGTCGAGGCAGCGCCGGCAAGCGCCGCAGTGGTCTTCTTCCGGCGCGTCGGGTGCGATCTCCGCGTCGGTGAAGATCGAGCCGATGAACAGCCAGGAGCCGAACTCGCGCGAGACGAGATTGGTATGCTTGCCCTGCCAGCCAAGACCGGCGCGCGCGGCAAGCGGCTTTTCCATCACCGGTGCGGTGTCGACGAAGATCTTGACCTGCCCGCCGGTAAGCTCCTGCACCCGCGTTGCCAGCGGCTTCAGCTTGGCCTTGAGCACATCGTGATAATCGGCGCCTTGCGCATAGATCGAGATTGCGCCGCGCGACCTCTCTTTCAGAATCGCGAGAGGATCGCCGGTGCGGTCGTAGTTGAGGCCAAGCAGGATTACGCTTTGGGCCTCGGACCATAGGGCGCGCGGGGCATTGCGGCGCTCCGCGGTGGTCGCAAGCCAACCCATGTCGCCTTGGCGGTCCTCGGCGAGGAAGGCATTGAGCGCTTCGCCCGCGCCGTCGACCGCATCAGCCGAGGTAAAGCGAACCGCGTCGAAGCCAAGCGCTTTGGCCTCCTCTGCGATTCTCGCTTTCAGCGTTACTCCCATGCGACTCTATGTCGGGGCGCTTTAGCTAGAAATCGAGGTCAGCATAGGTGCCCGCGGGAGTGAAGCCCGCAACGCGGTCTTGCAGCAGCGGCCTGAACGAGGGCCTCGATTTCAACAGCGCGTACCAGTTCTTGGCCGGTTCAAACTCCTCCCACGGGACCTCGCCGAGAAAATCGAGGGTGGACAGATGCGCGGCAGCGGCGAGATCGGCAAAGCTCAAGGCATCGCCGGCAAGCCAGCTCCGCGTCTCGGTGAGATGGCCGATATAGGTGAGATGATACCGCAAGTTGTTGCGCCCTGCGCGCATCGCTTCCATATCGGGCGAGGCGCTCTGTGGCCCAAAACGCCGAAACACTTTCTCCTCGACGAGATAGGACGTGACCTCTTCAAAGAACTTGCGGTGGAACCAGTCGGTGAGCCGCCGCGCCTCGGCTCGCGCCGCGGCGTCGCCGGGGAAGGGCGCGAAGGAGACGCCGCTGCGCTCGTCCATGGTATCGCCGAGGTATTCTGAGATCGCGTAGGAGCCGGAGATCGCGCCCTGCGCGTCAGTAAGGAGCACGGGCAGCGTGCCGGCGGGGTTCAGCTTGAGGAATTCGGCCCGCCATTCCCAAGGCCTTTCCTCGGCGAGCTCGGCCTCAACCCCGCATTCGGCGAGCGCGAGCCGGATCGAACGGGAGAACGCGCAGAGAGGATAGTGTAGAAGAGTCGCCATCCCGTCGGTGGCCAAGTGTTCCATATCAAATGAATCGCGCGCGTTGAAGGCTCGGTATAGAACCTGCGCGCGAGTCGAACAAGCGGGGCCGCGAGGGGGCCATGACGATAGAACAGATCATCGTCCTTGCCGTGGTGCAGGGCATCACCGAATTCCTGCCCATTTCTTCCTCGGGGCACCTCATTCTCATTCCCCAGCTCATGCATTGGCCCGACCAGGGCATCCTGGTCGATGTGATGACGCATTTCGGCACTTTGCTTGCCATCCTCATCTATTTCTGGCGCGACGTATGGAAGCTCATTCTCGGCGGCCTCGCCTTGCTCAAAGGCAAGCTAACCGACGACGGCAAGCTCGCCATCTATATCGTGCTCGCCACGATTCCCGCCGTCGTCTTCGGATTTGTGCTCAAGAAATTCGGCTACACCGATCTCGAGCGAAACGTCGCTATCGTGGCCTGGAATACGATCCTTTACGGCATCCTGATGATGATCGCCGACATGGTTGGCAAGCAGGAGCGGACCATGGCCAACATGACGCTCGGAAGCGCGCTTGTGATCGGCGTGGCTCAGGCGCTCGCGCTGATCCCTGGCACGAGCAGGTCGGGCGTGACCATGACGGCTGCGCGGTTCCTCGGGTTCACACGGCCCGACTCGGCGCGCTTCTCCTTTCTGCTCGGAATTCCGGCGACGGCAGGGGCTATCGTGTTTACGGTCGGCGATGCGATGGCGAGCGGCGAGAAGATCACCATGGACATCCTGCTCTGCGCGGCTCTGACCTTCGTCGCCGGCATCCTCGCCATCGCGTTTTTGATGAACTTGCTCCGCCGCATCAGCTTTTTGCCCTTCGTGCTCTACCGCATGGTGCTCGGCGGCTTCCTCCTGGTCATGCTGTACGGCTGAGTGCGAGCTCGAGGTCAGGGCCGGAAAGCGGAGAACTGACCGCGCGGGCGATACTGGTCGAGATATTCCGGCACCACGCTTGCAATCGCCACCGGTTCGATGCCGAGCCCTTCGAGCGTGCGGCCGGCACTGCGGGCCGTCTCGCTCACCACATTATCCAGCTCCAGCAGCCGCACCTGGTCGATGGTGAGCGGCGGCTTCGGTAGGAATTGCAGAAAAGCCGCTTGCAGCTTGGCGAGCCAAAATGGCTCGGGCACGAGCGGCCGCCTACGCATCGTGTAGGTGAGCACGCGCTGCATCACTTGTTTCATGCTGAGGATCTCTGGACCGCCAAGCTCGTAAGCCGCGCCAGCCGTCGCCTTACCCGTCAGACCGGCAATGACGACCTTCGCCACGTCGCCGGCGAAAACCGGCTGAAATCTCGTCTTGCCGCCGCCGATCAGAGGTAGCGCTGGAGCGATCCGCGCAAGCGACGCGAAGCGATTGAAGAAATCGTCCTCAGGTCCGAACACGATCGAGGGCCTTAGGACGACGGCGCCGGGGAACACCTCCTGCACCGCCTTCTCACCCAGAGCCTTAGTATGCGCATAGACAGAAGGCGATTCCGGATTGGCGCCTATCGCAGAGACATGCACGAAAGCGAGCACCCCGGCCTTGCGCGCGGCCTCAGCGACGTGCCTCGCACCTTCATCCTGGACCGCCTTGAAGGTCTGGTTGCCGCTCGGAAAGAGAATGCCGACGAGATTGACCACGGCATCGGCGCCGTCCGCCGCCGCCAGCAGGGAGTCCGGATAGCGCACATTGGCTTGCACGGCGTTGATCTGGCCGACCCCGCCGAGCGGCTGGAGATGGCCGGCAAGCTCAGGGCGCCTGACTCCAACCCGCATGCGCGCGCCGGTCTTGGCGATGGCGCGTACCACGTGGCGGCCGATAAAGCCCGAGCCGCCATAGATGGTGATCAGGGCGCTGCTGTTGAGAGTAACCGCCACTTAAGCCTCTCGATGTACCTGTAACTTTGACAGCCGCAGCAATACACGAGGGCTGCAAAGCCTTGAAGGCGCAAGTGGCGACAATTGACTTTGCTGGTCGCCAATCGTACCTCCAGGGGTTCTTAGCCCAGGTGGCGGAACTGGTAGACGCGCTAGCTTCAGGTGCTAGTGCCCGAAAGGGCGTGGAAGTTCGAGTCTTCTCCTGGGCACCAGATTCCTCTTGCAAGCGGCCGCTGAGGATGCGCCAAGCTTGAGCCAGCCCCCGATTTTAGAGCTCCACAAAGGTGACCTGCCCCGAGGTCGCCTCACGGCACGGTCCATTGCCATCGATACCGAGACGTTGGGGCTCAATCCCTATCGCGACCGCCTTTGCCTCGTGCAGCTTTCCGAGGGCGATGGCCGCGCCGTGCTGCTTCAGTTCAGCGGCAACTACGATGCCCCGGAGCTGAAACGCCTTCTCACCGACGAGAGCGTGCTCAAGATCTTCCATTTCGGCCGCTTCGACATTGCTGTGCTCAAGCACTATTTCGGAGTGATGGCGAAGCCCGTCTATTGCACCAAGGTCGCCTCGCGCCTTGCCCGCACCTTCACCGACCGCCACAGCCTCAAGGATCTCGCCCGCGAGCTGCTTGGCATCGAGCTTTCCAAGCAGCAGCAATCCTCCGACTGGGGCGCGCCAGAGCTCAGCCAGGAGCAGCTCAACTATGCCGCAAGCGACGTGTTGCATCTGCACGCCATCAAGGAGAAACTCGATGCCATGTTGGTTCGCGAGGGGCGCGAGCCGCTGGCGAAAGCTTGTTTCGAGTTCTTGCCGACTCGTTCCGAGCTCGATCTCAGGGGCTGGTCAGAAACCGACCCGTTCGCTCATTAGGGGCGGAAAAGTGGGCAAAAAGTGCCATTTCCGGGGATTTTGGCGGTCGTAATGTCACCAAGGTCGTGCGGCTAGTCTAGGGCTTGGGCTGGCGAGAAATGCCGGTCTTTCTTTGAAGGTTTTCGGCCCAAACAATGACGCTTGAGGCCAATCTCGTTCCAGCGGGCCGGCGCTATCGGATACGCTCGGCTGAGGAACGTACGCGCGCCTTCGCGAGCGCCAAGCGCCATACTCGCTTCGTGCGCATTCTGCGCAAGGCGCTCCCGGTTTTTGCGGTGCTCGTGCTCGCCTCGTATTTCATTACCACCCGCCTCAGCGTCAGCGTCGGCGATGTGACCGCGAGCATCAGCGGCATCGAGGTCGCTGACGGCAATCTGCGAATGATCAATCCTAAGCTGAAAGGTGCCGACAAGAAGAACGGCGCCTATGTCATCGGCGCCGACTATGCCGATCAGGACGTCAAGAATCCGAACATTATCAAGCTGCACGCCATCAAGGCCGAGCTTTCGAACACCGACGGCAACTGGTCACGCCTGGAGGCGGTGCGCGGCGTCTTCGACAGCAAGATCGAGCGCCTCGTGATGCAGGAGAAGATCACCGTCGCGACGAGTTCAGGCGTGAACGGCACGCTGAAGCACGCTTCGCTTGACATGAAGACGCAGACGGTGCGCTCGCATCAGCCGGTGACCTTTATCTTGACTAACGGGAGCGTTAAAGCGAATGCCATGACGCTCGAGTCCGCCAAGCACACGCTGACGTTCCGGGGGAAGGTGCTGGTCCATCTGATCAAGCCACAGGACGACGCCAAGGAGGCGGTGCGGAAGCCGCAAGGCGGACCGTCACAGGTTGCGGCGCCTGCACCTGCGCCTGACATGTCGACACCTCTCCCAGAGATGCCGAGTCCGATCCGTACGGCGGTGCCACAATGAGCGAACTTCGTCGTCTCATATCCCGCTCGTTCATGCGTCATAGCGCGCGATTCATCGCGCTTGCCGTCGGGGTTCTCCTCGCGGCATCCGTGTCGGCCCAGACGCTCACCAATAGCTTCGGCGGCTTATCCAAGAGTTCCAAGGACCCGATCGATATCGAGTCTGACGTGCTTGTGGTGCATGACTCCCAGAAATACGCGACATTCAAGGGCAACGTGAAAGCCGTGCAGGGCACCACGACGCTTCGGGCGCGCGAGCTGAACGTCCACTACACAGGCGGCGGCGACAAGCTCATTGGCGGACAGGACAAGAAAGATAGCGGCGAGCAAGTCGCGACCGAAACCAAGGTCGCCGATGCAAAGGATGACAAGGGCGAGTCTTCCGACAGCGGCACCCAGATCACCAAGATCATCGCCAGAGGCGACGTCGTCATCACCAGCGAGAATGACCAGACCACGTCGAGCGACTGGGCCATCTATGACGTGCCGACGCAGCAAGTCACCGTAGGCGGCAATGTGGTGTTAACCCAAGGCAAGAATGTGCTAAAGGGAGACCGGCTCGTCATCGACTTGAAGACCGGCGAAAGCCGGTTCGAGAACACGGGCAATACTGCCGTCGCCGGGGGCCGAATCCGTGCGCTATTCATGCCTAAGGAAAAGGCCGATACCGCCAAATCGGGCGACGCAGCCTCTGGCCAAGCGGAAGGAACCGCGCAGGTGCCGGTTGGAGAGCCTTCCGCTACAAGCCAGCCGGCCGGTGAGGGGGACAGCACGGACACGAGCGCAAGCGCTGCCCCAAAAAGCGCCGAACCTGCCGATTCGCCGTGGCAGATCGTCCCTGGTGTGGCGCAGTAGCTTTCCTTGGATTTTGTCGGATGTTAACCGGCCGTCGTTTCAACTCTGAGGAGCGGAAGGGGTAGTGGGCAAATTGCTGTCGTTTCCAGGCCGCCCAGCAGTTGCCGCACAAGGGACCGTGGTCCCCGCGGAGCAGCCCATCCCTGCCCCGGGGCCGAGATCCGATCCCGGAGTTGGCCGGCTGACCGTCAGCAACGTCGTCAAAAGCTTCAAGAAGCGCACAGTGGTTCGCGGCGTGAGCCTCGAGCTCAACCGCGGCGAGGCGGTGGGGCTGCTCGGGCCGAACGGCGCCGGCAAAACCACCGTGTTCTACATGATCACCGGGCTGATCCCTGCGGACGAAGGCTCGATCAAGATCGACGGCCAGGACGTCACCAAGCTGCCCATGTATCGTCGCGCGCGGCTCGGTATCGGCTACCTGCCGCAGGAGGCCTCGATCTTCAGGGGCCTCACCGTCGAGGAGAACATCCTCGCCGTCCTGGAGACGGTCGAGCCGAGCAAGCATGAGCGCCAGATCCAGCTCGATGCGCTGCTCGAAGAGTTCCACATCACACGGCTCAGGACATCGCCGTCCATGCGGCTCTCGGGCGGCGAGCGGCGCCGCGTCGAGATCGCTCGCTCGCTCGCCACGCGTCCTTCTTTCATGCTACTCGACGAGCCGTTTGCGGGTATCGACCCGATCGCCGTTAATGACATCCGCGCGTTGGTCCGCCACCTGACCCAGCGCGGCATTGGCGTGCTCATCACCGATCACAATGTGCGTGAGACACTGGACCTCGTGAGCCGTGCCTATATCATTCATGACGGTATGGTGCTAACCCACGGCACCGCCCACGAGATCATCAACAACGAGGACGTGCGGCGCGTTTATCTCGGCGACCAGTTCAGGATCTGACGTCGACTTCTGAGTGCGTTCATAATGGCGATTACCACCAAGCTCGAACTCCGCCAGACGCACAATTTGGTGATGACGCCGCAGCTGCAGCAGGCAATCAAGCTGCTGCAACTGTCCAACGTCGAGCTTGCGACCTTCGTCGAGACTGAGCTTGAGCGCAATCCGCTGCTCGAACGCGCCGAGCCCGAGGAGACAGCGGCGGTGGCTGGCGAGCCTTCAGGCGATCTTCCGGCTGGATCGCTCAAGGAGGATGCGGAGGGACCAGAAACGGCGTCTCCGACCAACGGCGCCGCGCCAGAAGGCGAACCGGAATCAAGCGACGGCGACGACGTCGAATGGATCAATCTGAGTGCGCCGGAAAGCGCTCGCAGCGACGATCTCGACGCCGAACCGCAAGACGTCTTTCCCGATGCTGACGACTTTGCGCCAGGCGCGCTCAAGGATTCCGGTTGGGCGGCCCTCTCTCCATCCTCCCTCCGGGCCGACACTGATGAGGTATCCAATCTCGAAGCCTATGTGGCCGAGGAGCGAACGCTGCGCGATCATCTCGCCGAGCAGCTCATGCTCGCCTTCGCCGATCCTCCGCGGCGGCTGATTGGCCAGCATCTGATCGACATGACCGACGAGGCTGGCTATCTGCGCGGCGAGCTTTCCGCTCTTGCCGAGCTTCTCGGCGCGCCGCTTGAGCTCGTCGAGGAGACGCTTCACGTCATGCAAGGTTTCGAGCCGTGCGGCGTTTTCGCCCGTGACTTGCGCGAATGCCTGATGCTTCAGTTAAAAGATCAGGACCGTTGCGACCCGGCGATGGCGGCCCTCATCGAGAATCTCGGCCTCCTCGCTGCACACGACCTCGTTGCGCTGAAGCGCGTGACGCGGGTCTCAGACGAGGACCTCTGTGACATGATCCAGGAGGTCAAGCGCCTGAACCCTAAGCCCGGGCTGAAATACGGTTCGAGCCCGACGCAGCCTATCGTGCCGGACGTGCTGGTACGCGCGCTTCCCGACGGCAGCTTCCAGGTCGAGCTCAATAGCGACACGCTGCCCCGCGTTCTCGTCAACCAGACCTATTACGCGACTGTGTCGAAGTCCGCGACGAGCAAAGAGGACAGGAGCTATCTCGTCGACTGCCTGCAGACCGCAAACTGGCTGGTCAAAAGCCTCGACCAGCGCGCCCGCACCATTCTCAAAGTTGCGCAGGAGATCGTGCGCCAGCAGGACGCCTTTCTGACTTACGGCGTGCGCCACTTGCGCCCGCTGAACCTGAAGACCGTAGCAGATGCGATTTCGATGCATGAATCGACGGTGAGCCGCGTCACCGCCAACAAATACATGGCGACCAATCGCGGCCTGTTCGAGCTCAAATACTTCTTCACCTCGGCGATTGCGGCAACGAGCGCGGGCGACTCACATTCATCGGAGGCCGTGCGCCATCGTATCCGCGAGATGATCGACGCAGAGCCTGCGAGCGATGTGTTGTCAGACGACAAGATCGTGGAGCGGCTCAGGGGTGACGGGATCGACATCGCGCGCCGAACGGTCGCGAAGTACCGTGAGGCCTTGCGCATTCCCTCCTCGGTGCAGCGCCGGCGGCTCAAGCGTATCGCCTCCGGTGCGAGCGCTTGAATGCACCTAAGCCGCTGATAAACAAGCGGAATACTGTAAAGAGGTGAGCGCGAAATTGATGGTTTGACACCCCAGGATGCGGGGTCTAGCTTCCCGCCCCGCGGTAGAGGCCGAAGTGAGGGTGTACCCAAGCGCTTCAGTTGCCTGGGCGGAGATCGGCCCCCGAGAAATAGCGCGCGCCCGGGAATCGCGGTGGAAAAGGGCCATTAGATTTTCCACGGGCAAAGATGACATAAATTAGCGGAAAGACTCTGGACGTCGGTGAGACGTTGCGCAGTTACGTCCAGACTTCACCTATCGAAGCAGGCTTGGCGAGGGCGGAACCGTCAGCACATCGCAAAACCAAGAAGGCGCGCAAGCGGCGCTAGGCGGACCTTTACGCCCCTGTCGCCGTTCGAGTGAGGGTTTAAGCAAGATGCATCTCAGCGACTTCATCTCCCCCGATTCTGTCCTTCCGTCGCTCAGGGTGAAGAGCAAGAAGCAGCTCCTTCAGGAGCTATCTTCTCGCGCCGCCCGGCGTACCGGATTGCCTGAGCGCGTGATTTTCGACGTGCTGCTTCAGCGCGAGCGCCTCGGCTCAACCGGACTTGGCCAAGGCATTGCCATTCCGCACGGCAAGATCCCGGGGCTCAAGAGCATCGTCGGCATTTTTGTGAGGCTCGCCGAGCCGGTCGACTTCGAGGCCGTCGATGGCGAGCCAGTCGATCTCGTGTTCCTGCTGCTCGCCCCGGAAGGGGCAGGCGCCGATCACCTCAAGGCGCTCGCCCGCATCTCGCGGCTGTTGCGCGAGGGAAGCGCGGTCGAGAAGCTCAGAGCCTCGCGCGATGCTTCGGCGCTCTACGCCGTGTTGACGGAGAGTGAGACCTCGTCCTCCCACGCCGCTTGAGCTTTAGCGCGGAGCGATTTGCTCCAAGAGCTCGTTGGCGAACCGGCCCATCACGAAAGCCGCGCCAAAATCGAACTTGTTGAGGGCGATGAACACCGCCGCATTTCGCGCCGGCGCAAACGCGATATAGGTGAAGGTGCCTTGGAGCCCGCCCGCCTTTTGCAGGATGAAGGGACGATCGTCCTTCGCCATCATGCCGATCCAGGCGAGGCCGAGCGCGTCCATGTGGGCCAGAGCGTCGCCGGTGAAGGCCTTGGTGATGGACCCGATGCGCATGATCGTGTCGCCATCAGGGGCCGGACTGCCGGGACCTGCGCGCTCGCCGAAGCCCGCCACAGCTGTATCGCCGTCGCGCACTGCCCCGATGACGACGGCGGGGACCTTGGTGTCGATAAAGAAGATCTGCCCGGTGAAATCGACGACTTCGTCGAGCGAGGCATCGGCACGTGCCATCGGCATTCCGAGCAAGACCGCAATGACGAGAATGGCTCCCGTCTTCAATGTCCAATCGGCAATCGTCATAGTTCGCATGCTGCCCCCTTCGGTGTTGCTGCTCGCTAGGAGAATATTTCTTGGTAACTGTCGGCGCGCTTCAGATAGGTCCAATCGCCATTGGCCTCGAGCAGGAGCCGTGCGGGCCGCGGGAAGGAATTGGCGTTAGAGGCGGAGAAGGTGGGATTGTAAGCGCCGGTCGATGAGATCAGGAGCACGTCGCCACGCACGGGCTTGCGTGGGAATGCGACTTTGAGGCGTGACAGCATGTCGGCGGAAAAACAGAGATTGCCTGCGATGAAGGTCTCGAAAGGTTCTGCATCGCGCTGCTTCAGTCCGGTTGCGAGCGCCAAGTGCCTTGCAGGCAAAGCCACGATCGGCTCGCAATAGTTCACCACGCCAAGATCGAGGCTGATGAGATTATGCACCCCGGCGATCCGCTTCTCGAACGCGACCCTCGCCAGAGCGATACCGCTATCGCTCACGATTGACCGCCCTGGCTCGATCATCAAGGCCGGCGAACCCGCCTCGGCAAGCGCTTGGGTCGCCATGGTCCGGCCGTCTACCGAGACGTCACTTGAGAGAATCGCCTCGAGCATGACCTCCTTGGCGTAGGGGGCAGTAAAGAGCTCGTCCTCCCACGTCGTGGTCGGCACGCCATCAGGCCCCATGGTGAAGCCGCCAAGTGCGTTGCCCCAGAGGTATATCTTGCTCGGGTCACCGGCCTTGGCGGCGAGAAAACCGTCGCGGATGCGGCGCAGAATCTCGTCCCACTCTGCCTGCGCCACGTAAGAAACCGGAAAGCCTCCGCCATATTAACCACCTCGAATTTCTGTCCCGCCGTTCGGAGTGCAGTGCCGAGCTCGATGAGCTTGCCAAGCACGAGCTGATAGGCAGCAAGATCGGTGATTTGGCTGCCGATATGGGTGTGGAAGCCAAGCAACTTCACCGGCATTCCATCGAGGCGAGACAAGAGCGGCGGAATGTCGGAAATGAAAATGCCGAACTTGCTCCACTCGCCCGCGGTGAAAATCGAAGGAGACGTGACTTTGTCGAGCGGAAAGCCGGTTACCCGCAACACGAAGCGCGGCGCCTCTTGATGGTTCTTGGCGAGCTGGGCGATGCGTTCGAGCTCGGCAATGCTGTCGGCAATGATCAGCATGTTCTTGCTGATCGCGAGGTTGATGAGATCGTCGTCCTTGGAGTTGCCGTTTACGTCGAGTTTTTCCGGCGGAACGCCTGCCTCGAGCGCGCAGCGCGTTTCGTAAGGCGAGGCGACATCGATCCCGACGCCCGCCTCGGCGGCAAGACGAAAGACCGCTGGGTGCGTCGATGCCTTGCCGGCGTAACGGACCTCGCCCCTGGGATAGAGCCGCTCGAATACATCTTTGTAGGCGAGAAGATTTGCCTTGATATCGGGCGCGTAGGAGACGTGAAACGGGAGGCCGAAAGTCTCGATCCACCAGGAGAGCGGTCTTCCCCCGAGGATGAGCTCGTCGCCGGATACATCGATGAATGCCGCCGTATCAGGGGAGTTGGTAAGGGCGTCCGCACGCGCTGCACGCGAAGCAAGCGCAGCCATAGCGAGCGTAACGGTGGTTTGACGAAGAAAATCCCGTCGTGAACAGCCCCGCATCCACGCCTTCCGCCCTGTGCACTCAGGGCTCGGGAGCCTACTACGACTCTCGGGCGAGCGGAATATCAGTGCACGCTGACCGGAACGAGATCGTTTTCGATGGCGTTGGCGATTGCCGCAGTCCGGCTGTCGGTAAGCGCGATCGGTGTGCCGTCCGCGCCCAGCACGGCAAAAAGGTCGATGCCCTTTGGCGCGGTCTGTAGTGCCGGGAACAGCCGCTCGGCGGCGTCGGGAGCAAGCTGCTTGATGTAAGCCACTTCGCCGTCTCCAAGCTGCGCGAACTCGCTTCTGGTCATCAGGTTGCGCGGTTGGGGATCTTCTTTTTCGAATTCTTTCATCGACTCTCTACTCCTTCCCTGGAGTGGTCTGGCGAAGCTACGTCTATGAGCCTCATAAAGTTTCAATCGGCGGCCACGATTCCAAGCTTCAACACGCGTTTCTCCTTGGCCGGGCGCGTAAGCTCTATGGCAAGAAGTCCGTCATGAAGCTCGGCGTTCCGTACCTCGACACCATTGGCGAGCGCGAAGCTTCGCTTGAATTGCCGCGCCGCGATACCGCGGTGGAGGTAGTCCTTGGCGAGCTCTTCATGCTGCTTGCCGCGAATGGTCAGCTCGCCATCCTCGACGCCGACCTCGAGATCCTCGAGCCTGAAACCCGCAACGGCGAGAGTGATGCGCAATACCTCTCCCTCCCCCAACAGCTCGATATTGTAGGGAGGATACCCTTCCCCAGGCCTCGCGCCGCCGGCGGGGGCGCGCTGAGGCGCAAGCGAGAGCCAGAGATTGCCTTCGAGAAGTGTCATGCGCGACATCGAGCGAAAGCCCTTTCAGAAGCGGCTCCGCCGGTGGCGTTTTCGAGGCCCTGACGGCGCCTCACAGAGGATGCTCGGCCCGCCGCGGCACCGAGCGTGTCATATTCGCGTCGCATATGGGGAATTGGCGACCGAATTCAAGCAGAGCGAGACGCTAGGACGCGTGCCCGCGCGCTTTCGCTCCTACCGCTCGCCCAAGCCCTGCACTATCTTCCCGCAGGTTCAATTTCGCGTGTGCAAGCGATGATCTGGTACGTCAATTCGAAACTGAACAGTGGCAGCTCCGACGGCCGAAGCCTGCAAACGGCCTTCGCATCGCTGCAGCAAGCCCTCGACCACGCCAAGGCCGGAGACACAATCCTGATCGCGCCAGGCGCCTACGACCAGGACCTCGCTGCGCGGGTCAGCACGGCACGCGCCGCAAACATCATCGTCGGAGTGGTCGGCGCCTAGCGCGAATTAGCCTGCATCGCTTTCGCGGCTCGCGGACGGCTTCTCCTCGATCACATGCAAACGCCGGACCGTCAGGTCGTCGATCTCGACGGTGCCGAGATGCACTTCCTCGGCGTCGCCGCGAACAATCCGCAGCCGGCCGATGGCGAGGGGCTCCGATGGCAAGGGCGCCGATGGCGAGCGCGCCCAGGGCAAGTGCCCCAACCGCCATTGACGGAGAGGCGAGCGGCGGCAATTCTACAGTCCGTCGTCTAAGCTCTCGCATACGGTAAGAGGAGGGGAGTGGTGGAGCCAGGAACCGCCGACCTCGTGGGTGCTGTGGTGACGACCTACAAAGAGCCTGGGGTGAAGAACTTCAATCGTCCGATCGTCTTGCCGAATACAGGAATATTTTAGGTCACATGATCAAATTTCTTGCCGAGTATGAGGACGGCTCAACTGAGCCTTTCGACATTTACAGATACGACCTGCGAACGGGCGACCACGTGGCCCCGATTATCGCCGGAGAACGACAGCGCGAGCCAATTGGGTTTCCACAATTGAAAGCCGGAAAGATCGCGCGGGTTTATCGCGATCCTAAGATCACTTATCTGCATTGAGCAATCAGTAGTACCCGCGTGGATATCGCCTCGGTTCGTACCCCTCATCGTCGTGATATCGTCTAGGCCCAGAGTAACCGTAATCGCGATATCGCCTGGGCTCATTATACCGCTCATCCCAATCCCGATATCTAGATCCATGTTTTTCTTTCCAACACGGCACACAGCCGTAGCCTCTTGGTTGATAGCCGTAAGGGCACGTGTCGTTGCTTGAACTTCTTGAACAGCCGATCTGTTCTATCTGCGATTGGTCTGCTGACGGAGCGGCCGGAAGAAGGGGAGTCGCCTTGGCCGACAAAGCCGAGCCCACGACGGAAGCTATCGCAAAGGCAGCAATGATTAGCTTTCGCATATTTTTCTCCTTCTTGAGCCTCATTAAAAAAGAAAAACTCTGGTTCGGTGGTTTCGGTCCAAATCGTCGATAAAAATTAGACTGCGGAGGCGAAAATGGCCCAATGGACTCCTGAGGAGCAGCTCGCATTCGACATCGCCTTCGGCCTTAAGAAGGTAACCATTCCCGGTTTCCGGAAGGCATTGAAAGAAGAAGACCGCTTTGCCATCGCGGCGGCAATCGTCGGACATCTAAAGCTTTGTCGCTGGGAGTTCTCGAAGCCCGAAGAGCCCATACAATAAAAGAAAAGCCCCCGTGCGCGGCTTTGTTGCCACCTTATCCCGCTAAAATTGCCTACCCTGAGCGCATCCCAGAAGTGTTTTATTGCGGGCCGCTGCAATTCTTACCTAGTGGAAATCGACCGTGATGGGGAGCGATTGACCGGCTGCCTTCAATGCAATCGTTGGCAGAGCAGCAAGCACGCTTTTGTCGTCGAGCTATCGGCGAAGGAGCTTAAGGCTCTGCGCGAAAAGGTCGGCCTCAGAGAGAAGCCTGACTAAGATGCGGGCGCCGGCAACGCGGGCAGTTTTTTGGAGCGCCTATTCGAGCCCAGCCGTTTTCGCCGGAGGCTGTCGTGGAAGGGGGACGATCAGATAGGCAGGTCGTTTGCCACACGCCACAACATGTATATCGCAACAACCAAAAGGATCACTGCGACAGCAGCCAATCCAATTATTATTTTTGCTCTCCTCGCAATGAGCCGGGCGAGTTGTAGGGTGTCCCTACTATCTCGCCATACCCTTTGCGTTTTTGCCTCTAAGGTTTCGATTGTGAACTCTTGTGGCGACTCCTCTTTGACCATTGCGGTCCCTCCGCTACTTCATTCGCTCACGGTTCCGAGCTTGCGCGCTTCCTCAGGCAACATGATGGGGATGCCGTCGCGGATCGGATAGGCAAGGCCTGCAGCGCGGCTGATCAGCTCTTGTCGCTCGGCATCGTAGTCGAGGGAGGCCTTGGTCAGGGGACAGACCAGGATTTCGAGAAGCTTGGGGTTCACTGCGCGTCTACTGGTGTTTTCAGACTCATCATTCATCGACGCACCTCCGGCCATTATTGTAGGAGGAGTACCACTTGTATCTGATCCGCACTTACTGACCTCCGACCTACAAAGAGCCCGGGGTCAAGAACTTCAATCGCAAGCTTGTCTTGCCGGATCTGGGAATCGCAAGCTTGTCTTGCCGGATCTGGGAAGATTTTAGATCGCTAATCACGCGACTAGCGTCTAATGGGAATGCCGCCGTTTGTACCGGCTCCTGCGGCAATAACCATCCTGTCTTCGTCGCGTTGGCCGACTTCACCGTAGCGGCACCCTCGTCTCTTACTCAATAGCCTGTTTCTTCGCACGTTTTAGCCCGACAACGCGGCAAGCGGTTTTCGACGGATTTTGGTCTGCAGCGCCGCCCGCTGCGGCATCGTTCGGGGGGAACACGCCAACACAATTTGTAGGGTCAAGCCAATAAACCCGAGGCAAGCCATCACTCGTATGGGCGGATGATATAAGGCCCATCAGCCTCATGGCGGCATCGCCGCTTGCGTCCTTGCGCCTCACCCACGTCTTGATCTGTCCGCCAAGGCTTTGCCAATCATCTTCTGCCGGAGCTGCCTGCAACAACACCACCTCCTCGCGCACACCATCCGGACGCACATGATCGAAGGACAGCCCCGATGAGACGTTTTGCGGCGAGCCGATCCTGACCTTGGCTGGATCGAGAACCGTGCTAGTGACTCGAAGCTCGTTTCCCGCGAATTTGACCTCGCCCCATTGCGTCTGAGCGATGAGGGCCGCGGCACCGCCATCGGTGCCGGTAAGGTTCTGGATGATCAGCCCTTCTTTGTCAGCCCTGACCGAGACTTTGCCCCATGGCGCGTTGATGACCACATCGCCGGTCACGGTAAGGCTGCCATTGATGATGACCGGCTCGTTGAACTCGGCGGGCATTGCCTGTCCTGAAATGCCGAACGCCACCAGAAAAGCTAATGATCGGGCGGTTTTGTGCATTTTCCTCTTCATCGAACGGACACTCCAGGCGACGCGTCGGGGGCCCCTGCCGCCATTATGAGCGTCAGCTAAAAGATGCTGATACAAGCGCTAACGTGAGGTTTATGAAATAGTTCACCAAGCTGGGCAGAGGCTTCCCGGGGAAGCTTCGCGATGTTGCTCGCGATCCGTCGCGCCTCGTCCATCGTCAGTACGTGGGCGATGTCGGCATCAGCTTGGGTCTCCCGACCATAAACGTAAGTGAGCGACTGCCCGTTGGCGTCCTTCACTTTATAGCCGCCCGCTATCTGTTCGACTGTCCAAGGCGGAGGGAAACGGCGAGTGCGGTCTTCAGGCATGAAGCAGACTAACAATAAGAAGCGGCCTGAGGAGGCTCGTCCGGTTTCAGATCGAGCAGTTAGCTGCAATCCCTCGCGACAGAAGGCAAGCGTCGAGTTCACCGAGGGCGGGGTGAGATTCAAAGAGTAGCTGCAACCTAATCTGCAACCTTTTGGGATTTGTTTTCGTCGGTTCTGTCGATTAACTCCTTGATTTGATTGGTGGAGCCAGGCGGGATCGAACCGCCGACCTCGTGAATGCCATTCACGCGCTCTCCCAACTGAGCTATGGCCCCTTGTCAGAATCTAGGCATCTGAAGCCGAAGGTGGCTCGGCTTTCTGACACTTGAATTAGGCTTGCGATCTCCGAGGTTCAAGCAAAATGCGGGGCCGAAGCCGCGCCAGAATCCTTGTGGTTTCCGGCTTCCGACTGTTGGCTTCAGACCGTCAGCCTTCCTCGCTTTTGTCGCCGCCAACGATCCCCGAGACGTCCGCCTCTCCTTCTTCCTCTTCTTCCAGAAAGGCGTTCTCATCGTCTCCTGCAGGAATCTCGGCAGCCTCATCGCCGATGTCGACGATCTCCTCGTCCTCCTCGATGGGAACGTCGCTCGTCCCCTCTTCGGCGTCTTCGAGACTGATTATCTCCGGCCCTTCGAGCACGGGCGCCTGGGCCTCCTGCTCTTCGACCTTCCTCGCCTCTGGCTGAGCGCGTTCACCGCGGCGCGTAGGCGGCGGCGTCACTTGATAGACGGATTGGCATACGGGACAAACGATCGGCGTACGATTCAAGTCGTAAAACCGCGCCCCACAGCTCGGGCAAACGCGCTTGGTTCCCCGTACGGGTTTCGACATTGACACTCCTCGATGTTGGTCTTGTCTTGGCTCCCCATTGCCACGCTCTCCTTGTGCTGTCAAAAGCTATCGAGCACCCAAAAAATGAAAACTGGACCGTATGAAGCAGCCTTTGACAGCCGTTCCTTCCGCACGTCTTTCCGGGCGGACGAGCGTGCCGGGCGACAAGTCGATTTCGCATCGCGCGCTGATCCTCGGCGCGCTCGCCACCGGCGTCACCCGCATCACCGGGCTGCTTGAAGCGGCTGATGTGACGGCTACTGCGAACGCGGTCGCGGCACTTGGCGCAGCGGTCACGAAATCGAACGGAGCGGTGGAAGTGAAAGGACGGGGGGTGGGAGGATTACGTGCACCCTCAGCTCCTCTCGACTTCGGCAATTCGGCAACAGGCACGAGGCTCATGCTCGGCGTTGTTGCCGGCCACGACATCGAGGCCGAGTTCACCGGCGATGCTTCCCTGCGCCGCCGGCCCATGGGGCGCGTGCTTGCCCCGCTGACCACGATGGGGCTGCAAACGGAAGGAGACCGCGCGACATTACCACTTCTCGTGCGCGGCACTCGAGACCTGCTTCCAATTGCTTACGACCTGCCGGTGCCATCGGCGCAGGTGAAATCGGCCATCCTCATTGCCGGCATGCACGCGCCCGGCCGCACCACCATCCGTGAGCCTTTGCCGACGCGCGACCATACAGAGCGCATGCTCGGCTATTTCGGCGCAGAGCTCCATGTGGAGGATCGCGATGACGGCGCGCGTACGGTGACGATTTGCGGCGACGCCGAGTTGCAGGGCGCGGGCATTACCGTGCCGGGCGACCCAAGCTCGGCTGCATTCCTCATTGCTGCGGCTCTGATCTGTCCGGCTTCCGAGATTGTGATCGAGGGCGTGCTGATGAATCCGACGCGCGCAGGCTTTATCGAGACTTTGCGCGAGATGGGCGCGGATATCGAGGAGCTCGATCATCGCCTCGAGGGCGGCGAGCCGGTGAGCGACATCAGAGTGCGGGCAGGAGCGCTCAAGGGTGTCATCGTTCCGGCCGAACGCGCGCCGTCGATGATCGACGAATATCCGGCGCTTGCGTGCCTTGCCGCCTACGCCGAGGGCGAGACCCGCATGGAAGGACTGTCCGAGCTCAAGGTGAAGGAAAGTGATCGCCTTGCGGCTACCGCTGCCGGGCTTGCCGCCTGCGGGGTCGAGGCGCGCATCGAGGGCGACGATCTCATTGTTGTGGGACAGCGAGAGGTCAAAGGCGGCAGTCTCGTCGCGACGCACTTGGATCATCGCATTGCCATGGCCTTTCTCACGCTTGGCCTTGCCGCGCGCGAGCCGGTTACGGTCGACGATGCGAGCATGATTGCGACCAGCTTCCCCGACTTTGCGAAGCTGATGACAAAGCTCGGCGCGGAGTTCCGATGAGCGGCTGCGCATGATCATCGCCATCGACGGACCGGCAGCCTCGGGGAAGGGTACGCTCGGCAAGCACATCGCCGCCCATTATGGGCTTGCTCATCTCGACACCGGCAAGCTCTACCGCGCCGTTGCGCGCGACACACTGGCAAGGGGAGCAAGTCCATCGGATGCGGCAGCCGCCCTCTGTGCGGCGCAGCAGCTCGATCCCAAGACGCTGGATGATCCCACGCTGATCGACGGGCGGCTCGGCGAAGCGGCCTCGATCGTCGCAAGTCAGCCCGAAGTGCGGAAGGCGCTTCTCGATTACCAACGCGCCTTCGCGCGGCGAGAACCGGGCGCGGTGCTGGACGGCCGCGATATCGGCACAGTGATTTGCCCCGACGCCGATGTGAAGTTGTTTGTGACGGCGAGCGCAGAGGAGCGGGCGCGGCGACGTTTTTGCGAGTTGAAACGTGCCGGCATTTCCGTTTCCGAAGCCGAAGTGCTTGCCGACATCAAGCGCCGCGACGAGCGCGATAAAGGCCGCGCTGCAGCGCCGCTCAAACGCGCCGAAGACGCAGTCTTGCTCGACACCACGAATTTGGATATAGACGCCGCGTTCAAGGCAGCTATCGATCTGATCGATGCTGCGATGCGCCATGCCGGGCAGGCCGTTTGAGGCTCCTGCCCATTTTGCATTGTCGCGCCATTTTTTCGATGTTTTCCGCGAGCAAACGAGCGGAGGACGGCAGCCGGGAACGGGCAGCCGCCACCTTCTTCCGCGACCCTTGCTAGACACGGAGGACGAAACGAGGAGCCAGGAGTGAAGTTTATGATGGGACGGCGAGTAGGAGCCTAGATGACTGAACCGCAAGCAAGCGTGAGCCATCCGAGCCGCGACGAGTTCGCAGCTTTACTTGAGGAATCGCTCACGGGAACAGCCCTGCAAGAGGGCAGTGTCGTCAAGGGCACCATCGTCGGCATCGAGAAGGACGTCGCGATCATCGACGTAGGCCTCAAGACCGAAGGCCGCATCCCGCTAAAAGAATTCGGCATGTCCGGCCGGGCGCCCGATCTTCACGTCGGCGACGAGGTCGACGTCTATCTCGAGCGCGTCGAGAATTCAGCCGGCGAGGCCGTGCTGTCGCGCGAGAAGGCTCGCCGTGAGGAGAGCTGGACCAGGCTCGAAGAGAAGTACAAGGCGGGCGAGCGCGTCGAAGGCGTGATCTTCAACCGCGTCAAGGGCGGCTTTACCGTCGATCTCGATGGCGCGGTTGCGTTCTTGCCCGGAAGCCAGGTCGACATTCGTCCGATCCGGGACGTTGGCCCGCTGATGAACGTGCCGCAGCCGTTCCAGATCCTGAAAATGGATCGCCGTCGCGGCAACATCGTCGTGTCGCGCCGCTCCGTTCTCGAGGAGACGCGCGCCGAGAAGCGGAGCGAGATCGTGGCCCGTCTCGAAGAGGGCCAGATCATCGACGGCGTGGTCAAGAACATCACGGACTACGGCGCCTTCATCGATCTCGGCGGCATCGACGGACTTCTGCATGTCACCGACATGGCATGGAGACGCGTCAATCATCCGTCCGAGATCGTGAACGTGGGCGATACGGTGAAGGTGCAGATCATCCGCATCAACCCCGAGACGCAGCGCATTAGTCTCGGCATCAAGCAGCTCGAGGCCGACCCCTGGGACGGCATCGCGGCCAAATACCCGGTGGGGTCGCGCTTCAAGGGCACGGTCACCAACATCACCGACTACGGCGCCTTCGTTGAGCTCGAACCGGGAGTGGAAGGCTTGATCCACGTCTCAGAGATGAGCTGGACCAAGAAGAACATCCATCCCGGCAAGATCATCTCGACGAGCCAGGAGGTCGAGGTGCAAGTGCTCGAAGTTGATCCCGACAAGCGCCGCATCTCGCTCGGGCTGAAGCAGACCCAGGAGAATCCCTGGGTCGCATTTACCGCGAACCATCCTCCGGGCTCGATCATCGAGGGCCAGATCCGCAACATCACCGAGTTTGGCCTGTTCATCGGACTCGATGGCGGCATCGACGGCATGGTGCATCTGTCGGATCTCGATTGGACCAAGCCCGGCGAAGAGGCCCTCAAGGACTACAAGAAGGGCGATACCGCCAAGGCTGTCGTGCTGGAGGCGGATTCCGAGAAAGAGCGCATCAGTCTCGGCATCAAGCAGCTGACGGCCGATCCGTTCGCCTGCGGCGCGCCTTCGGCCAAGCTCAAGAAGGGGATGCGGGTCACCTGCGAGGTGATCGCGGTGAAGGACAATGGGATCGAGACCAAGCTGCTCGATCACGACCTGACCACCTTCATCAGGCGTTCAGACCTCTCGCGCGACCGCTCGGAGCAACGGCCTGACCGGTTCGGCGTCGGCGAGAAGTTCGATGCCGTCGTCACCCAGGTCGATGCCAAAGCGCGCAAGGTTGGCGTGTCGATCAAGGCGCTCGAGATCGCCGAGGAGAAGGAGGCGGTTGCCCAATATGGCTCGACCGATTCCGGCGCTTCGCTCGGAGACATTCTTGGCGCTGCACTCAACAAAGCCAAGGGCGAAGAAGGCGAAGAGCCTGCCAAGCCGAAGCGCAAGCGCGCCACGAAGGACGACGCCGAGCGCGACGCGTCTGCCGACGAATGAGCGCGCCGGCCGTCTGCCGGTGCGGCGAGTTCTGGACGACGACGTCCTAACAGCGAGGGTCAATGGTTCTCGATGCTGAAACCGTGGTCGAACGCCGCCGCCTAAAGCGGCGGCTGACTGTTTGGCGTATCCTCGCGATCGTGCTCGGGCTGCTTTTTGTCGGAGCGCTTCTGCTCGGCGATAAGAACTTCGCAAGCTCCGCTGGCATATTGCCGCATATCGCCCGCGTCACGGTGTCGGGCGTCATCACCAACGACCGAAAGATGAACGAGCTGATCGAGAAGATCGGCAAGTCCGACCAGGTCAAGGCGGTCATTCTCGACATCAATAGCCCCGGCGGCACCACGACAGGCGGCGAGGCGATGTACGACTCGATCCGCCAGCTCGCGGACAAGAAGCCGGTGGTTGCCGTCTGCGGGACGCTCGCCACCTCCGCGGCCTATATCGTCGCTCTCGCGACCGACCGCATCTTCGTCTATGGCAACACTATCACCGGCTCGGTCGGCGTGCTGTTCCAATGGGCCGACGTGACAGACCTCCTGCACACGCTCGGCATCAAGGTCGAGGAGGTGAAAAGCGGACCATTGAAGGCAGTTCCGAGCCCGTTTGAGCCGACCGACGAAAAGACTCGCGAAATGACCGCGGAGATGGTGCAGGACGCGAAACTCTGGTTCTTCGAGTTGGTGGAAAAGCGCCGTAACGTGGCACCCGACTCCATCCCCGGGCTCACCGACGGCCGCATTTACTCAGGCCGCCAGGCGGTTCAACTCAAGCTTGTGGATGAGATTGGCGACGAGCAGGCCGCGGTCGATTGGCTGACAAGGGAGCGCCAGGTTCCGAAGGGATTGAAGGTCGTGGAATGGAAGCCTGAAAGCGAAAGCTCGGGCCTGTTCGGCTGGCTGTTCCAGTCCTTGGCCGGCGCTTTTGGCTTGCCCGCGGAGAAAATCGCCAGCCTAGTGGGCCAAATCTCGTCTACCCTCAAGCTTGACGGTCTTGTTTCGGTTTGGCACCCTGCCAGCTAGGTGGGGGGCGAGGGGCTCGTGCCTTTGGGGCGCTGGCCTGGGTGGGGCGTACCATGATCAAGTCGGAGTTGATTCAGCGGGTGGCAACCGCCAATCCGCATCTCTTCCATCGCGACGTTGAACGGATCATCAACATCGTGCTCGATGAGATCACGGGCGCGCTCGCGCGCGGGGACCGGGTTGAGTTGCGCGGCTTTGGGGCTTTCACCGTGAAGCACCGGGCGGCGCGGCAAGGACGCAATCCGCGCACCGGCGATACGGTCTTCGTGGAGGACAAATACGTGCCCTTCTTCAAGACCGGCAAGGAGCTGCGCGAGCGGCTTAACCCTGAAGGCGACCGCTAGGGCTCTAAGGGCTTGGGCTTAGGTCGAACTCTTCCCCTGAGGAGCTGCCGTGTGGCGTAAGCTCGTTGTCGCCCTTATGGTTGTGCCCCTCGGCGCCCTGCTCGTGGCGCTCGCAGTGGTCAACCGCAAGCCCGCGATCCTCATTCTCGATCCTTTCGGCGCCGCCGAGGCTCGCCTGTCTCTCGAAGCGCCCCTATTTCTGTTCCTGCTCGGCGCGTTCGCGCTGGGGCTGATCATCGGCGGCATCGCCACCTGGCTCGGCCAAGGGAAGTGGCGGCGCACAGCTCGCGCGCAGAGCCGGGAGGCACGCGACCGGCGCCATCAGGCGAGCCGGCTGGAAAAGGGGCTCGAAGGCGCTCAGTCGGCTCCACAACGGGTGCGGCTCCCTGCCGACTAGGATGTTGCGGTGCGGTAGACTTGGGGCCCCGGATTGGCATAGGGTGGCGCCGCGCGAGCCTATTTGAGCCGCCGAACCCTCATCCGAGAGCAAAGCCCGTGGCGGTGAAGGTTAAAATCTGCGGCGTGCGGACGCCCGCCATCGTAGACATTGCGGCGAAAGAAGGTGCCGACCTCGTCGGCTTCGTGTTCTTTCCCAAGAGCCCGCGCTTTGTCGAGCTCGAGGAGGCGCGCGTTCTTGCCGCGATAGCGCGCGGCAAGATTCGCAGTGTTGCCGTCATGGTTGACCCCAATGACGAGCTTGTCGACGGTGTCGCCGAGCGCGTGCGGCCCGACCTGCTTCAACTGCATGGTAAGGAGACCCCTGAGCGGGTTGCCGCCATCAAGGAGCGCACAGGCAGGCCAGTGATGAAAGCCATCTCTATTTGTGAAGCCGGCGATGCTCGTGATGCTGCGCGCTATGCTGGAATTGCCGATTATCTGTTGTTCGATGCCAAAGGGGCGCCAGAGGCGAGCCTTCCCGGGGGCAATGGCGTTCCGTTCGACTGGCGGGTGCTTGTCGGGCTGAAGCCTCCCTTCGCTCTGTCGGGCGGCCTGACACCGGACAATGTTAGCGAAGCGATCAGTCTCACGGGCGCATCGCTGGTCGATGTTTCCTCTGGCGTCGAGCGAACACCAGGTGAGAAGAACCCTGATCTGGTCCGTCGCTTCATCAGGGCGGCGAAGGCAGACAGCCAGCACGCGAGGGCGAAGGCGTCATGAGCGCGCGAGCCGGCCAGAACCAACTGAATACCTATCGCGGCGGCCCTGACGAACGAGGCCATTTCGGCCTTTATGGCGGGCGCTTCGTGGCCGAGACGCTCATGCCCCTCATTCTCGATCTCGAGCGCGCCTATGACGATGCCAAAGCCGATCCCAAATTCCAGGCCGAGATGGACCACCATCTCGCAACCTATGTGGGCCGGCCGTCGCCGCTCTATTTCGCCGAGCGGCTCACGGAGCACTGCAGCGGCGCGAAGATCTATTTCAAGCGCGAGGAGCTTAATCACACCGGCGCGCACAAGGTGAACAACGTGCTCGGCCAGATCATGCTGGCTCGGCGCATGGGCAAGACGCGCATCATCGCCGAGACCGGGGCTGGCATGCACGGCGTAGCGACTGCGACCTTGTGCGCCAAATTCGGCCTGCCCTGTATCGTCTACATGGGCTCCGTCGATGTCGAGCGCCAAAGGCCGAACGTCCTGAGGATGAAAATGCTGGGCGCCGAGGTCCGCACCGTAGAATCTGGGTCCAAGACGCTAAAGGATGCGATGAACGAGGCGTTGCGCGATTGGGTCGCTAATGTGCACGACACGTTCTATTGCATCGGCACGGTAGCGGGTCC
>Ga0070709_10000222_pt1 | contig 36887 bp, 30 predicted proteins | sample LARL51metaG_FD_65449 | JGI IMG/M metagenome (GOLD analysis project Ga0070709, IMG submission 65449) | Corn, switchgrass and miscanthus rhizosphere microbial communities from Kellogg Biological Station, Michigan, USA - LAR L5-1 metaG | ecosystem: Host-associated > Plants > Roots > Rhizosphere ... | reverse complement strand
CAAGCCAGTGCCCATCTAACGCCAATCGCGGCGTCACATGAATTGCGAGCGGACGTCTGGAGTCCTCGCTTGACACGCCGACGTGTGGTGCTCGGCGGCACCATAGCCGCCGGTGTCGCGAGCTTGATGGTCGCTAGCCCCTTTGTGGCGCGCTACTTCCGCGCGGGACGCTATGCGACGAGAGTCGGCGAGATACAGGTTTTGCCGCTCGGCGACGGTTCGGTCATCAGTCTCAATACTGACTCCGAGGTGGTGGTCCGTTACTCGGATCAACGCCGTGACATCGACTTGGTCAGGGGTGAGGCGCTGTTCGACGTCGCTAAGAATAAGGCACGGCCCTTCGTGGTGCACGCAGGCGACACCGCGGTTCGAGCGATCGGCACGAGCTTTTCCGTGCGCCTGCTATCTGCCCGACCGGTTCTCGTGCTGGTGCGCGAAGGCGTGGTCGAGGTTAGCCGACCCAACGATCCGGTGGCGCCGGTTCTACGAATTGTCAAAGACACCCAAGCCATGGCGCCACCGGACGCGCCCATCGAGGCCAAGCCGGTGCAACTGGCTGAGGTGGAGCGCGCGCTCGCCTGGAAGCATGGGCAGATCGCCTTTCATGGCGAGACACTGGCAGCCGCAGCCGAGGAGTTCTCGCGCTACAGCGACATTCATATTCGAATCGATGATCCGGCGATTGGGCGGGAAAAGATTACGGGGCTCTTCCAGGCGGGCGACCCCATCGGATTCTCGCGCGCAGTCGCGGTGTCATTTGACTTGCATGTCCAAGTCATCGACGACGAAGTTCGAATATCGCGCGACTAGTTCGCCACGTCATCGTAGGGAATAGGTGGCCCTTTCTTGTCTCCTTCTATGACGGATTTAAGGGGAGTCCAAAAAGGGGGCGCTATGATGTTTTGGAACAAGCGATTCGGATTGCTGTGTGGTGTGGCGCTATCGGCCCTATTGAGCGCAACCGCGGCGTTCGCGCAGACGCGCACCTTTGACGTATCAGCGGATGTAGCGGTCAACTCCATTCCGGAGTTCGCGCGCCAGGCCGGAATCCAGATCGTCGCCCCAGCCGATCAACTCGATGGCGTGCGAACCCATGCAGTCAAAGGCAGCCTTGATCTCCACGTAGCCCTGTCCGAACTGCTGGCAGGAACGAATATAGAAGTCGCGTCTGATACGGGCTCAACGATCATGTTGAAGGTCCGATCAAAAAACGTCGAAGCCGCCTCAACTAGAGAGGCGGCGAACATTCCCAACATCGAAACTGTTGTTGTGACGGGCACCAACATTCGCGGCGTGACCAATGCGGCGTCCCCGCTCGACACCTATACCAAGGACCAGATCGACTTTACCGGTTTAGGGAGCGTGAGCCAGTTCGTCAGACGCCTTCCGGAAAACTTCAATGGTGGCGCGTCCGATGAAACGGTGGGGTCGCTTCTTGGCGGAGGCAACGCGGTCAATGCAGTAGCCGGCACAGGCGTCAACCTGAGAGGCCTGGGCAGCGATGCCACGTTGGTGTTAGTCGACGGGCACCGCATAGCGCCGGCCAATGAGAACGGAAACTTCGCCGACGTTTCTATGATTCCGCTCAGCGCGATCTCAAGGCTCGATGTTCTTCCCGATGGCGCCACGGCGATTTATGGGTCGGACGCCGTGGGCGGTGTCGTGAACTTCGTTCTGCGCCACGATTTTGACGGCGCCGAGACTCGCGCCCGCTTCGGCGTGACCTCCGACGGTGGTGGGCAGGAAGAGACTTTTGGTCAGACGTTCGGACATGCATGGACCGGCGGCTCTGCTTTGCTGAGCTATGAATACAATTCGCGTGCTCCGATCTTTGGTCGGGATCGAAGCTTTTCCCGAGTTGGTGCTGATCCCTTCACGCTCGTTCCGTCACAAAACCGAAATTCGTTGTTCGCGACTTTCAATCAGACAATCGACACCGGCGTCGAAGTCTTTGGCGAGGGCAGTTGGTCGCATCGATCATCGTCTTCAGATGTCAACTTCGTTGGTTTTGGCGACCAGCATGGGAATGTATCGACGTCCAATTTTGGCGGCACGGCCGGGGGCCGCGTGGATCTTCCCGACGATCTGCAACTCGAAATCAGTTCCACCTACAGCGCTAATGAAACAAACCGCACGAACAATTTTCTTGGCTTTCTCATAAGTCACGTACACACGGCGACGACTGTCACGTCCGTAGATGCAAAGATCGACGGTCCGCTGTTCTCCCTGCCCTCGGGTCCGGTTCTCTTCGCCCTCGGCGGACAATTTCGCCACGAAACATTCAATTCGAGAGACCTCCTCTTAGGCTCAGTATTTGCGCCGAACCGTAATGTGGAGGCTGGATTTGTCGAGGTCAGCGTGCCGATCCTAGGACCGCAAGCTGGCTCGACACTCAATATGCTGGAGGCCGATCTTGCGGATCGGTTCGAGCATTACAGCGATTTCGGCTCGACCAACAACCCGAAGCTGGGACTCGTCTGGCGACCCATGCACGAGCTCAAGTTTAGGGGGACCTATGGAACGTCATTCCGGGCGCCGCTTCTGAACGATCTCAATCCAATTCCATTTCAGGTAGTGGCTTTGCAGGAGTTCGATCCGGCGACAAGCGGGATCATCAACACGCTCATCGTGTTCGGCGGCAATCCCAAGCTAAAACCAGAGACCGCAACGAACTGGACCGCAGGTCTGGACTTCAGTCCGGATTCACTATCAGGCCTTCGCCTAAGCGCGACCTATTATCGAATTCGCTTCAAAGGGCTAATCACAACAGCCCAAACGGCTGGACTCGATCTCTTTAATGCGCTCGCGAATGCACAGTCGTTTGGCCCGCTCTTGCAGCTTAATCCTCCTCTCGCCGAGGTACAGGCTCTAATCGCTAACACCCAAGAGTTTGATGATTTCACCGGCATACCCGGCGGCGTCGACCCAGCAACGATCGGAGCCGTGATTGATTCTCGTTCGGCAAACCTGGCTTTCGTCCATACCGACGGCCTCGACTTTAAGGTCGACTACGAGGCTGACCTGCCGATCGGGACGCTCAACACGGGCATAGATGGCACCTACATCTTCAATCTCCGCGAGAAGGTGGCCCCAGCGACGCCAATCGCCAGCATCTTGAATACGCAATACAACCCGGTCGACCTCAAGCTCCGGGCGCAGGGTATCCTTAGGCACGGCAATTTCGACTTCGGTGTCTTCGTGAATTACGTCAACTCGTATCACGACAACCGCAGTGCGCCGGCTACGCCCATCTCATCTTGGCTGACGTTCGATCTCAGTGCGGACTACAGATTTGATGCCGAGTCTGCTAGCTATCTTAGAGAAACTGCAGTGACCCTGAGCGTTACCAACGTTGCGGATACAAACCCGCCCTTTGTCGCGAGTCCACAACCTGTGTTGACGCCGGGCCTGACATTCGACGGCGCGAACGCCAATGTGTGGGGCCGTGTCATATCGCTTCAACTCACGAAACAGTGGTGAGCCAAAGTGAGGCATCGGCCAGTGGACGTCCTGGCGGGTGCTCGCAAGCGATGTCAAGCTGCGATCCTCACACTGGCGCTGGTCACTGCAACTGCCTCTGTCTGTGTCACGGCCGCACCGCGACCTGTAGGACTGGACGATCTGGATGGTGTCCGATTGGGCCAAGCTGTTGTGTTGGCGACAATCGATCTCTCACCCGATGCTCGCGCCATCGCTGTCGAACGCGGGCTCAGATTGCGCGTGGTCGATGCCAGTAGCGGTGCGATCTTGTCTGACCTGGGCGAAGGGCTCAATCCGAAGTGGTCGCCGCAAGGGACGGAGCTTGCGTTCTATTCAAACCGCTCAGGTACAATTCAGATCTGGATGTGGCATCGGACAACAGCGCAGTTTCAGCAGCTCACAAACCTTCCTGGTGGTGTCGATCCCGACATTGCAACCCGGCTCGTCGGATATATCTCCGACGCCTTTCACTTCAGCTGGTCACCGGATGGTTCGCGGATCGTTTTTGCATCTCGCGTCGCAATGCCATCGCTCGATCAAAATGGAAACGACAAGCCCTTAATCCTCACGACGACGAGCGATCCCCAACTTACCTTGTCCGGCATTTTTCTTCACCCGGGACCTGGGATGGGCGGAGTCCCGCAAGCGCTGGACGGTCGAAGCCTTTCCTTCAGACCCAGCGAGGCCGCTGCGCCCGTCTACAGCGAACTGTTCATCGCTGAGGTGACGACGTCGCATGTCCGGCAAGTGACCAATGACCGTGCCACAAATTACAATCCGGCCTGGTCGCCGGACGGGCGGTCCATCGCGTTCGCGCGGATCGGGCCGCAAGCAGACATCCTTTCGGCGACAGAAGGCGACATCGCCATTTTGGACGTGAGCACGGGCCAGCGACGCATCTTTGCCGGCGGTCCGGAAATAAAGTCTCAGCCGATTTGGTCGGCCGATGGTCGTGAGCTCGCCTATCTTGCGAGTCCCACACTGAGCGGACGCCCGACTATTCGCGTTTGCCTGGCAAGCAATGGCAGCCTCGTGCGGAGCTACCCACTTGATGGACCTGCCGACAAGTTTGACTGGGATCGCTCCGGCGGCTTCATCGTTTCCTACGTCGAAGAGGATTTGGCGGCGACGCCGACGCCTGGCATCACAGACGTGCGGTCGATCGCGCCAGCCTCCAAACCTCCTGGCGTTTGGGCGCAGGCGCAGAACGCAGCAATCGCCTGGATCGAAGGAGCGTCCGGACCGGGTCTATGGATAAAAAGCTCCGGACCTTCTTCTCCGAAGAAGCTTCTGGATATCGAACTCTCGGATGAGCGGCTGGCGTTGGGGCGATCTGAAACCATTTCTTGGCGCGATCAGAGCGGTGAGACGCATCAGGGCGCCCTGCTCCTTCCGCCGAATTATCGCAAAGGAACGAGATATCCCATGATCGTCGATGTCTATCCAGGCGTCTACGAAGGAAACTGGATGGCGCCCATGAGCGGCAATCAAACCTGGGCCGCCGCGGGGTACATCGTGTTCAAACCGGAACCGCGTGCTCCTCACGAGTGGGTAAACTGCTCCGGTTCTGTTGCGCAATGCCAAAGGGCGCGCGGGCCGGATGGGTGGAATGTGACATTCAACGATGTCATGAGCGGAGTGGCCGACGTTGTTCGACGCGGCTATGCAGATCCCGAGAAGATGTGCGTCTACGGGCACAGCAATGGTGGTGGCGTGGCAGACTATCTGGTCACGCAGACTGGCCGCTTCAAGTGCGCAGTCGTCGTGGCGCCGGTATTGCCGAATTGGATGGGAAGCGCGTTGCTGCAAACCGGGAGTTGGGGCCTTGTTGCCAATCTCGCCGGCACGAAACTGTGGGATGATCCGCTTGCTTACGTGAGGCTATCGGCTGTAACTCGTGCGAACCAGGTGAAGACCCCGATGCTGATTGCCGTCGGCGACGAAGACGGCCAATTTCTTCTCGGTGCAATCGAAATGTACAACGCGCTGCGTTTTGCCGGGGCCGACGTAACACTTTTGCGCTACCCGCACGAAGGTCATGTCTTTACCGGGGCAGGACTCCATGATTTTTGGCGACGATACATGGAATTTTTTCGCCATTACCTTGGACCAAACGAGAAAACCACCGCCATACGGAGAGGCTAGATGCACCAATCACCAAGCTACCTTGGGCCGCCGAAAGCCCATTGCACTCCATGCAGCCAGTAGCTTGACCATGAACCTCGCAGGGTGCGTCGGATAGATCGGAATCCCATCCGGGAGCGCGTCGCCGGCGGGTCGGCCCTTGGCCATCACACCCATTTCGAGCGGCGGGGCATCGTCCGGCAACCGGTCGCGATATAGCGTCAGCCAATGTCCGCTGGTGAAGTCCAGGAACATCGGCGCGTTGCAGCAGGTCGCCACGACGCGTCGGGTCGCGGACGCCGCCGTGAGACGACGCTCCTGCAGATGGCCCCCTCCGCGCGTGATCTTCACCCGGTCCTTGCGATAGAGGCTGTAGTTGGTGCCGCCGCCCGCAGTGAGAACCGAGGGTGCGCCTGGCACTTGCTCGAATTGGCGACCGGCCAACCGGCAACTTTCGCAATAGCAGACGACGCCCAGAATGGGAGCGCCTATCGCTTCGAGCGTCACCTGACCGCAGGCGCAGGACGCAGAGAAACAGGCCTTTCGGGTCATCGGCTGCTGACGACCATGCGATTGCCCTCGCTGTCACGGAATTCGGCCATCGTTCGTGTTGGTTGCCAGGGCGGTTGATGGGGCTCCTTGAGAATCTCGACATGCCTTGATCGTAGCCTTTCGATGGTCACGGCCACGTCATCGTCGACCAGAACAAGTAGGGGCGCGTCAGACGCACCTTCCTCCGTTCGGCGGACGAGATGCAGCGTGGTCTTAGCGCCGGCGAACTTGAGCTCGATCCATCGCCAGCCGTCGCTCGCCGTCGGGGTGTCCGCCGCGACCTCACAGCCGAAATGGTTGACGTAGAACCGCTTCGCCCGTTCCTGATCGCGCACCGCCAGCTCCGCAAATTGGATGTGCATAAGTACCCTCCATCAAACTATACCGTCCAGTCTATTAAACTAGACTGGCCAGTGTGGTAATGTCAATCGAGAGATTCGAAGTGCGTTGCTCATGGCCGAGGAAGCTGACACGAAAGACAGTCTCGCGAACGCGGGCGGCGGACGCACGGCGCGAAAGCGCAGGGCGATCCTTGATGCCGCCACCACGGTCTTTCTGAGGAGCGGCTATCTCGGCTCCAGCATGGATGAGATTGCGCTTCTCGCCGATGTTTCGAAGCAGACGATCTACAAGCAATTCGCCAGCAAGGAGGCGCTGTTCATCGAAATAGTGACCGGTTTGACCAACGACGCCAGCGACGTCGTGCACGGCGTGATTCCAGAGCTGGCGCACGGCGAAGATCTGGGCGCCTTCCTCGAGGAGTATGCGTATCGGCAGCTCAGCGTCGTCCTCACGCCGAGGCTCATGCAGCTGCGCCGCGTCGTGATCGGCGAGGCAGACCGTTTCCCGGAATTGGGCAGGGCCCTCTACGAAAGTGGGCCACAGCGGGCGATGGCGGCGATGGCGACGGCGTTCCGACGCGTGGCTGATCGTGGTTGGCTAGCGATTGACGATGCGGCAGCTGCTGCATCCCACTTCAATTGGCTGGTGATGTCGGAGCCATTGAACCGGGCTATGCTGCTCGGTGACGCCGGAATTCCAAAGCGGCGGGCGCTTCGTCGCCACGCCGCCGACGCCGTGCGCGTATTTCTGGCGGCCTATCGCACACAACCGTCAACAGCTGATCAAAATCGTTCGAATCGAAACTGAAACCCGCGGCGTCAGACATCCCAACGAGCACGCTTTGAAGCGATGCCAATAAGTGCGAAAATCCAGACAAACCCGTGGCACTAAGGTTTTCGTCTACGTCACCGAGCCACGAAAGAAGTGCCATTTCCGGAAAAGGACCTATTGCGCCGTCGTAAATAGATTTTTCGACGAGTTGAGCAGTTCGTCTATCGTCGGGCGAGCCGGATGCTAGGACTGCTGTGTATTGCGTGCTGTCGCCGCCAGTCGCACTTCGGCGGCCTCGATCAAGGCGTTGAAACGCGGATCTGCGCGCAGAGAATCCAGATCCGGATCGACCTTGGCATGGTTTAGGAATCCCTTCGCCATAGTTGCGAAAACCGGCTCGAGAAGTGCGATCGCGCCATCCGAATCGTTCAAAAACGCGGCGAGATCACAGGCAAAATTGTAGCGCATATTCGTGTTGTCCGGATCGATTAGCAGGCCGCGGTTCATCCAATCCTTGGCGCGTTGGCCTTGTCCAAGAGCGGCAAGAGCGCTGGCCCCGTATCCGATGGCCTCGCCATTGTTCTGATCCGATGTGAGAATCTTTTCGGCACGCGAAAGTGCGATTTGGGCGACGCGTCGGGCCGCCTGGGAGTCTCCCAACGCGTTGTAACAGGTGACCAGCATCGAAGCCGAATTGATATCGGTCGCCACGAGGGCCATCGATTTTTCCCAAAAGCGTGCGGCGTCCTGGAGTCGACGTTGTCGAAAGCTGAGAATCCCTGCAGATTTATTAACCTCGTAGGACTCAGGATCAAGGCGGAGTGCGATTGCGGTCTCGGCAAACGCTTCTTCGTGTCGACCGTCTTCGGCAAATATCCTCGCCTTCACCGCATGGGCCTCTGCGAGACCAGGGTTGAGAGCGAGCGCGCGGTCCGCGGCCGCCACTCCGCCATCGCCACTTCGTCCCTGGGCAAGGCGTAGCAGCATTTCCCCGAGTGCCATGAGGGCCCAGGCGCTGGCGTAATCAGGATCGATTTCGGTCGCGCGCTTGCACAGCCGAATCACTGTTTCATTTCGCCTTGCATCGCCTTCATAACCGCTGGCATAGGTCTGTTTCGCCATCAGATAGAGATTATATGCCTCGGCGTTGTCGGTACCGCGTTGCTCGATTGCCTGCTTTTCCTCGGGCAGCAACTTCAGCTTGAGCGCTTTGACGATGGCTTCGGAAATTTCGTCCTGCAGCGCGAAGATGTCATTGAGGTCGCGGTCATAGCGTTCCGCCCAAATATGACCGTCGGCAGAACCGTCAATCAGCTGTGCGGTGATGCGAACCCGGCCGGCTGCCTTGCGCACGCTGCCTTCCAGCACATGGCTGACCTTCAACTGTCGCGCCACCTGTAGCAGCTCGACATGTTTGCCCTTGAAGGTGAAGGCGGTATTGCGAGAGACGACGCGCAGCGCAGACACCTTACTCAGATCGGTGATGATGTCTTCACTGATGCCGTCGGAAAAATACTCTTGCTCAGCATCGCCACTCATATTGGCGAACGGCAGCACGCAGATCGAAAGTTTTTGCGGCGCGCCGACCTTTTGTGTTTGGCTCTCGCTAGGTGCCAGGGCGCGGACCGTGAACACGCGCACAGGGCGCTCGATATTCTTGACCGTATGCTCGCCCATGTCCTCGAACGAGCAAGGAGCCTTGCCTTCGACCTGATCCTTGACAATACGGGCGAGAGCGACACCACCGACGGGAGCCAGCGTCTGCAGACGTGCGGCGACGTTCACGCCATCGCCGTAGATATCGTCGCCCTCGACAATAACCTCGCCGAGATTGATGCCGATGCGGTAGAGGATGCGTTTGGCATCGGAAAGTCCAGAAGCGGCCTGCTCGGTCGCCTCCTGTATTGCCAACGCACAAAGAACAGCGGCGATAACACTCGGGAACTCGACCAGCGCCCCGTCACCCATAAGCTTGAAAACGCGTCCGCCGTGGATGGCGACATGGGGGTCGAAAATGGCAACGCGATTGGCCCTCAACCGCTCCATCGTCCCCGCTTCATCGGCTTCCATGAGCCCGCTGTAGCCGACCACGTCAGCGGACAGAATTGCGGCCAGTTTGCGTTGCATGCGAGGTGGGTTCGCCCGAGAGGTGCGGTATACTAGGCGCACTTTTGAGCCCAGGTCAGCCCCTGTCTAGACCTCAGCTTATAGTGAAAGAAATGACGGCTCCGGGTCGTCCTCCTCCAGCGCCGCGTCAGCGTTCTAGCCGCCGCGAAGGGCCCGCATGTCGCCGACGACCCACGCCAATCAGGAGACGGCAAAGGCGCGGTGTTCCAGGCGTGATGGTAGCCAGATTGCTGCGCCGTCGCTCACAGCGGTCCCCCTCACAGAGCCTGCCCGTTCTGATATTCACCTGCCCACACGACGCGACGACTTAAAAGCAAAGGTGATAAAGGATCATTGGAGCTCGAACGGTCTGATTCCTCCGCTTGCACCCAATATGAACGATGTTAATATTCATGCGAGCGCGAGGCGACGGGTATGACGGCGATCATCGGCTGGAAGGAAATCTCCAGAGTCCTGCCGCGTTTGGATCTGATGCGCGAGATCGAGGCCGGGTTTGTCGCCTACTCGCGCGGTGAGGCGATCGTGCCACCGGTTGGAGAGCTCTTATTTCCGTGCGGCGAGGTCCATATCAAGTACGGCTACATCCAGGGCGATTCCACATTCACGATCAAGGTCGCGACCGGGTTCTATGACAACCCCGCGCATGGTCTTGATGCTCCAAACGGCCTTTTCCTGCTCTTCGACAGCCGAACCGGCGCGCCTGTCGCTGTGTTGCTCGATGAGGGACACCTGACGGACATTCGAACCGCGATCGCGGGCGCCATTGCGGCCAAGTATCTTGCCCCTCCGAAAATCGAAGCGATCGGGGTCATCGGCACCGGCGTCCAGGCGCGTGAGCAAGTGAAATATCTGAAATTGGTCACGCCGTGCAGATGCGTAAGAGCCTTCGGTCGTAGTGAGACGGCGGTTGAGGCGTTCTGTCGTGTTCTCAGGGACGATGGCTATGACGCCGCTTCGGTAGCCACGCCTGACGAGGTCGCAGCGCGAGCAAATTTGATCGTTACCGCAACACCGGCGTCCGAACCCCTTTTGATGTCGGCGAGCGTGCGCCCCGGCACACACATCACCGCAGTCGGAGCAGATACTCCGCACAAGAATGAAATCGATCCGGAACTTTTTGCCAAAGCAGACATCATCGCGGCAGACAGCATTACCCAATGCATGTCGCGCGGTGACATTCATCATGCGCTTGCGCGCGGCACGACATCGCAAGATCGACTGGTGGAGTTGGGTGCCATAATCACAGGCGCGAGTCCGGGCAGACAGAATGCGAACCAGATTACGATCGCAGATCTCACCGGCGTGGCGGTCCAAGACATCAATATTGCTCAGGCAGTTTTCTGGGCCATACGGAGCGAACGGGACGTTTCATGAAAATTGAACCCTTTCTTCTGGAGCGCAACCAGTCGCTCTACGAAAACTTGGTGCAATTCAACCTAACCGAAAGCGGAATTCACCCACTGTCGTTGAAGGACGTGCTGAGCGCCGCCGAGCTCGGGGAACTGACTGAGTTGTCCCTCGGCTACGGCTTCACCAATGGCAATCCGGTGCTGCGCGGCGCGATTGCGCAACACTATGGTCGTGGGTTTAACGACGAAAATGTTCTGATCACGAATGGTTCTGCGGAGGCGAATTTCGCGGTTATATGGTCGCTGATCGAGCCGGGCGACGAAGTCGTCGTGATGCTGCCGAATTACATGCTCGTATGGGGTGTTCTGCGCGCCTTTGGCGCTGTGGTGAAGCCTTTTCACCTGCGCGAGGACTTGGGCTGGGCGCCCGACCTGGACGAACTACGAAAGGCCTTGTCGGCTCGCACAAAGATGATCGTCGTCTGCAACCCGAACAATCCAACCGGCGCCGTGCTCGATCGCGCAACGATGGAGGCGATTGCCGCGTTGGCACGCGAATACGGTTCCTACATCTTGTCCGACGAGATCTACCGAGGTTCGGAATTTGACGGAACGGAGTGCCTCAGCTTCGCGGAGATCTACGAGAGCGCGATTGTATGCTCCGGTCTTTCCAAGGCGATGGCGCTTCCAGGCCTCAGGATCGGTTGGATAGCGGGGCCGAAAAGCGTGATTGCGTCCTGCTGGCATCGCCATGACTACACCACCATCAGCACGTCGATCCTCAGCCAGTACGTGGCGGCAAAGGTCATGGAGCCCGAGCGCCGGGCAAAAATCCTGAATAGCGGTCGAGAACTTCTTCGGCGCAATCTGACCGTCTTCGACCACTGGCTGGCGCAACATGGCAACCTTTTTCGTTTCGTTGCGCCAAAGGCGAGTGGAATGGCTTTTGTTCGCTATGCCCTCAAGATGAATTCGACGGCGCTGGTCGAAAGGTTGCGCCGCGAAAAAAGCGTTTTCGTCGTCGCCGGCGACTGGTTCGGCATGGACGGCTACTTGCGGTTCGGAATCGGGGCCCCGACCGACACACTGTCTCAGGGATTGCAGCTGACGTCAGAACTCATTCGTGAGATTCCCTGATGTCGCTCAAGTTGATGTTCGCCTATCAGGAATGGCCGTACCGGCAAACGTTCGAATTCGCTCGAGAGACCCGCGAGTTCGCGCCACTATTCCTTGTTCAGATCAGCGACGGGTCGCACATCGGGCGCGGTGAATGCGGACTTCAGTCTCTGAAGAACGAGACCCGGGACGGGGTTGCAGCTCAGTTGCGAGAAATCAAAGACCGCATTTCAGCCATTACGTCGCACGAAGAACTGAACCGCGTGATGCCGGTGTGCTCGGCCCGGAACGGAGTGGACGCAGCCTTCTGGGACCTGGAGTGCAAAAGGGCGGCAACGTCGATCTGGGAGCTGACCGGCATTCAACGCCCGGCAAAAATTGAAGTCGATATCACGATCGGCATCAACCCCACGCAAAAGATGTGTGCCGACGCGCGAGCCGCAATTTCCAAAGGCTACCGGCTCTTGAAGATCAAGTCGGATGCGAAAGACATTTTGGATCGCATCGGCGCGATTTCGTCCGTCACTCCGGGCGCCCGCTTCATCGTCGATGCCAACGAGGCCTGGTCGATGGAGCAGCTAAGCACTTTGGCTCCGCGACTAAAGTCGCTGAACGTGGTCCTCATCGAACAGCCATTGCATCACGAGCGGGACGCAAAGCTCATGGACTATGACTGTCCGGTCCCACTCTGTGCCGATGAAAGTTGCGCCACACGCGATGGGCTGTCACGGCTGGCCGAGCGTTATGACGCGATCAACATCAAGCTCGACAAATCGGGCGGATTGACCGAGGCGCTGTCGCTGGCACGCGAAGCGCGTGGACTGGGCATGGGACTGATGATGGGTTGCAATGGCGCGACGTCTCTCGGCAATGCGCCCGCCTATGTCGTGGGCAGTCTCTGCGACTGGCGCGATATCGATAGCCAGGAGCTGCTGTTCGAGGACCGCGCCGGCGGTATGGTCACGAGAAACGGCGAACTCTTTGCATTTGACGGCGCACTCTGGGGTTAGCCACGCGCAGTTCTTATGGTCGCCTCGACCAGCAGATCCAGGGTATCGAAGAGGGGTCCGCAATTCTGGGGCGCGGACAACAGTGACAGCTCGGTGCAGGCTACCAGCATGGCATCTGCGCCGTCTTCGCTGAGGCGGCGCGCGATGGCGTCATATGAGCGCTGGTGGGTGTCGCCGACGCGTCCGGCTTTCAGCGACTTTATGATTGCGAACAGTTTGGCTTCATCCTCCTCGTTCGGAAACATCACTTTGTATCCGGTAGCCGAGAGCCGGCTCGCGAACAGGCCGATCAGACGAACAGCCGGTGAGGCGAGAACTCCGATTCGCGATGGTTTCGGCTCAAGCGCGCGGAGCTTCGCAATCGCTAAGTCGACAACGTCAAGGACGGGGATGCGGATCGCTTTGCGGATCGCCGGCAAATAGTGATGGGCGGTGTTGCACGGAACGACGAGAAAATCGGCTCCGGCCCCCTCGAGCTTCCGCGCCATTCCCACCAGTGCCGGTGTCGGATCCGTGCCGTTGCCCTCTATCAGTGCCTTGATACGAGAAGGAACCTTCGGATTGTTGTCGACGATGACGTGCAGATGATCGGCGTCATCCTCTGCTGGCGTGGCCGCAACGAGCCGCCGCAAGAATTCGACCGTTGCCTCGGGTCCCATACCTCCGATGACGCCAACGACCTTCTCGGGGCTCGTCATGACTCTGCAGGGAGCGCAAACGAATCGGGATAACCGAACAGACCCGCCGAGCCGCCGGTGTGAAGGAACACGAGGTTTGCGTCCTTCTTGAAGTGCCCCTTGCGCGCCAGATCGATCATGCCGGCCATGGCTTTTCCGGTGTAGACCGGATCGAGCAGAATACCTTCCAAGCGCGCAAGCATCTTCACGGCTTCTGCCATGCCCTCGGTGGGTAGGCCATAGCCTTGGCCGACATAGTCCGAATTGGCGACCACGTGCTCGCGGCGGACCACGCCTCTTGCACCGATGTGCTCTGCCGTCGCCTTGGCGAGCGCGAATACGGCCTCCTCCTGTCTGTCCTTCGGCGCGCGCACCGAAATCCCAAGCACGGGAATGTCGGCATGGATCGCACAAAGACCGGCAACGAGACCGGCCTGGGTTCCCGTGCTGCCTGTCGCCTGAACGATGTGATCGATCCGTAGCCCCATTTCGTTAGCTTGTGCCACGAGCTCCAACGCACAATTGGCATAACCAAGCGCGCCGATCGGATTGGAGCCGCCGCCGGGAATGACATAGGGACGCTTGCCCTTGGCACGCAACGCGGTGGCGAGCTCTTCCATCTCGCCGTTCATGTCTGCTCCAGCCGGGCGCCTGGAAACAACTGCGCCATGCAGTCGATCGAGCAGGACATTTCCGTTCAGTGTGTAGTCGCGATTCTCAAAGCCAGTGCGATTTTCGAGCAGGACGTGGCATTCAAGGCCAAGCTTGGCCGCCCCGGCGGCAGTCTGACGTGCGTGGTTCGATTGCGTTGCGCCTTGCGTGATGACGGTATCGGCGCGTTGACTGAGAGCGTCTGCCAACAGAAATTCAAGCTTGCGAGTCTTGTTGCCGCCGCTCGAGAGGCCGGTGCAATCGTCGCGCTTTATCCAGAGGCGCGGTCCATCGAGATGCTCGGAAAGCCGTTCCAATGGTTCTAGGGGAGTCGGCAGGTGCGCAAGTCTGATGCGCGGAAATCGAGCTAAGTGCATCCGCTGTTCCTTGGTATCAGCCCGCGCGACGGCGCGCCCGCATAATCTCACTCGTTCCGTCGCGCAGCACAACCAGTTCCTGGGCAATCTTGTTCTCGTCATAAATGACTTCGGTTTCATACGGTCCAACGCGATTAAAGAAGCGACCATGCTCATCCATCATGATTTCGCGTGGACCGCCGCGCATGCCAGTAATCTGACTTTTGAGAACGCCGTCTTCGGTCCATATTTTCATTCCGGGAGCATCGACGCCCGAGATGATCTCATAGTCCCCCGTAAACCGATGAAACTCCGCTTCCGGTATTTTCTGTACATGCTTGGGCGGCAACATGAATCCATCCCAGGCGTACAGGTCGGCGATCGCATTGAACACTTCCCAATAGAAAATCAGTCCTGAGTCCGCATTCGTCATCACCACGGCGCCCTTGCCGTCTCGTAGATAACAAGTCGACTCGCATTGGTAGCCGTCGTTCGAGCCACCGTGGCCAAAACGGCGGTTGGGACTACTCCCCAGAATCTCCCAGCCAAGCCCGAATTCACCGCTTCCGCCCTGAATCGTCATCATCTCAATGGCGATCTTCCGGCCGAGAATTTTCGTGCTTTGGCCCAGATAGGCATCACGGCACGCGATCATGAAGCGCGCGTAGTCGGCTGGTGTGCAATAAATCACACCTGCAGCGATCGAAGGGACGCAAGCAAACTTCTCTGTCAAAGGTTTTCCGTTCTCATGACCGACCGCAGTATTTCGATGGAATCTCTGAGGCAGCGGCATCTCAAACGTTGACCTTGTCATGCCCAGCGGTTCAAAGACATTCTCGCGCGCAAGTAGATGAAAACGTTTTCCCGTCGTGTCTTCCAGCAATTGTTCGACAACGGTCGTGCCGCCGCCCGAATATCGGGTGGTCCCTCCGGGCACTTTGTCGACTTTCACGCCATGGGTTTCGCCGTTCATGAAGGCGACGCGGCCCTTCAAAATGTCGAGTGCCAATGGTAGCGGCTTGTCGGCCGGAAAACGTCCGAAACCGTGAATCGTGGTTCCCGCCTTGTGCGACAAGAGCCAACGCAGCGTAACCGGTGACTGACCCGTGAACTCGTTTTGCGGAATCTGCCAGGACTTCAAGTATCGATTCACATCGGTATCGAGATCGAAGACTTCTCGTTCGACCAACTGCAATGCCAGAACGGCGGCGACCGGCTTGCTGATCGACGCGCCCGAAAACATCGTATCCGCGTCGACTCTTTGAGATTTGCCGTCCTCGATGACACCGTAGCCCGCCGACCAGGCAAGCTCGCCGTCTTCGATCACCGCAACCCCAACCGCGGGGCAGCCGTAATGCGCTTGGCGCTCGGCCATGGTCCAGCGAACGTCCTCACCTGCGATTCGCGTGATCGGCAGGAGATTTTGCGCAAGACGCTCGGCGGGTATTTGATCCATCGTTGTTACCGGGAAAAGGCGCGTTGACGGTCATGTCATGCGGGAATATAAACAGTGTTTATATTGATGACAACAATCGGGGCCGACGATGACGCAGGCAGCACAGGAACTCGCGCGCACAGCCAGCAAGGCCGTGCCGTATCCCGACAGCAAATCGCACTCCGCCGAACTTTATGAACGCGCCCTGCGCGTGATGCCGGGCGGCAACTCTCGCACGACCGTCTTCTTTCCGCCCTACCCGATCTATGCCGAACGCGCGCTCGGCAGCCGGGTGTGGGATGTCGACGGCATTGAACGCATCGACTTCATCAACAACTATTCGTCGCTGATTCATGGCCACAATCATCCCAAGATCGTCGAAGCTATCGTCGAGCAGGCACATCGCCTCCTCTCCATCTCCTTGCCGACGCGGGAAGAAGTCGGCTTGGCAGAAATCCTGACGGAGCGAATGCCGGCAGTCGACCAAGTCCGCTTCTGCAACTCAGGTACCGAAGGCGTGATGTTCACGATCAAGGCCGCGCGCGCGTTTACCGGCCGGGCGAAGATTGCCAAGGTCGAAGGCGCCTATCACGGCAGCGGCGATACCGCCTCGGTGAGTGTCAATCCATCCTCCGCCTTGTGGGGTGACCCAGAGACGCCGGCGAGTGTCGTCGGCGCCGGTTCGGGGCCGGGCACCGCGGTCGATACCATCGTCATTCCGATGAACGATGTTGAAAATACGCGCCGCATATTGCGCCAAAATGCGAAGGGATTGGCCGGGGTGATCATTGATCCTCTCGTAAAGAATCTTGGCTATGTCCCGGCCACGGCCGAGTTTGTCCAGATGCTTCGTGATGAGACGAAAGCCTGCGGCGCGATGCTCATTTTCGACGAGGTCTACAGTATGCGCCTCGGCTTCAACGGTGCCCAAGGCGCGCTGGGAATCAAACCCGACCTGACGGCGATGGGAAAAATCATCGGTGGCGGGCTACCGGTCGGCGCGGTAGGCGGACGCCGCGACATCATGAGTGAACTGTTTGATCCGCGGCAGCACGCAAAAGTCAGCCATGGCGGCACATTCAATGCCAATCCCATGACGATGGCAGCCGGCATTGTGGCGATGAACTTGTTTGATCGCGCCGCCTTCGATCGGCTCTCAAAGCTGGGGGACAGACTGCGGCAGGGTCTGCGCGAAGCGATCCGCATCGCCAAAGTGCCGGGCACGGTTGGGGGCGCCACGTCGATGATTTCGCTGTTTCACGTGGACGCGAATCCTGTGACCTATCGCGATGTGGTTGCGTCGCGCCGCAGCAACGCTCAAGCCGGTGTGCGAGCCGAGAAATTTTTCCGCTACATGCTGAACCATGGCGTGTTGATGGGAGCGCCGGGCTTCTTTGTACTCTCCACAGCGATTACCGACGATGAGGTCGACTACACAATCGAAACAGCGCTGGCCGCACTAAAAACCATGGAATGATGATCGAAGCTCATCGCAGAACGCCTTCCGGAAAGCTGCGCGCGCGTGGCGCAGGCGTTCCATTCACCGGCACGCCAGGGCCAGACAATTCCATTACGGATGTCGCCGACGTTGAAGTCGGGTACTGCACCTTGATCAGGGGCGACGGGCCGTTGATTGTTGGTACAGGTCCGGTGCGTACGGGCGTGACGGCGATCTTTCCCCATGGCCGAAAGTCGCCAGGCGCAGCTTGTTATGCCGGTTACTTCAGCATGAGCGGCAACGGTGAGATGACAGGGGCCGCCTTCGTCGAAGAACGTGGCCGTTTTGACGGGCCCATCACACTCACCAATACGCATTCGTGCGGTCTGGCGCGGGACGTGACTGCCCAATGGCTTTTTGAAACTATCAAGCCCGACGAAAAAACTGACCAGAACTTCTGGCTGCCGGTCGCCTGCGAGACCTATGATGGAATCTTGAGCGACGTGAACGGCCACCATGTGAAGGCCGAACACGTTATCGAGGCGTTCAACGACGCACGTGGCGGCCCCATCGAAGAGGGAAGTGTTGGCGGCGGAACAGGCATGCGCTGCTACGAGTTCAAGGGAGGCTCGGGTACCGCATCGCGGCGGGTCGACTACGACGGGACGTCTTATACTGTGGGCGCTTTTGTCCAGTCGAATTTCGGCAAGCGGCATCTACTGACCATCGCAGGAATCCCTATCGGACGCGAAATCCCCGTCGGTTCCGAAAGCCAGGGCGAACTTGGTTCGATTATCGGCATCGTCGCCACGGATGCTCCCATGATGCCGCACCATTTGAAGCGCATCGCACGACGCGCGGCATATGGAATCGCCCGATCCGGCGGCATTGCCTCCAACGAGTCTGGAGATCTGTTTCTCGCGTTCTCCACGGCGAATCAATCGGCTGTAGACACCCACAAGGGCATGGTCACAGCTACTTATGTCGGCGAACATGCGATGAGCCGGTTTTACGAGGCAACCATCGAGGCAATCGATGAGGCGATTCTGAACTCGATCTTCGCCAATAAGACGATGATCGGACGCGACGGCAATGTGAGTCCCGGTCTCCCGATTGCGCACGTTCAGGAGATCCTGCGCCGCCACAATCGGCTGCTCGACGTCTAAGTCCCTCTCGATTCCTAGAACGTCGTGCTCAGGAGCGCGCCATAGGTACGTCCTAACGATGTCGCGAGCGCGCCATTTCCGAAGCGGAACTGCGCCACGCGATCGTCGCTGACGTTGTTGACGTAGCCGATCAGCCGCACCGAATGGTTGAACTCAACGCCGGCCGTAAGATCGACCTTGTCGAGATCGTCATAGTTTGTGACCAGGTCCAGTACTCCGCCGCGTTCCAGCCGATAGTTGAACGTACCCACAAGCGCCAAGTCATCGTCCAACGGATAGTTCGCACTGAGTCCGACGTTGAAGGTCCAACTCCGTGTGTACGGAATCATTCGATTTGAAAACGGCACGCCGAAGGACACGCCGGAGTATTTGGGATCGAGCCAACCCAGACTGGCATTGCCGTCGAGCCAATCGTTCAGGTGCGCGAGAGCTTCCAACTCGATACCCCAGGTCTTGCCGGTACCTACGTTCGTCAGAAAGGTGAAGCCGAAGCAATGGCAGGGATCGTCTTGCGGAAGCACGAGATGGTTTTGACGCATGTAAAAGACGTCACCGTTCAGTCCCAAATCGCCGCCTAGCCAAAGCGATTTGAAGCCCACTTCGTAGTTCTCTGCCGACTCCTGACCATAGGGGATCAAAGATGGAAGGGTCGCGGTGGTGTTGAATCCGCCGGCACGAAAACCGGTGCCGTAGGTGGCGTAGAGATTGAGCGTGTCCGACACCTTGTAGCGCAACGTCGCGGTAGGCGCCAAAAAGCTGAATGTTGGATGGCCGGACGTCACGAAGGCCCCGAGAAACGCCGATCCAATGGCCGCCCAGACCGGGTCCAACGGAGAAGGTGGAACACTTGCGATGGGAAGCTGCGCATACGTCAACGTTCTCTTGTCCTGGCTCCAGCGAAGCCCGCCGGTCAAGTCGAGTTGGTCGGTGATGTGCCATGTCGCCTCGCCGAATGCGGAGACCGAGCGGGTCTTGAAATTCGTTCCCGGGATGGGAAGACCAAAGAAACCCGTGCTCAAAGCAACGGGACCAATTCCGAACAGCGTGGACAAATCGCCCGTGGTCTCAAAAATGCGCGAGAAATCGAACGTTTCGTCGAAATACGAGACTCCTCCGATCCAAGTGATCATCTGGTCTTGCGGCGAGGTCCAAAGACCTTCCACGTAATAGTCCCTGACGCTTTCCTTGCGATGCAAGACCTGTTGCAAGTAGAACGCTTGAGGAAATCCCGCGCCGGCAACGGGTGTCAGCGCCGTGAAATCCTGGTCTTCAATCCCCGTGAGATGATAGTCGCGATAGGATGCGAGCAGGTTGAACCTGCCCCACTCGGTATCGTGCGTGATGTTCTGAGACAGATACAGCTGATGGTAAGCCGAGCGCGACGGGGTATCGCGTTGAATGGTCGTGGGGGTTTCCGGCGCCCCTACGCCAACAAATAGTTGTGCGACTCCGAACGGGGCGTAGGCACGCTGAGATGGACCGGTCACGTCTTCGTACTCCGCCATCCACAGCACATTCAACTTGTCTGTGATGTCCAACTTTGCCGACAGCCGGCCGCCCGCATCGTGACCGCGGTCGATTTTCTCGTTCAAGGTGATGTTGATGTATTCACTGCCGGTTTGATTGAAATACCACCCTGCGCCGCGCACGGCAAAATTGTCCGCCAGCGGTACGTTTGCTGCTGCCTGCAACTCGATCCGGTTGTAGTTGCCGTACTTCACCGACGCATAGCCATTCAGTGAATCGGTTGAAGGAGTCGCGTAGATGATATTGATGGCGCCACCGACAGCATCGCGGCCGTAAAGACCGGCTTGCGGTCCGCGCAGCACTTCGATGCGCTCGACATCGACTTGCGCGCCGATGTTGGTGCGTTGGCCCCCGAAATAGAGTCCGTTGCGATAGAAGCCAAAGTTCGGTTCGGCCTGGGCGTCCGCCTGGCGAATGCCGCGGATATTGATGTAGGTCGTGAAATGTTGGGGATCGTCGGGAAGAACGGCATTGGGTATTTGCGACACAATCGTCTTGATGTCGGTAATACCGCGGTTACGCAGATCAACTCCTGACAAGGCTGTCACGGTGACCGGCGCATCGAAGATTGATTCTTCGCGCCGCTCCGCCGTCACCGTTATAACCTCGATGCCTTCCGCGGCCGCCGCCCAATCCGTTGTCAAGCCGAGATAGATGGACACCACACCGACGGAGGTCAGCAGATCGCGACGAAGATTTTTGGATGTACGCATAGGGCCCCCTGCCACAGCATATACAGTGTATATATTGGGGGGTGCATGGCACTGAATGTCAACACCGTTCATATTGCAAAAAAACCACGGCCACGCGAATTCCTAGCTGCACGTCGGGTTCAACCGCCGCTCTCCACACCACCGGAAATTGCACGTTTTCTCGGAATGACCACCCGCGGGCACGGTTGATTCGGAGAGGCTGAGGTTCTTGCTCCTCACCACCCGAGCCATGAATTGCGTGCCGAATATGAACACCGTACACTTTGCGTAAGTCACGACAGCGCCAGCGGTTCCGGAGCCTGGTATGCCATCAGATCAAACGCGTACCTCGCCTGCCCCGCCGCCGACTCTCAAGCAGCTCATCCTGTTTGCGTTTCCTTCGCTGCCGCATGCCTTCGTCGCGTTGCCGCTGAATATTGTGATTCCGTCATTCTATGCCGCGCACACCGCTGTGACTTTGGCGCAGATCGCAGCGGTCACGAGCCTCAGCCGCCTGCTCGATGCCTTCTTGGATCCGATGTTGGGCTATCTGTCGGATCGCACAAAAACAAGAATCGGACCCCGCAAGCCGTGGGTGCTCGCCGGTGCCATCGTGTGCGCTGTCTCAATCTTTTTCCTTTTCCGGCCGGCGTCGGGCGCCAACTACATCTACTATGGCGTTTGGTCGTTCCTGCTGTATTTCGGCTTCACGCTTTTCGAAATCCCGCGGCAGGCTTGGACGGCTGAACTCAGCCGCGACTATGTCCAACGCTCCAAAATTCAAACCTGGGTCGCCGTCTTCAACGTCGCGGGTAGCCTCGTGTTTTGGATCATGCCGCTCATTCTGGTTGGACTCACTGGCACGACCGCTCTCACCGGCACGGCTTTGGCCGGCATCGCCTGGCTATATGCGGCGCTGATGCCGGCCGGAATCCTGTTGGCGGTCTTTTTCGTTCCGACCGGCAATCAGCATCAAGAACGCCTCGCAACTCTGCGTGAGCTTTGGCGCTCGCTACGGACAAACAAGCCCTTGTGGCGATACTATTCGGCGATCTCCGCCTGGGGGCTCGGGCAGGGCTGTTATCTCTCGGTGATCATCATTTTCTTGACCGACTACATGAAACTCGGTGCGTTCTTCCCGTTCTTGATGATCGCGTTCTTTGCCGTGCAAATCGTGGCCATGCCGTTCTGGCACAAGGCGATCGCACGCTTTGGAAAGCACCGGGTTTGGGTTTTTTCTATGGTACTGGACGCCTGCTCGCGACCATTGATTCTGCTGTTCGCGCCAGGATCGCAAGCGATTGTGCCGCTGTTCGCGCTTGGCGCAATAAGCGCGTTTCTCAACGCGCCCGCCAATATTGCGCCGGGAGCCATCCTCGGGGACGTTGTCGACTATGACCTATTGAAGTCGAGGGTGAACAAAGCCGGCAACGTATTTGCCTTCAACACACTTCTGATTAAGGCGACCATGGCGGTGGGCGCGGGACTGGCATTTTGGATTTTGGATGCGTTCGAGTACCAAGTCGGAAAAATCAATACTTCGGCCAGCAATTTCGGACTGATGGCAGCCTACCTTGTATTCCCAGCCCTCATGTATTTTGTCGCCTCGGCCATCGCATGGAATTTTCCGCTCACTAAGAATCGGCACAGTATCATTCGCCGCCGCATAGAAAGTCGTCCCGTGCGCGCTGACCACGCCACTGCAACCGCGAGCTAAACGCAAATGGCCAATCACCTAGCGCAACACGCCCCTCCTTCGGCGCGCAGGAGAAAAGCAAGACGGAGCTATCATAAGGGCAACGTGGCGAGGGACTTGCTCGCGACGACGGCACGCATTCTCGAGACTGAAAGCATCGAGGCAGTGTCTGTTAGGCGGCTGGCTCGCGAGTTGGGCGTCACACCCGCGAATTTCTACAACCATTTTCCTAACATGACCGACATTCTCTTGACGCTGGCGGCAGAAGGGTTCGACAAGCTCGCAGCGGAAACGCGGCGGATAATGGAAAAATCGAAGAGCCGCAAAGAGGGTCTGGTTAAAGCGTGCGTGATGTTCGTCGATTTCGCAATGGCAAACAAACAGCTCTTCCGCATCATGTTCGGACAAATTCCTGACGCGGTCTCGAACGAAAAGTTTCGCGCCGCCTCCGACAGGGCCTTCTCGCAATTGGTCCGCTTTATCTACGGTGAAGGGCGCTATGACCCGTCGAACCTCATGGCATCTCACCTTCACGCCAAGGCGGCGTACGCGCTTTTCTCACTCGTCTATGGACTAGCGCGAAACATCATCGAAGACCAATTCCAGTTCGAAACGGGCACGAAAGCCGAAATCCGCAGGTTTGTCGAAGAGGTGATCGGCACATTCGTTGATGGAACCGCCGCCGATCTTTTCATCGACTAGCGCGATCCTCAATCCCAAGGATAGGTCCAAGGGTAGGTCTGTTCGTAAATCCGAGCCAGACGCAGCAGGATGTCGTCGCGATGGCGGCGAGCCGTGATCTGAAGGCCGACGGGAAGTCCGTCGGCAGTGAACCCGGCCGGAATGGAGATGGACGGATTCCAGCAGGCGTTGGCAAGCATGCCGAATGGCTCGACGCCGGTCTCGCTTGCGTCGCGTCCGTCGATGATTTGCAACGCCGTGAGATGGGCATCGTAGGGCTTGCAACCTGTCGCCGGCGACATGAGCAAATCATGATCGCGAAAGAAGACGGCAACCTGGTTGTTCAGCTCTTCGATCCTTTTCCAAGACGCCTTGAGATTGATCTCAGCCCGGCGCTGGCGAATACGATTCAGGAGAAATTTGGTCATGTCGGACAGCCGATCATAGCCGTCGGGCAAAATTCCGTCGCGCGTCAGGTCTTCCTCGAGAGTCGCCAGATTTAGCGCTCCCCAATCACGATAGATGTTCGTCGGATGGAATGTGCCACCTGTATCGACAAGCTTCGCGGCGCGCATGAGCCGATCGGCGGCAATCCTTGCGAGTTCGACAACCTCAGGTTCAACGACGGCATAGCCGCAGTCGGGTGTGAAGAGGGCCCTCATTCCAGAAACGTCTAGCGTCTCGATGATGTCCTCGAAGCGGTAGGGCACCTGCGGCAACGACTGCCGGTCGCGATCGTCCGGTCCGGCAGCGACATCGAGATAGCGCGCATAGTCGGCGACCGTGCGCGTGACCGTGCCGTGAACCGACCAGTTGGCAAAACCATTCACTTTTGCGATGCGCCCGTGACTGGGCTTGAGCCCGACCAGATTAGTATATGCAGCAGGTTGGCGAATCGATCCGCCCCCGTCCGTCGCCGTGGCAAACGGCACCATTCCAGCGGCGACCGCGGCTGCCGAGCCGCCGCTGCTGCCGCCCGGAGTCTTTTGCGGATTCCAAGGATTTCGTGTGACGCCCCAGGCGTAGGTCGACACAGCGGAGTCCATCCCGTACTCGGCGGTGGCTGTTTTTCCTACAACGATCGCTCCCGCCGCCTTCAAACGTTCGACGTGCGGCGAGTCCTTGGTCTTGGGCGGCGTGTTCTTCAGGAAGTCGCTGCCCTGTGTCGTGGGGTACCCCGCAGTGTCTTCCAGATCCTTCACGCCGAACGGAACGCCCGCGAGCGGACCGGGGTCGATGCCGCGGGCGATCTTTCCATCCATTTCTGCAGCGACCGACAGCGCGCCCTCGCGATTCATCATGATGAACGCGTTGAGAGCCGTGTTGCGCTCGTCGATCTTGGCGTAGGCGTCGTTCACCATATCGACAGCTTTCCACTCGCCGCGCCGTACTTTGGTGGAGATTTCAACAAGCGTCTTCATCGTTGCCTCAATGCAGTGCCTTGGTAACGTTCTCGCGAAGTCCTTTGGAAATGTTCTCCGTGTTTGCCACGCGCTCTAGAGCGGCGCGCATCATAGTTTGCCGCTTGGTATCGTAACGGCGCCACTGATTGATCTGCGTCATGATGTAATGGCTTCCGGTTCGACCGAGTTTGTCGATCATCAACAGCCGGTCGGCGAGAAATTCGTATCCTTTGCCGCTGAGATCGTGGAATGCGACACGGTTCTGGCGAAAGAAGCCGCCGTAATACTGCAGCCCGCGCGCCATATTGTTGAAGTCGAATGCCGGGTGTTTCTCGAGTGCGATAATTCTGTCCACCGCGCCAGGCATGCGTGACAAGGCCTGCGCGTTGAACCATTTGTCCACGACGGTAGAGTGTTTTCTCCACCGCTCATAAAACCATGTGAGCGCCTCCTCGCGTTGCGGGCATGCAATATGTGCGAGCTGGCACAAGGCCTCGAACATGTCTGTCATGTTGTTCGAATTTCTCACTTGCGAGAGCGCAAGGTCGCAGATTTCAGGCGTCTCCAGCGAAGTCAGGAGATCCAAGACGATGTTTTTGAATCGACGCCGCGAAATGCCAGCGATGTCTGGCTTGTATGCCTCGCTCTCCTTGTTCGCAAGGTAGAGATCGAGCAGCTTGTCATGAAATAGTGAAGCAATTCGGCGCCTCAGAAACGTGCGAGCGGCCATGTGACCGTCGAGATCAATGTGCGCCAAACCTTCACTGAGAACGGGCTCGTCCGGCAACGACAGAAGCTGAGCGCGTGCCAGTTTGTCGATGTGCGAGGCATCGAGTATTCGCTCGATGGCAGACAAAAACGGCTCAGGTGCCGCCATTGCCTTTCCCGCGGCGCGGTCGGCAGCGAGCGAGCGAATGAGTCTCACGCCCAGCGTTTGGGCGGCGTCCCACCTCGCGAACGCATCGGTGTCGTAGGACAGTAGAGTCGCAAGTTCACCATCGCTGAGATTTGCGTCAAGCGTCACAGGTGCCGAGAACCCGCGGAGAAGCGATGGTATCGGCGGCGAAGTCACTCCATCGAATGCAAACGTCTGTTCGCGCTGCGTGAGTTCGAGAATTGTCGCGCTTGTCGCCTTACCACCATCGATGCAAAACATGAGCGGTTCGCCCAATCGCGAAATGAGCCCCGCATTGATGGGAATCTGAAACGGCTCCTTCGCCTCGTGCCCGGAGGCAGTCGTGCAGGTTTGAGACAAAGCCAGCGTGTAACGCTTGGCTGCCGCATCGTAGCTCCCTTGAGCCACGACGCGTGGTCGACCGGCCTGATGATACCAGCGGCGAAACTGCGAAAGATTGCGACCGGATGCCTGTTCCATTGCGCGGATGAAGTCTTCCGTCGTTGCTGCCTTGCCATCATTGTCGGCGATGTAGCGATCGAAACCGGCACGAAAACCGGATGGTCGCAAAAGTGCCCGGACCATTCTGATGACCTCGGCGCCTTTGTCGTAAACCGTGTTGGTGTAAAAATTGTCGATATCGACATATTCGCTCGGCTGAATGGGATGAGCAGCGACTCCTTCATCCTCCGGAAACTGATTGCGTCGCAGTTGCTTGACGATTTCGATGCGCCACACACCGGACGCCATCTTGTCCTCGATGAAATGTTGGTCGCGGAAGCGTGTCAGTCCTTCCTTCAAACAGAGTTGAAACCAGTCGCGACAGGTGACGCGATTGCCGGTCCAGTTATGAAATTGTTCATGGCCGATGATGCGCTCGATAATGATGTAGTCGTCATCGGTCGTAATTTCCGGGTCCGTGATGATTCCGTGTGCCTCGAAAAGATTTAGGCCTTTGTTTTCCATCGCGCCGGCCCAGCCAGTCAGCGCGACGATATTGAAGGTATCGAGGTCGTACTCCAGCCCGTAGGTCGCCTCGTCCCACGCGAACGAACGCTTCACGACGTCCATGGCAAAGCGGCACCGGGGTAAGAGTTCTTTATTGGCATAGATGCCGAGTTTCACCCGGCGACCGCTCTTCGTGACGAATTCGTCATCAAGGACCGCAAAGTCTCCCGCCATGACGGCGAAAATGTATGACGGCTTCGGGAACGGATCCTCCCACGTCGCCCAATGTCGACCATCGCCGTGAGTGCCGCTGGCCACGCGATTTCCATTCGACAACAAGTGTGGGTACTTCGCGGCATCCGCGTGCAGCGTGACCCGATATTTCGACAGAACGTCCGGGCGATCGGGGAAATAGGTTATGGTCCGAAAACCTTCGGCTTCGCATTGCGTCGCAAGCTTATGGTCGACTTCGAACAATCCCATTCGGGTGGTGTTGGCCATGGGAGAAATGGCGGTATGGATCTCGAGATCGAACTCGTCCGGTACGTTGTTGAGCGTCAAGCCGCCTGCGTCGGTCGCATACCGGTTCGGCCCCAGATTCTCGCCATCTATCGCAATTCGGAGAAGTTCGAGCCGAACGCCGTCCAGGCGCAGTGGCGCATTCGTCCTGGTGCTGTTTGGCCGGCGGATATGCATGCGGTTGCGCACGATCGTTCGTTCAGGATGGAGATCGAATTCGAGCTCAATCGTAGGGACGTCGATTTTCGGCGGCGAGTAATCCGCGAGGCGCACTATCCCGGATTCGTCATGAGGCAAGCAAAACTCCACGTACCGGCTTGTTTCGCCTATATGAACGATGTTCATATGGGCCCAGGCTCGTGTCAAGGATTCTGACGATGGACAGTGACGCTCGGATAAAATCGGTCGAGAACGGCATTCTGCCGATCATGCGCATTGCGGGCCGGGACGAACGTTGGCCACTGGTGGAGCGCATGGCGCACTACGACGTGCCCGGCGTGAGCATCGCTGTGATGCAGGACGGAGCGATCGCCTGGGCGAGAGGCTATGGTTTGCGCGAGAAAGGCAAGCCCGAACGGGTGGATGAGGAAACCGTATTCATGGGCGCTTCGACGAGCAAACCCGTGACCGGATTTCTTGTCATGCAGATGGTCGAGCGCGGCGTGGTAGCGCTCGACGTCGACATCAATCGTTACCTCAAGCGTTGGCAGCTTCCGCAGAACGAATTCACGCGTGATGCTCAGGTCACGCTGCGAAACATATTGAATCATACCGCAGGTCTTACGGTGAATGGCTGGCCCGTCGCCCCGCGCGGCCGCCCTCTGCCCACCGTGTTCGACTTGCTCGAAGGACGGCGGCCCGAAGTTTCCGACCCCGGACCCAACGAATTTGTGATGCCGCCTGTACGCGTCAACAAAGCGCCGAATGGAACGCGGCGTTATTCCGGCGGGGGATTCCTGCTCGCGCAAATGGCTTTGGAAGACATGACAGGCAGATCGTTTGATGCACTGGCGGATGAGCTGGTCTTCCGGCCGCTTGGGATGACGCGGACGACGTTTCAGTCAAATCCGCTTTCAGATCGATTTGCGCTGAACATTGCTTCGGGCCACGGCCCCACCAGCATGCCCCTGCCCGGTGGCTGGCACGTCTCGGCAGAGATGGGCGCCGGCGGCATTTTCACCACCGCCGCGGATTATGCGCGATTTCATATCGGCTTTCGCAACGCTTGGCTCGGCAGACCTAACGCGATCCTAGCGAAAGAGCTTGCGCGAGAAATGGCAGTTCGCCGAGCGGATGGCGAGTTCGGCATTGGATGGCGCGCGCTCGGAGTGGGCGCAACTCTACGGGTGAACCATGGCGGCTCGAACGGCGGTTATCAGTCCGAGACAAATTCCTACCTGGAGAGCGGTGACGGTGGCATGGTGTTCACCAATGCCGTACCCGGCTTGTTCTTGTTTTGCGAAGTGCTGAACACCATCGCCGACGTGTATGACTGGCCCGACTTCATGCCGCCGCCCAAAGTCGTCGTGCCAATCCCAGCCGAAGAACTCTATAAATACGAAGGCGAATACAAGATCGTCAGCGGCATTGAACTTCCTCTTATGAAGATCTGGAGCGAGAACGGTGTCCTGAAGAGCGAGATTCCAGGTTTGCGCGTTGGCGTGCGAACTATGTTCATGGATGATACAGGGCGCTTTTTCAATCAGTCCGGCCCCTACGAAACGACGATCCACTATGGTCCGGACGGTCGTGCCGCCGAACTTGTCGCCTATGAGGGCAGTGAGGAAATTCTGCGCGCCGTGCGAAGTTGATGATCGCGTTAGGAGTTCATTAACTTAGGCGAGCCGATGGGTGTCGGGAAACTTTCCACTTCACGCTGGTCGACCGTTCGACACTGTGCACGGTCACGCCCGATTCCTGCGCTTCAATTTTCCAAGCGATGCGATGTTCTTCCGGGGTCGAAAAAAGTTCGAGCCAGGTGTTCACGCGAATAGACCAGCCAGGCCGTTCAAAAGCTACGCGATAGGATTTGACGGCGCACGCTCGATCGTCTGCTCCCAACGAGAGATCAAACCGCGAGGCAATGTAGTAGTCCGTTCGAGTGGCCGGCAGGTGATGTGCGGCCAAAATGCTCGTCAAAGAGACAACATCCTTGGCGGGAGGTGGAAACGCTTCCCGCACAGGATCTATCCACTTGAGTTGCTCTCGCGTCGCAACGTTCGCGTGCTCCGGAGCGGCGAAGATCGGAAGTCCGTTTAGTCGCTCTATTTGCGGCACGATAAGCCTGAGCGCAGAAATCGCGACGGTCTCACTTCCGCCGGTGGGCCAGAGAGTTGGCCAGCCATCGGCCGACAAGACGAGACCGAGACGATGACTTCTCTCCACTTGCCACGATGCCGCCTGGAGCGGGATGACAATATCTTGGGATATGCAGGTCGAGAGATTGATTGCGCCTGTCGTCATGCGGACCGCCGCGCCATCGGGTGCAATGTCAAGCAGACGCGCAACGATCACGCCCTTGCTCAAGGCTGAGTGGCAGGTCATGACGGGCGATGGACCAATCTCAAACGGATCGTCAAATGGATCGGAAATGGCGATGAATGCTCCGCGAGCTCGCGCTGCTTGCAAATCGAAAGGCGCCGGCACGTCCTCGTACAGGTCTTGGCTCAGGGTGGTTGGTTCGGGCGTGGCAGGCTTCAATGTGATGAATGCGCTGTCAGGCTGACCGCTATGGTCGAGTCTTGAACCGTGCAGCACGAATGTCTTCTTCACCCCCTTGTCCATCGGCCAGCTGGAGCCGATCCAAATTCCGTCTTCCAGATGTCCTTGCCGATCGGGAGCGGCGAGCCACAGACGTAACGGTGCCTCGTTCATGACGCCGGTCTCGATTCCTTTGAGAAATCTGTCCCACCAGCGTAACGCTTCGCGCAGAAAACCTATGGCCGGCCCGCGCAAGGCCCGGTCGGGCGGAGCATGTTCCCAAGGACCAATGATTGTGCGTACCGGTCCGCGCCATTGCTCGGCGATGCGCAACACCGAAGTCGCGTATTTGTCCGCGAGTCCGGCGTACAGCAAGAGAGGGAGTTTTGACGACCGTGAGAGATCAGCCGTCCTATCGTTCCAGTAGTCATCATGGGTGGGATGAGACAACCATCGGGTGATGAACGGCTCATTCGCTTCGAGCCGCTTCTTCCACTCCGCGCGCCAATCGCCCTCGAACTGCGCGGGGTCAGGTGGAAGGGAATTGAACATCAGCATGACTCCAGCCCAGTCGACCTGGGCCGCATATGGGACGCCGCCGAGATAGTGGATGTCGGTCAGCCACCCGTCTTCGGAAACGCCTCCCAGGACCATTGCCTTAAGTGCGGGCGGATTCTTCAACGACGCCCGCAAAGCGGTGAATGCAGCCCAAGAGAAGCCGCTCAGCCCAACGCCACCATCGCACCAGGGCTGTTTTGCCACCCATTCAATGGTTTCAATGAGGTCGCTAATTTCCGAAGTTTCGTATTCATCGAGTAAGAGGCCTGTCGAGCTACCTGATCCCGCGATGTCGATGGCAATTGCGATATAACCGTGCCCTGCCAAATATCGAAACTGAGCGTCCATTAAAGGGCGAAAGACGTCGCCCGCGCGATAGGGCGATGCATCGATAATCGCTGGCCAACGGCCGGCATCCATTGGCCTCCAGGCGCGTCCTCTCAAGGTTCGTCCGTCCGAAACCGGGATGGCGATCAGGTCTTCAATCAAATTCATCTTATGACAGTCAAATCAGCATGCGCGTCGAAGCCAACACAAAATCCAAATCGGCCTGCTTAACTCTTCTGAAATGCTACCCTGTTCTCATGGCTCCTCCGCCAACTGAGAACGGCCCAATGTTGTACTCCTTAAGAAGAGCTGAGAGGACCGCTTTGACCGCCCTCATAATTCTGATGATCCTCTGCGCGGCGATTGTTCTCTATAGGGGCGCGAATTCGGGGGCCAAAGCGGTCGGTTCGAACATCATCGCCAAGGCTGATTCCAGTTCATAGCGCGATAGCGCGAAATCTGAAACATCATTTCTTCTTTAAGCAAGACGAAGCATTTCGCATTCAACGATTTGCCCGCCGTTGCTTTCGAGAAGTCTGACCGAAACATCGAATTGAATTTCAGGCCACCTTGCAGCTTGGCTAAATTGTGGGGTCTTCGCTTTGGTGCGCATGTCCGATCGCCTGCTTGAGGCGAGATTCCAATCGTCCGCTGTTCAAGACAACCTTGCCTTCCTCAACTTCCTGTATTGCAGTGAGGGGCACGGTGAAGTCGCCGGCATTCTCCACGTAGATGACAAGAGAGTGGGACTGTACCTTGCGCACCGCGCCGATCGCCTTTTCACCGTCGTGCACAAACACATCGGATCCTTCGTTGACGATTTTTGCGCTCATCCGAGATTTCCTTTCAAGCGGGTCAATCAGCGCGCAATGGTCCGTTGCCGCGACTCGAACTGCGTTCTCTTAATTCACCGGCCGCTTATGGCCCCAGGAACTACCCCTGTCGTGGCGCGTGACCCGCCAAGTCGCATCGTCCACCTCGATTGCGTCAAACCCAAACTCGACCTCGAAGCCAGCGGGCGTGCGCGTGTAGAAAGACACCATTCGGTCGTTGGTGTGGCGTCCCAGAGTCATAGTGATCGGCGATTTGGCCGCCTGCGCACGTTCGAGCGCGAAGCCGACAGCATCAAGGCTCGAAACCTGCAACATGAAGTGATGCAGACGCTTCGGCATCGACATTGGGATCAGGGCCAGCGTGTGATGGCGTGGATTGCAATGAAAAAACTCCATGTCGACGAACAGGTCACGCCCCATACGCATGCGGATCGTGTCCGAGAGGCGGAAGCCTAGGAGATCCTGGTAAAAGCGGCGAGCGGCCGCAACGGCCTTCGTCGACAGTACGACGTGTCCAAGCCCCTGCGTTCCGGTGACAAATCCGCTCACGCCGGCGGGCGACGCGAACGGCGTCTCTGTACGCAATGTGGGGCCGTAGAAAATCTCAATAGTCAAACCGTCGGGGTCCTTGCAAGAAATGAGATCGACAACCTCACGCGCAGAGATAAGCTCCTTAGTGCTAACCTCGACCTCTACACCGGCTTCCTGAAGTCGCTTGCGAATGTCCTCGAGCTCGGCACCACCAGAAACTTCAAAGCCGAGATACGCAACATCGTCCACTTCGCCTTGCTCCACGGCGATTCGCCAGCCAAGCTCGTCGAGGCGAAAGCGTATGGCTCCGTCTCTTCCGACAGGCATAAGCCCCAGAATGTGCGTCGCAAATGTTTCGAAAGCGCCTGGATCCTTCACCTTTAAACCCAAATAGCCGAGCGATCCGATGGTCATGTCGACTACTCCCGTGTGGCAGCGTATTTCGCGGCAAGTTTGGCACCGCCGGCCGGGCGTCCAATTCCGCGCACGCCAATTCCAGAATCGAGATTGAGAACTCCGCCCGTCGCAGGTCTGCTGTCGCGGCGCGTGGCCAGAAAGAGGTAGCCCCCTGCATAGTCCGAGGGCGTGGGCACCTTTCCAAGCGGCACGTTCGGCGCGGCAACCGACGCGAGATCAATGCTGCCGATCGACCTCTGCGCCATTCCGAGAGCCTCAGGTCCGCGGAGGTCGGTCTCGATCGGGCCGGGCGCGACACCGTTCACCCGAACGGCGGGCGCGAACTCGTAGGCGAGCTGCCGAATGAGGCCAACAACTGCGTGTTTGCTCGCTGTATAAAGCGGTCCACCCCCGGCTGGCCCGAAACCGGCATTTGAAACTGTGAAGATCAGGGCGCCATTTGATCGCACGAGCGCGGGCAGTGCTACCTTTGCTAGATTCAAATATCCCTTCACGTTGACGTGGAAAATCTCATCGAACGCTGAATCGATACGCTCCGGCTCGATGGCGTCGAGCGACAGCGAGTAGTCCCAGATGCCGGCATTTCCAATCGCACAATCGAGCTTGCCGAACTTGGCGAAACAGCGATCGATGGCACTCATATTGTCGGCTAGAGATCGCACATCGCCCACGATCGGCTCGATCACTCCTTGGTGCGCGGCCGAGAGCGTTCCGAGCCTGTCGGTCGAACGGTCCAGTACGACGACTCGTGCACCCTCTTCTATGAATCGTTCGACAATGGCGCGACCAAGACCGGACGCCCCGCCGGTAATCAGAACGACCTCGCCTTCGAGTTTTTGCATAGCCCTCTTCGTTCCTAGAAGATCGTACTCATGTTTTTTGAGGCAATGACGGTCTGATCGAGGAATAGGTGGCGCTTCAGAAGCTTGAAACTTGTTCCCGAACGGCGCAGCACGTCGGTGCGCCGGCCAACCCAAGAATCCACGTCCGTATTGAGACGCGTGCGATAGACATGGAAACAGGCGTCGATCGTGATCTCGTCGCCTTCAATGTCCAGTATGCGCACATTCGACACGAAGTGCCGCGAACGTGATGGCGGATCCTCTGACCAAGCCGATTTCGCCTCAAGCTTTTTCACCCGCATCTCGAGGAGCTCATAGTCGTCGTCGAAGTAGGCCATGGCGCCCGGTTTGGTGAACTCGAATTCCAGGTCGCTGCGTGTGACCGTGCGCCGGATTGGCATCCAGTAGTGGATATCCTCAGCGACGACGGCGAACCATTCTCGGTATTTGCGCGCGTCGAGGAGCGCGGCCTCGTCATAAAGGAATTGCTCGACGGCATATTGCAGAGCCGCACGTTCGGCCGGGCTCAAATCCGCCCAACTAGACGGGGCCTTCGGTGTACGTTCCACGGCTGACATCACACGGTACCCTCGGGCACAGGCGAATGGTTTGCGCGAAGTTCAGCCCAGTCGCGCGCCGCCATCCATTCGGTCCAGCCGCTATAAAACCAGCGCTGACCGTGCTCATTGACGCACGTTTCGATGTAGTGTTCGCCATTTCCGCCAACGACTGCCTCGTCCTTGCCCACGCCCATCTTGAGATTGACACCAAGCTGCTGGCTCGAGCGCGCTTGTGATGAGCGACTACTTTGGCTCCAGTTCTCACCGTCATCCTGCTCGAGAAGCCCGGCCGGCCCAAAAAGATGAATGGCGGTGCGGATCATCCGTTGCTTGAGCTTAGGCGGCGATCCTCTGGGTACTATCGTGTACCACCAAAGCTCCGTTCTGTGCGGCCCGCGCGGCAGACGCAGGCACATTTGCATGCCATTAAGTGTAATCCAAAGATTCGGAAAAATGTTCGGATGGCCCATGCTGCGCACGCCGACAGGGCCCATCAACTCGTCGGCGCTACGTGGACGAACCCGCACACCGCTGCTCGCGATTTCCTTCGACATTTCGATTCTCTGCTCATCCGACATTTGGTCGATCCGAGCCTGCATCTCTTTCGTTATACCGGGTCCGCTGATGGCCTGACCATACTCGCCCAATAGTACAAGCTGGTTGTTGGGATGAAGGATTTCGGCGAGGTTGAGCATCCCCGCACTCCCCGCCGATGCATGGCTGTACATGACGTGGTACCAGTCGAAGAGATTGTCGACTGCGATTTTCCAATTGCAGTCGATGATATTCTTCTGAATACCGTCGACGACCTCGATGTCGCCGAATGCGCACACCATGCCGAGCCCCGTCCGGCCGACATCTCCGAGAAACTCTGAAAGCGACGGCGCGTCCTCGGCCATGGTCGCAAAATGGAAGCCAAGATAAGATTCTACCCTTGCCGGCACGAGGCCAAGCCGGGTCCTGTCGATGTCATCGCGATAATACGTCTTCTGCCCCGGCACACCGATCAGCTTGCCGTCGAGCGCGTAGTTCCAGCCGTGATAGCTGCAGACAAACGTTTTTGCACGCCCCTGTTCGGCTCTGCAAAGTGCGTTTCCGCGATGGCGGCACGTATTGAGAAGGACGTTGACCCGGCCGGCTTCGTCGCGAACGACGATGACCTGATCCTCCCCGATATAATTGATGAGATAATCGCCGGCGTTGGAAAGTTGTGAGTCATGGCACATGAAGTTCCAGCCGCGCGCGAAGATTCGCTCCATCTCGAGTCGATAGAGCGCCGCGTCGCAGAACACACGCCGGTCCAGCCAGCCGGTTGTGCGATCGAAGAGCGCGTCGATCGCGGCCTTGTCCCAACCACCGGTGTCAACGATTTGTGAGTTGGGCGTCATGGTCCATCAAGTTATTCTAAATCGAAGCTCGTTCGAAGAGTTAATCACTCGATCACACCCTCATGAGAGTTGCCAAGCCACCGGCAAAGAGTGAAGCCCGAAAAAGAGGCCATCGCTCTTGTAAGCCGCTTGTACGGAGGGAAAAGCAAGTCTCAGTGTGGGGATACGACGAAATAGGGTCTCGATGCTGTCGTTATGGCGATCGGCGGTGGCGGCTTGTGTGGTGGATCTGCAGCAGCCATCAAGCACATTCAGCCTCGGTGCGCCGTTTTTGGCGTCGAGCCAGAAGGCGCCAATTCCATGAGTCTTAGTATTGCCACGGGTCAACCAGTGACGCTCACCAGAACAAGTACGATTGCTGATAGTCTCGCGCCGCCAATGAGTCTTCCCTACAGTTTCGACTTGTGTCGTCGGTTCGTGGAATCGATCGTGACGGTGAGCGATCAACAAATACGCCAAGCCATGAAAGTTCTATTCGAGAACTTGAAACTGGTGGTCGAACCGGCCGGAGCTGCCGCGACAGCGGCGCTCCTGGGGCCCCTAAGTGATAGCCTGCGTGGGAAGAAAGTGGCTGTCGTGATTTGCGGGTCAATCATCGACGCCCATTCATTCGCGGAACATGTTTGTGCCTTGTGACTGGATGGTGGGCGCGACAGGGATCGAACCTGTGACCCCTACCATGTCAAGGTAGTGCTCTCCCGCTGAGCTACGCGCCCGTGCCAGATACGGCGGGGCGGCCTCTATAGCGTTCGAGGCCGCGCCCGGCAAGCGAGGCATCAACCGCGCATCAACTTCAGGTCGAATTTGACGGCCGCTTGCGTCTGGCTGGTGACGGCAACGCCTGACACGATCGCCGGCTTGTACTTCCAATGCGCCAGCACCCATGACGCGGCTTGGGCGTCGAGCTCGGCAAAACCACTCGTGCGCGCGATATCCGCCGCGACGACATCGCCATTGGGCGAGATCGTCAGCCGCAGCAACACGATTCCCTGATGCGCAAGGAGCCGCGCCTGATCAGGATAGGGCGGCGTCGAGTGTGTGCTGCTCACGCCCACAGCGCCTGAATCGGGAGACGGCCCGGTATGCGACCCCGTCGGTTCCCTGACTGACGTGTTGTCCGGATCGGCGATCGTGTAGGTCGGAATTTTCGGATCGAGCGGGGTCGCGTCCGTCGGCTGCGTCAATACCGGCAATGTCGGAATCGGAGTCGGTTTGGGCGGAACAACGACATCGACGAAACGAACCTGAAAATCAGGTGGAATGAGCTTGACGATTTGCGGTGTCATGCCCGTGATCAGTGCATAAACCGCCACCACATGAAGTAGACCTACAGTGCCCAGTGAAATGGCCCGTCGCGGTGTGATGCCCCTTTCGCGCGCGCCTACGATCTCATGTCTTGGTATGAACATTGTTGCCTCCCGCATTTCACCGATGCATTGCGCATGTCGGCGGTCCGGCGGGAGCGTCTCAGCTTCCCAGCCGGACGCGAGATTTGTAGTCTTCAATTCCGGCGGGCTGCGGGCGCGATTATGGCGGGCCGCCGCAATACCTCGAATATTTATCGAACAGAGTCCGGCAACCGAGACTGACGTGCTGTCAGGCGGCGATCATGCGATCGACTTCGGCGACGATCTCGCGCAGATGGAACGGCTTGGAAAGCACCTTCGCCTGCTTTGGCGCGTTCGACGAAGGATGCAGCGCGACGGCCGCAAAGCCGGTGATGAACATGATCTTGAGCGCCTCGTTCAATTCCACGGCGCGCTTGGCAAGTTCGAT
>Ga0070709_10000220_pt1 | contig 37035 bp, 32 predicted proteins | sample LARL51metaG_FD_65449 | JGI IMG/M metagenome (GOLD analysis project Ga0070709, IMG submission 65449) | Corn, switchgrass and miscanthus rhizosphere microbial communities from Kellogg Biological Station, Michigan, USA - LAR L5-1 metaG | ecosystem: Host-associated > Plants > Roots > Rhizosphere ... | reverse complement strand
CCGCCTGCCCGCTGGCTGGGCTGGTCCACCAGCTCGACGCGGTCAGCTGAACCGCGGGCCGCCTGCCCGCTGGCTGGGCTGGTCCACCAGCTCGACGCGGTCAGCTGAACCGCGGGCCGCCTGCCCGCTGGCTGGGCTGGTCCACCAGCTCGACGCGGTCAGCTGAGCCGGCCGGCCAGCCAGCCCAGCAGGTCGACCATGCCGTCCGGTCCGTCGACCACCAGGTCGGCCGCCGAGGCGAGCTCAGTGACCTCGGGCGAGCCGCTGCACACCGCGACACCAGGTATGCCCTGGCCGCGGAGCTCGCCGAGGGCGCGGAACGCCGGGAGGTCGCCGAGATCGTCTCCGCCGAACAGCACGACCCGCGAAGCCCGTTCGGAAATAAGGGCCTTGAGCGCCGCGCCCTTGTCCATCCCCCGCGGCCGCAGCTCGATCACCATCCGGCCCGGCTGGGCCAGCAGGTCTTCGGCCTCGGCCAGCCGCTCGAGCGGGGGGCGCAGCAGCCGCAGCGCCGCATCCGGGTCGGCGGTCCGCCTGGTGTGCACCGCGACCGCGTGCCCCTTGTCCTCGGTCCAGGTGCCGGGCGGCGCGCCGGCCGTGACGAGGATCCCGGGCAGCTGCTCGCGCGCGGCCGCCACCCCGGGCGGGGTGGGCCGGGCGGCGACCTGGCCGCCGGACCAGCGCTCGAAGCCGTAGTGGCCGAGCACGATCAGCCCGGGTACGTCGGCCAGCCCGCCGTACTCGACCGCCGTGGCGGCCGGGCGGCCGGTGATGATCGCGAGCGTGCCGACCCGGGGGGCCAGCGCGCGCAACGCCGCGACCGCGCCCGGCTGCGCCCGCGCGTCCCGGGGATCGGCCACGATCGGCGACAGCGTGCCGTCGAAATCCAGCCCGATCAAGGCGTGTTCCGGCCCGGCCAGCAGAGCCGCGAAGCCCGTGCGCCCCTCGACAGTGCGAGGTACGAAGGCGGCCGGGACGCCGTCCAGCGAGGAGGAATCGTCCGGTCCGCCGGAGTGCGGACCGCCCATGGGGTCAGCGGGCTTCATCGGATTGCGCCGAACGCACGGAACGTCGTCTGGCTCGCTTGGCCCGGCGGGCGCGAAGGCGCTTGACCAGGACGGGATCGAACGCCGCGGCCTCGGGCCGGTCGATCAGCTCGTTGAGCAGCTGGTAGTAACGGGTGGAGGAAATGGCGAAGCTCTCCCGGATCTCCAGTTCCTTTGCCCCCGGGCTCGGCCACGCCCGGCGCTCGAACGCCAGGATGCGTTTATCGCGCTCCTGCAGCGCCGCCATGCCACCTCCCGCACCTCGCCCGGGCAAAACCATGGTAGAGCCAGTCTGGAAACCCGCGCCCTGCCGCGCGCCGCCCAGGAGTTTCCAGGCACCCTGAGCGGGCGGTAAGGGGAATGTTCCCCGGCCGCACGGTGCCGTTCGCGCAAAGGATTCCCTTACAGATCACGGGGCGGTCTATGCGGACGGCCGCGGACGACGTACGCTCACCCTTCGTGGCTTCCATCGACTGCATCTCGTTCATCACCGATTACGGCCTGGAGGACGGTTTCGTGGCCGCCTGCCACGGGGTGGCCGCCCGGATCGGCCCGGGGGTGCCGATCATCGATATCACCCACCTGGTGCCGCCGGGCGATGTCCGGCGGGGGGCGGCGGTCCTCGCGCAGACGTTCCCGTACCTGCCCGCGGGCGTGCATGTCGCGATCGTGGATCCCGGCGTGGGCACCGCACGGCGGCCGGTCGCGATCAGCGCGCCGAGCGGCATCTTCATCGGGCCGGACAACGGCCTGCTGTCCTGGGCGGTGGCGGCGGCCGGCGGGGCCACGCACGCGTACCAGCTGACGAACGGCGAGCTGTGGCTGCACCCGGTGTCGGCCACGTTCCACGGCCGGGACATCTTCGCGCCGGTGGCCGCCCACCTGGCCAAGGGGACCCCGCTCGCCTCCGTGGGCGACGAGATCGACGTCACCGACCTGGTCAGCCTGCCCGCGCCGACGAGCCGGGTGCACGATGGGGAAGCCGAGGGCGAGGTGATGTCGGTGGACAGGTTCGGCAACGTCCAGCTCTCCATTGCCGCCTCCGACGCCGGCCGGATGGGGATCAGCCTCGGGTCCTCGGTCGTGGTGAGGGCCGGCCGCCGCCAGCTGACCCTGCCCTACCTGGAAACGTTCGCCTCGGTGGCGCCGGGCGAACTGGTCGCCTACACCGACAGCGCGGGACTGATCTCGCTGGCGGTCAACGCGGGCGACGCCGCCGAACGGCTCGGCCTTCCTCCCGGCGCGCACGTCCGGCTCAGCGTCACGCCTGCTCCCTAGCCCTCCGCGGCGTGTTAGTGCCGGGCAGCTAGTTCTTCTTTGCGGGTGCTGGCGTAGATGGGCACGTACTCCTGGCCGGACAGGTCCGCGATGGCGCGCATCACCTCATCGGTGATGGCCCGCCGCACCTTGGCCACCGGCCCGTCGAAGGCCTCGGGGGGCAGCTTCAGCGGCTCGCCGATGATGATCTCGATCCGGCCGGGCCGGGGAATGGTGCGGCCGGGCGGGAGTATCCGGTCGGTGCCCTTCATGGCCACCGGGATGACCGGCACGCCCGAGTTGACCGCCAGCCAGCCGACGCCTATCCGGCCGCGGTAGAGCCGTCCGTCCGGCGACCGGGTGCCCTCCGGATAGATGCCGAACAGCTCGCCGGACAGCAGCCGGTCCAGGGCCGCCTGCAGCATGTCCTGCGCGGCGCGCGGGCCGGTCCGGTCCGTGGACAGCTGGTTGGTCGCGCGCAGGTAGGCGCTGGTGAACCGCGTGATCAGCCTGGTCCCGGTGAAGTACTCGGACTTGGCGGCGAAGGTCACCGGCCGGTCCAGCATGAACGGCAGGTAGATCGAGTCCAGGATGGACACGTGGTTGGACGCGAGGATGGCGCCGCCGGTGGCGGGCACGTGCTCCGTGCCGGTGATCTTCGGGCGCGCGAGCAGCTTAAGGAACGGTCCGGCTACCGCCCTCGAGACCTGGTATTGCACGGATGCTCCCCTTCGGATGCCCGCTGGCTCACGGCGGCAGATCAGGCTCCAAAATAGCCTGTCGCGCCAGTGGTCCGTGCCGACGCTCACTGGTCTGCGGCGCGCTCGCGACGATGGCGATCGCCAGCGGCAGCACCAGCGGCAGCATGGCTCCGGGCACGGCGACCCCGGAGTCTTCGGCGAACCAGCCCAGCACCGCCACCACCCAGATCGCGGCCAGGCTGATGCCCAGCAGCGGAACCGTCTGCCGGGCGCGGGTCAGGGCGCCGACCCGGAACCATTCCGGGCGCAGCAGCAGCACACCCAGCGCGACGACCGCCGCCGGGATGATCAGGCTGAACGGGGTGGCGGTCAGCGAGCTCAGGTTGGTGCTGATCTTGCGCTGCAGGGTACCGCCACCCTGGCCGTGCAGCGCCTGGCCGGCGAAGGAGCCGATGTCGGAGTGACCAGTCAGCGGCACGAGGTAGTTGACCAGCGCGAACGCCGCAATCACCAGCACCCCGCTCACCGCCAGCAGCGCTGCGCGCCGCCAGGTGATCCGCACGCCTGCGACCGCCATGATCAGCAACAGCAGTCCCGGCACGACCGCGATTGTCCCGCCGACCTTGCCGCCGAAGCCAGGCCAGCCGGAGGCCACCACGGCGAACAGGGCTACGGCCGATGCGGCCAGCACCGCCTGGCCCCGGGGGCCGCGCCAGCCGGCCCGGCCAGCCGGCCGGGCCGACCCGCGCCGCAGCAGCAGCGAAGCCAGCCACGCGGCGCACAGGATCGCCGCCGCGCCGTAGATGCCGACGGTGTTGTTGTCCTCGCCGTAGAACCGGCCGCCCCAGAGCACGTTGAGCCCGAAGGGCGTGTTCAGCTCCAGCCTCGACCCGGTCATGACGTCCAGCCCGATCACCGCCACGGTGACTGCGCAGACGACCCCGGCCGGGCCGAGCGGGTCCCGCCGCCAGGGTCCGGTCAGCGCGATCGCGGCCAGCACGCCCGCCCAGGCCGCCGCCAGCAGGTACAGCAGGACGGCCGGATGCGGCAGCATCCACCAGGGCACCAAACTGGCCAGGAACGTGCCGACCGGGACGCAGGCCGCCGCCACCCCCGCCACGCGGAAGGCGGCGCGGCGGCGCGGCGCCTTCTGCGGCCCGCGCCAGAGCAGCGCGATGAGCCCGAACACCACGGCCTCGGCCACCGCGAAGATGGCGAAGAACCAGCCGAACGTCGTCCGGTAAACCTGGGCCGCGGTGTCCTGGCTGATCAGGGCGCGGATCTGCGCGGACAGGCTGCCGCGGTCGCCGCGGGTAAGTTCCGCGCCCACCGCGGCCGACGGAACTGGCTGACCGCGCCAGTGCAGCACGCTCGCCGTTACGTCGGTGACCTGGGTCAGCCCGGGCTGGCGGGTCGAGGACGTGTGGAGCACGCCGGCCGCGTAGCCGGGGCCATCCACCACGATCAGCCGCAGGTGCGGGGAGAGGTCGTCCGCCGGGGCCGCGACCAGGAAGATCGACCCGGCCGGGAGTTCGGCGTCGATCCGGGCCAGCGCCCGGTCGTCGGCCCGGACCGCGGCCGCGCGAGCCTGCGCGCCGCCGGGCGCCGACGCGGCCGGCACCGACCCCAGGTCCACCGCCGTCAGCGGGCACCGGGCGAAGGTCGACCGGGTCGCCGCGGACAGCGACGGCAGGTAGCCAGAGACTCGTCCGGACGGGCTGGCCAGCGCCAGCGCGGCCCCGGGGCCGATGGCCGTCGAGCACCGGCCCGGGCCCGCCGCGCGGGCCAGCAGCCCCCAGTCCGGGCTGTAATGGAACTGCCGGTTGTAGGCGATCAGCGCGGGCATCTGCCGGATGTCCGCGGGGGCCGGCGTCCCCCCGGATGCGGCGCGATCCGGTACCACCGCCGGGAGCGCGGGGCATGGCCCGGAGTGCGGCCGCGGCGCGCCAGCCCGGGCACCCGCGTTCAGGGTCAGCCAGCCGTCGGCCGGGCATGTCAACGAGGAGGTGGCGTGCACCACCAGGTTGCCCACCGATCCGGCGCTGGCCAGCCGCCACAGTGCGGGCGTGCCCGCCGCGGACACGTCGCTCCAGCGCAGGCCGGGGATGCCCACCAGCACGACCGGGTGCGCCGTGGGTGGCGGCTGCGCGGCACGCGCGGCGGCTGCGGCTGCCGTGCCCGCGGCCGCGGTGCTTGCGCTCGCGGCCGTGGCGGTGCCGATGCCCAGGGCGGCACCGAGCAGCAATGCCGCGAGCCGGAACCTCTTCACCTGTCCAACCGTATCCGGCCCGAGCCACGGCCAGCCTGGTCCCGGGAATCCGCGCGGCTGGTCACCGGGCCAGCCGACGATCCGGCCCGGCCCGGTTCGGGCCCGAGGTGCGCCACCCGCAGCCACATCCACAGGCCAACCGGGTAGAGGTAGTAGCCGAACCGGGTGGACGGCGCGAGCGCGAACATGAGCGCGAGACCGATGATGAGCCGCCACGTCGCACCGCGGAGGTCCCGTAGCGGCCAGACGACCAGGGATATCAGGACCCCCAGCCCCGCCAGGGCCAGGAGCGCGGTGGCGAGCAGGTGGCCCGCGTGCCCGGTCTGGGCGAGCAGGACTCCGGGTAGCGGGCTGGTGGCCGCGGACTTCACGCTGGCCAGGCCCAGCGGGAACAAGATCGTGTTGTCCCAGAGCGCTCCCGGCGATACCGCGGCGACCGGCACGATGAGCAGGGCGAACGCCGCCAGGACCGCGGCCGCGAACCGGGCCGCCGCGCGCCTGCCGTCCCGGCCTGCCACCAGCACCGCGGCGATGAGCACCGCCGGCCAGGCGGTGGCCTTCATCGCCGCCGCGACCCCAAGCACCAGGCCGGCCAGGATCGGGTGCGGCTCGCGCCCCGACCGTGACAGCAGCGCCAGCCCGAGGCACATGAGGCCGAGCACGGGCACGTCATCGCCGCCGACAGCGAGCGGGAAGGCGATCACCGGCGTCGCGGTTACCAGCGCGGTCCAGCGACCGCTGTCCGGAGCGCCGACAGCGCGCAGGGCCAGCCAGAAGACCGCGACGAACACGACGGCGAACCAGATCCGCGGGTCGGTGAGCGGGCTGCGGCCGACCGCCCGGCCCAGCCCGAACACCGTCATGGCGGGTAGATACGGGTTATAGGCTTCCGGGTTCTGCGTGCCTGCCAGCGTGGCCACGCTGAGGTAGGGAGTGCCGTGATGGATCAGCAGCCAGGCCGCGTGCGAGATCACCCGGACCTCTTGCAGGGTCCGGTTCTCGGCCACCAGCCAGCCGAGCGGAGCCACCAGCCCGCCGCCCAGGCCCAGCAGCAGCGCCAGATCGCGGCCGCGTCGCGGCCAGGCGGCGGCCAGGGCGGCGAGTGCGTAGCAGGGCGCCGCCACGATGGCCCACCGCTGCTGCACGACGCTGCTGCTGAACAGGGCGACCGCGGCCGCGTACCCGGCAGAAACCAGGAAGATGCCCACCAGCCAGCCCCGGCCGGCCGCGCCCAGCGAGCCCGGCTCCGGGCGGCCGCCGCGCGCGGCAGCACCCTCGGGCGCCGACGTCAGCGCGGGCACGGAATCCTCCCTCCGCCTTGCTCGTCACGGCGGGGCTGGTGCAGGTGAGGGACGGCCCGGCGTCGGGTAGCCTCTGCACCGCGCGATCTCGCGGCCCGGCGAGCGCGAACGCGCCCCCAGGGCCACTTGGTAGGTTATGGCCAGCCGGGAGGCCGCCACACCATCGGAATGCCTGATGCGAACGCCCAAGATACCTGCCGGACGAGCGGGGGACATCCGGGCCGCTACGGCCGGCGCCGCCGATCACGCGGCCGGCCGTCCCGCGGCCAGCGGCCGGGCGACCGAGCCTCGCGCGGCGCAAGCCCCGGCGGCAGCGGGTGCGCCCGGAACGGGCGGCGGGCTTCGCGCCAGGGCCGGGCGAGCGGCCGGCGGGATCTGGGCGGGACTGGCGCGGCACTGGCTGATAACCGTGCTGCTGCTGGCCGGCCTGGTGCTGCGGGTGCTGACCGAGCTCGCCTACCGGCCCGTGCTGTTCTACATCGACAGCACGAGGTACCTGTATCACGCGGGCGGGAACGACCCGGTCGGCTACCGGGTACCGCTGCGGCTGATCCTGCTGGCCGGCAACCTGGACGCGGTGGCCGCCGTGCAGCACGTCCTCGGGCTGGCCATGGCCGTGGTCATCTACCTCGTGCTGCTGCGCCGCGGGAGCGCGCGCTGGCTGGCCGCGCTGGCCGCCGCGCCCGTCCTGCTCGACGCGTACCAGCTTCAGATCGAGCAGACGGTGATGCCCGATGTGTGGTTCGAGGCCCTGGTCGTGGCGGGCCTGGCGCTGCTGCTGTGGCGTCCGTCAGCGCCGTGGTGGATGACCGGCGCGGCCGGGATCGCGCTCGGACTGTCGGCGACGGTCGCCCAGGTGGGCGAAGTCCTTCTGCTGCCCGCGGTGGTGTACGGACTGGCCGCGGGCGGCGGTTGGCGGCAGGCGCTCGGCCGGGCCGGCCTGCTGTGCGCGGCCTTCGCGCTGCCGATCCTCGTCTACATGGGCGTCGCTGCCAGCGTGACCGGCCATTTCCGGCTGTCCAACACCGGCACCGGCGGGCTCTACGGGCGGGCGGCGGCGGCCGCCGACTGCGCGACGCTGCGCGTGCCCGCCAGCCAGCGGGCGATGTGCCCGACCGCGGCGCAGAAGGCGGCCCTGGGCGACGACGGCCTGCTGCACAGCCCGGTCTCCCCGGTGCGGCGCTACTATGCCGAGCTTCCTGCGGCCGAGGCTTCGCACACCGTTTCCGCGTTCACCCGCGCGGTGTTCACCCAGCAGCCGCTGCGCGTGGCCTCGGCCATCGTCGCAGATGCCGCGAAGCTGTTCGCCGTCCGCCGGGTGACAAGTCCGGGCGATACGCCGATCTCGCGCTGGCAGTTCCAGGACTCATACCCCTTCTACTCGCCGCACGCCACGCCGCGCGAGGTCGACGCGGCGATCGCGCAGTTCGGCGGCGGCGCGCCCGCGGTCAGCGCGCCGCTGGCCAGGTTCCTGCGCGGCTACCAGCTGGGCGGCGGCTACACTCCCGGGCCGCTGTACGTGGTCGCCGTGCTGGCCGCCCTGGCCGGCTCGCTCAGCCTGGTCATCCGGCGTCGCGCAGGGCCCCGCGACCGTGACACGGCCCTGGCCTGCCTGCTGTTCTTCCTCTCCGGCGCCGCGGTGCTGCTGGTATCCGACGTGCTCGAGTTCTCCTGGCGCTACCAGCTTCCGGCACTGATCACGCTGCCTCCGGCCGGCGCACTCGGGGTCATGGTCATCTCGGGCCGGTTCCGCTCCCGCCGCCAGGGGTGATCACGAGCAGCACCGGCCGGTAGAGTTCGCAGCGATGCGGCTGACGGTGCTGGGCGGGTGCGGTGCGTGGCCGGACGCGGGGCAGGCCTGCAGCGGCTACCTGGTGGAGCACGACGGGTTCTGGCTGCTGGTCGACGTGGGCTACGCGACCGTGCCGCGGCTGCTGGAACGCGTCACCGCCGACGAGGTCGATGCGGTGTTCATCAGTCACGGACATCCCGATCACTGCGCCGACCTGAACCCGCTGCTGCGGGCGCGGGCGCTGCGCGATGACCCGTTGCCGGCGCCGCTGGCGGTGTACGCGCTGCCGGGCGCCCTGGCCGCGGTGCTGGCCCTGGACCGGCCGGGGATGCTGGACGACGCCTACACGCTGCACGAGTTCGCCGCGGGGAGCCACTTCGACATCGGGCCGTTCGGTATTGCGACCCAGCTGCTACCGCACTTCATGCCCAACGCGGGCGTCCGGCTGGCCGCCGGCGGGCGGGTGCTCGCCTACACCGGCGACACTGGACCGAGTCCCGCCGTGGCGGACCTGGCCCGCGACGCCGACCTGCTGCTGGCCGAGGCGAGCTACGTGAGTCAGGTCCCTGAGGACTCCCGGCGCTACCTGTCGAGCGCGAGCCTGGCCGGCCGGCAGGCCGCCGAGGCCCGCGCCGGGCACCTGCTGCTGACCCATCTGATGCCGGGCACGGATCCGGCGGCCGCGCAAGCCGCGGCCAGCGCGGAATTCCACGGCCGGGCCGGCATCGCCACCGCCGGCCTGGTCGTCGACCTGGCCTGAGCCCGCGTCCCCGGCGGAGCGCTGACTCAGAGGGCGGAGCTGTTCGGCTGTGGCCGCCGGGGTCAGCTGCCGCCGGGCACTGACGTGGCCGGGCCTGACACGTGCTCGAGGAATCGCTCATACGCTTCGGTGACTCCCGCGCGGTCCCCCGTGGCCACCAGGTCCAGGAGGAGGCCGCGGACCACGGCCACGCTCAGGCGGGCGTCCGCGCGGGCCGTGCGCTCGTCGGCGCCGGCCTGGACGAGGGCGGCGGCGATCAAAGTGACCCACGACTCGACGATCTCGTCGAGGAAGCCCTCGGTACCGGGACGGCCCCGCAGGGCGTAGGAGTACAGCTCGAAGAACAGTCGCTCCTGCGGCCACATCTGGGGATCGCTGAGCCGCTGCCAGGACCGCAGGGCCCCCTCCGGCGTCATCTCCGCCTGGCCGAACGCGGCCTTTTGCTGTTCCTCCACGGCCTGGGTGACCGCGACCAGCAGCCCTTCGCGCGATCCGAAGTGGTAGATGAGCATCCGGTGGCTGGTACCGATCGCCGCGGCGATCTGCCGCAGGCTCAGGTCGGCGATCCCGTGCTCGAGCGCGTGGCGGACCGCGGCTGCCAGCAGGCGTTCCCGGGCTTGCGATGTGCGCACGGCTAAATGTACCATATGGTACATGTTCCAGTTGGTACAGAACCTGGGCCAGAAGGCCCGATTGCACGTAGAAGCGGAAGGCGTGGCCCGGGCCGCCCCCGAGGCGGTGTGGGAGCTCGTTTCCAACGCCAGCCGCTACTGCCAGTGGGGACCGTGGAGCGCCAGCGGGTACGACAGTCTTGGCGATGAGGCCCGTGACGGCACGGGGGCGATCCGCTGGATGCGGTACGGGCGCACCACGACCGTGGAGCGGGTGCTGGAAGCCGAGAAGGCCCGGCGGCTGGTGTACACCGTGGTGAAGGGCATTCCGGTGCGGAACTACCGGGCCGAGGTCACGCTGCGGCCGGTCGCCGAGGGAACTCACGTTCACTGGTCGGCAGACTGGGACCGGACGCTGGCCGGCCGGATCGTGCACCGTAAGCTCAGCACCCTCTATCCCGAGGTCGTCGGCCGGCTCATCGCCGCCGCGAGCCGAACGGCTCCCGACAGCCCCGGCATCCCGGCGGACTGAGCGATCCGCAGGGCAGGGCAGGCCGCCACGCGACCCGCGGCGCCGAGGCGAGGCCGGCCGCCGCTCAGCCCGCGTCGAGGAACGGCGTGATCAGCGCGAGCAGTTGGCCAGGCCGCCGGGTCAGGCCGACGTGCGTGGTCCCGGGCATCACTGCGAGCTGCGCATCCGGCAGGAGCTCGAACATCTCCACCACGTCAGGCAGCGGCGAGAAGTCGCGGTCACCGAAGATCAGCAGGGTCGGCACCTGCAGTGACCGCAGCTCGTCGGTCCACCCCGGGAACTCGTGTACCAGCGCCGTCTCCCTGGCCGCGAACTCGTCGAAGTGCGCCGGGTCGGGAGCGACCGCGTCGTAGGCGTCGCGCATCTGCTGGAAGTCGGCCGGCGTCGGCATCCGGTCCTCGTCCAGTGGCGCGCTCTCCCGGCCTGGCGGCCGGTGGGCGTCCGCCGAGGCTACGATCAGCTTGCCGACCCGGGCGGGAGCGCCGAGCGCGACCGCGTACGCCACGAGACCGCCGAGGCTGAAACCGTAGAGATCGGCCTCGTCGATCCCCAGCTGGTCGAGCAGCGCGACGACGTCGCCGGCCAGCGCCTCGATCGTCATCGGGCGGCCGGTGTCGGCGGTGTGCCCGTGGCCCTGGAGCTCCACCGCGATCACCCGCCTGCTCGCGGCGAGGGGTTCGAGCAGCGGCCCGAAATTGAGGTCGATAGTCATCAGGCCACCGTGCAGCAGCACGAGCGGCCTCCCGCTGCCGTGGATCTCGTAGTAGAGCTGCAGGCCGTTCACCGGTGCGTATGTCATACCGGATCTGACGGTACGCGGCCCGCATACTCATCGCGAGGCGCCGCACACGAGTTAGGCATGTCCGTCGCGGAAGCTCGTAATGATCTTGGAAAGCTCGTTGATCACGCGCTGCGGCCGCCCGCCCGCTGCACTACTCGCATACGACCGAAGCAGAGATTCGGAAAACTGCTCATGAACTGCGAGCCGGCGAGGGGAATCGAACCCCTGACCTGCGGTTTACAAGACCGCTGCTCTGCCTTCTGAGCTACACCGGCGCGGGCAGCCATCGTAGCCGACCCGGCCGGCAGGCGACGGCGTGCTACGGGGCGGCGCACGGCCGCACCTGCGGCGCTGTCAGCCGACCTGACCGCTTCGGGGCGCGGTCGCGCCGCGGCGGCGGGCCACCTCGTGCAGGGCGATGCCGGCCGCGACGCTCGCGTTCAGCGATTCCGCCGCGCCGATCGGGATCCGGGCGAGCAGGTCGCAGCGCTCGGCGACGATACGGGACAGGCCTCGTCCCTCTGAGCCGACGACGAGCACCAGCGGGCTCTCCGCGATCTCCAGGTCGTGGATGTCCGTGCCCCCGTCCGCGGTCAGGCCGACGACGAACAGGCCGCCCTGCTGGTAGGCGGCCAGCGCGCGGGCCAGGTTCGGAGCCTGGGCGACCGGCAGCCGGGCCAGTGTGCCCGCGGACGCCTTCCAGGCCCCCGCGGTCACGCCGGCGCTGCGGCGCCCCGGGATCAGCACGCCGTGCCCGCCGAACGCGGCCGTCGAGCGCACGATCGCGCCGAGGTTCCGCGGGTCGGTGACGCCGTCGAGCGCCATGATCAGCGGCGGCTGCCCGGCATCGGCGGCCAGCGCGATGAGGTCGTCCGGATGGGCGTACTGGTACGGCCGGACGCGCAGCGCCAGCCCCTGGTGCACAGCGCCCTGAGTCAGCCGGTCCAGGTCGCCGCGACCCGACTCGAGGACGGCCAGGCCGGCATCGGCGGCGAGCCTGACCGCCGCGCGGATCCGGTCATCGGTGTTGGTCCGGTAGGCCACGTACAGGGCTGTGGCGGGCACGTTCGCCTGCAGCGCCTCCAGGACCGCGTTGCGTCCGGCGATCATCTCCGCGCCGTCACCGCGCCGCGGCTGGACGGCACCCTGGTCACGATCGGCTCCGGCCCGGGCAGCGCCGGCCCCCGAGCGGGCCGCCGGCGCCGCCTTCTGGGCTGCCCGCCGCTGCGCCGGGTGACCCGGCCGCAGATGAGCGGGCGGAGTCGGTCCCTTCCCTTCCAGGCGGCGCCTGCCGTGCCCACCGGTGCCCGGGCGCGGCTTCCCCTTCTTGGTGACCCCGCCACGGCCCGCTCGACCCTGCCCGCCGCCGCGGCTACCGGAGCCGCTCAACGCTTGAGTTCCCAGCGCGGTCCGGTGGGCGTGTCCTCTATCAGCACCCCCGCCGCTCGCAGGTCGTCCCTGATCGCGTCGGCGGCCTGGAAGTCCTTGCGTGCGCGGGCCGCCTCACGCTGGCTGAGCGCCACCCGGACCAGCGCGTCAACGACGCCGTGCAGATCGCCGTCGCGGTCGGCGGCCGCCCACGGCTCGGACAGCGGGTCCAGCCCCAGTACCGCGAGCATGGCCCGTACCCGGGCGGCTGCCCGGGCGGTGCCTTCGCGATCACCGGCGGCGAGCGCGTTGTTGCCGTTCCTGAGCTCAGCGTGCACGACAGCGAGCGCCTGCGGGACGGCGAGATCGTCGTCGAGAGCCGCGACGAAGGCCTGCGGCAGCGTGTCGCGCGCCGACAGCCCGGTGTGCTGCGAGCCATCCTGCTGGCCCGCGGGGGAATCCTCCGCTGAGGTGGCGCCGAGCTCGGCCGCGCGGATCAGGAAGCCTTCGATCCGCCGGTAGGCGGCGGCCGCCTCGGCCAGCGCGTCCGGCGAGAATTCAAGCGCCGAGCGGTAATGTGCCTGGCCCAGGTAGTAGCGCAGCTCGGCCGGACGGACCTGAGTCAGCATCTGCCCGATGCTCAGCGAGTTGCCGAGCGACTTGCTCATCTTTTCGCCCGATACCCCAACGAGTCCGTTGTGCACCCAGTAATGAGCGAATTCGTATCCGGCGGAATGAGATTGCGCGATCTCGTTTTCGTGGTGCGGGAACACCAGATCCAGGCCGCCGCCGTGAATATCGAAGCTATCGCCCAGGTATTCGCGGGCCATGGCCGAGCACTCGAGGTGCCAGCCGGGCCGCCCTGGTCCCCATGGCGTCTCCCAGAACGGCTCGCCGGGCCGGGCTGCCTTCCACAGCGCGAAGTCACGCGGATCCCGTTTGCCCGCGTCGCTGGAGTCGTCAGCGGGCCGTATCTGGTCCAGTCGCTGCCCGGAGAGCTCGCCGTACTCGGGGTCGGAATGAACGTCGAAGTAGACATCACCCTCAGCCGGGTAAGCGTGCTCACGCTCGACCAGACGGCGGATCATCGCGATCATCTCCGGCACGTGGCCGGTGGCCCGGGGTTCGACCTCCGGCGGCGCGCAGCCCAGGGCCTCGTACGCGTGGGTGAACGCCCGCAGGTTCCGCTCTGCCACCTCCCACCATGGCACGCCCTCACGCTCGGCGACCTGGAGGATCTTGTCGTCGATGTCGGTGACATTACGGCAGAACGTCACGTCGTAGCCGCTGGCCCGCAGCCAGCGCACCAGGATGTCGAAAATGATCGCGGACCGGAGATGGCCGATATGCGGCGGCGCCTGGACCGTGGCGCCGCAGAGATAGATGGACACCCGGCCGGGGACGAGCGGGCGGAACTCGCGAACCGTCCGGGTGGCGGTGTCGTGCAGGCGCAGGTTCACCTGCACAGGCTACGGGATGGGCACGGCGGCCTGCGCTCCGCGATCTCGGCCGGGCTCGTTTCGCGACCCATGGCTGATATTCGCACCCAGATTCCCGTTACCACGCGCGTCGTGGTATTCCCCGCTCTGCGCGGGCGACGTAACCTGAGCGTGCGGCCGCAAGAGCGGTCTTGTCTATCCTGAATGGCCCGCCCGTGAACGGAAACGTCCTGTGCTCTCCCGGCGCGGATTCCGGCTGACCGCGGTCATCGCGGCGGGCGTCTGCGTACTAGCCATCGCGGCCGGCGCGATCGCCTTCTCCTACTCCGACGTCCGTGAACTCGCGCTCACGGCGGGACTCAGCCTCCGCCTGGCCAGGTTCTATCCGCTGCTCTTCGACGCGGTGCTCATCGTGGCCTGTGCCGCCGCGGTCACGCTGCGCGGAGTGCTGCGCGGTTTCGCCTGGCTGGCGGTGGTGGTCATCATCGGCGCGCTTGCCGCGGCGGACACCGTGCACGCCATGTCGATCACGGTGCCGACGCGACCGCTGGATGCAACGATCGCCATCGCCCCGTGGGTGGTGCTGCTGACCGGCCTGACCCTGCTGGACGCGATGATGCGGCGGACGCCGGGCCGCAGGACCGAGGCCGTCGGCCCCGGCTCGACGAACGGCTGGGCGCCCCCGGCCGGATCTCCGGAATCGACCGCCAGGCAGCCGGCCGGTGCAGCCGTGGTGTCGCTGAGCACGCTGTTCCGTGACTCGCCCACGGCACCTGCCGACCGGGCCCGGGCCACCGCCAGCCAGCCTGCGGCCGACGCGGGCCGGGCCCTGATCACCGCCAGCCAGCCTGCGGCCGGTGCTGGCCCGGCCCGGGCCACTCCCAGTGAGCCTGCGGTCGAAGCCGACGAGCCCGAAGCCGGCGCCAGCCCGCTCCAGGCCAGTGCCGGCCCGGCGGCTGCCGACCGCCGCGAAGGCGGGACCGGCGAGGGCTAGCTCCGGGACGGAACCGGCGAGGGCTAGCTCCGGGACGGATGAGCCGGGGCGGGGATTACCAGCGCCACCGCGATGGCCGCCAGTCCCTCACCTCGCCCGGTGAGGCCCAAGCCGTCCGTCGTCGTGGCCGACAAGCTGACCGGGGCTCCGCCCAGTGCCTCGGCCAGAACTTTCTCCGCTTCCTCGCGGCGCGGCGCGACCTTGGGTGAGTTGCCGATGACCTGAATGGACACGTTCCCGATCGCGAACCCGGCCGCGGCCACGAGCCGGGCGGCCTCGCGCAGCAGCGCAGTACCGGACGCTCCCGCCCACTCGGGCCGGGCTGTTCCGACGTTCGCACCGAGATCGCCCAGCCCCGCGGCGGAGAACAACGCGTCACAAGCCGCGTGCGCGGCTACGTCTGCGTCGGAATGCCCGGTCAGCCCGGTCTCGCCCGGCCAGAACAGCCCGGCCAGGTGCAACGGACGACCCTCCGCGAACGGATGAACGTCGGCAGCCACGCCAACCCTAGGGAGAACGGGCTGGTCCCCGGACATCGCCAGCGCCTGGTGCGGGCGCGATTAGCTGACCAGGACCTCGTCGAGCAGTGCCTCGGCCTTGTCCTCGTTGGTCTTCTCGGCCAGCGCAAGTTCACTTACCAGAATCTGCCGTGCCTTGGCCAGCATGCGCTTCTCGCCAGCCGAAAGGCCACGCTCCCTGTCACGACGCCACAGATCCCTGACGACCTCGGCCACCTTGTTCACGTCGCCGGACGCGAGCTTCTCCAGGTTGGCCTTGTACCTACGGGACCAGTTGGTGGGCTCTTCGGTATGCGGGGCTCGGAGCACCTCGAAGACTCGCTCGAGACCCTCCTGCCCGACCACGTCCCTGACCCCGACGAGCTCGGCATTGTCCGCCGGAACGCGTACGGTCAGGTCGCCCTTGTCGACCTTGAGGACGAGGTAAGTCTTCTCCTCGCCCTTGATCAGCCGGTTCTCGACAGCTTCAATGCGAGCGGCCCCATGATGGGGGTAGACGACCGTGTCGCCGACCTTGAATGACATGTGGTGAGTATCCCTTCCGCCTGCTAACAATGATAGCACGAACGGAGGGGTCGATGAAGCCTCATCCGAAATGAAAGTGCAGGTCAGAGACCTGATTTGAGTCGCGGAAAGGGCAGCTGGGTGCCATCTGGGGGCCCGGAGTGCCGCTCTTGCCGGGTGCCGGGATGACCTCCCGCGGCCCCGGCCGGCAGGCTGCGGTGCCGCTTGCCTGGCCCCTCGCCAAGGCCGCCCATCCGGTTCAGGAAGCGCCGTCGGGCCTGCTCCCGCCGCGCCGCTGGGTCATGCCGCGGAGATCATTGAGCCCCCTGGCAGCACCGGGTCTCGGGCGGGCACATACTGGAGGGTAAGGCGGCCGCTCACGTGGGAGAGATGGGTGGAACCAGGCAACGATCCCGGCCGGGACGAGTACGGTCTTCCCCCGGCCGACATTGAGATCCCTGACGATGCCAGGGATCTGGATCGTGATGTCCAGGCCTACTACCGAGAGGTCCGGGCGCGGCGCCGGCACGTTCGCATCCGCCGGCTGACCGGCCCGCTGACCCGGCACGGGATGGTCCTGCCGCTGGTTGCCGCCTGCCTCGCGCTCACGCTACTAACCGGCAGCCTGCTCACCGTGCTGTCCGGCCGGCAGCTCCCGCTGACGCGCAACCGGCTCGCGCCGGGCCCGACCCGGGGAGCGCCGACGAGCCGGGGACAGTCGGCGAGCCGGGGGCAACAGCTGCCGGACGCCTCCGTGGTCTTCCACGGGCACGAGGTCAAGTTGCGTACCCTCACCCCGGCGGTGCTGGCCTGGGTGCCGACGACCTGCCTGGGCTGCGGCCAGGTCCTCGAACTGCTCGCCAGGCAGGCCACCAGGAAAGGCGTTCACTTCTACTTTGTCGCCCACGACCCGGTTGCTTCGCCGGGCCTGGTCAACCTCACGAATCAGATCGGACCCAAGTACAGCCGGCAGATCGTCAATGACTCCCACAACACACTCGGCAGTGCGTACGGGCTCAGGCGCGTGACCGCGATCTTCGCGCACGGTGACGGCTCGGTGGAGATCCCTGACGACGTGGTACGCGGGTTGTCCCCGTCCTCGGGGCTCCAAACGTTCCAGGCCAGGCTCGCGTTCCTCGCCAACGGCGGGGCCGCGGCGGGCGCATCGCCCCCGGCCCGGCAACCCGCACCGCAGGCCTCGTAACCGCGAGGCCGGCGGGCCGGCGGCGAGCCAAGCCTAGGAGACCGCTACGCTGTGCGTCGTTGCGGTCCCCGTGCCATGCACCCAAGGAGCAGCCAGTGAGCCGAAGCCGCAGGCCGTTCAGGCCCATCGGCCGTCTCGCTGTCGTGGTCGCCGCGGCCTGCCTGACCGCCGGGCTGACCGCGTGCGAAGCCGGCAACCATGCCGCGACCCTGACCCAGTACCACCCGGCCAACGACGGCGCGAACATCGTCGCTCACGGGATCAAGATCAATGACGGGTTCGTGCTGGGGGGGCCGATCGGATTGACGCTGGCCGCCGGCCAGAACGCGGGGGTCTTCGTCGCCTTGTACAACATGGGTGGCGCGGACCGTCTGGTGAGCGCCGCCGCTCCGGGCACCGCGGCGTCGGTCCAGCTGCCGCCCGGCGGGATCCCGCTGCCGAGTGCGCAGGACGTCTACCTGACTGGCCCGGTTCCCAGGATCGTGCTGACCAACCTCACCCACCCGCTGCCGAGCGGGGGAACGGTCCCCCTCATCCTGCACTTCATGAACGCGGGCAACGTCAAGGTGACGCTCCCCGTCTTCTCGCACTCGGACTACTACGCGACGTTCTCGCCCGCGCCGACCCCCACCCCGACGCCGTCCGGCACCAGGCACGGAAAAGGGGCAAGCGGCCCGGGCGCGACCCCGACGGCGTCGCCCGGTGCGTCGGCCACGCCGTCTCCGAGCCCCTCTTAGCGCCGGGCCGACGGCCCGCGGTCAGCCGACGGGCTCGAACTTGTATCCCAGCCCGCGGACGGTGACGATGTGCCGCGGGGTGGCCGGGTCGGCCTCGATCTTGGCCCGCAACCGCTTGACGTGAACGTCGAGCGTCTTGGTGTCCCCCACGTAGTCGGCACCCCAGACCCGGTCGATCAGCTGCATCCTGGTGAGCACCCGGCCGGCATTGCGCAGCAGCACCTCGAGCAGCTCGAACTCCTTCAGCGGCAGCTGGATCTGCTCGTTCCGCGCCGTCACCACGTGCCGGTCCACGTCCATCCGCACCGGTCCTGACTCCAGGATCGAGGCCGCCTGCTCGTCGGTTTCGCCGCGGCGTCGCAGCACGGCGCGCATCCGGGCCACGAGCTCGCGGGATGAGAACGGCTTGGTGACGTAGTCGTCGGCGCCAAGCTCAAGCCCCACGACCTTATCGATCTCGCTGTCCTTGGCCGTCAGCATGATCACCGGCACGTTCGACTTCTCCCTGAGCGTCCGGCAGACCTCGCTGCCCGGCAGCCCGGGCAGCATGAGGTCAAGGAGCACCAGGTCCGCTCCGCTGCGGTCGAAGGACTCGATCGCGTCGGGCCCGGTGGGGCAGACCGCCACCTCGAAGCCCTCCTTGCGGAGCATGTAGGAGAGGGCGTCGCTGAATGACTCCTCATCCTCGACGACCAGCACGCGTGTCACTGAACTGCCTCCCTGAGCGGTTGGGATGCGGGCGGGGCCTGGCTGGCTGTCACGGCGGCGGGCAGCGGCCGCAGCGGCAGCCGTAGCGTGAAGGTCGATCCGACGCCCACCTTGCTCCAGACCGTCACGTTGCCGCCGTGCGCGGCGGTGACGTGCTTCACGATGGCCAGGCCGAGCCCGGTGCCGCCGGTGGCGCGCGACCTGGCCGGGTCGACCCGGTAGAACCGCTCAAAGATCCGCTCCCGGTCTCGCTCCGGGATCCCGATGCCCTGGTCGGCCACGCTGATCTCCGCGGTGTAGTCGGACGCCCGGGTCGTGGTCACCAGGACTCGGGTGTGCTCCGGACTGTAGTCGACCGCGTTGTCCAGCAGATTACGCAGCGCGGTGACGAGCAGATCCTCGTCACCGAGCACGACCAGGCCGCTGTCGGCGGTCTCGACGAGATCGATTCCCCGGGCGCCTGCCTTCATCCGGCACCTGTCCAGCGCCTCCGCCACCACCGCGTCGAGCTTGACCGGGACCGGGTCCGGTACCGGTTCGGCCGCCTGGATCCTGGACAACGTGATCAAGTCCTGCACCAGGCTGGTGAGCCGCGACGCCTCGTAGCGCATCCGGCCGGCGAACCGCCGGACCGCCTCGGGGTCATCCGCGGCATCCTCGACCGTCTCGGCCAGCAGGGCCAGCGCGCCGACCGGAGTCTTCAGCTCGTGGCTGACGTTGGCGACGAAGTCGCGCCTAACCTCTTCCACCCGCCGGCTCCCGGTCTGGTCCTCGGCCAGCACCAGCACCAGCCCGCCGCCGCCCTCGGCAGCGCCGAGCGGAGCGCCGAGCGGAGCGACGCGCACCGCGAAGCTCGTGCTGCGATCGCCGTGCTTGTGATCGGTGACCTCGATCTCGCCCTCGCGGATCTCGCCGTCCCTGCGCACCTGCCGGGCCAGGGCGAGCAACTCGCCAACGAGCAGCTGATCGCCCTTGACCAGCCCGAACGCACGTGCCGCCGAGCTCGCCCGCAGCACCCGGTCTTCGCTGTCGAGAACCACGGCTGAGGAGGAAAGAACGGACAGAACGGACGCGATCCCGGCCGGCAGCCGGGCCGGATGAGGGCTAGCCCGCCGGGCCTCACGCGTACCGTCACTGGTGCGGCTGTTCATGGCCAAGGCGGCTCCCGTCGCCAGGCCCCCGAGCGCGGCCACGCCCGGCGACCACCTCAACACCGACGCCTAAATCGTATGCGCCCCTGCTCAGCAGGCCATAGGGCCCAAAGTCCAGGCGTGGCTCTTCTCGCAATGTTCACATGCCAGCTAGGCCAGCGCTTCGTCGCTTTTGCTACTAAGACACCATAGATTGTGGCCTACCGGCCCTGATTTCGCACCGCTTCGGCCGCCTCGGCCGCGGCCTGCGGGTCAAGGTACCTGCCCCCCGCGGTAACCGGCCTGAAGTCATCGTCGAGCTCATAGACCAGCGGGATGCCGGTCGGGATATTCAGCTCGGAGATGTCTTCGTCCGAGATGCCGTCCAGGTGCTTAACCAGTGCCCGCAGCGAGTTTCCGTGGGCGACCACGAGCACGGTCTGCCCGGTCAGCAGGTCGGGAATGATCGCGTCCTGCCAGTAGGGCATCAGCCGCTCGAGCACGTCTTTGAGGCACTCGGTGCGCGGCAGCAAATCCGGCGGCAGCGCGGCGTACCGCGGGTCGCCTGCCTGCGACAGCGGATCGGTGTCGGGCAGCGGCGGCGGCGGCACGTCGTAGGACCGCCGCCAGAGCATGAACTGCTCATCGCCGAACTCCTGGCGCGTTCGGGCCTTGTCCTTGCCCTGCAGCACGCCGTAGTGGCGCTCGTTCAGCCGCCAGGATCTGCGTACCGGCAGCCACAGCAGATCCGCGGACTCGAGCGCGCTGTTCGCGGTCTGGATGGCGCGGCTGAGCACCGAAGTGTGCAGGATCCGGGGGCGCAGTCCTGCATCGCGCAGCAGCGTGCCCGCATCCTCGGCTTCCTTCTTGCCCTTGTCGGACAGCCCCACGTCGACCCACCCGGTGAACAGGCCCGCCGAATTCCAGACGCTTTCGCCATGCCGCAGCAGCACCAGGGTTCGCATACCGGCGAGCTTAGTGATGCCGGGCTGGCCGGGAACAGGATGCGGCCCCGGCAAGGTTGCCCTGTCGGAGGTGAATGCCCGTGCCGCGACGCGTTCCCCGGCGGATCGCGACGATCAGCGTCCACACGTCGCCGCTCGACCAGCCGGGAACTGGCGACGCGGGCGGGCTGAACGTCTACGTCGTCGAGGTGGCCCGGCGCCTGGCCGCGCGCGGCGTCGAGGTCGAGATCTTCACCCGCGCGGTCTGCCGAGACGCGCCCCCCGTGACCGAACTGGCTCCCGGCGTACTGGTCAGGCACGTGATCGCCGGGCCGTTCGAGGAGCTGGACAAGGCTGACCTGCCCGCCCAGCTGTGCCATTTCACCCTCGAGGTACTGCGCGCCGAGGCCGCCTACGAGCCGGGACGGTACGACCTCGTGCACGCGCACTACTGGCTGTCGGGCCAGGTCGGGGCGGTGGCGAAGGTGCGCTGGGGCGTGCCGTTCGTGCAGTCCATGCACACCCTGGGGAAGGTGAAGAACGCCGCGCTGGCCGCCGGCGACGCGGCCGAGCCCAAGACCAGGATCTGCGGCGAGGCGGAGGTGATCGCGGCCGCGGACCGGCTGGTGGCCAACACGGCGGCCGAGGCGGACCAGCTGGTCGGCCTGTACGGGGCGGACCCGTCCCGGGTCGCGACCGTCAATCCCGGAGTCGACCTGACGGTGTTCCGGCCCGGATCACAGCGCGCCGCGCGGCGCCGGCTCGGCCTGCCGGCGGACGCCGTGGTGCTCATGTTCGCCGGCCGGGTGCAGCCGCTCAAGGCGCCGCACCTGCTCCTGCACGCTGCCGCCCGACTGATCCGCGACGATCCCCCGCTGGCCGGCCGGCTGGTCGTGGCCTTCGTCGGCGGCCCGAGCGGCGCCGGGCGGGCCGACCCTGATCAGCTCGCGGAACTGGCGGCCGTGCTCGGCATCTCCGGCGTAGTCCGGCTGGAGCCGCCCTGCCCGCAGCCGGAGCTGGCCGACTGGTACCGGGCGGCGACCGCCGTGCTCGTGCCGTCCTATTCGGAATCGTTCGGCCTGGTCGCGGTGGAGGCGCAAGCGTGCGGCACACCGGTAGTGGCGGCGGCCGTCGGCGGCCTGCGCACCGCGGTGCGGGACGGGGTGTCCGGCGTGCTGGTGCCGGACCATGATCCGGCGGGCTACGCCCGCGCGGTGCGGGACCTGATCGCCTCGCCCGGACGGCTCGCCGGCCTGTCGGCCGGCGCGATCGAGCACGCCGCCCGGTTCAGCTGGACCGGCGCGGTCGATCAGCTCATGGGGGTATATACCGGGGTCATGAACAGTGTGGCCGCGGTGGACGCGTGACGCCGGCCGCGAGCGGGCAGGCATCGGACGCGGTCATCGAGGCCGCCCTGGCCGACCTCGGACTTGACTACGAGAATCCCAGGCCCGGGGCTTACCTGGTCAAGCTGGCCGGGCAGCACAAGCTCGCCACGATGACCTGGCTGATCGTGGCGGCGCACAGCCTGCACGTCGAGGCGTTCTTCTGCCGCCAGCCGGACGAGAACCACGCCCGCTTCTACCGATTCTTGCTGGAGCGCGGCGCGCGGATGTACGGCGTGCACTTCGCCCTCGATCCGCTCGGCGACGTCTACCTGGTCGGGCGGCTGCCGCTGAGCAGCGTGACGGCGACCGAGATCGATCGGCTGCTCGGCTGTGTGCTCAGCTACAGCGACGACAACTTCGACACCGCCCTCGAACTCGGCTTCGCCTCGTCCATCCGGCGGGAATGGGCGTGGCGCTCCAGGCGCGGGGAGAGCCTGGCCAACCTGCGGGCCTTTGCCCGGTTCGCTGAGCCGGGGCCCGACGCCGGCGGCTAGGTGACCGACCCGGGCGGGGGGATGGTTCCCGGCCCGAGGATGCTGCACAGCACCGCGTTGGCGTCGGTGTTGTAGAGCGGGTCGGCCAGCTTCGGCGGCTTGATGAACGCCGGGCGCTTCAGGTCCAGCATGTCGAGCATGTTGTTGGCGTTGGCGTCCCGGAACGTCATCGCGGGCAGGTTCCACTTGGTCTCCACCAGCCTGCAGATGCTGGCGTGATCGAAGATCCGGTGCGAGACGTAGTTGCGCCGCGCCCAGGGCGAGACCACCGCGCACGGCACCCGGAACCCGTAGCGGCCGAACCCCTCGAAGACCTCCCCCTTCGGCACCTCGGGCGGGATGTCATCGGGCGGGATCGCCTTCGGCGGCGGTACGTGATCGTAGTAGCCGCCGTGCTCGTCGTAGGTCCATATCAGCAGCGTGGACGCCCATTCCGGGCCGGACATGACCGCCCGGACGATCTCCGCCGCGAACGCCTCGCCGAGCGCGATGTTCTGCGGGTTCTCTTCGGAGTGCGTGCTGTAGTCGGGGTCGATGATGCAGTAGCTGGGCAGGTGCCCGCCGGCGGCGTCCTGGAAGAACTGAGCCAGCGGGAGGACCTTGCTGCCGAAGTTGGCGAAGTAGATGCTCGGGAACAACAGCGTGGACGGCGTCGTGGAGTAATAGTTCCGCCAGGTGATGTGGTGCGCGTCGAGCAGGTCGAAGATCGTCCCGCGCGCCGGGGTGCCCGACGGCAGGGTGTCGTTCACCATTCCGAGCGAGGTGGCGGCCATCAGGTAGCGGCGGTTCGGGAAGGTCTGGCCCAGCATCGAGCAGAAGTACCGGTCCGCGATCGGGAAGGTCGAGGCCAGTGAGTAGTAGAAGGGCTGGTCCTGCTGCTGCCAGTACCCCATCGACACCGGCCCGCTGCCGGACTCGACAAAGCCGTCCAGCTTGCCGTGGTCGTACTGGACGTGGCTGTCCAGCCAGTCCTGGGCCGGCTGGCCGCTCAGCTGGCAGGTCGTGGGCATCCGGAACGCGTGCTGGATCTTGCCGTTCTTGTACGGGTTGGTCGCGGTCGGCTTGCCGTTCTTGCCGATGGTGAAGCCGTCTGCGCCGGGCCGGTTCAGCATGCCGAGCTTGTTGTCGTAGGAGTGGTTCTCCATCATGAGCACCACGATGTGCCGGATCAACGGGAGCGTGTCCCGGCCGGCCGGCCGGTCCGGGTAGGGCAGCGATCCGGGCTTGCGCAGCTTGCGGCCGGCCTCGGCGGCGCGCGACGGCACCCCGGCCGGCCGGTCCGGCCCGGCCGCGCGCCAGGCGCCCGTGCCGGCCGCCGTCCCGGCGGCGAGCCCTGCCATCAGCAGCCCGCGCCGGGTCGGGCCCTGGCCGCCCTCCGGGGCGATATCCCGCATGCCCATGGTGATCCTCCTGTCGCCGCGCCGTGAGTCGCAGGAAGTCTGCCAACCGGTCGCAAGCACCACAAGGCCCACGGGTAACCGGGGGCCAACGAGATTGCGTCCAGTGAGCCAACCGGCGGCCGACCGTAGGATGGCGGGTCAACGCGAGGAGGCGGTCGGATGGGGCCATTGCACGGCGTGCGAGTCGTCGAGATCGCGAGCCTCGCCCCGGCGCCGTTCGGGTGCATGGTCTTGTCGGATCTGGGCGCGGAGGTGTTGCGGGTCGACCGAGCCGAGGCCGCCGGGCCTGATGCCGAGGCGCCCGCCGATCCGCTCGCCCGCGGTCGCCGGTCGATCGGCCTCAACCTCAAGGACCCCGAGGGTATCCGGCTGCTGCTGCGCTTGGCCGAGCGGGCTGACGTGCTGGTGGAGGGGTTTCGCCCGGGGGTGGCCGAGCGCCTCGGGTTCGGCCCGGACGTGTGCCTGCGGCGCAACCCGCGGCTGGTCTTCGCCCGGATGACCGGATGGGGGCAGCAGGGCCCGCTCGCGCCGACGGCCGGGCATGACATCGACTACATCGCCGTGTCCGGGGTGCTGCACGGGATCGGGCGGGCCGGCCAGCGCCCGGTTCCGCCCCTCAACCTGGTCGGCGACTTCGGCGGCGGCGGCATGCTGCTGGCGGTCGGCGTGCTCGCGGCGCTGGTCGAGCGCGAGCGCTCCGGCCTCGGCCAGGTGGTCGATGCGGCCATGGTGGACGGCTCGGCCCTGCTCAACTCGTTCCTGTACGGCCTGCTCGGCCGCGGCCTATGGCAGGAGGAGCGGGGGACCAACCTGCTGGACGGCGGCGCACCGTTCTACGACACCTATCAGACCGCGGACGGGCGTCACGTGGCGGTGGGTGCGCTGGAGCCGAAGTTCTACGCGGACCTGCTCGCCGGGCTCGAGCTCGACGCGGCCGGCCTGCCCGGCCAGTACGACCGGGCCGGCTGGCCGGTGCTGCGGGAGCGGTTCGTCGAGGCGTTCGGGAAGCGGACCAGGGATGAGTGGGCCGGGAGGTTCGCCGGGTCCGACGCGTGCGTGGCCCCCGTCCTGACTCCGTCCGAGGCTCCCGGCCACCCGCACAACGCCGCGCGCGGCACGTTCCTGCCCGGCGATGACGGAACGCCGCAGCCGGCTCCGGCACCGCGGTTCGGCCGGACAGGATGCGAGCCGCCGCGGCCGCCGGCCGTGCCGGGGACGGACACCAGCGCGGTGCTCGCCGAGCTGGGGCTGTCCGGCGAGCAGATCGCTGCCCTGCGCGCTGCGGGCACCGTGGGCTAGCGAGGCTGCCCCGTCACTGAGCCTGTCCGGGGTGTGCGTCCGGCGGCTCGGCGGCCTCGCGGCGACGCCAGTCCTCGGGCAGGGTGACCTCCAGCACGTCGTCGACCGTGATGACACCGAGCATGTGACAGCCGTCGTCCACTACCGGGATCGTGATCAGGTTGTAATCGCTCATCAGCACCGCAACGTCCACCACGTCGGTGCCCGGGCCGACCCGGACCGGATCGGTGTCGCTGACGTCGCCGAGCAGTGCACCAGGATCGGCCTGAACCAGCGTGACCACTCGGGCCACCCCGCGCAGCCGCCCCTGCTCGCCGAGCGCGTGCACGCTCGTGAGCGCTTCCGGCTGCAGGTGCACGGCCTGGCGGACCGCGGCGAGCACCTCACCCACCGGGGTGCCGGCGGGCAGCGCGAGGTAGTCCACGCCCATCAGGCCGCCGGCGCTGGTGGGGTTGAAGCCCATCAAGGTCAGCACCTTGGCGCGCTGGCCCGCCGGGAGCAGGTCGAGGACCGGCTCGCGGCGCCGCTGCGGGAGCTCGGCGATCGCGTCGGCCGCGTCGTCGGCGCGCATCCGGCTGAGCACCCCGGCGATCTCCTGGTCGGACCGCGCGCCGAGCAGCCGGGTGGCCCGTTCGTCGTCAAGTTCCTCGAAGACGTCAGCCTCCAGTTCCGGGTCGGCATGCACCCGGCCGAGGATCTCGGTTTCCTCGTCCTTGGACGCCTGCTCGAGCAGGTCAGCGATCTGGGCCGGTCTCAGCAGCCGGATCCGCGCGAACGGGCCGCGCAGCACCGCGCTCCGGGCGTGACCGATCAGCGCCTCGAACTTTCCCTGGTCCTCGAAAACCTCCCGGTCCGGCTGCCGGGGCCGGCCCAGGCCGAACCGCGCGAACAACCGGCCGGGGCGGCGCCTGGTGGCCACCCCGGACAGCACCCATTCACCGTCCAGGGCGAGCTGGAGGTCAGCCGCCCGGACCAGGCGGGCGCGCTCGACGTCGATCAGCCGGTGCCCCAGCACGTCGGCACGCAGCAGCACCTCGCCCTCGCGGCGCTCGAACCTGCGCAGGTCGAGCCGGGCGCTGGTCAGCCTGAGCTCATCGCCGTCGAAGGAACTGACCTGCTCGATGGGAATGTAGACCTGTCGCCCGCCGACCGTGCCGACCAGCCCGGTGACCAGCGGGTAGCCAGCGCCCCGCAGCCGGACGATGACGTCGGACAGCCGGCCGAGCGACTCCCCGTCGCGGGCCGTGAGCGGGCGCCTCAGCAGCTCGGACAGCCTCAGGGTCTGGCTGCCTTCCGCCGCCGGGGCGGGGGCGGCGGCCGGCGTCGCGGTCATCGCTGTGCTCCCTCGGTGAGCAATCACGAGATCCCTACCATGTCAGGTCATGACGGACCGGGATACGACGGCGTAGAGCACTGGTGTAGCGGTGATATGAAAGCCAGGGACATTATTGACGGGGAGGACTAGGAGTCGTGGCCATGCGCAGGGCGGCAGAATTGCTCGGCGGGCGCGCTCCTGCCCCGGACAGCCTGGGATATTCGGTCAAGCGCCGCCTGCTCGGCAGGCCGCTGGTCAACGAGCAGCTCTCCGAGCAGCGGCTGTCCAATCCCGTCGCGCTTGGCGTGCTGTCGCCGGACGGCATCTCCTCCTCGGCCTACGGCACCGAGGAAATCCTCATCGCCCTGCTCCCGCTGGCCGGGCTGGCCGCCTTCACGCTGATCCTGCCGATGACCCTGGTCATCTTGTTCGTCATGCTGCTCGTGGTGCTGTCCTACCGCGAGGTGGTGATGGTCTACATCAGGCCGGGCGGCTCCTACGTGGTGGCCAGGGAGAACTTCGGCCCGCGGGTGGCCCAGATCGCCGCCGTGGCGCTGCTGATCGACTACGTGGTCACGGTGGCCGTGCAGACGGTGGCGGGCACCGCCGCCGTGGTGTCCGCGTTCCCGGCCCTGGGCCCCGCCAGCCTGGAGATCACGATCGGCGTGATCCTGGTGATCTGCTTCGGGAACCTGCGCGGCCTCCGGGAGGCGGGCAAGGCGTTCGCCGTGCCGACCTACCTCTTCGTCGCCATGGTGCTGTTGCTGATCGTGGTCGGCCTGGTCAAGGAGATCTTCGGCGACCTGCACAGATACCACCCGCACGCGCTCCCCGGCACCTTCCCGATCGGCAGCGGTACCGCCGGCATCGTCAGCGCGGCCATGATCTTCACCCTGCTCCGGGCGTTCGCCAACGGCGGTGCGTCGCTGACCGGCATCGAGGCGGTCAGCGACGCGGTCGGCGCGTTCCGCCCGCCGGAGGGCATCAACGCCCGGCGGGTGCTGGTCGCCGAGGGCGTCATCCTGGGCACGCTGGTGGCCGGGATCTCCTGGCTCGCGCACGTGACCTACGCCACCCCCCGGACCTCCGGGGCCCCGACCGTCCTCGCGCAGGAGGCGGCCGCCGCGTTCGGCGGCGGGTTCGGCCGGGTGCTGTTCTACCTGCTCCAGGCGGCCACCGCGCTGATCCTGTTCACCGGCGCGAACACCAGCTTCAACGGGTTCCCGTTCCTGGCCAGCTACGTCGCGGGAGACGCGTTCCTGCCCCGGTGGCTGCTCAAGCGCGGGCATCGGCTGGTGTTCTCCAACGCGATCATCGTGCTGACCGTGGTCTCGATCGCGCTGATCATCATCCGCGGTGCGAAGGTCAACGACCTGGTGCCGCTCTACGCGATCGGCGTGTTCACCGCGTTCTCCATGGCGGGCTTCGGCATGGCCAAGTACCACTACAGGCACAAGGAGCCAGGCTGGCGGCGGCGGCTGATCATCAACGCGGCGGCCGGCGTGCTGACCGCGGTCGTCGTGGCAATCTTCGCGGTGGTCAAGTTCACCGAGGGCGCCTGGATCGTGGTCGTGCTGTTCGCCGTGGGGGTGCCCGCGCTGATCCGGCTGAACCGGGAGTACGGGATGGAGGCCGAGGTGCTCTCCACGATCAGCGACCGCCAGCCGCCGCCGCCCGTGGCCTACTCCCGCCGCACGGTCCTCGTGCTCGTGGACAGCTTCGACCTGGCCACGCTGGCCGCGCTGCGGTACGCGCGGAGCCTGCGGCCGAGCTCCCTGCGCGCGGTGCACTTCGTCATCGACAGCACCCGGGCCGAGATGCTGCGTCAGCAGTGGCTGCGCGCGGACCGCGGCGTCGTGCTCGACTTCATCGACGTCCCGGACCGGCGGCTGGTCCGGGCCGCGGCCGAACTGGTCAGCGAGGAGGTTGCGGATCCCGGCACGCACGTGACCGTGATCCTGCCCCGGCGCAGCTTCTCGCCGCTGCTTGGCCGGCTGCTGCACGACCGGACCGCGGACAAGATCGCCGGAGCGGTCAGCCGTATCCCCCGCTCCGCGGCCACGATCATCCCGTTCGACGTATCGAGCCGGGTGGAGGTGCTGCAGCAGCGGCAGGCCGCGGCGGCAGCGAAGACCGGCCCCCCGGTGCCGCAGGGCGCCGGTCCCCACCCGGACGGCCAGGACGGCCAGCAGGACGCCGGGAAGCAGGACGGCCCGCGGGACGCCGGCCACCCGGGCAAGGGCCAGCCGGGCGACGGCCAGCCGCGCACGGGCCAGGCGCGGCCGGGTCAGCCGCGCGCGCCCGGCCGGGACCGGAAGGAACGCAAGGACCGCAAGGACCGCAAGGACAAGGTGGGCGGCCTGTCGCCCGGCGACATGACCGACTATGAGCGGCCGGCCCCGCCGCCGGGCGTTACTCCGATCGGCACCCTCAACAAGCCGGGCCGGGCCACCGTCGAGGGCCGGGTGCGCAGCGTGGAGATCCGCCCCGTGGAGCGCAACTCGGTGCTCGCATACGACATCGCGGACTCCACCGGCGAGCTGACCGCACTGTTCTACGGCCGCTCCAGCATTCCCGGTGTCATCTGCGGCTCGCGGGTGAGGTTCCGCGGCACGGTCGGCATCCGCGCCGACCGCCCGTTCATGGTCAACCCCACCTACGATCTGCTGCCGTCAGGGTCCCCCGAGCCAGGGGACCGCAGGACTTCCGGGGATGACGGCGCGAACGCCTGACCGGTGCGGACGCTGATGCCCGCCGCGCCCGCCGTCACCCCGGCGACAGCAGTTCGTAGGTGGGGTTGATCATCCCCGGCAGCTCGCCGCGGATGCCGAACGCACCGGTCAGCCGGATTCTCACGCCCGGCTCGAGGCCGGCGATATGAGAACGGCCATAGAACAGTGCGGTCAACTGGCCGGTGGAGTCGGTCACCGTGATGGCCAGCACGCTGCTCCCGCCTGCCGGCCGGATCTCCACGCTGTGCACCCGGCCCTCCACCGTGGTCCGGCCCGGCCGAGTCAGGCTGCCGATCGGAGTGCAGATGGCTGACGGCACCGGGTGCCCGTAGTCCTCATTGTCGGCCTTCCGCTTGCCGTCGGGCGACGTCTTGGCCGGGCCGTCGGCCGCCGCCGCGCCGGGCTGGACCATCCCGCCGGGCACGGTCCCGTCGGCTCCTGCCCCGCGCGCTCCGGCTCCGTCCCCTGCCGCCGCGGGCTGGGCCGCGGCTTCCCCCCCTGCGGCCCGCGCGGTCTCCCGCTCGTGCAGCACCTCGACCCGGCTCTGCACGTCGTAGGGGATGATCGTGGCCGCCGACCGCGGGATCTGGCTGACCACGCGGGCGATCTTGTCCGCGGTGCGGTCGTGCAGGAACCGGCCGAGCAGTGGTGAGTAGCTGCGCCGGGGCAGGATCACGGTCACGTGCGTACCGGGGTCGGCGGTCTCCTGGCAGACCAGGTCCGCGGCGGCCCGGGTCAGCCGCCGGTCCGGGGCGTCGATGAACTCCAGCGCGACACCGCGGTCGGCCTGGGTCCAGTCCCGGCGCAGCTTGTCGGCCCGGGCGCTGTCGATGACGAAGTGCACCGCGCGCAGGGTGGTCGGCCGCAGGCTCCGCGCGTACCGCAGCGCGGCCAGCGTGGCCAGGTCGAAGCTGTCCACGAAGACGAGCACGGTGCGCCGCGTGTAGTGCGGTGGCGGCGGCGGCTGCCGGCCCTTGATCGTATCGAGCACCCGGTTCTCCATCCGGTACTCGCGGTTGAGCCGGATCAGCACGAAGACCAGGATCGGCCCGACGACGACGACCAGCCAGGCACCCTCGGTGAACTTGGTGACCGCGAAGATCAGCACGACCAGCGCGCTGAGCACCCCTGCGGAGAAGTTGATCAGGCGGCGGCGGCGCCAGCCGGATTCCTTGCGCTTGGTGTGGTACCTGGCCATCCCGAAGCCGGCCATCGAGAACCCGGTGAACACGCCGATCGCGTAGAACGGCACCAGGTTGGTGACGTTGGCCCCGACCGTGATGATCAGGGCCAGCGCCAGGACGGTCAGCACGATGATCCCGTTGGAGTACACCAGCCGGTGCCCCCGCTTGGTCAGCCACCGGGGCAGGAACGCGTCGTCGGCCACGAAGCTGGTCAGGAATGGGAAGCCGTTGAAGCTGGTGTTGCCGCCGGTGAACAGAATCAGCGCGGTGGCCGCCTGGACGAAATAGAACAGCACCCGGCCGAACCCGCCGCCGAAGATGAGGTTGGCCTCCTGCGAGATCACGGTCGGGGTTCCGCTGGTATACGGGGTGGCGTGGATGATGTGCGCCAGCCAGGCGATGCCTGCGATGAGGACGGCCAGGATGGCGCCCTCCAAGACCAGCACCCGTCGCGCGTTGCGCCCTTCCGGCGGCCGGAACGCGCTCACCGCGTTGGACACCGCCTCGATGCCGGTCAGCGACGATCCGCCGTTGGCGAAGGACCGCAGCAGGATGAACAGCAGGGCGAAGGTGAACAGCGTCGAGGTGGTCTGGCTCGTGTAGTACGTACCCTGCAGCGTGGCCGGATGGATCACCGGCAGGTCGCCGGCCGCCCACCGGGCCAGGCCCACGACGATCATGACGATTATCGCGCCGGTGAACAGGTAGGTCGGCGTCGCGAAGGCCCGGCCGGCCTCGCGGATGCCGCGCAGGTTCCCGTAGCACATGATCACGATCGCGATCACCGAGATGATCGTGAGAATGTTCGGGCCGATGACCGGGACGTGGTCGAGGCTGGGAAAGGCGGACACGATCGCGGCCGCCCCGGCCGCGGTCTGGACGGCCACCGTGACCACGTAGTCGATCAGTAGCGCGACGGCCGCGATCTGGGCCACCCGCGGCCCGAAGTTCTCCCGCGCCACCACGTAGGACCCGCCGGTCTTGGTGTAGACCGTGACCACCTCGCGGTAGGACAACACGACCAGGACCAGCACGAACAGCACGACCCCGGTGACCGGGAGCAGCAGGGTGAACGCCGCGATGCCGAGCCCGCTCTTGAGCAGTTCGACGAGGATCTGCTCGGGTCCGTAGGCGGAGGAGGAAATCCCGTCCGGCGACAGCACCCCGAGCGCCAGTGGCTTGGACAGCCGCTCCTCGCCGAGCTGCTCGTTGACCATCGGCCGGCCGAGCAGGCGGCGCTTCAGCGTGTACCCCAGGCCCTCGGGCACGGTGGTCACCCGGCTGCCGCCGAGCAGGTTCGCCGCCTTGGTTACGGCCACCGGTCCTCTGCCTCCTGCGCTGCGGGATCGCCCTCGTGCCCGCGGATCTCGCGACCTCCCCACGGCGCGGTTGCGGCCGGGGGCGTGCCCGCGATCCACTCTTCACCTGACGCTAGGGCGGCCGGGGGCGAGCCGCTGTCAGCACCGCGTCAAGAGTCGCGACCTGGCCGTTAAGGATGTATCAAGATCGGCTGATTTTGCCCGGATCGGGGATCGACTGGCACTGCGATGACATTCCGCCAGAACCGACGCGGGCTCGCGGCACCGTTCGCGCTGCCGCTGGGTTTCGCGCTGCTGCTCGCCCTGGGCACGGTCGCGGCCGCCCTGGGCGGCCGGCTGCCGACCACCGGCGTGCTGATCGCCTGCGCGGGCGTGGCCGGCGCCGTGTCGTTCGTGGCCGAGCCGATCTCGGCCCTGCCGCTGGCCCTGATCGGCTGGCTCACCGCGATCGGGTTCTCCCGCCCGCCGTACGCGCAGCTACGGCCGGCGGGGCCGCTGTCCGAGCACGCCGCGATCGCGATCGCCGCCAGCGCCCTGGCGGGAGCCGGCCTGGGCTGGCTGTACCGCTGGTGTGCGGGACGGTTCACACTAGTAGGTATGGGTGCCCCCAGCGACGCCGGGCCGAGCGACCCGGCCAGGGCCGCAGGCCACGGCCATACCGAACGGCCAGCGGCCGGGCTGCTCGCGACGCCGCAGGTGGAGCCCGGGAAGGGCGCCAGCCTGGCCCGGGCCATCGACGCTCGCCGACAGCTGTACGGGGCGGCGCTTGCGCTGGCCGCGCTCCCGCTGCTCACCCTGGCGCTGGTGGCGGCCAGGCCGAGCCTGGATCCGGCCGATGACCTGCTGATCTACCTGGTCGTGGTGGTGGCCACCGCGGTCGTGGGCGGATTCTGGCCGGCCGTGCTGGCCGCCGTGGCGTCCAGCCTGCTGGTGAACTGGTACTTCACCCCGCCGCTGCACAACTTCACGATCGGAGAGCCGAAGAACCTGCTGGCCCTCCTGCTGTTCGTGACCGTCGCGGTCACGGTCAGCAGCGTCGTCCACCTGGCCGCACGCCGGGCGCTTCAGGCGGCGCGCAGCCGGGACGAGGCCGCCTCGCTGCTCGCCCTGGCCCAGACCGTACTGGGCGGCGCCGACACGCCGTCCGCGGTCCTCGACCACCTGACCAGCACGCTCGGCGGCCGGGCCGAGCTGCAAGAGCGGGTGGCGAACCGGTGGGTACCAGTCGCGGTCAGCGGCATCCCCGATCCCATGGACGGCGCCACCCGGATCAACATCCGGGAGGATCTGGCCCTGCTCGTCGCGGAGCATTCCGAGACGGCCACCCCCGGGCTGCTGGTCGGGTTCGCCGCCCAGGCCGCCGCGGCGCTGGACCGGGAGCGGCTGCGCACCCAGGCCGCTCAGGCCGAGGCGCTGGCCGAGGGCAACCGGATGCGCACCGCGCTGCTGGCCGCGGTCAGCCATGACCTGCGCACCCCGCTGGCCTCGATCAAGGCCAGTGCGAGCAGCCTGCGCCAGACAGACGTGCAGTGGACCGAGGCGGATCAGGCGGCCCTGCTCGCCACCGTGGAGCACAACGCGGACCGGCTGGACGCACTCATCGGAAACCTGCTCGACATGAGCCGCCTGCATGCCGGCTCGCTGGAGCCGTTCCTGCGGCCGACCGCGATCGACGAGGTGGCGCCGGTCGCGCTGCGCGGCCTGGATGCGTCGGCGCAGCTGCAGATGGCGGTGCCCGACGGTCTCGCCCTGGTCCGGGTGGACCCGGCGCTGCTCGAGCGCGTGCTGGCCAACCTGTTCTCCAACGCGCTCCGGCACTCGCCGCCGTCGCGGCCGCCGGTGCTGCGGGCCCGGCAGCTCGATGACACAGTGCTGCTCGAGGTGATCGACCACGGCCCCGGCGTCCCGGACGCGATGAAGGAACGCATCTTCGAGCCGTTCCAGCGGCTCGACGATCACCACGGTGGGGTCGGCCTGGGCCTAGCGGTGGCCAAGGGGTTCGCCGAGGGCATGGGCGGAACGATCGCCGCGGCCGACACGCCGGGCGGCGGTCTGACCATCAGGGTGACGCTTCCCGTGACGAGCAGCGGGGCCAGGACCGCCGCCGGGGCCGAGCAGTGACCCGAGTCCTCGTGGTGGATGACGAGCCATCCATCGTTCGGGCACTGCGAATTAACCTGGCCGCGCGCAAGTACGAGGTCAGCACGGCCACCGACGGCGCCTCCGGGCTGGCCGCGGTGGCCCGGGACCGTCCGGACGTGATGATCCTCGACCTCGGCCTGCCCGACATGGACGGCACCGAGGTGATCCGCGGCGTGCGCGGCTGGACCTCGACCCCGATCATCGTGCTGTCGGTCTGGGGTCAGGAGAATCAGAAGGTCGCCGCGCTGGATGCGGGCGCCGATGACTACGTCACCAAGCCGTTCGGCATGGACGAGCTGCTGGCCCGGCTGCGGGCCGCGGTGCGCCGTGCCTCGCCCGCCCCGGACGAGCCGGTGGTGACCACCGAGCACTTCACCGTCGATCTCGCGGCCAAGCGGGTGACCAGGAACGGCAACGGCGACATCGGCCTTACCCCCACCGAGTGGCAGTTGCTCGAGGTGCTCGTGCGCAACCGCGGCCGGCTGGTGACCCAACGGCAGCTGCTGCAAGAAGTGTGGGGGCCGGCGTACGAGACGGAGAGCAACTACCTGCGCGTATACGTTGCCCAGCTGCGCCGCAAGCTGGAGCCCGAGCCGTCCCGGCCGCGCTATCTGCTCACCGAGCCAGGCATGGGCTACCGCTTCGACGGCTGACCGGCGGTGCGGGACAAGTGCCCGGCACTAGAACGTCGTTCTACTTGCGGGTAACCTGGAAGCCGTCGCGTCCGGGGAGGTCGCCGTGAGCACATACGACTTTTACGCCAAGCCCGTTGAGCGTGGGACCTGGGATGTTCCCGCCGCCGGAGCCACCCGCTTTAACTGGGACTACGACAGCGGCCGGGGCCGCCTGCTGGATCTGTACCAGCGCGGCAAGGACAAGCAGTGGGACGCGACCAAGCGGATCGACTGGGAACTCCCGGTGAATCCCGTCAACGTGATGGAGCTGCCCGACGACTTCTGCCCGATCTACGGGTCCCGGCAGTGGGACGTGCTCTCGCAGGCCGAACGGGACGAGCTCGGCCACCACCTGAGCGCGTGGCTGTTCAGCCAGTTCCTGCACGGCGAGCAGGGAGCGCTGACGGTGGCGGCCCGGATCGTGGAGTCGGTGCCGGACATGGACTCGAAGTTCTACGCGGCCACCCAGACCATGGACGAGGCGCGGCACGTCGAGCTGTATTCGCGGTTCATGCGCGAGAAGATCGGCATGTACTACCCGATCAACGACGACCTGGCCCGGCTGCTCGCCGACGCGCTCAGCGACTCCCGCTGGGACCTGCCCTACCTGGGCATGCAGGTGCTGATCGAGGGCCTCGCCCTCGCGGCGTTCGGCGTGCACCGGGACATGGCCCAGAACGCGCTGGTCAAGCAGCTGCTGGCCTACGTCATGCAGGACGAGGCCAGGCACGTGGCATTCGGCCGCCTCGCCCTGCGCGACTACTACGCCGGCCTCACCGAGGCCGAACGGGCCGACCGCGAGGACTTCGTGGTCGAGGGCTGCTACCTGATGCGCAACCGGTTCCGCGCCCAGGAGGTCTGGGAGCGGATGGGTTTCGACGTGGCAGAGTGCCTGGAGTTCACCGAGCACTCGCCGGTTCAGCAGGCGTTCCGCACCCTGCTGTTCAGCCGGATCGTGCCCTGCGTGAAGGACATCGGGCTCTGGGGCCCGAAGGTGCAGCGGGCCTACGTCGACCTCGGCGTCATGGACGCGGCGCAGACGGACCTGGACGCCCTGATGCGCCAGGACGAGGAGATCGCCGAGAAGGTGGACGCCGAGAAGTACGCCACCGAGCTAGCCACCCGCCAGTCCGAGGTCGCCACCGCCATCAACGCCGCCTCCCAAACCTAACCCCCCCGCGCACCCCACCCCGCACCCGCCCCCGGATTCCATGATCGTTCCGACTTTGCACGCGTTCCGACCATGGAATCGGGACAAACCACCACGGATTTTGGTCGCAACGTGTGCAAAGTGAAGATGATCATGGAGTCCGAGGTGGGCAGGGGTGGTTAGTAGGCGAGGACGGGGGATTGGCGGATGTAGGTGGCGGAGGTGAGTGCGGTGGCGATGAAGTGGGCCACGTCGGCGCGGGCGATCTTGCCGCCGTTGGGCGGTGCGTAGTCGGCGCGCACCCGGTACTCGCTCGTCCCCGGCGCGTTCACCAGCCTGGTGGGGCGGACCAGCGTCCAGTCCAGGTCGCTGGCCCTGACCACCTGCTCCATCCGGCGCACGTCGGCGTAGGTCCGGGCGAAGATCCGCGGCAGGATCTGCTTGACAAGCCAGGACATGTCCGGGTCCTCGGTCACGAACGCCCCGGCTGCCGACACGCTGATCAGGCGGTGAGCGCCGGTCTTGTGCATCCCGTCGATGATGTTCGACGCGGCCGGGGCCAGCAGCTCGATCGTGCGGAAGCCGTCGAGCCCGCGCGGGCCCAGGGCGGACAGCACGGCGTCAGCCCCGGAGATGACCCCGGCCACGGTGGGCGGATCGAGCACATCGCCCCCGGTCACGGTCAGCCCGTCCCGCGGCCGGAGGGCCTCGGGGTGGCGGGCCAGCGCGTGCACGTCGTGACCGGCGTCGATGCCCCAGTTCACCAGGTGCCCGCCGATGCGTCCGGTGGCGCCGAAGATGACCAGCTTCATGACTTTGCCCTCCTGAGGTCGGGGGCGGTGCGCCGGTGTAGCTCTCGGGCGCGCTCGGTAAGCCCGGTCAGCGTGCGGGTGGTGACCTCGATGTCCTTCGGGTCGAAGGGCTCGACCAGCTCGGCCACCAGTCCGGCCACGGATCGCCGGATTCGCGCCCGCACGCTCTCGCCCGCGGCGGTAAGGGCTATCCGCGCCTCGTCGACGCCCGGGCCACTGGTCTCGTGCATCAGGCCCGCGGCCGTGATTCCGTCCAGGAGCGCGGCGGCAGCCGCGTCGTCCAGTTCCAGTTCGTTGCCGAGATCCCGGCGGAAGGCATCCGGGGTGGGCGCGGGCTGCAGCACGGAAAGCCGCTGGAAGGCGTACCAGGTCAGCTCGGGTGTGCCGGTCTCCGCCAGCACATCCAGCAGCAGCCTGGTCATGGCGCGTTCGGCCGTCCCCAGCGCCGGGGGCAGGCCGGCGGCGCCGCCGCGGGGAGCACCCGGAGCGGGGACCGTCGCTGCGTCGTTCGTGGTGTTCGTCATCGCTTT
>Ga0070709_10000219_pt1 | contig 37061 bp, 38 predicted proteins | sample LARL51metaG_FD_65449 | JGI IMG/M metagenome (GOLD analysis project Ga0070709, IMG submission 65449) | Corn, switchgrass and miscanthus rhizosphere microbial communities from Kellogg Biological Station, Michigan, USA - LAR L5-1 metaG | ecosystem: Host-associated > Plants > Roots > Rhizosphere ... | reverse complement strand
GTTTCTCTTCGATCTCATGCGCAGACTCCCTTCGTTACTGACGCAATTTGCGCGCCGTTCCCAGGACGACGCGCTTTTCGTTCGGCCCTCATTTAGATCCCGCGTCTGCCTCGCTAATCGCGGCCATAATGGTTCGCGCCCCCGCACGCGGCGTCGGTGCAAGTGCAATAATAAGACCCAGTCCGACGAGAAGCGCCACAGAGAGCAAAATCGCGATTCGTCTCATGACGGTGATCCTTTACGAATAACGCATCGAAAACCGACAGGGTGGCTGAGGTATCGGCCGGTCACGTGCAGCGCGGTGCGGATGCGAAACGCACCGCCTCGGACTCGGACCATGTTTTTTATGCTGGATGAGCCGTGCGTACTGCTGTCGGTAAAAAGGTCGGCCCTCGGACTGATCAACGCGTAAACTCCCATACAGGAAGCTTCGCGCCGCACTAGCAGCCGGTCGAGTTGGACCCTAGTCCAATTGAGGAAAGCAAAGCCCCGGCCTCCACCGCGCGAGGCGACTGGGGACGGGGAGGAGGGGGGATGTCGCCTCGCGCGAGTCCATGAGGCTGGCAAACCACAATGGATACTCTGGAGTGTACTAGTCTGTACCTCCAGGTTGCATGTGTCGATTGGACCGTGGTCCAATATAGGCGAAGTCTTCAGGCATGAACCGGCAACAACCCGCGTGCAAATGCATGTCTGCGAAGCGTTTTTTTCCTTTCGTGCGCACGCCGCCGGACGATACCTTGGCATAGTATAAAATCATTGTGATCCGGGTGATGGATGATGACCTCCTTCGTTTCCGGAATTCCAATGCGAGACGGAAAGAGCGGCGAACTGCCGGGTATAGACCCGGCAAGAACGGTTCGAAGTTTTTTCATTGTCGCGATCGCCTACTATCTCGGCGCGGAAATCGCGTTTCTGGTCGGTACACTTTCGGACAAGATTTTTGCGCCATTCTGGCCGCCAAATGTCGTCCTTTTTTGCGCGCTTGTTCTGAGTCCGCCACGGCAGTGGTGGATTTATATTCTCGCAGTGCTTCCGGCTCACATCGCAGCTGAATTGCGAGTGGGAATGCCGGCGACGCAACTGCTTGTTGCCTTTGTCACGAATTGTCTGGTAGCCGCTATAAACGCGTACGCGCTGCAGTGGCTTAAGGTCGGGCCCCCTTGGTTCGGCAACATTCGCAACGCCACAGCCTACGTGTTTGTCACCGCCTTCGTCGGTCCCGGACTCTGCGCATTTGGCGGCGCGTTCGTCCAGATTCTCGGTGGCGGGTTCATCGATGACTATGGGCTGTATTGGGCGCGCTGGTATGCATCCAACGCTCTCGGCAGTCTGACTCTCGGTCCGCTAGCATTGATCTGCCTTGAGAAGATTCCGTTTTCCATCGTGAGCCCCGTGCGTCGTCGGCTTGAGGCGCTTTTGATTGCGGTCGTTCTGGCCCTGACGTGCATTGTCGCCTTCGAACAGGTGCCAACAATTGCAACCGGTTACGTTCCGGCTCTTCTTTACCTGCCTTTGCCGATCATCGTGTGGGCAGCCGTGCGGTTCGGCTCCAAAGGCGCGAGCGGCGCGATCATGGTCGTCAGTCTAGTGCTGATCTGGCGCACGCTGAATGGTCCGAGTCCGTTTGTTGTCGGCAGCGCCGAAGCCAACGTCTTTGCCATGCAACTGTTCTTGATTGGGCTCTCGACACCAATACTGCTGCTGGGCTCGGCCATTGAGGAGACCAGGCATGCCGAAACGGTGACGCGCGATCGCGAAGCCCGGATATCGGTTGCCGCGGCGTCGTCGAGCGTTGGACTATGGCAATATGAGATCGCTACCGGCGCGTTTTGGGCGACCGATTATTGCCGCAAGCTTTTCGATCTTCCGGCGGATGCTCCATTGAGTCTTGATCGGTTGCTCAGTCGGATTCACCCCAACGATTTCAAGGCGGCGAGTGCGGCATTTAGATCGGCGATCATGCGCGCGGCGCCTCTAGAAATAGAATTTCGTGTGCAAGGCACGGATGACGGAGTTCATTGGATCTCTGCCCGCGCCCAGCCGATTTTTGGAGAAAGTGGCGAACCGACGGCGATGACAGGAGCCTTCGGTGACACGACCTCGCGCAAGATGGCCGAGGCGGACGCCGATATGCAGCGGCAGGAAATCGCGCATTTGATGCGCGTCTCGATGCTCGGCGAGCTTTCCGGCGGTCTGGCGCATGAACTGACGCAGCCGCTAACTGCGATCTTATCGAACGCTCAGGCGGGAAAAATACTGCTCGCAGGCGGGAAAAAAAACCTGGAGGAAATCGGCAATATTTTCGATGACATCATTACAGAAGACGGCCGGGCCGGCGAGGTTATTCATCGGCTGCGAGGCCTGCTTAAGAAGGGCGAAATCAAATACGAAGCGATCGATATGAACGAATTAATCGGTTCGACACTCCGACTGCTGCACAGCGAACTGATCGATCGTCGAATTTCCGTCAGCGATGACAAAGCCGTCGATTTGCCGCTGACAAAAGGCGACCCGATACAGTTGCAGCAAATTCTGCTCAACCTTTTCATGAACGCGATGGATGCGATGGACGGCGTCGTGCCGACAAGACGTGCCATATCGGTAAGCACGGCGACGACGCAGGAGGGTGGGGTGGAGGTTCGCATATCGGACTGTGGTACGGGGCTGCCACCGTCACAGGAGCAACATGTATTTCAGCCATTTTTTACGACGAAAAAACGGGGTCTTGGCCTCGGTCTTCCGATTTGCGCGTCGATCATGAAGCTCCATGGCGGGAGCCTGTCGCTTCAAAACAACGTGAGAGACGGCGCTACCGCGATCTTTCGGCTGCCCCCGGTTGGGGCGTAAGATAAACTGTCGGTCGGTGAGGTGGGTGGTATGCGTGAGGCGGGCTTTACCACGTTTCTTGTGGACGACGATCCCGCCGTGCTTAAGGCGATCACGCGCCTTCTCAACGCCGCCGGGTACAGGACGCGATCATTTTCATCGCCCCAGGAATTTTTATCCGCGCATGACCCGTCGATTCCTGGCTGCGCGATTATCGACCTTGTCATGTCCGAACTCGATGGCCTGCACTTGCAGCAGGCCCTGCTCGAGACGGGTTCCGAGCGACCGATAATCTTCCTGTCTGGGAAGGGCGACGTGTCGACCAGTGTCAGAGCAATGAAGGCGGGTGCGGTCGATTTCCTGACGAAGCCGGTCAAGCGCGAGGCGCTTTTTTCCGCCGTGGTGAGAGCTGCTAAAGTTGACGCGCTCTCGCGACAAAAGCGTGATGAATCGAAGTCAATTGGTGACCGTCTTGCCACACTGACACACCGAGAACGGGAAGTATTGGAGTACGTCATTGCTGGCCGGCTCAACAAGCAAATCGCTGCAAGTCTCGGCACCGTCGAAAAAACGGTGAAAGTCCATCGCGGACGTATGATGGCAAAGCTCGCCGTAAAGAGCGTGGCCGATCTCGTTCGCCTCGCAGACAAGGCAGGAATTGTCCCGGCCCAAGGCCCCGCTAACGGCGAGCGTGTGTAGGCCCTTCGGGCAACTCGACGGTTTTGTTCGTTTGCCCGAAACTCGGGCAGATGTCGCCAAGAGCTCCCATACGGGTTGCCATAGTTGACGACGAGCCTGCTGTGCGCACGGCGTTGGCTCGTCTGTTGGACGCATCATCTTTCGAGACAACGACCTTTGGCTCGGCGCGGGAGTTTATCGACTCAATGCGCCGTGACGTTCCGGAGTGCCTCATCGTTGACGTTCACATGCCGGATTTTAGCGGTCTCGATCTGCAACGGTATCTCAATCGCATCAACAAGAAGATTCCCACCATTGTTATTACGGCCTTTGATGATGCCGGTATCCGCGAACGGAGTGCCGCTTCCGGGGCTAAGGCCTTCTTGACCAAGCCTTTGCACGGTCAGACTCTGATCGATGCCATCTTGGCCGCGACGACGGACTCGCACGAAGAAAGCTCCGTCGCCCCGTCGAAAAACGGCACCGACAACTAAATCTGGGCGCATCCACCGAGGCGTCCACATTGGACCACGGTCCAATTTCAGGGAACCCACCGCCAATCTACAAACTTATGCTGCTCGTTGACCGGAACCCCGCGTGATTTCGGGAGTTTCGCACCGGGCACTTGTAGCGGGGCGTAAAGCAATTGTTGCAGCGACTGCGATGATTTTCAGTCGCGCTGAAAAACTATGGAGGAAGTAATGAAACGCATTGCTCTGGCACTTCTGATTACCTCTTTTGCCGTCGGTAGCGCGATGGCTCAGTCTTGTGCGACCCAGGCGGTCAGCAAAGAGGGCAAGCCGCTGGCCGGTGCGGCAAAAAACAGCTTCATCAAAAAATGCAAGGTGGACGCGTGCGCGCCCAAAGCCGTCAGCAAGGACGGCAAGCCACTCTCAGGAGCGGCGAAAAACAGCTTCATGAAGAAATGCGCGAAGGAGGCCTAATCCTTGAAGGGGCGAGAGCCCGGGAGTTGAAGCCATGCGAACCGTCACAGCGATCACCTGCGCCATAGTCGGCGTGTCAATTTTGTCTTTTCCGGCGCTCGCGCAGCAAAAGACAGTCAAGGCTTGCCAGGAAGAGTGGCGAGCCAATAAGGACGCAAATCAGGCCAAAGGCATAACGGAGAAGGCATACGTCACGCAGTGCCGCGCAGGCGGTGTTGCCGCCCAGCCCGCTCCGTCGAGTACAACGACTGCGGCGCCTGCACCCGCCGCCGACGGGCAGAAGACCGCCAAGGCGTGTCGGGACGAATGGCGTGCCAACAAAGATGCAAATCAGGCCAAAGGCATTACGGAGAAGGCCTACGTGACGCAGTGCCGCGCAGGCGGAGTCGCTGCACAGCCTGCTCCATCGAGTCCAACGACGACGGCTGCGCCGGCGCCGGCCGCCACGGGGCAAAAAACCGCCAAGGCCTGTCGGGATGAATGGCGTGCCAATAAAGATGCAAATCAGGCCAAAGGCATTACGGAAAAGGCTTACGTGACGCAGTGCCGTTCAGGCGGAACGGTGGCATCGCCTGCTCCCATGGCGCCGCCGCCGACTCAAACGACAACGACGACGGCGCCTGCTTCGCCTCCGCCCGCAGCAACAACGGGAACTCGAACAGCGACCGCGACTCCTACGGGTGCAAATCAGTATTCAACCGAGGGGCAAGCCAGATTCCGCTGCAGCGGTGGCACCGTTGTGTGGGCTAATCTGGATTCAAAAATCTATCACTTCACCGGCCATAGAGAATACGGAAAGACGAAGGCCGGGGCGTATATGTGCGAGCAGGATGCGACGAGCCAAGGCATGCGTGCTGCGAAGAACGAGAAGCATCCCTGATCGTCGATGGGCCGGGCAAATCAGTGCTTCCGCGCATCAACGCGGAAGCCCACGATGGTTTGCTCGCCCAATGACCTTGCGGCCTCGAGCCGGTGCAGGCCCTCGACGAGTACGAAGCGTGCGCCGTCCTCGCGCACCAGGATTGGGGTCTTTTGGCCATCCGCGAGGATACTTTGCGCGATTTCCTCGACGCGCTTTGGGTCGAGTGTAGCCTTGCGCTTTACGGGTACGTAGATTTTGTCGACCGGGAAGGTCTCGCGTTTCATCATGATGGGGTGAAGCGTTAGCATGTTTTCCGGCCGTCCGCCTCTCGCACCACGTCAAAATCGGTGCCCTTTTCGTGACCGGGTGTCGTCCCCACATTGATATTGAGAGGGAGATACCACCGCAATGTCGGAACCGCTCATCGTTGTAATCCCCCATCGGCTCGGCAAGGACGAGGCGCTGCGACGTATCAAGGATGGTCTCGGCCGCGCCAAGACTGAATTCGCCTGGTTGCTGTCTTTGGAAGAAGAGGTCTGGACAGGCGACCGCCTAAGCTTCCGCGTGTCGGCGCTGGGTCAGCGAGCATCGGGTTTCATCGACGTGTACGAGGCAAATGTGCGACTCGAAGTCATATTGCCGTGGCTACTTGCGCGGTTCGCTCAGGCGGCCCAGCGTGTCATTGGCCAGAAGGGCCAACTGATGCTGGAAAAGAAGTAAACACCACGTCGGCGTGACGACACGACGCCTTGCCTGGAAGGCTTATTACTAATATCGCGCTCCGGGACAGCTAATGATTGGGGGCGTACGCATGACGGTGGACCGGATTTTTTTTATTTATATGGTTCTTGTGGGCATTGCCGCCGGCGCGATTCTGGTGGCCGCGCCGCAGGTGCAAGACTTTGTCATCAAACCGTACTTCTGGATTTTAATCGCGGTCGGCCTGTTCGACGGCGGGATTTATTTACTGGGACGCACTGCACCAGGGCGAATGCTGACGATGGGTGCGCGACTGGCGGGGTTTGTTTTCGGAATCGTAATGATGGTGGTTATTCCGTCGATCGCCGGCGCGCCGGTGCGTTTTTTCTAACTTTGTGCGCGGTATCTCGTTTGCCGTTGGGCCCGTCCGTCGAAGCGAGACCGTAGCTGGCCACATCCCGTCGCGGCATGTTGGCGCGACGGGTACCGGTGCGTGCCGGATCAAAATTAGACGTGGCGGCCCGTCCGGGTTGGTGGTTTCCACCAGCAGGAATAAGAAATGTAATCGCCATACATACGATGAATGCTTGTGATCACCGCATACTTGTTGAAACGGCCACAATTGTTCTGGGCGATGTCCAGTGCCGCCGCCTCTGCTTCAGGCGACCACGGAATAATGCCGCCCACATCGTTCCCCTTCGGGCCATAAACGCCAACGCAGGACGTGAGTGTCACGCCGAGCGCAACCGCCAGCACTGCTTGCCTTCCCATAGTTCCCCCAGTCCGAGCCCCGTTCTCAGTCTGCCGATTCGATTTATGCTAAAAGCTCGCTGCTGAATAGGCCAGCCCTGCCGTCCCGGCGCTGGCGTCGGTCAGAATACACGAAACTGCTGGGGTTTCGCGATGAAAAACACGGGGGCGGTTGCGGAGCATTCGCATCGAAAATGCTCGTCCCTTCTTGGACTTGCGGTTTTTACCTGCGGCCTTTCCCTGTCGGCGCTCGCCGAATCTGAGCCGAACACGTGTATCGGCGTCGACTTCGACGCTAAACGCCCGCTCACGGCGTCAAGGGTCACTGCGCGGCCGCATGTCAACTTCGTGAAGGGTTCCGACGATGACGCCGGGTGTCTGGCCGACACGGAAGCTTGCCGAAAAAAGGCATTCGTCGTGCCAGGCGATATCGTGCTGACGGGGCGAGCGCAACGCGCCTTCACCTGCGTTGCATATCAGTCCTTCCGTGCGCGCGAGCAGAACTGGACCACGGGGTGGATGCCGACGACTTCCCTGACACCTATCGAACCGACGCGGTCGCCGAAGATAACGGACTGGATCGGTTCGTGGTCTCACCCCGGCGGAACAATCTCGATTTCGCGCAGCAAGAACGGGGCATTGAGCATCGAAGGTGAACAGACATATCCCGCGGCGGGTGGCGCCCATAGCGGTGTGCTCGGCGCGACGGTTGCGCCGACACAAGGCATGATCGCCTTCGCCGACGATGGCAGCACGCCGTTCGAGAAGGGCGAAGAAGGACAGTGCCTTGTCAGGATGCAGCGTGTCGGCGCATGGCTGCTCGTGGAAGACAATATGCAGTGCGGCGGTTCCATGGTGACCTTTACCGGCCTGTATCGTCGCGAATAGAGAGAGCGAACCGAGTTGCGCTTGCGATCTCGGGACACGATTTTGTTTGTGCCAGCCATTTGTCTTCTTGCTTGGCCTGCGGAAGACCAGACGTAGGCATCATTCTTATTTTCTTCACAAGCGTTCCCGAATTTCGTCTCGATTCGAATGCATGCAGCGCGGCGACGGGAAGGGAAGTCTCGTTTCCATCATATTTCATGCGACTGTGCGTGTTGGCGCGTGCGTCCGCATTTACCGAGGACGACATGCGTCACTTGCTTGTTTGCGCTTGCGTCTGTCTGTTCGCGCCGTGCGGCATCGCTGGCGCCGCGGTAGAGGCGAATGATGAAGTTCCATCGGTTGCGAGTAGTGCGGCGGAACATTCGGTTCCAACAGAGTCCGCTGCGCGCCGACCGACAGCAAAGCGTGTCGTAGCGCGTTCAGATCGCGAAATTTGCGACACGCTTATTACATCAGCACAATCTAACCAATTGCCGATTCCATTTTTCATCCGACTCCTTTTCCAGGAAAGCGGTTTTAAGCCGGATGTCATTAGCCGTGCAGGAGCGCAGGGCATCGCGCAATTCATGCCGGAGACTGCCTCGCGGGTCGGGCTCGAGAACCCGTTCGATCCGATGCAGGCGATTGCTGCCTCGGCGCGACTCCTGCGTGTTCTTGTGAACCAATTCGGCAATCTTGGCCTGGCCGCCGCCGCTTACAACGCTGGCCCGCGCCGAATCCAGGACTGGCTTGCCCACAAGGGAAAATTGCCCGACGAAACCCTGCATTACGTCAAGACGATTACCGGTCGGCCAGCGGAGAACTGGAAGGCGGCCACCGCCGTCACTCCACTTCAGAATGTGCCGCGCGAGGCGCCTTGTCAGGAAGCCACCGGAGTGGTTCCTGCGAGCGCGCCGCAACTTGACCAGCCAGGAACGCGTATGCGAACCGCCTCGGCACGGGCAAGGGCACTCGTCTACCGCAGCGCAAAGCGTGAGCGCGGTTCCACCCAGCTGGCCGCTGCTCGCAAAAAGAGGCACGAAAAGGTGCGTTTGTCACAGCGGTAAGCGGTTCCAACCTTGGGCCGCGGACACGTTGCCACGTCGTGTCAAACCACTGCGCTTTTCAATATAATATCTGCTAAAAGGCCCACGCGTTGTCGTTATTCCGCGTTGGGTGTCCAATGGCTTCCCCGCCTCCCACCGATTTGTTTTCGGATCTGCCGGAAGCTTTGGCCGCAGGTATTCTCTCCAATGCCAAGTCGGTCAAATTGGCGGCAGACGAGATTCTGTTTCTTGCCGGCGATCCAGGTGACGGCTGCTACCGTCTGAACGAAGGTCTGCTTAAAGTTAGCATGGTTGCGCCCACCGGCGCCGAACGCATCCTCGCCATATTGGGGCCCGGTTCGATCGTCGGTGATATGGCGATGATCGATGGCCGCCCTCGGTCGGCATCGGTTTCCGCGCTTCGCGATTGCAAGCTCAGTTTCGTCAGTCGCGCGGCGTTCGAAACGGTCGCCGAAAAGAATCCAGAAATCTACAAGCATCTTCTCAATATGCTTGCCGCGCGCCTGCGCGACACCGACCAGGTCGTTGCGGCGGGAACGTTCTTGCCGGTCAAAGGCAGGGTCGCGCGTGCATTGCTTGATCTTGCCAAGGCTTTTGGCAACGAGGTCGGCGGTGGCCGTGTCGTCATCCGGCAAAAGTTGAGCCAGAGCGACGTCGCGGCTATGGCTGGAATTGCGCGCGAAAATGTAAGCCGAATTCTCAATGAATGGATGCGTTTGAAGCTGATTACCCGATTGTCAGGTTATTATTGCATCGAGAGCAGGCATAAGCTCGAAAAGGAACTGAAGCTTTAAATTTTTACGCGGGCTTGCCGCGACGGTGGCGCCTGGTTGCTTTATTGACGCGATGAGAATGCAATTGAGCCGGATTGTTCCAGGGCGCCGCGCATGCGGCTGGGGCTTAGCCGATGTCGGACGATGATGTTGTCGGGTTCAGTTTCCTTGCGGAATCGGAAATGCCGGTCTGGTATCTCAAACCGGGGGAAACGATTTTCAAGGAAGGGGAAACGGCGAAAGAGCTATACGTCATAAGAAGCGGCCAAGTGGAAATTCAGCTCGGCAACCGTCTATTGGCTACGCTCGAGACCAATGACATTTTCGGCGAAATGGCTCTGATCGATTCCGCTCCCCGCAGCGCTACTGCCATCGCCAAGACTGACGTGGCGCTTGTTCCAATTTCAAAGAAGGATTTTCTGGCCCTTGTCAGCCGGGCCCCAACTTTCGCGCTCGACGTCATGAGCATGTTGGTCCGCCGGCTGCGTGAGGCCAATAGAGCCATGTAATTGTGGGCTTTCTTGCATATTCGAAAAAGCGATTTTGTGTGATGGAAATCACAGCACAGGAAACGTCTGCGCTCTACGTTTGTGTTCATAGGGAGCGGGTTGCTCCCACGAGATTAAGGGCTAACGGACATGCGCAAGACCATCATCCTCGCCATTGCCACAACGTTCCTCGCAGGCGTTTCCGTGGTTACCGGCGTGGCTCGCACACCCAACAGCCCGATCGGCGAAACCATTTCTGCGCGACCGGTGGTTCATCCCCTTACCACCGGCAGCCTGACGGCCAGAGTAGTCCCCGCCACCTGACCGTCTTCTGGCCTGCCCCTGAATCGGGGCAGGCCCTGAATTACCTCCAAACTCTATAGCGGCCTGACCAGGCCGCTTTTTTTTGCCTCGCGCGAATAAAAATCCGCTGGGGTTGTGACGTCGATCACAGCAGGGGATCGGGCTACCGCCTAGTTTGACAGTGCCGACGCACCGAGGTGATCGGCCGCACCGGAAAAACCCGGGCGAGAATAATAAAGGGAAGCCGTCATGATCCGCACCGCGATTATCTCGGTAACCGCGTCATTCGTGTTATTCGGGGCTTGGACCATCAACTTGGTCAGTTATCACCCGGCCACCGATATAAATCCGCTGGCCCCGCTGAGCGCCAGCTTCGATTGAAGAAGTCGCAGGTGACGTTTGGCTGCGCCAGCAGGGCGCGCTTGCGTCTGATATTATTTGATCCTTCCCTCGCGTCTCGCCAGACCGATTAACCGTTCGACAGCATTAGTTCTAACGATTAGGTCTGCATCCGCGCGTACCTCCATTTCTGTGCAACAGATGATATCGGTCCCGCGGCGAGACGCTACCTATGCACAGGTCTCCAAACCAGATTGCCCGATCGCTGCGCGCGTTCCGAAACGCGCACAGACTTGGTTTGCTACGCAGCGTCCGCATTTCTTTTGGAGCGGATGCTTGCGCGGTGGTGCGATCCCAGGAAGGCATCGAGTACATGGGAAATGTCGTCCCGCGATTGCCACTCAGTGGATGCACGCGCGGCCAATGCGATTGCAAATATGTGCCCTCTGGGACCGATCATTTGCATAGCCTCAATGCAATGCCGAAGTCCGGAACCAGATCTTCGTCCTGAGCCGTACAGGCTCGCGCCAAAATCTGCCAGATGGACTATGATTTGACGCGCATTCCGAACAGAAATGCGTCCGTATTTTCGATGCGCGACCTTCGTGCTTATTGCTAAACTATCCAACCATTTTCGAATGATGGTCCAGTGTGACTACTCAGGCCCCCGGAATCGGTGACGTCGGCGCCAGCGTGCATACGTCGCTTGCGACGTGGCTGCACGGCATTGGCGTGCGCCAGATTCGCCTCATCACCGGCCTGATTATGTTCGCTTACATTTTTTCGCATTTTTTCAATCACGCCCTTGGCAACATTTCCTACGGCCTGATGGAGACCTGGCTGAAATATCACGTCTGGTGGTGGCGGATTCCGGTCGTCAACGACACGCTTTACCTTGCCGCCATCGTCCACTTCTCGCTCGGCCTCTGGGCGCTCTATCAACGGCGGCATTTCCGCTATTCGATCGCCGAGATCACGCAGCTTGTTCTTGGGCTGAGTATTCCGCTTTGGCTCGCCAGTCATTTGGGCGCAGAGCGGGTAGGCGGTCTTCTCTTCGGATGGCCACCATTCAATTACGCATCGGCGCTGTACACCTATTGGGTCACGGAGCGCTACAACATCGCTATACAGTTCATCTCGCTGACGGTCGCGTGGACGCACGCCTGTATCGGACTCTATTTCTGGCTGCGATTGAAATCGTTCTTCGATTGGGCGGCCCCGATACTTCTATCCATCGCGATTCTTATGCCGCCGCTTGCGATGATCGGCGCGCATCATGGTGGCCGTGAAGTTGCGGACCTCGCCGATGATCCCGAATGGCGCAATGAAAACCTGAAGCGGGTTCCTACTGCGCAGGCGCGAGTGATCACTCAAATCAGTCTCGTGTACTTTCCTATCGCCTATGGCGCCGCAATCGGATTGGTTTTCGTCGGGCGTGGCCTTCGTTCGTTTCGTGAGCGTCGGCGCGGCATGGTCACAATTTCATATCCAAATCGGCAGATACGCGTACCGAAAGGACTAAGCGTTCTCGAAGCCAGCCTGCGGCACAAAATCCCGCACGCCAGCGTGTGCGGCGGCCGCGCTCGCTGTTCCACTTGTCGCATTCGCGTGGTGAGTGATCGTAGCAAGCTGCCGCAACCGTCGGGCCGCGAGGCGTTCGTGCTCGAGAGCATCGGCGTTTCCGCAAACCCCTCGATCCGGCTTGCTTGCCAGTTACGTCCGCAGACTGACATTTCTGTCATTCCGATTCTTCCGGCAAGCATGAATGCGGAACTGCTCCGCAAAGGCAGCCGCATGAACATCGGGAAGGAGCGCTACATCGTCAGCATGTTCGTCGATATGCGCGGGTCAACCAAGCTCGCCGAGGCGCGACTGCCGTTCGATGTCGTATTCCTCATCAATCGATTCCTGGGCGCGTGCTCTCAGGCTGCGCTCGACGCGGGTGGCCAACCCAACCAATTCGTTGGCGACGGGGTGCTGGCTCTTTTCGGAATCGAAGTGGACGCGAAGACCGCTTGCCGGCAGGCGCTGCGTGCTGCCGCCAATGTTGCCACCAACGTGGATCAAATGAATCGTCAGCTCGCGTCGGATCTTCCTGAACCAATCGAGTATGGTATCGGCATCCAGGGCGGTGAAGTCATTATCGGCGATATCGGTTTTCAGGATCACACCGTTTTTACGGCGCTTGGCGATCCCGTCAATGTAGCAGCGCGTCTGCAAGACATGACGAAGGCGCTTGGGTGCAAAGCTGTGATTTCTGACGAGGTGTTTACAACCGCTGGCATTCCACCCGGTTCGCTGGCGCGCACGGAGGTCGCAATTCGTGGCCGCGAAGAGGCGATGATCGTCCGCACGGTAACCGATCCGACCGTTCTTGCGCGCCTGGTCGAGGCCGAGAATGCGCAAGCCCAGCAGGTGCAGGCGTCACAAGCGCGATAGCCTGCGGCAATTCCGACAGTCTGGCCGGCACAGGGCTTGCATCCCCAAGGGCAGGTGGAGGTAAGGGATGGACGCGCGGACAGATTTGCCCGCTGGGTTGGGTATGCGCGTGGGCAACGACGTCCAGCCGCCTTTGTCGCGGTTTCTGGAGCGCTGTCACACGGAAATCGCCGGAGATAACAGCGGCGCCGTCGCCGATTACATACCGGAACTCTCCAAAGCCAACCCCAATAGCTTCGGGATCAGCATTGCGACCACCGACGGCTACGTCTACGAGGTCGGCGACAGCGACGTCCCTTTCACGATCCAGTCGATTTCAAAAGCCTTTGTTTTTGCGCTCGCTCTCGAGACGATCGGCGCCGAACGGGTTGAAAGCGTCATCGGAGTTGAACCGAGTGGAGAAGCTTTTAATTCGATCCGCCTGCGCGCCGACAATCGGCCTTTCAACCCAATGGTCAATGCCGGTGCAATTGCGTGCTCAGGGCTCATCTACGATGCGGAAGGGAAAGATGCTTTTGGGCGAATCCTCGCAACGCTGAGCGCATTCGCTGGTCGAAAACTTGGCGTGGATGAAGCCGTATTTGCCTCCGAGCGGGCGACCGGCGACCGCAACCGGGCAATTGCTTATCTTTTACGCAACTATGCCGTCATAAAAGGCGATGTCGATGCCGTCCTGGATGTCTATTTCGGCCAGTGCTCGGTCCTCGTGACGGCGCGGGATATCGCGGTCATGGCTGCGACACTCGCCAACCGTGGCCTTAATCCGTTGACCGGCGAGCAGGTCGTCAGTCCCTACGCCGTTGCCCGCACTTTGTCAGTAATGACCAGTTCGGGCATGTACGACTATGCGGGCGAATGGATCTACCGCGTCGGAATGCCAGCAAAGAGCGGCGTCGGCGGCGGCATCGTAGCGGCGTTGCCCGCGCAACTCGGACTGGGTACCTATTCGCCGCTCCTCGACAGCCACGGGAACAGCGTGCGTGGGTTGCGCGTATGCGCGGCCCTCTCATCGCACTTCGATTTGCACCTGTTCAATCGCGGCGGCGATGTGAGAAACGGCATCGTTGCCGAATACGACATTGGCGGCGTCTCCTCGCGCCGCAACCGGCAGCCGCTCGAGCAGAAAATTCTCGACGAGCACCATACCGACTGCCACGTTTACGAACTCACCGGCGCCTTGACGTTCGGGTCCATCGAGTATCTGTCGCGTCGCTTGGTGCAAGGGCAGCTCCATTCGCAGCTCGTCGTACTTGATTTTCACCGCGTGCCGACAATCACACGGGCGGCGGGCCGATTGCTCGCGGCAAGCCTGACTGAGCTGACTGCAGTTAATACGACGGTGATCCTTTGCGGACTGCGGCCGCATTCGGCGGTCGAAGTGACCATGAAGCCCATGATCGAACCACTCTCGAAGCTGCGAAAGTTTCCTGTTCTCGATGAAGCCATTGAATGGGCCGAGGACCAGATCATCTATCGTTACGGTGGATACGGGCGCCTGCACGATCCGACGACGCTTCCGGAACAGCAATTGCTTGGCGGCTTGAGCACCGGCGAGATCGAAGCGCTTGAGGCCTTGATGGCGCCGCGGACATACCATGCCGGACAGCGGATCATCGGAGCGGAAGAGCCGGCATCATCGTTGTTCTTTTTGCAAAGCGGCATGGTGAGCGTGAAGCTGCCAAATGGTGTGCGTCTCGCGACGCTTGTCGCAGGCATGGTATTTGGTGAAATGGCGCTGCTCGAGGACCGGCGCTCCGCGGACGTGTGGGCGGATACGGCTGTTCAATGTCTCGAATTGCCGCTGAGCGCCTACGCCGGATTTCGCGAAAAACATCCGGAGGTCGGTGAGCGCATCGTGCGCAATCTCGCCGTCCTCCTGGCCAAGCGGCTTATTCTCGCCAATACAAAGATCGATCTCTTGACGTCGTACTAGACGTTCACACCTTCTCGACGAAGCTGTCGACCACTCGCTTTTCGCCCGCCTTGTCGAAAGCGATGGTGAGCTTGTTGCCATCCACTGCCACGACGTTGCCATTGCCGAATTTCTGGTGAAACACACGCTCGCCCACCGCGAAAGATGAAACCGTGCCGGTGGATTTCGCGACAAGCTCCCCCTCGATCGTGAGGGGCGCGCGACCTTGGAGTTTTGTTGCGCGGCCCCGGGACTTTCCGCCCGAGGGTCGACCAGGATCGATCGGATCGTCATCAAAAACGCCGTCTGGGACGTACCGCGGCTGGCCATTGTCGTAGAAGCCGCCGCGGCCCTTGCGAGCCTGCGCGCGTTGCCAACCGGGCGTCGTGTAACCGGAACCGAAGGCGTTCATCTCATCGAAACGCGACGCTCCGTAGCCCGACATTCCGAACCCGCCGGCGCCGCCCGCGGCCTCTTTCACTTCGACATGTGCTTCAGGCAATTCATCGAGGAAGCGTGAGGGGACCGTTGAGGTCCAAAGCCCGTGAATGCGGCGGTTGGTGGCAAAGTAGATCTTGGCCAACTTGCGAGCGCGGGTAAGTCCGACATGGGCCAGGCGGCGCTCTTCCTCGAGACCGGCGCGGCCACTTTCGTCGAGCGAGCGCTGATGGGGAAACAGGCCTTCTTCCCAACCGGGCAAAAACACGCAGTCGAATTCGAGACCCTTTGCCGAATGCAAGGTCATGATATTGACGGCTTGCTCGGACTCCGCGCTGTCACGATCCATTACAAGCGATATGTGTTCGAGAAAGCCCTGCAGGTTCTCGAATTCCTCCATCGACCTGACCAGTTCCTTGAGGTTTTCCAAGCGTCCGGCAGCATCTGCGGAACGGTCCTTCTGCCACATGTCGGTGTAACCGGACTCATCGAGCACTATTTCCGCGAGTTCGGTATGCGGGATGGAATCCTTCTTGGCGCGCCAGCGCTCAAAGGCCGCCATGAGGTCACGCAGCGCAAGGCGGGGTTTCGGCTTCATCTCGTCAGTGGCCGAGAGCTGGCTGGCTGCCTCGGTCAAGGGAATCCGCCGTTTGCGCGCGTGGTCGTGCAGCATTTGCAGGGTGGCGTCGCCGAGGCCGCGCTTTGGCACATTGACAATGCGCTCGAAGGCAAGATCGTCTGCCGGCTGCGCGATGACGCGCAAATAGGCGAGGGCGTCGCGAATTTCAGCGCGTTCGTAGAAGCGCGGGCCGCCGATTACCCGATAAGGTAGTCCGAGTTGGATAAAGCGGTCTTCAAATTCACGCATCTGGAATGATGCGCGCACCAGAATTGCGATCTCATCGAGAGGGTGATCTTCACCACGCTCGCGCGCGGCACGCTGAAGCTGTTCGATCTCCTCACCGATCGCGCGCGCTTCTTCCTCGCTGTCCCACGCGCCGGTCACCTGTACCTTTTCGCCCAGTTCGTCTTCAGTGCGCAGCGTCTTACCGAGTCGGCCTTCGTTATGAGCGATGAGGTGGGACGCAGCCGCAAGAATATGTCCGGTACTGCGATAATTTCGCTCCAGGCGGATGACCTTCGCACCGGGGAAATCGTGGTCGAAGCGCAGGATGTTATCGACCTCCGCACCGCGCCAGCCGTAGATCGACTGATCATCATCGCCGACGCAGCAAATGTTTTTGGGAACGCGCGGGAGGTTTACATTTTGCTCCGTCGTTTCGAAGCGCGTTGGAGACCCGAAACCGGACTCCGCGGAGTCGGTGGGAGCGCCAATTTGCCGGTCCGCCGACTGGTCGCGTCCCGGAACGGCCGCCATCGAGCCCGACGGCGTCTGTGCCAGCAGTTTCAGCCACAGGTACTGCGCGACGTTTGTGTCTTGGTACTCATCGACGAGGATGAACTTGAATCGTTCCTGAAAATTGCGCAGTACGTCCGCGTTCTGTCGGAACAGCCGGATGTTCTCAAGCAAAAGGTCACCGAAATCGGCGGCATTCAGTGTCTTCAGCCGTTCCTGATAGGCAACGTACAGCTTCTTGCCTTTGCCATTCGCAAAGCTCGCTGCTTCACCCGACGGCACTTGTTCAGGCGTAAGACCGCGATTCTTCCAGCCATCGATCAGCATGGCCAGGACGCGAGCAGGCCACCGCTTCTCGTCGAGCTTCTCAGCTTCGAGGATCATCTTGATCACCCGGACCTGGTCATCCACGTCGAGGATCGTGAAGTTGTTCTTCAGACCAACCAGTTCGGCATGCCTTCGCAGAACCTTCACGCCAATCGAATGGAAGGTGCCCAGCCATGGCATGCCTTCGACGATCTGCCCTACCATCTGACCGACGCGGTCCTTCATTTCGCGGGCAGCCTTGTTTGTGAAGGTCACGGCGAGAATTTCCGACGGCCGTGCTCGACCGAGGTTGAGAATGTGCGCGATCCGCGTCGTGAGAACGCGCGTCTTCCCGGTTCCGGCGCCGGCGAGGACCAGCACGGGACCATCGAGCGTTTCCACCGCTTCGCGTTGCTCAGGGTTGAGATCGCCAAGATACGGCGCGGGCCTCGCGCCAAGCGCGCGCGCGGCGATTCCGCCTGCAACCGGTTGCGGGCTCAATGGAGCAGGGTCGTTACGCTTGGGTTCGGCCATTTGTCGGTAAAAGGCAGCAATGCCGCCGGAATGATTCTTTCAACGGCTAAGATGGCATCGACAGGCGCCAATTTCGAGGCCAGACCCGCCCTTGTCGGGCTCTCCTCACCGATTTAGCGTGATTTTTCCTGCTTATTTCCACACAGCCTGGGGGGAACTCCGTGCGATTGAAGGACAAAGTGGCGTTGGTCACTGGCGGCGGCCGCGGTATCGGCCGCGATATAGTTTTGGCGTACGCGCGTGAAGGGGCCCATGTCGTCGTCAACGACGTGGATCCCACGACGGCCGAGGCGACGGCAAAGGAGGCCGCGGCACTCGGCAGCAAGAGCCTCCCGGTTGCGGCCGACGTTGCCAAGGCCGCCGACATCAACCGCCTTGTCGAGACGATTATCAAGGAGCGCGGCCGTATCGACATTGTCGTGAACAACGCAATGAAGATCGTTCCAGGAAAACTGGAGGCGCTTCCAGAAGCGGCGTGGGACACGACGATGAATATCGGTCTCAAGGGCGCGTTTCTGGTGAGTCAGGCAGCCGCGAAACATATGATCGCCCAGAAGTCGGGCAACATCGTCAATATCGCCTCGATCGCGGGCCTTTTCCCTTACAACTGGGCCGGTGCCTACAGTGTGGTGAAAGCCGGATTGATCATGCTGACAAAATTGCAGGCGATGGAATGGGCGCCTTATGGCATCCGGGCAAATGCAATCACGCCCGGTTACATCCGCACGCCTGGTACCGAAGCGATGTATGCCGATCCGGAAATCTACGAAGGACGGCGCAAGGGCGTGCCAATGGGCCGTGTCGGCTCCGGGGAGGACATCGCAGGGCCGGCGATTTTTCTCGCATGCGACGAGTCGCGATATACGACAGGCAGCGTCGTCGGCGCCGATGGCGGCCAGGCTGTTGGCTATTTCCTCACCGTGCCAGGTCGCAGGTTCTCCGGCGGCCGGATTGATTGACGAGCGCTTGCGCAGCCCGCGTATGACCCCGAGGGTATCTTGAACACCCAAGTCATTATTGTGGGCGCTGGACCAGTTGGCTTGACCCTGGCGATCGGTCTTGGTCGTCGGGGCATACGTTGCATTCTCCTCGAACAGAAAGCGGCGCCGCAGTTCCTCCCCAAGATGGAACGGTGCAACGCCCGCACAATGGAGATCTACCGCAGGCTTGGAATTGCACAGAAAATACGTGACGCAGGTTTTCCGCGCGATGTGCCGATGGATGTTTTCATCGTGACGTCGCTGGTCGAGCCGCCGCTTTTGCACTTGCCATATCCATCGGTCGCGCAGGCTCAGGCAGAGATTGCTGCCTGCCCTGACGGCTCAATGCCGCTTGAGCCCTATCAGCTCATTTCGCAGTACACGCTTGAGCCGCTGCTCAAGTCGGTTGCGGAGGCCCTGCCGGCTATCGATGTGCGGTATGGACATGAATTCATCTCGTTCGAGCAGAATGATGAAGGCGTGCGTGCGCGCGTTAAGCATGGAGACTCAACGATCGAATTGGGCGCGCAATACCTTGTGGGCTGCGACGGGGGCTCGAGTAACGTGCGACGTCAACTCGGCATCAAACTGCAGGGCGAAGCGAATCTTTTGCAATTGAGGCAGGCGCTCTATCGCTGCGACTACCTGTTCGAACGCATCCCGGTCGGCAAAGGTCGGCACTATCATGTCGCCGATGCACACTCGACATTTCTGATCGTGCAGGACTCGACTCGTCACTTTACCCTGCATTCGGTTGTCGACAGCGATGACGATATGAAAACAATGTTCGAACAGACAGTTGCCATGCCGGTCAACTACGAGATGCTGTCCTGTGCGCCTTGGCGTCAGAATCTGCTGTTGGCCGACCGCTATGGTCACGGGCGAGTTTTCCTTGCCGGTGACGCGGTCCATCTTGTAATTCCGACAGGCGGCCTCGGAATGAACAGCGGGGTTGGTGACGCGATTGATCTGTCGTGGAAGCTTGCGGCAACGCTGAAAGGGTGGGGTGGCCCGGCGCTACTCGCATCTTACGAAATTGAACGTCGGCAAATCGGCGCACGCAATGTTGAAGCCTCGCGGCATGCATCGCGTGGCCGAAGAGCTTGGCGGTCGGCCTACAAGCCCAATATTCGTGACAAGACGCCGGAAGGGGCTGCAACTCGGGCGGACCTCAGCCGTATCGCCGATGTCGAACAGCGCAAGAGCAATGAGATGATCGGGGCAGAGCTTGGTTATCGCTATGCGGATTCGCCTATCATCTTTCCTGAAGTGGGGGATGCGCCGGAAACCGATTTCATGAAATACGTTCCGACATCCTGGCCGGGTGCGCGGTTGCCGCACGTATGGCTCGCCGACGGTACCGCATTGCATGACCATATCGGCGATGGCTATACGCTTTTGTGTCTCGGCGTTGGACGAGCAAATACCGGCGGGCTTGCCGAGGCCTTTGCCTCCTTCGGCGCGCCATTTTCGCTCGTCGAAATTGCTGAAGAACGGCCACGCGATATTTTCGGCCACGATTTCTTGCTGCTGCGGCCCGATTTACACGTGGTGTGGCGTGGCAATCGCTTGTTGGCCGATCCAGCAAAGCTCGCTGCCTTGGCCACGGGACACTAGGAATCGAGTGCAAAAGAGCTCCGAATGCTGAAAAAAATCGCGCTTACGCTCGCCTGTGGGGACTATGAAATCGTCCGCCCGCTGCTCAACGAGAAAGTCGAGGTCGATGGCGCAGATTTGACGATCTTGACCGATATGGATTCGGCGACGCGTCACTGGCGGTTTCTGCGTAACGGCGAGTTCGATGTAGCGGAAGTTTCCGCCTCGTCTTATCTCGCGGCGCGCGATAATGCGATGCCGTTCCGCGCCATTCCGGTATTTCTCCATCGTCGATTTCGACACGGCTTCATGTTCATCAACACTTCGAAAGGCATCACAAAGCCCGCCGACCTGCGTGGCCGAAAAATCGGGGTGAAGACGATGATGACAACTGCCGTGCTATGGATGCGCGGCATTCTTCAGCATGAATACGGCGTGCCACTGAATAGCGTCGAGTGGATGGCGGAGATCGAGGATGACGTGAAAGTCACCTTGCCCCCAGACATCAAATATTCATGTCTCTCCAATGACAAATCGGTCGAGACCATGCTGGCGGAGGGGGAACTGGATGCGGTTTTTCATTCTGATCTGATCAAGCCTTTTGTCGCTCGCGATGCGCGCGTGGCGCGCCTGTTCCCGGACCACAAGGCCGAAGAGGAAGCTTACTATCGAAAGACCGGCATTTTTCCGATCATGCATGTTCTTGGCATCCGCCAGACTCTCGCTGATGAGCATCCTTGGCTGGCCGTCAATCTGTTTCAGGCCTTCAACAAGGCGAAGAACGCGGCCATGAACCGCATGGCCAATCCCCGTATCGTTCCACTCGCCTGGTATCGTGACGCGTGGGAGGAGCAGGAACGCGTGCTCGGTTCTGACCCGTGGGAGTACGGATTGACCGAGAGAAACCGCAAGGTTCTCGAGACGCTGGTAGGTTATTCGCACGAACAGGGGCTCATCAAGAAGCGGCCGTCGCTCGAGCAGCTCTTTCTCAGCGTTGATCAGGGGCGCAAGCGAGGCGGAGAGTTTCGCATTTAGGAATGGAGGATTCATGTTTTCGTCGAAGTTGGCACCTCTCGCGATCGTGCTCTCCTGCGGTATTTGCACCGCTCACGCGCAGGACAAAGTGTGGAAGCATGGCATCCTCGAAGCCAAGAGCGACGCGGGCTTCATCGCGATGGTCGACAAAGGTGGCTTTGCCGCCAAGCGCGGTCTAAAGGTTGAAATTTTGCAGATCAAAGCCGGGGCCACGTTGATGAAAGCCCTGGTGTCGGGCGAGATCGACAGCGTGGACATGGGCGCGGCAGAGTCGATAGTGGCCGGTGTGCGCGGTACTGGCGTCAAGATCGTCGGTTGCACCTGGCCGGGAGTGCCGCAGGTTGTTCTCGCCAAGGCCGAAATCAACACTCTGGCCGATCTCAAAGGAAAGACGGTTGCGATTTCGTCGCCCGGGTCGCTTCCGGATTTGCTGTTCCGAGGAATGCTTGACGCTGCGAATGTTCCCTTCGCCGACGTTAAGTTGGCGACACAGGGCGCCGATCTCGACCGTTACAAATCGCTGGTCGCGGGCATCACCGATGCGGCAGTGGTCTCAAATGAATTTGAAGCCGTCATGCCGCCCAACGTCAAGGTGCTCGCCAAAGGCGGGAGCGCTGTTCCCAAATTCATCCGATTGTGCGTGGCGACCAGCAGCAAGGTTCTGGCCGAGCGCCGGGATGATCTCGTCAAATTCATCGCGGCTGAAATGGATGCTTACAAGTATGCGGCCGCGCACCGCGACGAGACGGTCAAAGTGGCTCATGAATTGACGAACGCAAAGCCTGACGACAAAAGGGCCGACTTCATTGTCGACCAGGCCATCCGCGAGAAACAGATCGATCCGACCCTTGCAATTCCGGTGGATCGCATCGACTGGATGCAGCAACTGTTCGTCAAGGCCGGGGTAATACCAAAATCCGTGGCGAGTTCGACCCTGATCGATACGAGCGTGCGGGACGACGCGGCCAAGCTTGCCGCACAGTAAACGGCAGTCAGTCCTTTTTCGGCATCGAGATCCGCCGCCCGGCGGCTTCAGGGCGTGGCAGCTGCGAGTGTGCGGTTTTCATGCGCGCGAATGTACGCAGGATTGGCGGTGGAAACGGCGCGACTTTCTTGGCCGTCATGTCGACATGCAGCGTCATGTTTTCTGATGTCGCCGAGACCCATCCTTCGGTCGCATGAAACAACTGCTCGAAATAATGGAAGCGTTTCGAATCAAAATCGAGCAACTGGAACGTCACCCGCACGGGGTCACCTTCCTGTAACTCGCGCACGTAACGAACGTGGACTTCGGCTGTGAAAGTCGAATGCCGATGATTTTTCAGGTATTCGGCGCCAATACCGAGAAGCTCGTAAACCTCATCGACTGCGCGGTCGAATAGAACGTTATAGTAGGCCATGTTCAAATGGCCATTGTAGTCGATCCATTGCGGCTCGACCCGCATCAGCGATGATACGAAGGGCGCAAAGAAGACCGGTTCGAGGTCGCTGCGATCAAGCATCTGTTCAGGCCGAAATCGGATAAACAGCTTTTTCGCCGCTCAGCACACGCGCGACATCCATCGCGCACTTGGTCTGCAACTCATTCAGCGCTTCGATCGAATAGAAGGCAGTGTGGGGGGATATAATGACGTTGTCGCGCCCCAAGAGCGGTGAATCCTTGGCAAGTGGCTCAGCGGCCACCACGTCGAGTCCGGCGCCGCCCACCTGGCCAGAATCAAGCGCTGCGATCAGGTCTGGTTCGTCAATCAACGGCCCGCGCGCAGTGTTCACGACGTAGGCTCCCTTTTTCATTTTGCTGAACGCCGTGGCATTCAACATCCCGCGCGTTGCCGGCAGCAGCGGCGCATGCACGGATACGTAGTCGGACGTTTTGAGAAGTGTATCGAGATCGACGCCTTCCACTCCGGCAGCCTTGAAGACATCTGGCTTCGTGAACGGGTCATAGGAAATGACTTTCATGCCGAATGCCTGTGCCTTGGGGGCGACCAGTCGCGGGATGTGGCCGAAGCCGATGAGCCCGAGCACTGTGCCTTCGATGCGACGGATCGGCACGACCGCAGGCATTTCCCAGCGGCCACTCTGCACCAGCTTATTGGAGAGTGGAATTTTACGGATCAGTGCCAGCAAAAGAGCCATGGCATGGTCTGATACTTCCCGGATGCAATAGTCCGGGACGTAGTTGACGGCGATGCCCTTTTCCTTGGCAGTAGGCAAATCGATGTTGTCGACGCCCAATCCGAATCGGCCGATGGCTCTGCAGCGAGTTAGCTGCATGAGCACGTCGCGCGTGAGTTTTGCATAGGTCACAAGAACCGCGTCAGCGTCCTTGGCAACGGCGACGATATCGTCGGCGTTGACGCTCTTCGACATCCGATAGGTGGGATTGAGCCGCGCCAGCGCGGTCTTGGCCGGATCGAGCGAGGGAAAAACCGTGTCGGTCACCGCAATTACAGGGCCGGCCATAACAAACTCCGAGGTCATTTAGGCGCGGCAAGCTACGACAGCGACGCTGTCGCGTCCATCGGGCAAAGCCATCGCCGCCCAACATTTCAATGGCTTAGGGGATTAACCAAATATTAACGACATTCCCGCGCGGCCGGGTTCTTCGACTATTCTGACAAAAAACACGGAGGCGACGGCGATGCTTGGCACGGTAGCTCGAGGAACGTACGTGGTCGTTCTAGCGACGATGATCGTCGCCTGGGTTGTTTCGTTCAACAAAGAGGCCCCGGCTGACACCCAGCCTAGTGACGCCATTTGGTACATAAACATCTGAAGCGATTTTGTGCGGCTTCAGGTCGCGAGAAAATCTTCGACTTCCTCGAAAAATTTTCCCCACGCTGGCTCATCGGCCAGCAGGACGTGATTGTCGCTCTCAAGCGTCACAAGACGTGCGTTGGGGATAGAGGCGGCCATCAGGCGACCCTGTTCGAGGGGGACGACATTGTCGTGCCGCGCGTGCAGCACCAAAGTTGGCACACGAATTTTCGGGAGTAGGCTCGCGACGTCAATTTCATGACATGCGACACGAATGCGTGCGCCATTTTCGGCGGTTGTTGTCATTCGTTGGAGGTCCGCAAACCATTTGTTCTGCTCTGGCGTTCCATTCGGGATGAAGAGCGAGCAGAAGGCACGCATGAACGCCGAATGCTCGTCGCCCCAGCCATGCTGCATCAACGACAAAAACAGATTTGCCTTCTCGATCTCATCAAGTGAGCCGCGTTTGTTTCGACCCTGTGCATAGCCGCCGTACAGAACGAGTTTGGTGACCCTTTCGGGGTGAGCCGCGGCGTAGGCAATCGCGACAGCCGCGCCTTGTGAGATGCCCAGAATGGCAAACCGGTCCGGGTCGACAGCGTCGACGACGGACTCGAAATCGCGCATGAATCCATTAAATGAAAAGTCCTTTACGTCGCGATCCGACAGGCCGGTGCCACGTGTATCGTACCGAACAAGGCGATTTTTCTCCGCCAGGCGCTGAAGCAGCGGCGACCACACTGGGCTTTCCCAATCATATTCGAGATGTGTGAGCCAGTTGGCGGCCTTCATGAGGGGAGGGCCTTGTCCGACCTCGGCGAATGCGATGTTGACGTTGTCGGTCGATCGGCAAAACGAAATTTCTTGCTTGTGGGCGAGCCCAGATGAGCGGGAAGTTGCCTCTGGCCTAACCTGTCCCTGGAGAACCTCGCCGACAAATCGGATACCCTTGCGCGGAATTGTACGCACAAGCGCCTGTTGTTCTCCGCTGTCGCCGATCGCCTTGCGTACAGCGTTGATACGGCTGTCGAGCGTTGAATCCGAAACAACGCGTCCACCCCATACCGACGCGATCAGGTCGTCTTTGCTGACGACACGGTCACGATTTTGGATGAGGTAAACCAACAGGTCAAAAACCTGCGGCTCGATTGGGACGATCGTGCCACGCGCGCGCAATTCCCGACGCTCGCCGTCGAGCGCGAAATCTTTGAACGAAAACAGCACTTTGTCGCCCGCAACAATTGGAGGAGCAACTATATCCAATGTTCTCATCGATGAGAAATCAACCACCCCCCAAATCAATGAGCTCGCTGTCGGTGACTAGATCCACAAGGCCCGCAAGTCATCTGCGGTATGCTGGCCGAAGAACCTCCGAATTTCGACAAGACTGAGTTTGGTCCTGATACGTCGCGCCTCGCCCAGCGCCGTTCGCGCCTCTTCGTCACGGTCAAGTTTCAGAAGTACCCAGGCGACGACGACGCGAGCCGTGTAAAGGCGGCCATCGCGGCGTGCGGCCGCCGACGCTTCCGCCAACGCTTCCTCAAAACGGCCAGCCCGTCCGAGCGCGTAGGCGAGTATCATGCTCCAGAAAGTCAGTCGAAAATCCTTCGGACTTGATCGCATTCCGAACTTCATACTCTGGATGCCTTCGTCGAAGCGGCCGAAGAGAACGAGCGATGCACCCAGCGCCACGTGCGCCTGCGCGTTGCTTGGATCGAGAATGAGGGCGCGTCGCAGCAGCTCGACGCCGCGCTCATGCTCTCCGATGTCGGCAAAAGCGCAACCAGCGAATCCGAGGACATCGGATGCATTCGGATCTATTGTGATCGCGTGCTCTGCTTCCTCGCGTGCGCCTTTCTTCGCGGTCTCGATATCCGGGACCAAAGATAGGTTGGCTCCGAAAGCATTGACCAGCGCCAGAAATGCGCGTGCCAGCGCGAAGTCAGGGTCGATGACAAGAGCCTGATTGACCCTGTGCAGCGCCTCTGCAACGGAGTCCTCGTTCCAGCCTTGCACGGCAATTGCGCCGGCGGCCCGACGAAAATGCGACCACGCATCGACGCTCTCGATCCTTCGTCGCTTCACTCCCGAAAGGTCGGCTTTGGTCAGCGCCGGTTCTAATTCCACGATGATGCGGCGCGCGATCTCATCCTGAAGATCCAGTGTATTGCCGCGGCTGACGTCGTAGCGACCGGCCCATAACTGATTTCCACTCTCTGCTTCGACAAGTTGGACATTGATTCGAACGCGGTCACCCGAACTGCGCGCGCTACCGGTGACAACGTAACGGATACCCAATTCGACGCCGATCTGACGCGAGTCAGCGCGCTGCTGGGTGTATGCGAATGAGGAAGCGCGGGCGATGACAAAGAAACCCGGCACTCGCGCCAAAAGGGCGATGATGTCTTCAGTGAGCCCATTGGTAATCAATTCCAGCGCTCGGTCGTCAGACATGTTCTCGAATCGCAGGACAGCGATCGAAGGGCGGTCGACGATGAGTGGTGGATGTGCATCTGCGGCCTTGCCGCTTGTCGCATCGCCGGCTTCGGCGACCACAGGCCGGTGTTTCTCCTGGACCTTGCCTACGAAGCGAAAGCCTTTTCGCGCGGACGTGCGGATCAGCCGCTGCTCTTTGCCGCTGTCGTCGATTGCCTTTCGTGCGGCGTTGATCCGGCTGGTCAGGGTCGATTCCGAGACTATTCGCCCACCCCATACGGACGCGATGAGATCATCTTTGCTGACCACGCGAGCCCGGTTCTCAATCAGGTAAACCAAAAGATCGAAGACCTGCGGCTCAACCGGCACCGCCGTGCCGTCCGCACGCAGCTCCCGGCGCTCGCAGTCGAGTGCAAAATCATCGAACAAAAACAGCACGTTGCGCCCCTGCAATCAGGCTGCCTAATCATACCGGCTGGGCGTCTAAAGCGAAATCAAGACTTCCTCAAGGACAAATCAAGCGGGGCTCAAAGCCTTTCGTGCGGGAAAGGCGCATTCCAACGGCCAGCAAACGAATGGAGTGTGGAATGCAAACGGAGAGTGTCTATCGCAGAACCAGGGAGACGGGCGACATCGATCGCTGGCACCAGGAGGTGCTTGGCCGGCGCGCCCTGAGCAGAACTCAGTTCTTTCATGTTGCTCGATCGCTCATCGGAATCGTGGCGATTCTGGCAGCCTATATCTCTGGCGTGCGAATGCTGTCCCCATTGCCCGCTGCCGCCGAAGTACCCGATGCAATCGCCGCACCGGGTGAAATTCCCGTCACGAACGTCCACGCGGTCGGCGCGCAAGTTTACGAATGCCAATACGATCCAGCCGGCAAACTCGTCTGGCAGTTTCGCGAGCCGGTCGCGACGTTGCTCGTTGCCGGGAAGACGGTTGGTCGTCACTACGCAGGCCCGACATGGGAAATGAGTGATGGCAGCGCAGTCACTGCCAAGGTGCTCGCTCGCGCGCCCGGTGCCAGTGCAAACGACATTCCGCTGCTCAAACTCGAGGTCACTGCGCGGCGCGGGCTCGGCAAACTTGGCAACGTTACGACCATCCAAAGGCTGAATACGCAAGGTGGTAATGCGGATGCAGCCTGCGATTCATCCGGTGCCTGGCTGAGCGTGCCTTATAGCGCCGACTACGTTTTTTACAGAAAAATATCCGATCAATCGGCACTGAATTGGAGAATAGAGGAGTGATGGACAACGAAAAAATCAAACGCCGTACCAACGGAACTGTCGACGTCGATTTCTATCGTCAAGAGGCATTTCTCCAGCGGAGGGAAGCGACGAACAAATTCTTCAGGCACATCAGACGGGCCAGTCGACCATTCATCGGCACCGTCACGCTCATCGCCAATTACGCTTTGCTGACGCCGCGCGAGCCGTCACCGCCAAGCAACAATTCAATATTCGTGTCCGCTGAGGTTCCGTTAGTGCCCACCGAGCCGAAAATAATCAAGTGAGAGCATGAAGGAGAAATTCCATGGGAAGAGTTATTGCACTTCTGTACGGCCTCGTAGCCTACGTCGCGTTTGCCGCGACGATTGTTTACTCGATAGGCTTTGTCACAGGGTTGGTTGTACCAAAGACGATCGACTCAGGTCCTGCAGGACCGCCCTTGCAGGCCATCATCGTTAACTTGCTGTTGATGTCACTGTTCGCTGTCCAGCACAGCGTCATGGCGCGCCCTCAGTTCAAAAAATGGTGGACGCGCATTGTGCCGGCGGCTGTCGAACGAAGTACCTTCGTTCTTTTTTCCAGTCTGGCGCTCGCGTTTCTGTTCTGGCAGTGGCAGCCAATACCTGCCGTGGTGTGGCAGGTCACAAATCCACAAGTCGCGACGTCATTGCTGGCGTTGAGCCTGTTCGGCTGGGCCTTCGTGTTTGTCAGTACTTTCCTTATCAACCACTTTGAACTCTTTGGCCTGCATCAAGTCGCCAACAATCTCGTCGGCAAGCCGATGCCGGCAATGCGCTTCAAAACGCCGTTTCTCTACAATCTGGTGCGTCACCCGATCTATCTCGGCTTCCTCATCTTCTTCTGGGCCACTCCTGTCATGACCGCAGGGCATCTTCTGTTTGCCGCCGTAACGACGACTTACATCTTTGTCGGAATCGCCCTTGAAGAGCATGACCTGATCGAATTGTTTGGCGACGAATATCGCCGCTATCGGAAAAGAGTCTCGATGATCGTTCCCTTCTTCGGGAGGTCGTCGTAAAGCGCGGCCGGCGCGTGGCGGCGCATCCAATCATGCCGGTTGTCCCCGCAACGGCCGCCACCGCCGGCCTCGTTTCACCCGCTGCCTGTCCTCTGCTAACGTTCGCCAGACGGACCAGCAGAGGACAATCGTATGGCATTGGTGAATGCCGCTACCGGACAAAAAGGCCGGAATTCTGCGGCAATTGAGAAAGCGGTGGCCGAATTAACTGCGGCCTTCGGCAATCGCGTTGTCACGTCGCAGGCGGTGCGTGAGCAGCATGGCAACACCGTTACATGGATTGCCAATCAGCCACCCGACGCCGTCATCTACCCGCAAAGCACCGAGGACGTGCAACACATCGTTAGGATCTGCGCGGCGAATGCTGTAGCCGTCATTCCGTTCGGGGTCGGGACTTCGCTTGAGGGTCACGTGAATGCGCCGGTTGGCGGGGTTTCGATCGATTTCCGCGACATGAACAAAATCATCAAGGTCCACGCGGAGGACCTCGATTGCGTCATTGAACCTGGAATTACCCGAAAGGCACTTAACGAACAGCTGCGCGACAGCGGACTTTTCTTTCCTATCGACCCAGGCGCAGACGCTTCGCTCGGAGGTATGGCGGCGACCCGCTGCTCCGGCACTAATGCTGTCCGCTACGGCACGATGAAGGACAATGTCATCGCGCTTAAGGTTGTGCTGTCGAATGGTGAGGTGATCGATACTGCGAGGCGGGCCAAGAAGACGTCAGCCGGTTACGACCTCACGCGACTCATGGTCGGTTCTGAAGGTACGCTCGGGGTGATAACGCAGCTGACACTGAAACTCTCAGGCATTCCGGAAGCGATCTCTGGCGGAATATGTCCGTTCCCTTCGGTCGAAGCTTGCTGCAATACGGCCATCCATACGATTCAGTCAGGTATCCCGGTCGCACGAATTGAACTTCTGGATTCGTTGCAGGTGCGCGCGTGCAATCTCCATTCAAATCTAGGGCTGCCTGAGACACCCATGTTATTTCTGGAGTTTCACGGGACCGAGGCCTCGGTCGCCGAACAGTCAAAACGCTTCGGCGAAATCGCGGCCGAGTTCGGAGGTGGTCCTTTCACCTGGACCACGCGGCCCGAAGAACGCACGCGTTTGTGGGAAGCGCGACACCACGCAGCGCTGTCGAACTTCGCACTGCGACCGGGGGCGACCATCGTGGCCACTGATGTCTGCGTGCCCATCTCGCGACTGGCGGAGTGCGTGACCGAAACACAGCGCGATATAGAAGCGAGCCGCATCCTTGCGCCGATTGTCGGTCATGTCGGAGACGGTAATTTTCACCTGACAATGCTTGTCGATATGGATGATCGCGACGAACTCAAGCGTGCCGAAGCTCTATCGGAACGCCTGGTTGAGCGGGCGCTTGCGATGGATGGAACCTGCACTGGCGAGCACGGGGTGGGGCAGGGCAAGATGAAATACTTGGCGGCAGAGCATGGAAGGGCAGCGTTGGACGTGATGGCCTCCATCAAGCGAGCGCTTGATCCACACAACATCATGAATCCGGGGAAGATTGTCGCGCTTTCTTGATGTGGCGACATAGATTTGCCGCCATAAATCGCCAATATAGCCTCGATTCACAACTGGCTGAGGGTCGCGCCGACTGCGGCTTCGGCGCCGGAGCGGGTTTTGCAGACCACCCTGCTTGGATTAGCGATCGCATTCATTCTGGCGCTTCTTGCGGCGCTGGTCGGTCCGCTGCTGATCGATCTGGGCAACTATCGGTCTGTGTTCGAAACGGAAGCGCGTCGTCTTACCGGTGCCAACATCCGTGTAGCTGGGCCCATCGACGCGCGACTGCTGCCGTCGCCCCGTCTCACGCTGCATGACATCACGGTCGGTGACGGCAATGACGTTGTCCGCGCGCGGTCGCTCGACGTTGAATTCGCCCTTGGCTCCCTGATGCGCGGGGAGTGGCGCGCCACGGAAATGCAGCTTGTAGGACCACAAGTGGCCCTTGGTTTGGATGATTCAGGCCACGTGCGCGCGCCCAGCGTCGCCGTTTCGTTCAGGCCCGATGATCTCTCGATAAACCGGCTTCGGATCGAGGATGGGACGATTACACTTACCAATGCCGGAAATGATGGAAGCATCACGCTAGGGCGCGTGTCGTTCAATGGCGAAGTTCGATCGCTGGTAGGACCGTTGAAAGGCGAGGGTAGTGTGACACTCGCCGGCAAACGTTTTCCCTATCGTCTTACTACAAACCGCTTGAACGATGACGGCTCGGTGCGGCTTCGCGTTAATGTCGATGCGGCTGACTATCCCCTTAGCATTGAAGCTGACGGGGCCCTTGCCTTCGTCGCGCGGGAGCCGAGTTTCGACGGCACTTTGAATCTGTCACGACCTGTTGGAATTGTGGAGCGCAATGCGGCCGAACCAGCGGATGCTTTGACACAGCCTTGGCGAATTGGAGGAAAGATCAAGGCGAGCGGGAAATCGGCCTTGATGGACAATCTCGAGTTCCAGTACGGGTCGGAAGAACAGGGTTTCAAGCTGACTGGGGTCGCCGATCTAAAGTTCGGACGCAATCCACGTTTCCAGGGCGTACTGTCCGGCCGACAAATTGATGTTGACCGGGTGGTTTCTGGTTCCGGCGCCGCAACCCAATCGCCCGTTGCGGCCATACGAAAACTTACGGAGTTGGGGACTGCCGCATTTCGCACCACGCTGCCGGTGCAACTCGGCTTGGGCATCGATCTGGTCACGCTCGGGGGAAATAGTATCCAGAATCTGCGGGGCGATATCAGCAGCAGCGCGGAAGGATGGAATCTCGAGCGTTTTGAATTCCGCGCCCCCGGCATGACCCAGGTGCGCGTCAGCGGGCGCCTCGCGGTCAATGCAAATGATGTGGCCTTTACGGGACCTGCTGAGATCGAGTCATCCGATCCCAAGATCCTGGCGGCTTGGCTGGAAAGTCGCAGCGAGAGCCAACAAAATGGTGATCGTCGGCCAATGAGCCTTCGCGGCGATTTAGTTCTCTCCTCGGAAAAGATAGCGGTCGACCGCTTGAGCCTCGAATTCAACCGCCAGCCTTTGACCGGACGTTTCGCGTATTTTCTGCCTTCCGGGAATCGTCCCGCCAGGGTCAACGCCGAACTGACGGCCAATCAGTTCGACTTTGATTCAGCACTTGAATTTAGCAAGGCCCTGCTCGCCGGTTCGGTTCTCGATCGGCCTCGCGAAATAAGTCTTAAAGCCGACATCGGCCGGGCGACGTTTGCGGGCATTGAAGCGAACGATGCGCACGCGCTCATAAAGGTGGATGGCGATGGTTTACTGATCGACCGATTGTCGATTGGCGATTTTGCGGGAGGAAGCTTTGCAGCGAGCGGGCGCATCGAGACCGGCGGACATGCGCCACGCGGCACGGTGTCGGTCGATTTCGAAGCGAAGCAAACCGCCGCCATTGCAGCGATTGCGACAAAGCTCTCTACCGAAAGATCGCGGCCGGTCTTAGGATTGCTGGAGCGTTTCGGGCGAGGAAAACTGCGCGCCAAACTCGATATGAACGGGGACGACAAGTCCCCGGTGACAGATGCGCAGCTTGCGGTGAACGGGGATCTCGACGACCTGCGCATTGATGCCCGAGTGCGCGCAAGTGGCGACTGGGCCAGGCCGTCTACGGCAAACATCCGCGTGGACGTGGCCCTGGATGCGGCGCGGTCCGCCCAACTGCTGAAATTCATGAATCTCGACCGAATGGTCGCTGCTGGAAACGGTCCCGGACAGTTGAAAATTCAGCTCGCGGGACCGGTCAGCGGAGATATGGCGTTTGACGCGCAACTTGCTGGAGAGGGCCTGTCTGCGCGTGCGAACGGAACCGGTCGCTATTCAGACATGCAAGGGATAAAGGCCTCGGTCGGACTACAAATAAACGAAGCCGACCTGAAACCATTGCGATCGGCAACCGGCGGGTCTCTGCCGATCCGGATGAAGTCGCGTGTATCTCTCGCAGCGAGGACAGTGACATTTGATGACATCGACGCGAAGATTGCAGGATCCAGTGTTCGCGGCCGCCTCGCGCTGGGCGATGCAACACCACGTCGGATCGATGGGGCGATCGAAGCTGACGTCATCGATTTGCCGGCACTTGTTGCTCGTGCAATCGGACTGCAGCCGCAATCCGCGGGGAAAGACGCTGCATGGAGTTGGTCGGATGAGCCGTTTGGACCCGGCCTCGTCGGCGCGTTCACGGGCGGGCTTACACTCAAAGTTGCGCGAGCGGACGTCCTGCCGCAATTGGCGGTACGTCAATTCAATGCTGCACTACGGCTCGCAAACAATGAACTATCCCTGGAAGACGTTACGGGAGACATGGCGGGTGGCCGCCTCACCGGAAGAATTCTGTTCCGGAACGCCGACGATGGTTTGACCTCGCAGCTGAAGGCGTCCCTCTCGGGCGCTAATGCGGCAACACTTTTTGCGTGGACACCGCGACCGTCCGTAACCGGGTCCCTTGACCTGACCGCTGAACTGACGGGCACTGGCCTAAGTCCAATCGCGCTCATTGGTTCACTGAAGGGATCGGGCAAGATCATGCTGGCTGACGCCAAGCTATCCAGCCTCGACGCGCGAGTTTTTGATGTTGTGACCCGTGCGGTTGATCAGGGCCTCGTCGTCGACAATGGCCGCATTTCTGACCTCGCCGGAAAATCTTTGGCCAATGGGCAGTTTCCCCTGAAGCATGCGGAATTCCCGTTTCAGATTGTTTCCGGACAACTGGGAATGGTTGATGTTTCGACCGAGAGCAAAGAGGCGGGTATGTCGCTTACCGGCATGCTCGATCTCACCAACGGATCGCTCGATACGAAGCTGACGCTATCGGGCGCGAACGATCCTGGCGGATCTCGCCCAAAAATTTTCGTGTCGCTGAAGGGGCCTGTGACGGTGCCGTCGCGCAGCGTCGACACGTCCGCGTTGAGCGGATGGCTCACGCTGCGGGCGGTTGAAAATCAGACGAAACGGCTGCGCTCGATTGAGAACGTCCCGCCACAACCTCAAGGGCGAGGCTTGCCCAAGACCAAGCAAGCACCCGCCCTTCCGGCACCCATTGATATCAGGCCCGCGCCCACGCCGCGAAGCGCGGGCCAGCCTGCTGCTTCAGTCCGCTCGCAGAACTGAATGAACCACGCGCGGACTTTGAATCTCGCGAGCCTCAGTTTGCGGGATGCGTTCCTCACCGTGGATCCGGTAGTGGTCGAGGACAAAAAGGCGAATCGCGGATGACAGATTTCCGTGGCGGCGATCTGTATCGATTGACGCCACCAGGTCTGACAGAGTGACCTCTCTGCCATTCGCGATTTCTTTCAGTCCCTTCCAGAATGCGTCTTCCAGACTCACACTCGTCTTATGGCCCGCGATTACGATCGAGCGTTTGACAACCGGAGATTTCATTGATGGTCCCCTATTTCGACCCGGTGCCGATCGAGGTCGCGCCCGGCTTTCGCCTGACGCGCGGCTTCAATCTTGCGAACGTTTTTGGGCTGGCCAGAGGCAAGGCGATTGGCGTGCGCACGTTGCTCGTGCTGTCGCCGCTTGTCCCGCTTTCGAACGGTCCGAAGATTGATCACTTCAGCCATTCCGTCGCCCCTCGATGGTAACGGGTTACGTTTCAGTTCGGCGCTCACCTGAAAGCGAAGCATTGCTATCAAATGCGCCGACACGTTGGCGGAAAGGTGCCTTTACGGCGAACTCCACAAGACAGCTTTGAAACAGTCTGGCCTATTCGCGCTGTATTTCAATACACGGTTGGTTGATCACAAAAGTGGAACAAGTGATCCCGGCCGGGAATGAGTAGAAATGGGGAATGTAATTTGCGAGGTACCCTGGAACTTCCAAATGTATATTTAGCAGTTCATAAGTTTATACTGGCGAAGACATGAAAACGCCCTTGATGAAACTCTACGGAATGTTTTTCTTGTTGGGAAATTTGACATGCTGCTTCCGTAGAATAGTAGCCGGATACGTATCTACCGTTCTCGCCAATACATGAGCGTTAACGGAATAGACTCTCGATTTTATTGCGCATCTTTGCGTCAGTGCGCCGATTTTCCCTAGAGTCTGACCTACCAAAGTACCATTCAGTTATCGTGGACGAGTCATTTTTTCCGGCTGAACCAGCCGATCGAATTCAGAACCACTAATAAATCCAAGTCGAAGCGCTTCTTCACGGAGAGTTGTACCGTTCGCGTGGGCCGTCTTCGCGACTTGGGCGGCCTTATCGTAGCCGATCTTCGGAGCGAGCGCGGTCACCAGCATGAGTGATCGCTCCATGTGTTCGCGAATGCGCGGCTCGTTGGCGCGGATTCCAATGACACAATTGTCGGTAAATGAATTCACGGCATCGGCAAGCAGTCTGATCGACTGCAACATGCAATAGGCCAGAATGGGTTTGTAGACGTTGAGTTCGAAGTGTCCCTGGCTGCCGGCGATCGTGATCGTAGTCTGATTGCCGAACACCTGACAGCAGACCATGGTCAAGGCCTCGCTCTGCGTCGGATTTGTTTTGCCCGGCATAATTGAGGAGCCCAGTTCGTTGCTCGGCAGAATTAGTTCGCCAAGGCCCGAACGTGGCCCGGATCCAAGCAACCGGATATCGTTTGCAATCTTGTAAAGGGCGGTCGCAGCCGAATTGATCGCGCCGTGCACGAACACGTATGCATCGTGACCGGCCATATGCTCAAATTTGTTCGTCGCGCTGATAAACGGCAACTTCGTCAGTTGCGCGATGCGTCGAGCGACAGCCTTTGCGAATTGAGGCTTTGAATTGAGGCCAGTGCCAACCGCTGTACCTCCTTGTGCCAAAGGGTAAAGTTCGCGCTCCGCCTGCGTGAGCCGCGCGAGGGATGATTTCACCTGCGCCGCATAGCCGGAGAATTCCTGACCCAATGTGATGGGAGTTGCATCCATCGTATGGGTACGACCGATCTTGACGATGGTTGCAAATTCCCGTGCCTTTTTGTCCAGCGCCGCGTGAAGGTGTGCCAGCGCGGGCTTAAGGCGTCGCTCTATCTCAGTCGCCGCGGCGATGTGCATAGCCGTCGGGATCGAGTCATTCGACGACTGGCTCATGTTCACATGGTCGTTCGGATGGATCGGCGACTTCGCGCCAAGCGTGCCGCCCAGTTTGAGATTGGCGGCGTTGGCGATGACTTCATTGACGTTCATATTGGTCTGCGTGCCAGATCCGGTTTGCCAGACCGACAATGGAAAGTGCTCATCCAGCTTCCCGTCAGCGATGTCCTGAGCGACAGCGGCAATGGCCGAAGCTCGTTTGCGATCGAGCGATCCAAGTTGCCGGTTGACCTCGGCAGACGCGCGCTTGATGACGCCGAGTGCGTGCAAGATCTCGATCGGCATACGCTCGGTGCCGATACGAAAATTATGGAGCGACCGTTCGGTTTGCGCGCCCCAGAGTCGGTCGGCAGGAATCTCGAGAGGCCCGAAAGCGTCGCTCTCGATCCTCGTTTCGGCAGATTTACCGCGTGCCCTGGTCATATGGTCCATCCGAGATCATCGCGGCACTAAGCCGAAACAAAAATATTGGTCGCGAGCCATAGAAGAGGGCAGGTCTATTTTTTGCGGAAGCGATCAAGTCGTACCACTTCTCCGCCACCACCGCCGGTCGGTTTTTCCGGCTTTTCGCGCTTGGAGACCGGAGCAGACGCGCGCGTTGGTTTTTCTTTTTCCGGCTCACTCGCATCCACTGGTACGGGCGGACTCGCTGGCGACCGCTTTTTTTTGCTGTTCGGGATGGAGGGCTCCTGCACATTCGCAGGCGCCGGGCGTTCGTCGCCGTCCGTGACTTCTTCGAATTGCAGACCAAATTGAACGGACGGATCAAAAAAGCCGTTGATCGCCTCAAATGGGACGGTGAGCCGCTCCGGAATTCCGCCGAATGACAGGCCGACCTCAAAATCCCCTTCACCAACCTTCAAATCCCAGAATTGGTGTTGAAGGATAATCGTCATCTCTTCCGGATACTGGGCGCGGAGTCGGTCCGACAACCGCACCCCGTCTGCGCGCGTATCGAACGAAATGTAGAAGTGATGATCGCCCGGCAGCCCCTTCTTGGCGGTCTCGGTCAGTACATTGCGCACAACGCCGCGCAATGCCTGTTGAGTGAGGAGATCGTAACGAATCTGATCAGCCATGGAGGATCGAAGCCTGGGTGAATCGTCCAATGCTACCGCGACGTATGCTGGGAGCGCTATCCCTATAGCTCGCCTGTCATGGAGTCGCTCCGGATGGGAAAGTGGAGGCTTCTGTTGCCAGGTGCCTCCGGACCCCGCCTGACGGAGCTTAACCCGTCAGGGCTTTAGATCGGTCTTTCAAACCGCTTACGCGGCCTGAGCAACCGGAGCATAGTTGT
>Ga0070709_10000217_pt1 | contig 37209 bp, 28 predicted proteins | sample LARL51metaG_FD_65449 | JGI IMG/M metagenome (GOLD analysis project Ga0070709, IMG submission 65449) | Corn, switchgrass and miscanthus rhizosphere microbial communities from Kellogg Biological Station, Michigan, USA - LAR L5-1 metaG | ecosystem: Host-associated > Plants > Roots > Rhizosphere ... | reverse complement strand
TTGTGCTTCTGCAGCACCTTCGTGATCGCTGCCGTCAACGTTGTCTTCCCGTGGTCGATGTGCCCGATCGTTCCCACGTTTACGTGCGGCTTTGACCGGTCAAATTTTTCCTTTGCCATAACTCTCCTGAGAAAAATAGGAAGCAGACATTCTGTAAGTCATATCGAGCAACTACCACCTGTCCCAATGGAGCCGGCGATGGGGATTGAACCCATGACCTCATCCTTACCAAGGATGCGCTCTACCACTGAGCTACGCCGGCGTCTCGGTTGCGCGGCGGAATCTGGAGCGGGCGACGGGATTCGAACCCGCAACATCTAGCTTGGAAGGCTAGTGCGCTACCATTGCGCTACGCCCGCCCAGGTCAAGGCAAAAAGGAAAAGGTTCGTTCACACCTTTTGCCTTTTTACTTTTGCGTTCAAATCCTGGTGCTGGGGGAAGGATTCGAACCTTCGTAGAGCCTAAGCCCGCCGGGTTTACAGCCCGGTGCCATTAACCACTCGACCACCCCAGCACGTCACCAGGCCCAGCTCAGGTCCGCGCCACTGAGCCGCGGCTGCGTTCAAATACAGAGTAAGTCCGTGCAGAGAACTCTTGTCGCGCTTTAAGCACAAATCGAAAACGGTCATTGTAGCTGAGTAGCGCTGAGCGTGCAAGCGGGACGCGCCAAAGCGAGCCTCAACCGGCTCAAACCAATCAATGAACGCGGACCTAAGCCCCCGTGTGCTTGCTGGAGGTATAGATCGACTTCGAGCCCGTGCAACAAACCACCCAATTGCGATCAGCAAGCGCGACGATTGTTTGACAACAACATTCTGCAAGCTACCGCCGGAACATTCTGCCCGTCAGCAACCCGGTCACCGCGTGCCTGGAGAAGACTTCGTTTCACAAGCGCACCACTTACATCTCTTAAAGGGATTCCTTTGTAACCAACACTACGATGAATCGTTCCGGCACCTTGTCGAGAACTAATTGATGGCGTTTAACGATCTACTTCCACTGAGATGGACGGTAAAACGCCGCGGTATTCCCAGGTTAAACGAGTTGTAAATGGAGCCGGCGAAGGGATTCGAACCCCCGACCCTCTGATTACAAATCAGATGCTCTACCAACTGAGCTACGCCGGCCTGCTGTGTGTTTTGGACATTCGGAAGAATACGGAATGACCGAGTCGATTGCAAGATGCTGATTTTCAGGCTTCAGTTCTGAGTTCAACCTTTGCGACAACCAATCAGTACGTACGTTAAGAGCTCGAGCTCTGAGCGGCACTCGTTTGGTCCGTTGTGGCTGCTTTGCTATGATTCGCGCGCTATGCGAGGACTCGCGTTCGGAGTCGTGAAGCGACTTATCGTTATCATTCCGGTGTTGTGGGCGGTCGTCACGCTGGTCTTCCTCCTTATTCACATTGTACCGGGTGATCCCGCTCGCCAGCTCGTAGGCGAGAATGCCACCGAAGAGCAATACCAGATTGCGCGCGGCGAGCTAGGACTCGACAAGCCGTTGCCGTCTCAATATGCGGACTACTGGCGCGGCCTGGTCCGAGGTGATTGGGGAATGAACCCCGTTACCCGGCAACCCGTGCTCGGGCGCATTGCTTCGCGTTATCCGGCTACCATCAAGCTGGCGCTCGCCTCGATGTTTATCGCAACGTTGATTTCGATTCCGTTAGGCGTGACCGCCGCCACTCACAAGGGAAGCATCATCGACAGCCTGTCGACGCTCGTAGCGCTGCTCGGGATATCGCTGCCGAGTTTCGCGCTCGGGCCGCTGCTCGTTCTTGTCTTTTCGGTGAACCTTGGCGTGACCCCGGTGTCTGGCGCGGGCGGGCTTGCCAACCTGATCCTTCCGGCGGTGACCCTGGGAGCGGCAATGTCTGCGATCCTAACGCGAATAGTTCGATCAAGCGTGCTCGAAGAATTGGGCGAGGACTACGTTCGCACCGCGAGGGCAAAGGGGTTGCAGGAACGAACGGTGATCTACAAGCACGTCCTGAAGAACGGATTGATCCCGGTTGTCACCGTGCTCGGGCTTCAATTCGGAGTCCTGCTTGCCGGTGCGATCATTACCGAGCGAGTCTTCTCGTGGCCGGGCGTTGGCAGCTTGCTTGTCGACAGCATCAGCGAGCGGGACTACAAGCTCACACAAGGCTGTATTCTTGTAATCGCTGCTACTTACGTTCTGGTCAACACCGGCACTGATATCGTTTATAGGTTTCTCGATCCAAGGATCAAGGTTGACTGAGCTCTTTAGGCTGAGCGCTATCTATGAACCTCGTAGCTAAATTCGGATTGGGAGTCGCTTCGTTGCTAGTCCTCATTGCAGCGCTCTCGCCGCTGCTCGCCTCTTGGGATCGAGTTCAGAGTCAGGATCTGGTTTCGCGGCTCGACTCGCCGGATCGCTTCCATCTGATGGGCCGCGATCAACTGGGCCGCGATGAACTCGCCCGCATTTTCTATGGCGCCAGAGTATCGATGCTCGTTGGCCTCTCGGTTGTAACCATATCATCTATTATAGGCGTGCTGATCGGAGCGGTCTCGGGCTACGCAGGAGGATGGACCGATCGAATAGTCTCGGGATTTCTATTCAATGTCTTCTTATCGTTTCCAGGGATCCTGCTGGCAATTGCAATGGTGGCGTTCCTCGGGCCGAGTCTCAAGAATCTGATCGTCGCGTTATCGGTGATCGGCTGGGTTGGATACGCTCGGTTGATGCGAGCTCAAGTGCTGAAGGTTCGAGAATACGATTTTGTCACCGCTGCGAGAGCGCTCGGCGCAAGCAACGTTCGAATTCTGCTGAAGCACATATTGCCCAATTCAATTCAACCTTTGATCGTCCAGGCCTCGCTTGGAATGGCCGGGGCGATACTTGCCGAAGCAGGAATGAGCTTTCTCGGACTGGGAGTGCCCGAACCAATTCCATCGTGGGGCAAGATGATCGACGACTCCCGCGAGTTCTGGTTTACGGCTCCTCATCTTTTTATTTTCCCAGGCGTGATGATTGCGCTCGCCGTGCTCTCATTCAATTTCATCGGCGATGGGCTGAGAGAGAAACTCGATCCGCGTCAACAGGCTAGATAGCCAAGTAGCGATGCACCGATAACTCGTAAGGATAAGGTTGAAACGCTGCTGGATGGCAGGAGAAATGCTTTCGCTATTCCGGTTGGCCGATCTACGATTCGAGCCCCAAGCGCTGCAGCAAGGCGATAAACCTGGGGTCGGATCGCATACCGTCGAACGCCGGGTCGACTTTGGCATAGAGCAATCGATAGCTGTGTTTCCTGTATGCCGTCTCCAACCCGTTGATCGCGAGTTCGTAGTTGCCTAACCTGGCTTGGTGAGTTGCGATCGTATAGTCCAGGCCACCCAGGCTGAGCGAATAGCCGCGTAGAATCTCGATTTCTTTTTGCCAGAAGCCTGTGATCCCAGAGGACTGGTATGCCAGCTTTAAAGGCGGTATTGATTCGGGGTGATTTACAAACAAGATTGTCCTTAGCGCCGCGTCGACTGCCTGATCGTACATGCCCTTTTGTTCATATGCTATGGCGAGTACTAAGTATTCCGTGCTGAGGTTTGGATCGAGTTCAATCCCTTTCTTGGCCTCTTCAATCGCTCGGTCGTATTGTCGGGAGTACAAATAATGTTGAGCCAGATTGAGGGCTATGTTGAGCGAAGTGGGATCGAGCTCCTGTGCTCGCTTTAACTCAAACTCGGATTGCTCAAAAGCGCCCCATCCTTGTCAACACCACTCCATACCACGCGTGCGCGAGGGCATAATTGGGGCTTAGTTCAATCGCGCGCTTGAAATGCTCTATCGCTCCCCTTAGATCCAGATGAGCATGGTCCGTTATCAACCCAATTGAAGCGTGAGCTTCGGCAAGCGTGTCGTCTATTCTTACAGCGGTAGTTGCAACCGACTCTGCTCGGCGGAAAGCTTCCTCGCTCGGCATTGCGTAGCGGTTCTCAAGTCCGACGTAAGAATCGGCGATGCCGGTGTAGGCAAGCGCGAATTGAGAGTCGAGGTCAACTGCCGCCTGGAATAATCGATTGCCTTCCTGTAGCTCTCTGGCGTTCGCCTATTCCAGAAGTAGCGGCCCTTCAGGTAGAGCTGGTACGCTTCGCTGTTTTCCGTGTACCGTCTGACAAGCTGTGTTTGTTCCTGCTCCGTAAGAGTGACACTCAGGGCGCGCGCTACTTGTGCTGAGATCGAATCCTCGACAGAAAACATGTCAGTGAGGCGTTCGTTGAAAGTCGTCGCCCAGCGCGGCGCACCATCTTTAATGCTCACCAACTGAACGGTTACTCGTATGCGGTCACCGATACGCTGGATGCTACCTTCCACAACAGATTCGACGCCGAGCTCTCGGCCCGCAACTAAAACGTCCTCCTTCTTACCGGCATACTTTCGTACTGAACTCGTCGGTCGTACGACCATCTGGGTCACATTCGTCAGCTTCGTTATCAAGGCATCGGCCAAGCCCTGGCCAAGGTATTCGTCTTCGCCGTCCTGGCTCATCGACTCAAAGGGAAGCACGGCGATTGATCTGGCCTTTGTCGAAGAAAGTGACTGCTTCGATCTGAGCGAGTAGAAAAGCAATGCGCCGACAAGAAGCGCGGCTATCAGCGCCAGTGCCCAACCCACTCTCCACCGCGATCGGACCCTGGCCCAATACCACGAGCGCACATGTTTGCGCGCGATGACCGGGAGACCCTCAAGATGACGACGGATCTCTTCGGAGAACTCCTCGACCGAGGCGCATCTTTGCTCAGGGTGCTTCTGAAGCGCCATCAACACAATACTGTCCAGGTCGCCATTCAGGAGTTTGAGCAGCTCTTTTGGCTCGACACGTCGCTTCTCGCCCACAGATTCCACGGTGAAGGGTTTCGTTCCTGTCCCATTGTCAGTCCCTACATCTTCGGGGTGGGTCACTGCAGTGCTTGGTTTTTCTGGCTCCTCTTCGCAGATGGCGTAGGCAATTTCATGTGGGTGGCGACTTTTTAACCGATAAGGCCGTCGGCCGGTGAGTAATTCATATAGAAGGACTCCGAGCGCGTATACGTCGCTGGCAGGAGTTACCGGATCGCCTCGCACTTGTTCGGGGCTCGCGTATTCAGGGTTCAATGAGAATTATTATAAATTCCTTGCGGCTACAGGGAACCGGCCCAGATTTTCGTCAGGGCCTTCCTGACATTGACTCGCCAGGAAATCCATCCGGTCCACATTAATCCTGTCCGCAAAAGAATTGCCGTCAGATGTTCATCCTTCACGTAAGAGACTAGAATTACAACTACGACTCGCCCTCTCCGCAAAATTCGAACTCTCCATTCTCACGGTTTTTTTGCTTTGAATTGTTCCTCAGCGTTTCTGCGTCATGTATAATTGGCCACCAAACACGTTTACGTGACGAACGGTGAGAGAAGATCAAAACTTCCAAAAACGAGTTGTCCGAACCTCACAAACGACCTTGATTGCTTACGAATGGAGTTGTTGAACCCTGCTCGGATCGGGCTACGCGGATTGGCAACAGTGGAAGTCTCCGTTTGACAGGGCCGCGTTTATGAGGAACGACACGATCCTATTAATCGATCTCGATCCGCTGAGAAACCTGGGCACGAAAGTCCTGGAGGTCCTGGACCCTGTACAGGCCGACGGAGTTCGTCTTCAACGTGAGTGCTTGGCATTGGACAGCAAAATCGCGGACATCGAAGTCGGAAATATCCTGTCGAGGGTGAACCCGAATCTGGTGTTCCTTGCCCTCCCAAGTCTCGGTTCAGACGGACTCCCGCAGTCAGTATGCGACCTGCTCCAATCGTTGACGGTGCCGACGATCATAGCGATGGAGCGTGGCGAGCCCGAAGAGATGCTAAGACTGCTCGAACTCGGAGCTACTGACTTCATCAGCCCGCCCTTTAGTGCATTGAGCGTTCTTCCGCGGATGTGGCGGCTCCTTGATCAGGCTCATGAGCGGGAAGATTTGAAACACGCGCTGCGGCAGAAGCTGGGACTAAAACAGCTCGTCGGGGAAAGTTCCGTCTTCCTTACCGAGGTTAACCGCATTCCGGTGATAGCCAGAAGCGATGTTACGGTGCTCATAGTCGGAGAGACGGGCACGGGAAAGGAATTGTTCGCCCGGGCCATACACTACTTAGGTCCGCGAGCTTCAAAGCCGTTCGTGCCAGTCAACTGTGGGGCTATTCCGGCGGAGCTTGCGGAGAATGAACTCTTTGGACATGAGCGGGGAGCCTACACGGGCGCTTCCAGCTCGAAAGCGGGGTTGGTCTCGGAAGCGAACGGAGGCACCCTGTTCCTGGATGAAATCGACTGCCTTCCGTTGATGGCACAGGTAAAACTTCTGCGCTTCATCCAGGAGAAGGAGTACCGTCCTCTGGGCTCTACACGGATGAACCGGGCGGACCTGCGTATTATTGCCGCGAGCAACACCGACCTGCGGCTGGCAATAAGAGACGGGACGATGCGTCAGGATCTCTATTACCGACTCAATGTGGTCAGATTCACACTTCCGCCACTGCGCGAGCGTCGCGAGGACATCCCTCTTCTGGCCCAAAGATTTCTCTCACGTTACGCTTTGGAGCTCGACAAGCGGTTCGTTGGACTCTCAGATAAGGCAAACAGCGTGCTGCTGGCGTACGATTGGCCGGGCAATGTACGAGAACTCGAGCACGTCATTGAGCGCGCCGCGGTTCTCTCGCCGGGTCCGGTTGTTACCCACCGCGATATCCTCCTGGAGTCGCAGGTAGCAGAGCGTGAATGCTCGTTTCAGGAAGCCAAGGCCAGGATAATCGATCAATTCGAGAAGACGTACATAAGCGGGCTCCTGGCTGCCAATGACGGAAACATCACGAAGGCCGCGCAAGCCGCCGGCAAGAATCGGCGAGCGTTCTTTGAGTTAATGCGAAAGCACAACATCCAGGGACGAAGCTTCAAGGCTCGCGCGTAAGACAGACTTCCCACCTGGAACAGTGTCACTGTGAATAAGCGACAGTGTGAACAAACTGTGAATAGACATGGATAATTTCCCACGCACACCTGGATTTTTTTATCCTGCCTCGATTGCTGTTCAGTAAGCGCCGTCACACGCAACTCGACACGATGCGCCAGGACATAAACCTCCTGTCCGCCTCTGTCACCCATCGCCAACCGAGACTTTAATGGGCGGCGCGTCGATTGCAACGATCTTCCGATGCATGAGGGAAAGGGCTTCGTGTGGGATCCGGTGCATGCACAACGGAAGAATCGGAAATTGCTCGAGACCTTCTGGGCTACTTGATCAACAACCCGGAAGCCCAGGACACGCTGGAAGGGATCGTCGAGTGGTGGCTGCTACAGATGAAGCTCGAGAGCAGGACTACCAAGGTCAAGGAAGCACTGGCGGATCTGGTTGCCAGGAAGCTGATCCTTGAGTGTGCCGGTTCAGATTCGCGACTCCGCTACATGATCAACGACGGCAAACAGGATGAGATTCGCGCGCTCCTCGATAAACGTGCGGACTAGCGGGCCGAATCCATTCCTTCCAAATGAATTCCAATGAGCGATCAGATAGGAGGTTAAACCATGCCAGTTACACCAACCTACCCGGGTGTATACATCGAAGAGATCCCCAGCGGGGTTCGGACCATCACGGGTGTGGCGACATCGATTACAGCTTTTGTGGGCTGGGCGGCGAAGGGGCCAACCGACCGCGCCCAGCTGATCCAGAGCTTTAGCGATTACGATCGACAATTCGGCGGTCTGGATGCCAACAGCCCAATGAGCTACGGCGTGTATCACTTCTTTAGCAACGGCGGACAGCAAGCTTACGTGGTGCGCCTCGATAAGGGCAGCCACGCTGCTTCAGCCGCGCTGAATGGTCTGACGGCGACTGCAACCGGACCCGGGACCTGGGCCAACGACTACAAGATAAGAACTAAGCGCCGCGCCGATGACCCCAACCGCTTCCGGCTGGAGGTCGTCTATGACAAAGACAGCGCCAACACAACGGTCGAGGCATTTGAGAATCTCGCGTTAGCAGCGGACGACACGCGCTCGGCAGCCGCGATCATCAATAGTGGATCGGCGATCATCTCAGCAAAAGTAACCGATGACACACAGGTTCCGACTGACCAAACAACGCCCCTCGCAGGAGGCACGGATGGCGGAGCGCTCGCGCCGAATACCGGCGACTTCCACGGTGCTTTGAACGGCGACGGCGACACCACCGGTGTCTACCTCTTAAAGCAGGTCGACCTCTTCAATCTGCTATGTGTTCCCGGCGAGAGCGATGCAACAACGCTGACGACACTTCAGAAGCTTTGCCGCGATCGGCGGGCATTCCTGATCGCCGATTGCGACGAGACCGCAAGCTTCAATTCGGTGAAAGGAGGGCCGGCAGGTCTGACCGGAAAGGATTCCATAAACGCGGCTTTCTATTTTCCGTGGGTGAAGGCGGCCGATCCGCGCTTGGGCAACCGGTTGCGCGCCTTTCCACCTTCCGGATTCGTCGCGGGCTTATACGCACAGACTGATGCACAGCGAGGAGTCTGGAAAGCTCCGGCTGGCACCGAAGCAAGCCTGACCGGAGCTTCGGGCGTGACCGAGATTCTGACCGACACCCAGAATGGGACGCTGAACATTCAAGCTATCAATTGCATTCGGAACTTTCCGGTGTATGGGACAATACTTTGGGGAGCCCGCACGCTTCAGGGCAATGACGAAGTTGGCTCCGAATGGAAATACATCCCGGTCCGCCGCACGGCGCTCTTCATTGAAGAGTCGCTATTTCGCGCCTTGAAGTGGGTCGTGTTCGAACCGAACGACGAACCGCTGTGGGCTCAGATCCGGCTCAACGTGGGCGCATTCATGCACGATCTCTTTCGGCAGGGTGCGTTCCAGGGCAGCACGCCGCGCGACGCCTACTTTGTGAAGTGTGACAAAGAGACCACGACGCAAAGCGACATCAATCGCGGCATCGTCAACATCGTGGTTGGCTTCGCGCCGCTCAAGCCCGCCGAGTTTGTGATCATCAAGATCCAGCAGATCGCCGGTCAAATCGAGGTGTAACACCCGGGAGGAAAACGTAATGGCTCAGTTTACCGTTAATGCACAGCGTTTCGATCCGTACAAAAACTTCAAATTCCGAGTCAAGTGGGACGGAAAGTATGTGGCCGGCATCAGCAAGGTCAGCGCGCTAAAGCGCACCACCGAAGTTGTCAAACACCGCGAGGGCGGCGATCCTTCCAGCAGCCGCAAATCACCCGGCCGAACCGAGTACGACGCCATTACGCTGGACCGAGGCGTCACCCACGACAAAGAGTTCGAGCAGTGGGCCAACAAGGTCTGGAATTTCGGCTCCGGTCTGGGCGCCGAAGTGTCCCTCAAAGATTTCCGCAAGGACATCATCATTGAAGTTTATAACGAAGCCGGCCAGCTCGCTCTTGCCTACAAGGTGTTTCGCTGCTGGGTGTCCGAGTTTCAAGCCCAGGCCGATCTTGACGCAAACGCGAACGCGGTTCTGATTCAGCACATCAAGCTCGAAAATGAAGGCTGGGAGCGCGACACCGAGGTTCCGGAACCTGGCGAACCCACTTTCACTGAGCCCCAGTGATCACGCTAATGCAAGCGCCTTCTGCTTCAGAATTGCTCGCAGTTTGGGAGCGCGCGCGAGCACAGCCTTTGACGACACAAGCTCTGATGTTGCTCGAAGCCGCTTCGCCGGATTCGCCTGGGGATGAGTTGTCCAAGCTGAGCGTCGGTCGCCGCGACGGCCGGCTCCTCGCGTTGCGCGAGGCGCTTTTTGGAGAGCGACTCGTGGGGCTTACTGCTTGCCCGCAGTGCGGACAGCAGCTCGAACTCAACGTCGAGGCTTCCGATCTGCGCGCGACCGCCCAAGACGATGCACCCGAAACTCTCTCGGTGAAAAGCGGGGGCTACGTCGCGACGTTCAGACTCCCGAATACCGAAGACCTGGCCGCGATTGCAGAACTGGATGAACCGCGCAGTGAGGAAGCAGCGAGTTGGTACTTGCTTTCACGCTGCCTGGTCGAGCTTCGGCGAAACGGACGCAGACAGATGATCGATCAATCGCACGCAATGCCCCTCGCATTGATCGAAGCCATCGCCGCCGAGATGGAAAAAGCCGACCCGCAGGCAAATGTGCAACTGAACCTGCGTTGCGCCTATTGCGGGCATCAGTGGTTGTCGGCTTTTGACATCGTCTCGTTCCTTTGGAACGAAATCGACAGTTGGGCGAGCCGAGTGCTTCGCGAAGTTTGCATTCTTGCCTCGGCTTTTGGCTGGCGTGAGGCCGACATTCTTGCGATGAGCCCCCAGCGCCGGCAACTGTACCTGCAGATGATTGGCGAGACGGCCTGATGCGATGAGTGCAACGAAATCGTGACCAACTATCTGGCAACTATCACAGCACGGACAATCAACGCGACCCCCCCCGTGCGTCCGCGTCTGCGCGGACGTTTTGATCCTCCGGCGTGGTCCTTGGAATCCTCGCTCGATCAACCTGTAGCCAAACGCACACTTCCGCAGCAGTCCCGCCAAGATGACATCGAGACCGCGGCAAGCGGAGAGGAACGTAACGCTGCGATAGACAGAGCAGCGAAATCCGTCGATATGAAGCAGCACTCCTCGCCTCGCGAGCGAGATGAAAGCGAGGTCGTCGGCTTGCGAACAATCGTCACCGAAGCAACGGACGCGCGACCGTTGTCAGTTTCAACATTCCGCACCGCGAGCGATTCGACGCAGCCCCCTCAACCAACTCGCGAGCCTGCTCACGTCGCAACTCGCTCACGTGAGTCCCGCACCCTGGCCGCGACAAGTCCTCCAACGGCGACGACGGTTGAAATTACAACGACCAACATCCAGGAACTACGCAATCGACGTGAGAAAGCTTCAAGCAAGTCGAAAACGATGGAGCCTGCACAAAAGGCTCCCTCGGTTCAGCCGCGAGGAAGCATCGAGCCGGCGACACCTCGATTTGACACGGAAGCGTCCGCGCACCATCCGGTTTCGCATCCACAGCGAGTCATCGAACGCGAAATCCAGACCGTGGTCGTACGCGACAGGCCGGCGCCGGTTGATAGCCAATCGTCAAAGCGGTTTGACTCTATGCCGCGCATCGCCGACATAATACCTGACCAAAAAATCGCATCGAGCGAATCCGGTTTGGCCCCGGTTGCGATTCAACCTCGAGTCGAGCCGGTTGCAGCGTTTAGTTCCGCCCGTCTATCAGTTCATCAATCAGGGCAACGTATTGAGCCGACCGTTCACGTGACTATCGGGAGAATTGAAGTGCGTGCGGTTCAACAATCGTCGCAGCCGGCCTCGAAGCCGAGACCGACTCAACCGGTTATGAATCTGGATGACTATCTCCGCCGGCGGAGCCAGGGGAGTGCGCGATGAGTAACCAGCTTGCCATTGCTGCGGTCACCGCGACCCTGCGCAGCCTTCTGGTTCGCGGTGTCGGCATTCAAGAGGTCACCGCCCGCCCACTCGATAACGCGCGGCGGAGCACCAGTGGCAACCAGCTCAACTTGTTTCTGTATCAGGTGCTCCCGGACGGGGCGCTTCGAAATCAGGATATGCCTCGGCGCACAAAGCCGGGTGAAACGGGCTACCCGCCGCTGCCACTGGTTCTCTACTACCTGCTTACCGCCTACAGCGACGACGAGGACGATACAAACGCTCACCGACTCCTGGGCGAGGCAATGGGAGTGCTGCACGATCATCCGTTGCTCGGCGCGGCCGAGATAAAGAATGCGACATCACCGGTGGTGGACCTTGCCGACAGCGATCTGCACGAGCAAATCGAGAGAGTGCGCATCACGCTGCAACCTCTGACCTTCGAAGACATGTCTAAACTGTGGACTACGTTTCAAACTCACTATCGCGTATCTGCTGCCTACCAGATTTCAGTGGTTCTGATCGAGAGCACACGGCCGCCGCGAACGCCCCTTCCGGTGTTGAAGCGCGGCGAAGACGACCGTGGGGTGATCTCACAACCCGACTTGACGCCCACTTTCCCGACGCTTAGCTCGCTCGAGCTTCCAAAGCGCCAGTTGAGCGCGCAACCCGGTGACGTGATCAGCATCTTCGGAAGCAGGCTTGCGGGAGCTACAGCTCGATTGAACTCACTCCGCATCGCGAGTCCTCCGCAACCCGCAACGGCGGCGGTGAGTGACGCGCAACTTGATCTAACGCTTCCCAACACTCTGGGGCCGGGGTTCTACACGATCGCAGTCGAGCTGGTAACGCCGCACGGAACGATTACCAGTAACGAATTACCGCTCGCGGTGGCGCCGGTTATCACAACGCCGTTGCCGACGAACGTAGCACGCGTCGCCGGAACTGCGACCATCGATCTCACAACCAGCACTCCCGCTTTGCGGGAACAACGGGTGTCGCTGCTACTCGGCGACTTTGAAGTGAAACGTACATTACCGACGAATCCGCCGGATTCCTCGAATGCTTTCGAGTTCATCATCGAAACTCCGACCGGGGGCGAATTCCCCACGCCAATTGGCGTTGCATTACTCGCGAGGTTGCGAGTCGACGGAGTGGACAGCGAGATCATAGCGCCGCTCGGTCTCGGGCAACCGGATAGTACGCCTCTGGAATTCGATGCAGACAAGAGGATCACCATCAACTGAGGAGCGAATGAGCAGAGATCTCGACAACTGGCAGGAGAACAATCAGCGCTACCTGACCGCGGCGCTGTATTGGCTGCGACTGCGACTGAGAAGTTTCGCCGAGCAGCCTTCCCCTCCCACTGCAGTACTCGATTCGGAGCCGGCTCCGCGGTCCCAGGTTTCCGCCAACAAGTGGCGGTTTTGGGACAAGCACGAACCAGGCGCCAACCAGCCGCGGGCCCTGCTACCGCCTGCTCCCGATGGGTCGGCGGTGACCGCCGAACAACTGGGGCAAGCTTACAAAGCGATGGAAGAAGCCGAAGCAGGCACGCCGCCCCCCGCGATCGTCATGCTCAGTCACAGCTTCGGGCTGTCGCGCTTTGAAAAAGAAGTCCTGCTGTTGTGTTCTGCGATGGAGCTTGATACGCGAATCGCAGCGATGTGCGCGGACGCGCAAATAAACGCTGGCCGGCCGTATCCTACTTTTGCGCTCGCGATGACTCTGTTCGATGACCCGGCGTGGAGCGCGCTCTCTCCCGAAGGACCACTTCGTCACTGGCGGCTGCTCGAGATCAATCAACCGGGAGCGCAGCCGCTCACGACCAGCGCACTGCGCGCAGACGAGCGGATAGTCAATTTTCTGAAGGGTCTTAACTACCTGGACGACCGGCTGGCCACACTGCTGCTGCCCATGCCCCCGGTAGTGGAGGTTGGGCCCGCGGGGTTGCCACCGTCACAACAACGAACTGTCGATGCAATCTTGAATTGTCTGCGTCAAGCTCGGGCGACATCGTTACCCGTGATTCAACTTGCCGGAGCTGAGTCGGCAAGCAAACAGCTGATAGCTCAGCAGGTCGTAGCCGCGCTCGGCTTGCGACTGTATCGATTGCACGGAGAGTTGGTGCCGGCTCACACCGGTGATCTTGAGACACTCGCGCGGCTTGCCGAACGTGAAACCGCGCTCTGGCCGTTAGCGATATATCTTGAAGCGCGTGAACTCGACCGCGAGAAAGCCTCGGATTCGCATGCCCCAATCGACCGCTTCCTCGCTCGTAATAACGGGATTGTTTTTCTGGATGTGCGAGAAGCACGTCGCGAGCTAAGCCGCGAGACAATCACGATTGATATTGCGAGGCCCACACCCGCTGAACAGGCGCTTGCATGGTCGGCGGCACTTGGACCCGAATCCAATGGCCTGGCTGCTACGCTTGCTTCGCAATTCAATCTAAGCCTCGCGACTATTCAGCAGGTTGCCTGGAGTCCATTGCTCGACTCCGGCGAAGAATCATCTGCCCGACGGGATCGATTGTGGAATGCGTGCCTGGCGGCGACGCGACCGGGACTCGATCGACTGGCCGAGCGGATAGAACCGAAGGCCTCCTGGGACGACATCGTGCTGCCCGAGGCCGAGATGAACCTGCTGGCGCAGATCGCCTCGCAGGTTCGTAATCGCGGACGAGTCTATGAGGCCGGCGGCTTTGCGGCCAGTCGCTCGCGAGGCTTGAGCATCAACGCGTTGTTCACCGGCGAGAGCGGCACCGGCAAGACGATGGCTGCCGAAGTGCTCGCAAACGAATTGAAACTCGGACTCTATCGCATCGATCTGTCGTCGGTGGTCAACAAGTATATCGGCGAAACTGAGAAGAATCTTCGACGGTTGTTCGATGCGGCGGAGGACGGCGGCGCGATTCTATTCTTCGACGAAGCAGATGCCCTGTTCGGCAAGCGCAGCGAAGTTAAAGACAGCCACGATCGCTACGCCAACATCGAGATCAACTATCTTCTGCAACGGCTCGAATCGTTTAGTGGGTTGGCGATCATGGCTACCAACATGAAGGGGGCGCTGGACACCGCTTTTCTGCGCCGTATCCGGTTCATCCTCGAGTTTCGCGCTCACACGGCAGTCGAACGAGCGGTCATTTGGCAAAAGATCTTCCCGCCTCAAACCGAAACCGCAGGATTGGACTACGAGCGATTGGCAAAGCTGAATCTCAACGGAGGAAGCATCAACAACATCGCGATCAACGCGGCGTTCCTGGCGGCTCAAGCCGCTACACCGGTGACGATGCCTCTGGTACTGGAAGCCGCTCGTACGGAATTCCTAAAACTCAAGCGGCCGTTGAGCGAAGCCGATTTTCAATGGCTCGAACCATCGACGGAATTAAAAGCCGGAGCAGGAGCCGCATGAACATAGAGCTGCGCATCGAGCGATTGGTTTTGGATGGATTGCAGGTCGCGCCGCGCGACCGCGCGCACCTGCAAGCCGCCGTGCAAGCTGAGCTGACGCGGTTGTTGACGGCTGGCGGCTTGAGATCGGAATTGTTGTCGGGGGGCGCGATGCGATCGCTCGGCGGCGGAGAGATTCAGGTGACGAACAACATGAGTCCCCTGCATCTGGGAAATCGCATCGCGCATGCTGTGCACGGTGGAGTTGGGGCTGAGGCTGCGAAGGTACTTAAGAGCTAATGGCTGTGAGAGCACAAACACAAGTAAAGCCCACTAGAGTGCCGGCCATTCCGACTGCCGGCAGGGGAAATGGCCTGCTCCAGCGCAAGTGCGACTGCGGCAATCACTCGATGAGTGGCAACTGTTACGACTGCGCGAAGAAGAAAAGCTCGCTGCAACGCAAGGCGGCTCACGGTATTGAATCTTCCAAAGCCCCTCAAATTGTTCACGAGGTCCTGCGCTCAACCGGTGAACCGCTTGATGCGGCAACGCGCGCTTTCATGGAGCCCCGCTTCGACCACGACTTCAGCCGCGTCCGGGCCACTTCGCCGCAAAAGGCTGCGGGCAGATTGGAAATCGGACAGCCCGGCGATCGCTTCGAGCAGGAGGCCGATCAATTCTCACAGAGGGTAATGCGCGAGCCAGCATCTCATGCGCACGGCGGCGCAGGGCCGAGTAACCGTCAGGACCTCAGCGGCATACGCATTCACACGGACGTCCAAGCTGCCAAGTCGGCCCGCGCGGTTAACGCCTTGGCCTACACGGTCGGCAATCACCTCGTCTTCGGGGCGGGGCAGTACGCGCCCGAGACCTACGCCGGAAAACAGCTCATCGCTCACGAGCTGGCGCACGCCGTCCAGCAGGTCGGCTCGCAAACTTTTATCCAGAGGGCTTGCGACCCAACGCAGCCGCCGCTCTCGGCACGCACGCGGCCCGTATTCTTCCCAGGCGAGAGGAAGCTTCGCAGCGTCTTCAGAGGTGCGACGACCTTGAACGAATCCAATTCAACGACGCCGGAGGACGCGATCGGACTCATCCAGCAGGCGTTCGTCGACCTCGGCTTCAACCTCGGCTCGACCGGGCCAAACAAAGACGGCGTGGACAAACTCTTTGGCTCGCCGACCACTAGGGCCGTCAAAGCCTTCCAAACCGAGCAAGCAATTGCCGGCGCGGCATCGGGCGAGGTAGATCAGCCGACGCTGAAGTGCCTGGACGAGCAGCGCTCGCACGTCGAAGTTGCGCCCGGCCTCAAGCCCAAAGTGACGCCAGCGGATGTCGAGGTCAAAAATAAGGAGATAGGGGGGCGAGACGAAGAGATATTCTTCGACCGCGGCTCGTCGACTTTGGAGTCCGGCACCAAGCTCAAAATCACGCGGTTACTGACGCGCGAGACCGCACCCCTGAGGGGCTGCCCCGTCACGCTCGAAGGGTACGTAAGCGAAGACGAACTGGTCGAGTTCGGCCCCGCGCTCGCCGACGACCGCATTAACGCTGTCTCGGCCGAGTTCGACGTTCAGGCGCACGACTCGCCGGGCCCCGTCTGCAAGAAACCCGTCTTTCCGCTGCGCACGCCCGCGCCACTTCCGGGCAAGAGTGCGGGCAGCTCCGACTACCGCGCGTGGCGGAAGGTGGAGGTTGCGAGCGCCCGCAAGGTTTCGACAGCCGCGGTTTGCGCGCCGTTCCACACGCCGACCGACGCGGAGTCTAAGGTCGTGAAGGAGGCCGTGAAGCTGGCCGTCGGCTGGATGGACATCGCCATCGGCAAACTGACCCCGGACAACAAGGATGGTGATGCCGCGCTGACGGCTTACTTCGGCGGGACGGGCAGGCGCGACGCCCTCAAGTCGAAGCTCGTGACCTGGCGCGACCACCTTAAGAATGTCGTCCCCGTCAAGAGCTTGTTCGCCTCGGACTGCAACGATAAATGCCGCACGGCCATCGCGTCCAACGAGGGTGTGGGTAGCGACGCGGAGATGATAGTCTGCCGGTCGTTCTTCGAGCCTCTCACCGCGCACCCGACCCTGAACGCGGATCAGAACAGGGCGCTTATCATGATGCACGAAGCCGGCCACGGCTCCATCAGCACGATTGATACGGCCTACGGCCACGTCGGGATGCTCATAGAGTTCCTCGCCGACTACCCGGACATCGCCGAGGGTAATACCGACAGCTACACGCTGATGGTCTTGTGCCTGAAGGGTTTCCCCGGCTACTGCGCGCCCCGGCAGACCGCCACCGCCACGACCGGCATGAACGCGGCGGAGCAGACCAAAGCGCGGCGCGGCCTGAGCTGGTTGCAGACGTGGCTGATTTGGGCGCAGTTGGCTACTTCAAACCTGTACGGCGACCTCAACGACTCCCGCAGGGTCGGCGTCAGTCTCGACTTCGCAAATGCTGTGACCTTCCAAATACTGGCCCGGGCCTTCGACCTCCACCGCCCAGACAGGGATACGCCGCCGACCTTCGGCGAGCAGGCATTCGCGTCCGCCGTCCTCGACCGCCTTGTCCACATGATGTATGCGTCGATGAACTGGCCGGAATTCGAAAAGGACACCGGCTCGGCACCCAAAGACCGTTGGAGCCACGGGCCAGGGCGGAAGGTGTTCCTGACTGACGCCTACTTCGCGCTGACGACCGACCGCGCGAGGGTCGAGACGCTGCTCGCGCTCATCCTCCACGCCGACGCCCGCGTCAGCATCGCCTTGGAAAATAATTACGAGAGCTACATCAAGGACGTCGTCAAGTCCGTCGGGGCCGATCAGCCTCCACCTTGACGACGAAGCACGAAAGGAGATTCGGCGCGACCCCCAGCGCCTGACGACGGAAAACGTTACCTGGGAGGCCGTACCGGATACCAACAGAGACGACCTTAGGACTGAACAAGCGCATGAGCAAACTAACGCAGGCCAAAGCACCCCTGACGCCGAGCGCGAAGCCGGCGCCCGTCGGCGTTTTGCAGCGCAAATGCGCCTGTGGTGCTCACAGGATCTCTGGCGCGGAGTGCGGTGCATGCAAAGACGAGAGAAAAGCCCGACTGCAGCGGTCCGCGACGAGCACAGCCAACGTGAATGAAGTGCCCTCAATCGTGCACCACGTTTTGCGAACGCCCGGCCGACCGCTGGATTTGACGACGCGCGCGTTCTTTGAACCACGCTCTGGTCACGACTTCAGCAAGGTGCGCGTGCACACCGGCAAAAGGGCGGCGGAGTCGGCCCGCTCCGTCAATTCGATCGCCTACACAGTCGGGCAAGACATCGTCTACTGTGAGACCTCGTGCGGCACCTCGGACATTGCCGATGCGTGGATGCACTACATCCCTGCCTTGGAGAACAGAAAGTAATGCGCCCGAATGTTCATCCGCAACGCGGATAAAAGCGCGTGTCGGGGCAAGAAAAAGGCTGATGGAAAAGACGCTTCAACTTCAATATGCAGCAGCCTGGTCGGGAGCTCCGGTCGCGAGACTCCTGCAACGCAAGTGCGCGTGCGGCGAACACACCAACGGCGGCCGCTCTTGCGCGGCGTGCGCGAAGACAACCGGATCGGCGACCTTACATCGCGCGGCGATTTCGGCAAACACAAACGAGGTGCCGTCAATCGTCCACGACGTGTTGCGCTCATCGGGGCAGGCGCTTGATGCGCAAACCCGCGCTTATATGGAGCCGCGGTTTGGACGCGATTTCAGCGGGGTGCGCATTCATACCGATGCGCGGGCCGCGGAGTCCGCTCGCGCGGTTGGAGCCGAAGCGTACACCGTCGGGCGCGATGTTGTCTTTGGCGCGCATCGTCACGCGCCTCACAGCTTTGCCGGACGCAACTTGCTCGCGCACGAATTGGCGCATGTCGTGCAACAGGAGCACGTCACCGCGGGGACGGCGCCTACACAAATGAGCCAGCCATCGGACGCCGGTGAGGTAAGTGCAGATCAAATGTCGCGAGCGGCGCTTTCCGGCGAGTCGCGCCCAGGAGTCACGAGATCATCGAACGCAATCCTGTCCCGGCAGGTTATTCCGCGTCTGGTTCATTGCACGGCCGGCACCGACGGCGCGCCTGCGAACCCGGTAGATCAGCTTACAGGCATCGTGGCCTTCGCTGAGCAAATGCTGATCACGGCGGTCGCCCTTTTGCACCAACACGCTGCATTGACCCGAGCCGGAAATCAGCCGGTGGGCGACCCGACGGATCAGGCTTTCAATGACCGCTTTGGCGAGCCGCCGGATGTCGCCGGCGGAGCCATGAATCGAATAACCGGAGCGGTTCGACCTTCTCGGCAAATAGCGCTAAGCGAAGAAATGGATTTGATGGCCGGGCGCTACCAAATGATTGCCGACCAGTTAGACCAGGGACTGGTCCACTATCTTTGTATGACCACAACCAGATCCTTCGGCGGTTGCACCATAGGGGCTTGTACCAGGGATGCCTTCGCCTGTCCGAACGTTAACGCAATCTTTCTTTGTCCTGGATTCTGGGCGGGCCAATTCGGCACCGACTCGACCCTCCTGATTCACGAGACGGCGCACATGATTTGGGAGAGGGTCTTTCACGGTGCGGGCGGATCTGGAGGCAACTTCCGTCACGCCGAATGCTATGCGAGTTTTGTCGGCGATCTCTTCGGCCTCCCCGGAGGCGAGCCCCTTTGCCCGCCAACTTGAGAGTGAGGGACGCGGGACCTGGAGCCGTCGTGAGCGTGGGAAGCGCCCAGGCTTCGCCAAGGCTAGGGGAAAAGTTGAATCGCAAAATGAACGCTAATTTCCAACTTCTACCGAACCGTGAGAAGCCAATCAATGAACCGGCAGTGGCGGGTTCAGTGCTTCGGCGCGAGTGCGTATGTGGGACCCATACGTCCGGAGGCAGTTGCAGCGCTTGCAGCGGGAAAGCCCGTTCAACTGAACCCGAAGCAAGCCAGTCTTACAGACGCGATGCGCGATCCGAGGTCCAGGGCCGTCAATATGCCGCAGGTACCGATTTCGCCAGGATCCAGGCTTATGGCGTTCACAACCATGGGAGTTCGTCGAAGAATTTGCCTTCGGACTTTGACGGCGGCGGTGTGATGTCTCGGGGCGGCACAATCCCGTACCGCGAGGCCACGGAACTGACCGAGTGCCTGCGGATCATGGGACCTGAGAACGCGGCTTACTGCCGGCAACAAGTGCTTGGCGAAAAACCGAGACCGTGTTCGGAAGCGAACAAGGCTGAAAGACTGAAGGCGTGCATACAACCCGTGGTGATTGCGGATGACGATGGGAAGAATCCAACCGTTGCACCACCGTTCAATCAAGTGACGTCTATCTGGAGCAAATGTTGTATCGACTACACCATCAACGCAGCAAAGACGGTCAACAAAACCGCATATAAAACGCTCGAGGAATCAGCCACCAACACACCTTCAGCTGAAGAGTCCGCTCTGTTCCAGGATGCAGGCGCCAGCACTTGCACTCAGGTTTTTGTGCCGGCGACGTTCTCCCAGGGGGCGGATACCGGCAAGCAGATCTCGGGGGGCGCCGGGACTTACTTCCGGGGCACCGCCAACCCGAAAGTAGTTGTTGTCGAGGGAGCTGTTTCCGAGGTCGTTGCGCATGAAGTGGGGCACGCCAGTGGATTCGCAGGCCATGAAGGAGCCGGCGAGACTGTAATGAAAGGCACCAACGCGCATGACGTACCTAATCCGCACGCTGTCTCCACCGAAGTCTGCACGCGCGCAAGGACCGGGTCGGTGCTGACAAAGACGGGAGCCGCAAAAGACTGCTGCATAAACCCGGCTTAACGACGATTGAAGATGAAGGCCGCCGCTCAATTTGAATCGAAGAGTGCGCCGGAGGCGTCGAGCGCTCCGGCGCGCGCGGGAGTGTTGCGGCGGAAGTGCGGTTGTCGTGATAGCTCGCGCTGCGACTGCACCGATAGAAAGCTTGAACGCAAGGTGAACGGCTCTGCGGAGGGAATCGGTTTAGCGCCCGGGATTGTGGAGGACGTGCTTGGCTCACCTGGCCATACGCTTGACGCAGGAACGCGGACGTTGATGGAAGAGCGCCTGGGTCGAGACTTCAGCGATGTAAGAGTTCATACAGATATGAGAGCTGCTGAATCCGCGCGAGCGGTTGATGCGCTGGCGTACACGGTGGGCCGGGACGTCGTATTCGGCGCCGGACAATACGACCCTGTGACTCTGGAAGGCAAGAGTCTGCTCGCGCACGAGTTGACTCACGTCGCGCAGAACGGGGGAGAGCTTGGAGCCTCGGGGCCCATTTCGATAGGCCCTCCTGGCGACCGCCTTGAGGGCGAAGCGGATCGGCATGCCAGTGCGGTGGCGCGCGGTCAATTGAACGCCGCCGCGCCCGGCGGTGTGAGCCTCGCAGGTCAACCGGGGCGCCTCTCGCGAGCCACGTTCAAGGTCGGCAATGCACAGGTTGAGATCAATTACGGCGGGCTCGGCAAGATTGCCATAGCCAACTATGAGTCAGAAATCGAGTCGCGATTCGAAAGCTTTAGCGGGGCCAAGGCAACTACCATCCATAGCGACCTGACTAAACTTTCCGCCGTCGAAAAGGAATGGGTGTTGTATGGACTCGATCTACTGATAGATAACCCGGTCACCGGTCTGGACAAGACCAAGGCCGTAACCAATCTGATCGCCCATGCTCCATCGGCGCGTACGCGGCCGACCGGAGTGGTTAACTTCGACTTTGAAAATGAGGCGCTCTCAGTAAGCGGCTGGTTCGAAAAGGGGCTGACTTCAGGCCTCACACCGTTAACCAGCGCCCGCAAGACGTTTGTGCAAGGTCTGCTCAATCCGAATACGTCTTCCTCGGGTTCTTCATCGTGCCCGTCGCCGCGACAGACCTCCGATCAGCTCAATACTACTCAGCTACAGAGCGACATGCCGACGCAATTGAAGACCTACCTTCAAAGTGTTTCGGTTCCAACGAAGGTGACGACCCAGTCAATGACATCGCTCCAAAATGTGGCCGACCTTATCCATGGGAAGGCCCGCAACTACTTCGCTCCCTATGCCGACAAATCAAGCGGAAGCGGAAACACCGTGGTGCAGCAATGGCAATACTCGGCGCATCTGGCCTCGGCACAAGGGCCGGCGGGGACGCCTTCTACGGATAAGCGGCTTGCTTATCTCGATAGCCGAGCCAGGATCGTCGGCGGCAAGGGCCTCTTCAGCCAGGTGCATTTTGATTTTCGCTGCCCCGCCGACGACGGAGTGCTGGACGGGATCATCAAGCAGATGGAGCCGAAAGCCGACATACGCGCACTGGTAGACCCCATCCTTCGGCAAAAGTCATATACAGACCAGAACTCTACGCCGAAGGGTGTCGTGCTCAATACGGCGTTGGACGCGGCGCAATATGACGAATGTCTGGCACGCTGGAGCAGTATCAAGACCATGTGCCACGAGTTGATGCACGTCATGGTGCATCCTGATTTTCGTAGCGCCGAGAAGGGCCGGCCCTTACTCAACGAAGGGTTCCCCGAGGTATTGGGGCATCAGCTTTATTCGCACATCGCCAACGATGCCGGGAGCGACCCTAAACTGGAAGCCCAAATGGAAGCCGGGCTGAGCAAGGCGCCCTGCGCGAGCATCCCATCGTCCACGCTCGGCGAAGATCTTACGGGCAAGGCCACCAACTATAAACAAGCGGCCGATGACGCGGACCGTATTCGGGTCGTAGTCACCAACGACCGGTTTCGCGCGGCCTTCTTTCTCGGTCAATTGTCGCTTGCCGGTATACAGCCGAAACGCAGAGACGGCGCCGGTTCCGACGACCCGCACGAGCGAGAGGCGGACGACGCAGCACAGGCGGTCAGCCAGTCGCAGCCGCTTCAATCCTCGATTAGCAATGCGCCGTTCGCTACTCGAGCAGGCGATCTCATCTCCGGTTCGGGAAGCCGCCTCCAGCAAGGCGTGCGACGCGATATGGAAGGGACGTTGGGTCATGACTTCAGCGACGTTCGCCTGCACACAGACGCGGAGGCCGCGCAATCCGCCGGCTCGATGAACGCTCGCGCATATACCGTGGGGCGAGACATCGTCTTCGGAGCCGGGCAGTATGCTCCGGAAAACCGAGAGGGACGTAGTTTGCTTGCGCATGAGCTCACGCATGTTGTTCAGCAGTCGGCGGCACCACGCAGTTCAGGTCCGCTCGATGTTGCCGATTCGGCTTCAGCACAGGAGCAAGAGGCACGCACGATCGAGCAATCGCCCGGGCTGGTTTCGGCTAACAGTCACACCTCAACCAGCGCCATCCAGGTGCACAGATCTCCAGCGCCCGGAGGCTCCCCGCCTAAGGCGCCTGGTCGCGACGTAATCGCAATACGGCTCGATCATCGGGAGTCAGGTGGATTCGGACGCTTCGACACCCTTCTTTATCGAGACTGCGATATGAAAGTGCAGTTCCGAATGAACTTTGACTTCACTGGTCCGTGGCCCGATGAGAAGGCCAAGCAAGATTGGCAGAAACGTTTCATTTCTACCGTGACCGACGCGTGGAGCCGGAAGTTCGATCTCGAAGCGACTGGAAAGTGCAACAACGGGTGTCCTCGAGTAAAGCCGTTCGTTGCCATCTATGCACCTCACACTATCCCTCACGTAAAGGTCGATGTGAAGTTCACAAACACGGACATCACGAGCAGGTCAGGGTCCGGCTCGTCGCACCTGGATAGCCTGGATCTCACACCGGTCAAGAAAGGCGATATCACCGAGAAAGAGCGAAAAGACGAGGGCGTGAAACCGATGGTTCCGGCGGTGCACGAATTCGGTCACCTGACCGGCCGCCACGATCAATATGCGGGTAAGAGCTGCGCCGCAGGGTATCCCATGAAAGGCATCATGTGCTTTGGAAACGAAGTTACAAAGGCTGACTACGAGCCTTTCGCGAATTCGCTTAATCAGATGACCGGTTGTACTTACAAACCTGTGGAAAAGGCATAGGCGGCTTTCGCCTGTTCGCGCGGAGAGGAAGTTGAAGAAAACTGCGGCGATGAAAAACGAGCCCAAATCACCTCAACGAACCGCTTCGCGTTTCGTGCTCCAGCGAGCATGCGCCTGCGGGAGTCATACCGGTGGAAGCGATTGTGATGATTGCCGCAAAAAGAGACTTGTCCAGAGAAGAGCGCTCACTTCGGGTGAGCGAACTGATGTTCCGGCAAGCGTCGATGAAGTGCTGCAGTCGCCGGGGACCTCGCTTGATAACCAAACGCGAGGATTCATGGAGTCGCGCTTCGGCCACGACTTCAGTGAAGTGCGAGTGCACACGGATCAGCGAGCCGGAGAGTCAGCTCGCGAGGTTGATGCGCTCGCCTACACGGTGGGCCGGAACGTTGTGTTTGCGCCTGGTCTATTCCGCCCCGGCACGATGAATGGGAAGCATCTTCTCGCACACGAGCTGAGCCACGTAATTCAGCAGCAGCACATGGACCAGATGCAACCATCTCGAATAGGCGCGGCGGATGACGTTGCCGAAAGGGAAGCTGACCTCGCGGCCGATCAAGCCTTGCGCGGCCTGCCGGTGAACTTGCCGGGCAGGCGCAATTCCGGGACGGTGATTCGACGTAAAGTGCTTGATCACGTAGTGACGGACTTCCAACCCGACCCAAAGAAAGCCAACGCCTGTATCGTGCATATTCACGGAGAAGAACAGAACGCGCTGGCCGTAGCCAGGGAAATGAGAAAGCGGCGCTGCGTCAATCTTGTCCATCTTGACACCAGGGATCGCCCGATCACCTTTGAGGTCGCCGTAGGCAAGGACACACATGTCTGCAAGGCTGATCCAAATAGAATCTTCACCGATGCGGGCCGCGACACCGAAGCGATCAAGTCCTGCACGCTCGCGGGCAAGGAGACGTCCGGGATTTCGGCGGTTCACGATGAAGCTAAGAAGGAGTTGAAAGCGTTTGCAGAAACGGACTTCGGTACGAAGATCGGCGGATGCCGGGGCGGCGGCGCGGCGTTTCTCGATGGCAATCTTCCTGTAGTCGCATTGCACAACAATCAGGGTCTGTCGCCCGCCTCCTTTAAGAAAGTGGCCGAGCAAGGCGCGAATCTGCCCGCGGACCCGGCCGATCCCACGAAGAAACTGCCTAACCCATCCTTCAACGATCCGAAGCGCCCGAATGATTTCTTTCTCGCCACACAGAAGGAAGAGTTTCTAAAGCTGCGGGACAAACACAACATCGTGCTCCAGGCGAACCCATTGCCAAAGGGAGGGGATGACGGGTCTCTGTCAGTCGCACTCAAAGATGCGCATTACGTCAACGTAGAAAAGGAAGGGCGAGCATTCAAAGTGGAGTCTCGCGGAGGGTTCAAATACGACAGTGTCACTTACGTCGAGAACTTCGCGATGGCCGCGGAAGCGCTCGATGCTGTTGGAGCGCCCGATGGGATTTGTTCCGCGATTGACAAAGTCCTCTCAACGGACAATCCGGCCGCGGATGCTCTGGAGGAAGCGGGCGCCAAACAGCCGACGCCGCTCGAAACGGACAAGAAGCCTTTGGACCGCGAGCCGGTTCCGGAAACACCTCCCGCTGGCTGTCTCACGTTCAAGGACCAATCCTCACTTGATACAAGGAAAGGGGAATGGGGAAAGCGGCTTGGCGCGATTCCAATTCGCGAGATCGTCAACTGGATTGTCGGTGGCCCGGATGCCCCGCCCGCCGATGCGACTAAAGAAGTCGAAGCTCAAAAGAAGTGTCTCATCGACGCGATGCGAGCGGGCGCAAAGACAGCGGGGCTGACCATCCCCTCGGGAAAGATCCTCAAGTCGGAGCTGCGGACAAACGAGCAGCAGAAGGGAATATGGCAGCGCAAGTTCAACTTCACCGGTACGCCTTTCGACCGCATTTCTGATTTCGCGCGAAAGAAATGTGGCTCGCTGATCGATGCTAAAGACATCAAGTGGGACCCCGCGAACCAGAATCACAAAGTGTGCTGGGGGGTAAGCACACCTGCCAAAGGAACAACGGTTACACCTTTGACCGGCGAGGAGCGTGAGAAGGAAATACTAATGGCTTCTTCGGCGCCCGGAGTATCACGGCATCACGCCGGTACCGATTTCGATTTTGGACAAAAGGACGATGATCTGGAGCCGGAGGCGTGGACCGGAACTGGAAACTTCGCGGACGCTTATCGATGGCTGGCGCCAAACGCGTCAATGTGGGGTTTCATACAACCCTTCGAGACAAAGGGAGGCTATGGGAAAGGCTACATGGCAGAGCGATGGCACTGGTCCTACTACCCGATTGCGCAGGCGCTGCTCGAGTTCGCAAAAGCCCACCAGAAAGAAATCGATGCGGAGCTGCGCGCCCATTGGACTGACGCCAGCGGCAACATAAAACCCGAGTTCAAGTTCATAGCCGATCATTGGCGGGACTACATGTTCAATGTGGAGACCAGGGGACGGTTCTGATCTATTGTTGCTCTGAACGAGATTGAGAGACGAGGTACGCGATGAGCAGTTTTCCAGGGAGTCCGCGATTGCTCAAAGGGGCACTGATAGGAGTGGATCCGTTGAATCCACTCGCAAGGGTCGTCGTGTTCCAGTACAACCCGGATACGATGACTCGAAAGCTCGACCCCCGCGCCGTGTCGGCCGAAGGCGACCGCGGCGAAGCGTTCCGCCTCACTGGAGCTCCAAAAGAGACGATCAGCATGAGCATCGAGATCGATGCTACCGATCAGCTCGAGCAAGCCAACGTGATTGCGCTGGCTACTGGAATCTATCCAACGCTCTCCGCACTGGAACTGATGCTCTACCCTCCCAGCGCGACGGTCATCGCCAACACAGTGGCTGAGCTGATCGGTACGGTTGAGATCATACCGGTCGAAGCGCCGATGACGCTCTTTGTATGGGGAGCGCAACGCGTTGTTCCGGTGCGTCTCACGAGTCTAAGCATCACCGAGGAAGCGCACGATCAGCTCCTGAACCCGATCCGCGCAAAGGTGGATTTGTCCCTTGCCGTGCTCAGCTACCAGGACCTTTCCATCGTGGGACGTGTCTTCTTCCTGGCCCATCACATTCTCAAGGAAGTGATGGCAACTACCAACATATTCAACAGTGTCCAGAACGTTGGGGCGGGTTTGAAGCTATAGCAACCGCACAAGGACGAACCAGGAGATTAATGATGATATTTCCACCGACCAGCCGCTATTTCAACATCGAGACTGCGACATTTGAAGGTCGCGACGGCCGAGCCCACACTTTTTTGAGACGCAGGTTCGTGCCACCCCCCGAGCGCTTTTCGACTCTGTTGGAACACGTCGTTGTTCAAGGCGATCGACTCGACAATATCACCGCGCGATACCTGGGCGATCCGCTGCAGTTCTGGCGGGTGTGTGATGCAAATCGAGCAATGCGACCCGACGAGCTTACCGAAACAATCGGGCGGCGGCTTCTAATAACCTTGCCGGAAGGAGTACCGGGAACCCCAAATGCTTAGTGGAATTTATCTCACTCTGATGATCGGACCGTCGGTGCCGATCCCGGCGCCGCTTCCGGTGGTCGAAGCGCTCAAGAGCGTGCAGGTGACCAGCTCGAAGGACCGCAGCGGGTTCCAGCTCACATTCACCGTGGGCAAGACCTCACCGCTGCAGTTGGCAATGTTGCCGGCCGGCTACTTCGATCCGATTAGTACCAGAGTGGTGATCGTCATAACGATGAATGGTCTGCCGCGAGTGTTGATGGACGGAATAATCACTCGGCAGGAGGTCACGCCGAGCAACGAACCCGGCCAGTCTACGCTGACCGTGACCGGAGAAGACCTGAGTGTGTTGATGGACGTGATCGAGATCAAGATTCCCTATCCGGCGATGCCGGTCGCCGCAAGAGTCGCCCTGATACTTGCAAAGTACGCAGCGTTCGGAATTGTGCCGGTGATTGTGCCTCCGCCCGGAGACGCTCCGCCGAACCCAACCGAGGAGATCCCGGTTCAAACGGGGAGCGATCGAGAGTATCTGAGGGGACTCGCCTCCGAATGCGGCTACGTCTTTCTAGTCGAGCCAGGGCCGGCGCCGTTGACCAGCACAGCTTACTTCGGACCAGACGTGCCAATACCACTGCCGCAGCCTGCACTGAGCGTTAACATGGATTGGCAGACCAATGTCGAGTCGCTGAGCTTTTCGCTGGACGGGCTCGCCAAGAAATTGGTGATCATCACGATCCTGGATCCGATAACGGGGAAGATTCCGATCCCGATTCCCGTTCCTAATATCAGCTTGCTCCACCCACCGCTGGGTCTGCGGCTGACTCCTCCAGCGAAGATACAGTTTCCGGATGACATGGCGAACTTATCGCCGGTCGAGGCGGTAAAGCGTGCGTTCGGGCTGATGCTGAACAACGCCGACGCTATCACCGGAAACGGTTCGCTGAACACCACCCAATACGGTTCCCTGCTTCAAACACGAGCGGTAGTTGGTGTGCGCGGTGCGGGGCCGGCCTACGATGGCTTCTATTACATCAACAGCGTTACTCACAACATCAAGCAGGGCGAGTACAAGCAATCGTTTACGCTCTCGAGAGACGGGTTGATCTCACAGGTACCGGTGGTTGGACCATGAACGCAACAACGCCAAACAAGAAGTACATCGGCAAGTTTCGCGGGACGGTGCTCCAGAACGTGGACCCGGAGCAGCGCGGACGATTGCAATTAATTATACCGGATGTGCTCGGACCGATTCCTTCCAGTTGGGCCGAGCCCTGCGTGCCGCTCGCCGGGCCAACGGGTCCGCCAATGGGTGTGTACATGGTTCCGTCAATCGGCGCAGGAGTGTGGGTCGAGTTCGAGCACGGGGATCCGGACTATCCGATCTGGGTTGGGTGTCGATGGGGCTTGCCCTCGGAGATTCCTCTCGCGGCGCATGCCGGGAATCCGGCCGACCCGAGCATCGTGATTCAGTCGCTGCTTCAAAACGCGATCATAATCAGCGACCTGCCGCCGTCGCCCGCCCCTCCAGTAATGCCTCCGGCGCCGACGACGGGCGGAATAATCCTAAAGAGCGCGACCGGCGCGGCGATCGTCGTCAACGACGCTGGAATATTTATCTCAAATGGAAAAGGCGCGACGATAATGATGGTGGGACCAACCATCACGATGAATAACGGCGCGCTGGTAGTGATCTGAACTGAGGAGACTTATGCCAGGCTTTCTGGTTCACGTAGGAGCGCAAGTGCTTTGCTCTCATGGCGGGCAGGCGCAGCCCAGCGTACCCAATCCGAGAGTTACAGTAAGCGGACAGCCCACAGTTCTGATTACCTCGCCCTACATGGTGGCCGGATGTGCGTTCCCGCCTCCGCCTGCGGCTAACGGACCTTGCGTGACGGCGATGTTTCTGAGCGGGACCACCCGAGTGTTGTCCAACGGTTTGCCGCTGCTCTGCCAGAGCAGCCAGGCCATTTGCGCCCCGACGGGTACGCCAGCCTTTGTCGTTCTTACGCAAATCCGAGCGACTGCACTGTAGGCGGAGGGACACTATGAACATTGACTACCCATTTCATTTCGACCGGCGGGGGCGAACCGCAGCGACTGATGATGAGGACCACATTCGGGACATGATCGAAGAGTTCCTTCTTACAAGTCCCGGAGAGCGCGTTAACCGCCCCGACTTCGGCAGCGGTCTTTTGCAGATGGTCTTCGCACCCAACAGCGCTGAGCTGGCCGCCGCTTTGCAATTCACCATTCAGGCGGGCCTGCAGCAATGGCTTGGCGATCTGATCGAAGTCAAACGGCTCGAAGTGACATGCCCGGACGCCGAGCTTCGCGTCGAAGTACAGTACGTCATCCGCCGCACGCAGCAGAGTGTCACCGACACCTTCACCAGGAGGACCGCACAATGACAAGCCTGATCTGCGAGAACGAACCCCGGCGCGAAGCCGTACGGCGCGAACGCGAGCTGTGTGGTCTGGACTACCTCGAGGTTGGCCCCACGCAGCGAACTCTTACCGTCCACCTTCTGGGCAAGGCCCCGCGCGGCAAGCATAAGCTTGACCGGAAAAACGTCTTGATCGAAGGGGGGCGCCGGATTCGCGATATCCAGGTCGTCAGCGCTACGCCGAGCTTTTCCAATGACCCGGAATTCGATGACAAGCTTGAGGTCGTCCTCGATCGCGCGGGGGATTTTTCGCCTTACACTCTGCGCGTGGTCGAGCCTGACGCGCACGGCCATCCGCGCCCGCATCCTTCCTTCGATCCCGTTTACGATCGCCTCGAATTCAATTTTAAAGTAGATTGCCCGAGCGACCTGGATTGTCCCAAGGCTCCGCAATGCCCGCCTCCGGAACGCAAGGAACCGGAGATCAGCTACCTGGCGAAGGACTACGCAAGTTTTCGGCAATTGATTCTGGATCGTCTCGCGCTCGTCATGCCCGATTGGAAGGAACGTCACGTTCCCGACATCGGCATTGCGCTGGTCGAGTTGCTCGCCTACGCCGGCGACTATCTCAGCTACTATCAGGACGCGGTTGCGACTGAGGCTTATCTGGACACTGCGCGGCTCCGAATCTCGGTGCGGCGTCACGCCCGACTGGTCGACTATCAATTGAATGAAGGCTGCAATGCGCGCGCGTGGGTTCGGTTTGAAACCGATACCGATCTGCTGGAGCTCAAGCCGCGAGACGGCAAGCTCGCCCCGCCCAATTTCTATTTCGTCACCGGCCCGGACGGCGCGCCCGACGGACCGATACTGACTCAACAGGATCTGTCCAGACTGAAAGCAGGAACTTACGAAGTCTTCGAGGCGATGACTGACCAGACCATCAGGGTGTATCAAACACACAACACGATTAGTTTCTACACCTGGTGGAATGAGTCGTGCTGTCTTGATCGCGGAGCGACATCCGCGACCCTGGTCGGCGAGCTCGTCAGAGACTATGAAGACCCCAACACCTCAACAAACAAACAGAGCAGCCCGGCCGCCGACTACAAATCGTCCTCAGACAACGACCCAGCCGAAGTACCGAAGCTCCATCTGAGACCGGGCGACGTCTTGATCTTCGAGGAGATGATCGGACCAAAAACCGGTAATGCTTCCGACGCCGACCGCGGTCATCGTCACGCCGCGCGACTCACGCGTGTAGACGCTGGGGTTGATCCGTTGAACGGACAATCTGTAGTTGAAATCACCTGGGCCGATTCCGATGCGCTTCCGTTTCCGCTTTGCATCTCGGCGCTCGGACCGGCTCCGGATTGCAAAATCCTTCACGACGTCAGCGTCGCGCGCGGCAACGTGGTTCTGGTAGATCACGGAATGACGATCCAAACGGATCTCGATCCCGTCCCGGTGAAAACAACGGTCCAGCGTTGCGAGTGTGAAGAACTGCCCGCCGATATCGAAGTTACCGCCGGACTCTTTCGCCCGGCGCTAAAAGAGGCGCCTCTGACCTTCACCCAGCCGCTAGCGTCAAATTGGACGGCGTCCGCAGCGCTCGCTCAGGATTCCCGAAAGGCTCTTCCGCAAGTTCGGCTGATAAGCGACCCGGCTCCGGAAGGCGATTCGCAGTGGAGCGCGCGATCGGACCTTCTTGCCAGCTCGGCAACCGATCAGCATTTCGTCGCCGAGATCGACAATGATGGACGCGCGCACTTGCGCTTCGGCGATGGCGAGCTGGGCCGCAACCCCGCTGCGGGCGTGAAGTTTCAAGCTCTCTATCGCACCGGAAACGGCGTCGCCGGGAACGTCGGCGCCGAAGCAATCACTTACATTGTCTTCAGCAATATGAAGCTCAGCGGAGGCATAACCCGCATAACAAATCCGCTGCCCGCGTCAGGCGGTGCGGAGCCTGAGCCTTTAGTCGAGGCGAAGCTGCTGGCGCCGCACGCGTTCCGTCAGGAAATCGAGCGCGCGATCATCGGCGACGATTACGCGGCCCTCGCCATGCGCGACTTCAGCAGCCAGGTCCAGCGCGCTGCGGCGACGCTGCGCTGGAATGGGAGTTGGTACGAGGCCCTTGTTGCCATCGATGAAATCGGTAAAGAACACGCGGACTTTGCGCTGCTCAACGCGATTTACCGACGCCTTCACCGCTATCGCCGAATCGGTCACGACGTCACTGTAAGATCCGCGCGATTGATCCCTCTGATCATCGAGCTTCGAGTATGTGTGCATCCGCATTACTTGCGCGGACATGTCGAAGCGGAGCTTCTGGATGTCTTCAGCAATCGCCTTATTCCGGACGGTCGAAAAGGATTCTTCCACCCTGACAATTTGAGCTTCGGAGAAGGGATATATCTCAGCCGGCTAGTTGCTTCCGCGCAGGCCGTGGAGGGAGTCGACAGCGTTGAGGTTACGAAACTGGAGCGAGCCGGCGAAGGACCAAACGGTGAAATCGAGGACGGACTGCTTCGACTTGGGCCACTCGAGGTGGCGCAGGTAGACAACGACCCGAGTCTTCCTGAGAACGGCACCTTCACTCTGACGATCGGAGGTGGCAGATGAACCAGCATAAGGCCTGCGGATGTGGAAGCAAGCAACTACCTTGCGGCTGCTGTGCGGGAGTGGAGGTTGTAACGCCGCTTTCGGTCAATAATCGTCCGGGGCTCAGCGCACTGAACTATCGCGCCGGCACTCACGCGACCTTTTTGGAAACGATGCAGGCGCGGCTCTCAACAACCGAAGTTGAGCACGACGGAAAGAAGTTCCGCCCTCTGCGCGAGCTCACCACGCGCGAGCCGGATGATCCGTCAATCGCACTGCTCGACGCCTGGGCGACTGTCGCCGATGTGCTCACTTTTTACCAGGAGCGCATCGCAAATGAAGGCTACCTGCGCACTGCCACCGAACGCCGCTCGATCCTGGAACTGGCGCGACTCGTTGGGTATCGACTCCGGCCCGGCGTTGCCGCAAGCGTATATCTGGCACTGACACTCGAAGACGCGCAGACCGTCTTGATCGAACCGTATCAGGTGCGTGCGCAAAGCGTGCCAGGGCCGGGCGAGCTGCCACAGACGTTCGAGAACATCGAAAAGCTCGAGGCGCGAGGCCAGTGGAATACGCTCAAGCCTCGACTTACGCAGCCGCTGAGTGCTACGCGAATAATGACTGATGCACAAACACCAAAGGGCGCGAACGTCTACCTCAAAGGCACAACCACGGGGCTGAATGAGAATGACCCACTGCTCGTAGTGGGGGTGAGTCCGACTCCGAGCCTTTTTCGAGTGCTTCAGCTGAATCCTGATGCCGCAGCCGATCGGACTCAGATCGTGATCGGGGCATGGGCTCCGAGCACGGCTGCGAAGCAGGCGTTGGGCGCGATCGTCGGAGGCTTCGGTGACGCAGGAGTAGCAAGAAAGTCGTTGAACGCTCTGGCTGAGGAGTTGCGGGGAACGAAGAGCGATGCCGAGCTGGCTGACCACATAGAGAGTGAAACGCTGCCGGGTCTTGAGCGCATCGCCGCAAGGAAGAACATCAGCGCCGCTTTGAGAGCCCGAGTAAACGCCCTGGCACAGGACCTCGGCGAAGCGACTACCGCTTTGCGCGCGACCGCGTTCGAAGGAGCCGTGAACTCCGATCAGACCAACGACGAGGCTCCCGACGACGAGCTGGCCGCAGTGATGCGAGGCCCGACTATAGCCGGCAAACGCGAGATCGAGGGAGGCCTGACGAAAGCTGGCTCGATACCGCCCGCAAACCAGCTCCGCCTGGGCCGCAACGCCGAATCAGCTTTCGCCCCCCGTTCGGACCTGGGTCTTCAGGCCCTTGGTCTTTTGCAGCCGTCGCTGCGCGACAATCTGACCATAGCTCTGGCCAACGTGCCGGTCACGCCGGCCAGTGCGATTGAGATCTACGCGCTGCGGGTCAAGACCTCAGCGTTTGGGCACAACGCTCCGCTGCGGTCGCAGATCAGCGAGACGACCTCTGATAACAATCAGACCAAAACCACCAGCGTGAATTTCTTCGAGTGGAACAAGGATGATGTTGCGCTTGCCGAAGATTTCCTTTCCCCGGATGCAAACGAAGTCAGTTTTTCCAACGTGATATATCTGGACGGCAGCTACGACAAGATCAAGCCCAACAGTTGGGTCGTCGTTGACACCTCAGCGGTAAATCCAGGTAACCCGTCGAGCGTCAAACCTGCTCATCAGGATCCTCCGCCGCTTATCGTAACGGCGGCAAAGGTGCAGGCTGGCATTTCAAGGGGCGCCTACGGGATCGGCGGCAAGTCGACGCGCGTCGAGTTGGCCAGCTCAACACCCCTGCCCAGCGACGCGGCCTGGATAAAGATAATCGGCGTTCCTCCGCCCGGCGCGACTACTCCGCCGGCAGCGACCGCGCAACGGAATGACTTCGAGGTGATCCGACGGACGGTCGTCTACGCGCAGGCCGAGGAGCTCACCCTGGCCGAGGAGCCCATCGAAGACCCAATCTGCGCCGACACCGCGAAAGCAGATGATGTCAGAAAAGGTTGGATCGTGCTCGACGGCGTATACAGCGAGCTCAAATCCGGACGATGGGTCATTGTCTACGGCGAGCGGACCGACGTGAAGGATGCCGCTGGCAACCCGGTCAGCGGCATCAAGAGCAGCGAACTGGCGATGCTCGCGGATGTCGTTCATGACTGGAACGGCGCGGTACCGGGCGATGCCGGACTACCCGGCGATTCGGTGCATACGCGGATAAAATTCGACACTGATCTGAAGTACTGTTACCGCCGCGACAAGGTGACGATGTATGCCAACGTCGCTAAAGCCACGCACGGCGAGACTCGCAAGGAATCGTTGGGAGGCGGCGACGCGAGCAAGCCATTTCAGCAATTTACATTACGCCAGCCGCCGTTGACCTACGTGTCCGCAGCGAACCCTGCAGGCGTTGAGAGCACGCTGAAGGTCTTTATCAACGACGTCCAGTGGCGCGAGGCTGAATCGATATTTGGGCTTCAGCCATCGGATCGCCGATTCGTTACCAGCCGCAGCGACGACGAAGTCACAACCGCAATATTCGGAAACGGAAAGCGAGGCGCGCGCCTGCCCACCGGGCAGGAGAACGTGCGCGCCGAGTATCGCCAGGGCATCGGCAAGGGAGGCAATGTGGCGGCGGAGAAAATAACTCTGCTCGCAGCGCGTCCGCTCGGCGTGAAGGAAGTGATTAATCCGCGCCCGGCAAGCGGCGGGGCAGACGCCGAAAGTCGTGACCAGGCGCGCAAGAACGCACCCCTCGCCGTGCTTGCGCTCGATCGCCTGGTTTCGACTCCGGACTACAGCGACTTCGCCCGCACGTTCGGAGGAGTGGGCAAGGCGTTTGCCGCCAGGCTGTCGGACGGGCAACGCGAGATGGTGCACGTCACAATCGCCGGCGCAGGCGACGCGCCCATCGAGGAGAGCTCGGACCTGTTTGTAAATCTTCATACCGCGCTGACTCAGTTCGGCGATCCGGTCCTGCCGATCGGCCTTGCCGTCCGCGAGTTGTTACTGCTGGTCATCAGCGCCAGGGTGCGGGTGCTGCCAGATTACGTTTGGGAGAAAGTCGCGCCCAGGATTCGCGCAAGGCTGCTGGACACTTTCAGCTTCGAAAATCGCGAGCTCGGCCAGGATGTTTTCCTGAGCGAAGTCATCAGCGCAATACAGTCGATCGAAGGAGTAGCCTACGTTGACGTGGACTCGTTTGGAGGTCTTGGGGAAAAGAACCCGGATGGGACAGTGCGCACTCCAAACGAGCTGATCGCCGAGGCGCAGTCGATAGTACATGGACCACTCCCCCAACGTGTGCGAGTGAATTTGCCAGAGCTGCCCAAACCACCGGGCGGTCAGATTCGGCCGGCACAACTGGCCTATCTTCCGCCGGAAGTGCCCGACACTTTGATCCTGAATTTCATTGACGAACCTGATGAATGACGACTATGGACACCGATCATCTCTACAACCTGCTGCCCACGATATATCGCTTGCGCGACGCCGATCAAGGCTACCCGTTGCAAGCGCTCTTGCAAGTCATCCAGGAGCAAGTTGATGTCGTCCGCCAGGACATCGATCAGCTCTACGAAAACTGGTTCATCGAAACGTGCGACGACTGGATCGTGCCGTATATCGGCGATCTCATCGGTTGGCGCCAAGTGCACGACGCGGGCGAGCCCGGCGACACTGCAACCCAACGAGGTGAAGCGCGCAACAGGATACTCATCCCTCGTCGGGAGCTTGCCAACACGATTCGATCGCGCAGGCGCAAAGGCACGCTCGCCCTGCTCGAGCTGCTTGCTAACGATGTTGCCGGCTGGCCCGCTCGCGCGGTTGAGTTCTTCAAGCTGCTCGGCAGTACGCAGAACTTGAACTTCTTACACCCTCATCGGGCTGCTTCGATCGATGTTCGTCAAGGCACCAGACTCTTTTTGCTCGACGGTCCGTTTGATGAGGCCGCTCACACGGTGGACGTGCGCCGCATCAACTCGACTCACACTCCGGGGCGCTACAACATCTCAGGTGTCGGGCTTTTCGTTTGCCGCCTGAAGCCGTATTCGCTGACACAAACCCGCGCGCATTGCGCCGAAGACATCGGTCCGGATTGCTTCACTTTCAGCGTGCTGGGCAACGACGTGCCGTTATTTGCCAAGGCCAGTCTGGAGAGTGATCCAACAAGCATCGCTCGGGAAATCAACTTGCCGGTTGCAATTCGGCCACGCGCCTTCGAAGCCCGCAAGGTGGTGAACGGTGTGGTCAAGACTCACGCATCAGAGGTGTACTACGGCGAAGGAAAAAGCGTCGCCATCTGGGTTCGCAAACATCGAAGGGGTCACGCCGATCAGCCAGATCAAAAAGATCATCCCGCTCACAACGAGCAGCTCACGCGCGAGCTTGTCCCGGCAAGCCGGATAGTCCCGGCCGATTTGAGTGGTTGGAATTACCGTCCTCGCGGCGAGCGAGTCGCGGTGGACCCGGCGCTCGGACGGATAGTATTTCCCAGCGGGCAATATCCCAAGGATGGGGTGTGGGTCTCGTACCAGCAGGGCTTCAGCTCTGACATCGGCGGTGGCGAGTACGAGCGCCCGTTGTCACAACCTTCCGGGAAAGTGGGGTTTTATCGAGTCGGTCCGGACGAGGACTACCACACGATCAATGCCGCGCTTCGACAGTGGCGGAAACACGACTCCCAGACCTATAAGAATGCAGTAATAGAGATCACTGACAGCGGCGTCTACGTTGAGCAGATAAACATTAACCTCAGGGAACATCAGAGTCTTCAATTGAGAGCGGCCCAGCGCAAACGCCCGGTGCTTCGTTTGCTTGACTGGCATACGGATCGCCCTGACGCACTGAGCGTGAGCGGCGCCTGGGGCAGCCGTTTTACGATGGATGGGTTGCTGGTTGCCGGCCGCAGCATGATGGTTGAGGGGGAGATCTCGGAAGTCAAGATTCGTCACACCACGCTCGTGCC
>Ga0070709_10000216_pt1 | contig 37230 bp, 32 predicted proteins | sample LARL51metaG_FD_65449 | JGI IMG/M metagenome (GOLD analysis project Ga0070709, IMG submission 65449) | Corn, switchgrass and miscanthus rhizosphere microbial communities from Kellogg Biological Station, Michigan, USA - LAR L5-1 metaG | ecosystem: Host-associated > Plants > Roots > Rhizosphere ... | reverse complement strand
GCCCAGGAGGCGGTCAAACGGTACCCGGGCCGCTTCGCTATCATGGCGCGCATAGCCCTCAACAAGCCCGACGGCGCGGCACGGCTTGCGACTTGGCGCGACCAGCCCGGCGTACTGGGCGTGAGGTTGAACTTCGGCCCCGGCGAGGCCGCGTGGCTGACAGACGGAACCGCGGACTGGTTCTGGCCGGCGGCGGAGAAGGCCCGCCTGCCTGTGATGTTTCTGACGTCGGGCCAGACATCGCTGTTCGCCCGCATCGCCGAGCGACACCCGCAACTTACGCTCATCATCGATCACATGGGCGTCGGTGCGGGCCTTCGCCCTCGTCCTGATTCATCGGAATCCGCGAGAAACAACATGGTGCCGGAAGCTATTGTCCAGGCCGCCGCGCTCGCAAAATATGCAAATGTGTCGGTAAAGTTGTCGTCCGTGCCGCTGATTTCGACTGAGCCCTATCCATTCCGTGACGTGATCCCGCATATCCACCGCCTATTCGACGCCTACGGCCCGGAGCGCTGCTACTGGGGAACCGACATAACCAATTCATTCGCCCGGGCCACCTACCGGCAGCGCGTGACGCAATTCACTGAAGAACTTCCGTTCCTCACCGAGAGCGACAAGGACTGGATCATGGGCCGCGCAATCTTGGCGCGTCTTCGCTGGACGTGAACCAAGTTGCGGCAATGCATGAGTCCGCTTCTGACGCAGTGCGGACCTTCGAAGGCTGATTCAGTTCAACACTTCGGCATGCAAGAACGCCGAACACCCAATTATGGTCCATCGCGAATTTCTGCCATGCAAAACTCGGTCGCTGTCGGGGGATGGCGGACATCGAGCAGGTTTCACTCCGTTCAATCGGGCTGAAGCTACCGGCTGATCGCGTCGGAGGCCGGATACTTCGCGGCTTCGCGACGCGCCAGTGCATGGCCGATCGACATGTCCATGAGCGCGGCGCCGAACCGAGCGGTTGGTTCGGAGGAGGGCGACGGCCCGTGGCGACGCGGCCAAGATGGTCCCGAGGATCTGATATCACGAACATTCATGGTCCGGATTCACGCGAGATAGCCCGACACGCCGTCCCACAACAGTTTCAACGCCGTCACGACCAATAGTCCATAGCAGGCGCGATAGATCTGGCGCTGGTCCAGCGCGCCGTGCAGCCGCCAGCCCAGTCCCACGCCGGCCGGGATCGCGAGCAGGCAAACCGCCATCAACGTCCAGACGTCGGCGCTCGGCTTCACCAGCAAGAGCCATGGCAGCGCCTTGGTCGCGTTGCCGACGGTGAAGAACAGGCTCGTCGTTCCCGCATAGATGTCCTTGCCGAGGCCGAGCGGCAACAGATACATCGCCAGCGGCGGCCCACCCGAATGCGCCACCATGGTGGTGATACCGGAAGCAAGACCCGCGGTGATCGCCTTCGGCGTCGAGCGCGGACGGATCGCCACCTCGGCGCCGGCGACGAGCCACAGGCCGACGAAGATCAGGGTGACGGCCGCCATCACGAGCGCGATGGCGCGGTGGTCGAGCACGCGGAACAGCAGATAGCCGCAGCCGATGCCGGTCACGAGCCCCGGCAACAGCAGCACGAGGTCCGGCTTCGACCACGTCGACGGCTTCCAGTAGCGCAGCGCGAACAGATCCATCGCGATGAACAGGGGTGCGAGCAGACCGCCGGCGGTGACCGGGTCCATCACGATCGACAATAGCGGAATGCCGACGATGGAGAATCCGCCGCCGAACGCGCCCTTCATGAAGCAGATCAGGAACACGCCGGCGAAGGCGACCAGGATCGTTGCGGCCGTCAGTTCCATCCGATCGCGCCCGTCATCACATCCCCGCCCGGCTAGGATCCATCATGTAACCCTGGGTGGCCGCTTCGATCTGGGAACGCACGAGCCCGATGTCGCGCAGCGCGCGGTCGTCGAGCTGGCTCAGGCGTTTCATCGCAGCGCGACGCAGGAAGTAGCCCACGATGGCGTCGCAACAGGCGCCGAGCAGCCGGGAAAATGCCCCAGGCCGCTTCGTGACACCGCGCCGGACGATGGTCGGAAGCGTCGCAGACATGTTTGGTCTCCCATGCTTGCTCCGGGCCATGCGATGCCGTCGGCGCAAACGCGCGCCGCGGGCTCATGACCGCAGAACCTTCGCAGTTCCCGGTACAATCGGTCTGATGTGGACATCATGTCCCGATAGATGTATCGGCTCAATCGAAACATTGATCTCGGTGCAATAATGCCAAAATCCGAATTTCTGAAGCTGGCCGATGCCATCGCCGCTGATATCGCCGATGGCACGTTGAAGCCCGGCGACCGCCTGCCGCCCCAGCGCAATTTTGCCTATGATCGCAAGATCGCGGTCTCGACGGCGGGCCGTGTCTACACCGAGCTGCTCCGCCGCGGCCTTGTCGTCGGCGAAGTCGGCAGGGGCACCTTCATCGCAGGCGATGCGAAGCGCGGCGTGGCTGCGCCGAGCGAACCGCGCGGCATCCGGATCGATCTCGAGTTCAATTACCCGATTCTTCCGGATCAGACGGCGCTGATCGCAAAAAGCCTGAGCGGCCTGGAGAAGACTGCGGCACTCGATGTCGCCTTGCGACAGGCAACGAGCGTCGGCACACCTGCGATGAGAGACGCCGCGGCCGCGTATCTGTCGCAAGGCGCATGGTTGCCTTCACCCGATCAGCTCGTATTCACAGGCAATGGACGGCAGAGCATCGCCGCCGCGCTCGCCACGGTCGTTCCCACCGGCGGCCGTTGCGGCGTGGAGGCCTTGACCTACGCCTTCATCAAGGGCGCCGCCGCCAAGCTGGGTATCTCGCTGGTGCCGCTGGCCATGGACCAGGACGGCGTTCGACCCGACGCGGTGCAAAAGGCGCACCGTGAGGCCAACCTCTCGGCCATCTACATTCAGCCGGCGCTCCAGAATCCGCTCGGCATGACCATGTCTGCCAACCGACGGGCGGATCTGGTGCGCGTCGCCCAAAAGCTCAACCTTCCGGTCATCGAGGACAATGTCTACGGCTTTCTCGACGATGAGCCGCCGCTGGCCGCGCTCGCGCCGGACTCCTGCATCGTCATCGACAGTCTGTCCAAGAAGGTCGCGCCGGGCCTGACGCTGGGCTTCATCGTTCCGCCGCGCCGCTTGCGCGAAAGCGTGATCGCCTCGGTGCGTTCGGGCGGATGGACCGCATCGGGCTTTGCATTCGCGGCCGCGCAGCGGTTGATGGCCGACGGCACCGTTGCCGAGCTTGCGCGACTGAAGCGCCTTGATGCGCGCGCCCGCCAGCAACTGGCCGCCGATCGTCTGTCCGGCTTCGATATCCAGACCAACGCGAAAAGCTATCATCTGTGGCTGCCGCTGCCGCCACACTGGCGCTCACAGACGTTCGTCATGGCCGCGGCCAGACGAGACATCGCCTTGACGCCGTCGACGACGTTTGCCGTGACATCAGGGCATGCGCCGAACGCCGTCCGGCTGGCGCTGGGAGCACCGAGCATGGATCAGCTCGATAGCGGTCTGCATACCCTGGCCGCGATGCTCAATGCGGGGGAGGACGATTCCGACTCGACGGAGTGAGCGAAATCCGGCATGCGCCGCTAGTCCTGTTCGCCCAGGGCTTTGAAGGGCGACTTGCCATAGGGGTAGAAAAGCTCCTTGCGGCCCTGCTGCCAAAGGGCTTTCAGTTCGGGCGTCGTGATGTCCCAGTCCGGCCGGCATTTTTTGCTGACGGCCCGCAGATCCAGGCGAAGCTCTTCGACGGTCGGACGGCCGAAGAACCAGTAGCCATTGTAGATCCTGTAAATGACGAGGCCGGGCTCCAGCACGATCACATGCGGAATCATCGGATCGTGAGCCGGATCGGTGTATTCGGCGATGTCGAGATCCCTTTGAACGATGCGCCGCGAATCGGAGAGAAAGGGCCAGTGGGCCCCCACTGCGCTGCGATACTCATTCGTCTGAATGATGGTGTCGGTGGTGATCGTCACCATCCGGCAATAGCCCACCTCCATCTCGCGATGCAGCTGCAGCAACCCTTCGGCCTGGCGGCGATCTTTCGGACAATAGCCGCCGCGGCCGAGCACGAGCACCATCGGATCCTCGCCCTGCAGCTCGGACAATTTTCGACGCTTGCCGGTGTGGTCGCTGAGCTCGTAGTCCGGGAAAATCGCCCCCGCGATGATGTCCGATCGCATTTGCATCTCCTTTTGGTTTCGCGCGGCCGGGAGCGTCAAAGGTCGACGACGATGTCGCCCGCGGGCTGTGAGCAGCAGATCAGCACATTGCCATCGGCCGGCGCATCGACCGGCTCCGGCCGATAGCCGACCGTTCCCGCCAACAGTCCGGACTCGCAGGCGTGGCAGACCCCGGTTCGGCACGACCAGCGCACGGGCACGTCACAGGCTTCGGCGAGTTCGAGCAGGTTTTGGAACGATGGCCCCCAGCACACATTGAGACCGCTGCGCGCGAACGACACCAGCGGTCCCGGGCCGCGAGAGCCGACCGGCGGATGTGCCGGCCGCCGCGGCGACGGAGCGATGCCTGGCGTCATGGACGGCCCGGCCCCGAACATCTCGGTGCGGATGCGATCCGGCGCGACGCCCCACGCTGCAAGGTCGCCGGTCAGACCGCTCATGAAGCCTGCCGGCCCGCAGATATAGAAGTCCCCGTCGCGTGGGACGTTGAGCGCCTGAAGCACATGCAGATCCAGGTGTCCGGCGCTGTCAAAATCGACAGCGGGCCGGTCGCCTGGCTCGGGCGCGCTGTAGCAGATATGGCGGTGGTGGCGAGGCAGCGATTCCAGCAGCGCGCGCGCCTCCGCGGCAAACGCGTGGTCCCGGCCGTTGCGGCTGCCGTGCAGCCACCAGATGTCCCGGGTCGATGCCTCGGCCGCCAGCGCGTGCAGCATCGCGAGCACCGGTGTCACGCCGATCCCGGCACTCAACAGGATGACCGGCCGCTCGCCCTGCCGCAATATGAAACTGCCGCGCGCCGCGCTGGCCTGCACGATGTCGTCCACCCGAAGCGCATCGGCGACGTAGGCGCTGGCTGCGCCGTGCGGCTCGCGCTTGACGCTGACGCGATAGGATGCGCTGCCGGGCGGTCCCGACAGCGAATAGCTGCGTATCAGCGCCGGCGCCGAACCCGGCCCGAGCCGCAACGCAACGAACTGGCCGGGCAGCGCGGCGGCAACAGGGCGGCTGTCCGCGGGCTCGAGCACGAGCGACGTCACATTGTCGCTTTCGCGCACCTTGCGCGCGACGCGAAACGGCCGGAAGCCGCGCCAGGCTGGCGGTGGACCGGACGCTGCGACAAGCCCGGCATTTCCCGTCGCCGCGCCATCCTTTGCCTGCGCGAGCAGTGCCGCGAAGGACTGACGCCAGCCGCCGCTGAGCGCTGGAATGCGCAGCGCGCGCTCCAGGCGATCGCGCGGGTGGGGCGGCACATAGAGCAGCGCGTTGATCTCGAACACGCTCATGCGTTCGGGCCCGGCCGCGACCTGCGTGATCTCCGAGCCGGCCGCCACTTCGCCTTCCTCGATCACACGGAAGTAGAAGCCGGGCCTGCCGTGCTTCACGAGCAGCGCGGCCATCTCCGGCTCCTCCATCCGGATGCCGAGCCGGTAACAGGTCACGCGCGGCTGCGTCACCTCGAACACTGCGCCGCCGATGCGATAGCGGTCGCCGATGCACACCTCGGTGTCGGCCAGACCCTCCACGGTAAAGTTTTCGCCGAATTGGCCGCGTACGAGGTCCGTTCGACCCAGCCGCTCCTGCCAGTAGCGATAGGATTCATGCTGATAGACGAACACCGCGCGCTGCTCGCCGCCGTGGCCGGCCTTGTCTCCCTGTCCGTCGCCGTCGATGTTGAGCCGGCGCACCATGCGCGGGCCTTCGACCGGCGCCTTCCAGATGCCGGTATGAACCGTCTTGCCTTGCCATGTGACGTCGCGCGGCAAACCGACATTGACTGAAAGCAAACGTGCCATCGCGTGGTCCAAACGATGCCTGCGCCGTCCGCAAGCCGATCTCTAGAGCCGATGCGTCATCGTCCACGGCCAATCTGCATCCGCACCGTTTCGTTGGCTCGTTAGTCGTTGTTAGACTTTGCGAGCAAAGCCCTGCCGGAAGCGCGTGGTCTGACTTTGCCGCGCCGGTCGACGCCGGCGCCGTCGCGCGCCAGGCTTCGATGAGATCAAGCTGCCGCTGATGTCAGCCCTTCTCGGCTGGGGGCTGGCTCGCCCGCGCGACCCTGAACCGCCTTGACGGCCTCGACCGCTGCCCAACTCGATTGCATACAATAGAAATAGATCGACTATTTTTTAGGCTGATTGGATGCGCCAAATCGCTCTGATCGGAATCGCGCTTGCATAAATCCTTTTATTTACAATGCGTTGATCGCTTGGTGCCCATAAAACCGGCTCTGGCATAAAGCTTGCGACGGCTTCCTTGGGCGACACCGGTCGGTGACGCCAAGAACGGGAGTGGCGGCGAGATCCGCCCAGGGAGCAGACGATGGATTTTGGCAGGATTTCACGGCGCCATGTGTTGCAGGGTGGCGCGGCTTTGACGCTCGGCACTGCACTCGGCGCCCGGTCGGCGCTCGCCGCGGAGACCACGATCGGCTTCATCTATGTCGGGTCGCGCGACGACTACGGCTATAACCAGGCGCATGCGCAAGGCGCCGCTGCGCTGAAGAAGCTGCCCGGGCTGAAGGTCGTCGAGGAAGAGAAGGTGCCGGAGACCGACGCGGTCGAGAAGACCATCGAGTCGATGATTAATCTCGATGGCGCGAGCCTGCTGTTTCCAACCTCGTTCGGTTACTACAATCCGCACGTGCTGAAGATGGCGGCCAAGTTTCCAAAATTGCGCTTCCAGCATTGCGGCGGCCTGTGGACCGACAAGGACCCCAAAAACGCCGGCAGCTATTTTGGCTATATCGACGAGGCGCAATACATCTCCGGCATCGTCGCCGGCTATTCGACCAAGAGCGGCAAGCTCGGCTTCGTCGCGGCCAAGCCGATCCCGCAGGTGCTGCGCAACATCAACGCCTTCACGCTGGGCGCCAGGCTTGCCAATCCGAAGGCCACCACGCAGGTGATCTTCACCGGGGACTGGTCGATGCCGGTCAAGGAGGCCGAGGCCACCAACAGCCTGATCGACCAGGGTGTCGACGTGCTGACCTGCCATGTCGACGGGCCGAAGACCATGGTCGAGAACGCCGCGCGGCGCGGTGCCATGGTGTGCGGCTATCACGTCAACCAGTCGCCGCTGGCGCCAAAGGCCTATCTCACCGGCGCCGAGTGGAACTGGGAGGCGCTGTATCCGAAATTCGTCAAGATGATCGCGGCCGGCGAGACGATTCCGAATTTCTATCGCGGCGGCCTGAAGGACGAGATCGTCAAGGTGTCGCCCTATGGCGAGGCGGTGTCGGAAGAAGCGCGCAAGCACGCCGATGACGTGAAGTCCAAGTTCATGTCGAGCGATTTCGTCATCTTCAAGGGTCCGATCTCCGACAACAAGGGCAAGGTCGTGATCGCGGCCGGCACCGATCGTGGCCAGAAGGACGCTGAACTGGAGAAGATGGACTATCTGGTCGACGGGGTGATCGGAGCGACTTCGTGACGACAGACACGGCGGATTCCGCCCCGGCGGCCGCGATCGCGCCGGCCGCCGATGCTGGATTTCTGCAGCGTCACGGACAGGCGATCGAGTATGTCCTGATCCCGGGCGCGGCGCTCGCCGGCGCGCTCGTCGTGTTCGGCATCTTCGTGGCGCTGTTCGGCAAGAACCCGCTCGATCTCTACTTCTATATGTATTACGGCGCGTTCGGCACCTGGTTCTCCTGGCAGAACACACTCGCACGTGCCGCGCCGCTGATCCTGACGGCGCTGTGCACGGCCTTGCCGGCGCAGCTCGGCATGGTGATCATCGGCGGCGAAGGCGCGCTGCTGATCGGCGCGCTGGCGGCAACATCGGCGGCGCTGGCGCTGCCATGGGCGCCGCCGCTTGTCGTGCAATGCGCGATGGTGATCGCCGGCATCGTTGGCGGCGGGCTCTGGATCATGCTCGCCGGCGGCCTCCGGCAATTTCGCGGCGTCAATGAGACCATCTCCAGCCTGCTGCTGGTCTATATCGCGCTCGCCATCCTCAACCACCTGGTCGAAGGACCGATGCGCGACCCCGCGAGTCTCAACAAGCCGTCGACGCGCGAGATCGGCGCCGCCAACATGATCGGGACCATCCCGGGCACCGACGTGCATTGGGGGCTGGTGTTCGGCCTGGTCGCGGCCGTCGCCTGCTACATCCTGATCTATCACACCACCTTCGGTTTCGCGGCGCGCATCGCCGGCGGCAACATTCGCGCGGCGCGCATCGTCGGACTTTCGGTTGGCAAGCTGATCATGACCATCTGCTTTCTCGCCGGCGGCGCGGCCGGGCTTGCCGGCATGATCGAGGTCGCCGCCGTGCAGGGCCGCACCAACGCCAATCTCGCCGCCGGCTACGGCTTCACCGGCATCCTGGTTGCGTTTCTGGCGCGGCAAAATCCGCTCGCGGTGATCCCCGTCGCGATTCTGCTCGGCGGCATCAGCGCCAGCGGCGGACTGCTGCAGCGCCGGCTCGGGCTGCCCGATGCCTCCGTGCTGGTGCTGCAGGGCATCATCTTCGTGTTCGTGCTGGCCAGCGATGCCCTGTACGGCCGCATCGGTTTTCTGAAAGGAAAGGGCTGAGATGGCCGACGGCGGAATCGGACTCTGGACCGTCCCGCTCGCGGTGTTCGGCGGCGCCATCCGCGTCTCGACACCGTTCCTGTTCGTCTCGCTCGGCGAATGCATCACCGAGCGCAGCGGCCGCATCAATCTCGGCCTCGAAGGCACGCTGGTGATGGGCGCGATGAGCGCCTACGGCATCTCCTATCTTTCGGGCTCGCCCTGGCTCGGCGTGCTCGCGGCCGGCGTCACCGGCGCGCTGCTCGGAGCACTGCATGCCGGCATCTGCTCGCTGCCGCGGGTCAACGATGTCGCGGTCGGCATCGCACTGATGCTGTTCGGCACGGGGCTGGCGTTCTATCTCGGAAAACCGCTGATCGAACCGACCGCGGCAAGATTGCCGGCGATCGATTTCGGCTGGTGGAGCGAGACAGCGCAGGTGCGCGCGGCGCTGCGCATCAACGTGCTGTTCCTGATCGGCGTCGCGCTGGCCCCCCTGCTCTATTGGGCCTTCAGGACGACGCGCTGGGGCCTTCTGATCCGCACCGCCGGCGAAAGCGCCGACGCCGCGCGCGCCATGGGCCACTCCGTGCTGCTGATCCGGTTGCGCGCCACCATGGTCGGTGGCTTCCTGGCCGGCATCGGCGGCTCGTTCCTGTCGCTGTTCTATCCCGGAAGCTGGAACGAGGGCCTGTCGAGCGGCCAGGGCATCACGGCGGTGGCGCTGGTGATCTTCGCGCGCTGGGACCCGATGCTGTGCCTGTGGGCCTCGCTGGCGTTCGGCGGTGCCGCGGCGCTCGGCCCCGCGCTGCAGTCGGTCGGCATCACCTCCGGCTATCACCTGTTCAACGCCGCGCCCTACATCCTGACGCTCGCGATCATGATCATCACCTGCTCGCCGAAGCGCACGCTGACCGGCGCGCCGGCCGAGTTGTCAATCACCCGCTAGAGACCTGCCATGCCCGAGCGCCACATCACATCCGAACCCTATCCCTGGCCCTATAATGGCGATCTGCGCCCCAACAACACCGCGCTCATCATCATCGACATGCAGACCGACTTTTGCGGCGTCGGCGGCTATGTCGACAAGATGGGCTATGATCTGTCGCTGACCCGCGCGCCGATCGAGCCGATCAAGCGCCTCCTTGCGGTCATGCGCGACAAAGGCTTTCACATCATCCACACCCGCGAGGGCCATCGCCCCGATCTCGCCGACCTGCCGGCCAACAAGCGCTGGCGGTCGCAGCAGATCGGTGCCGGGATCGGCGACCCCGGACCGTGCGGAAAGATTTTGGTGCGCGGCGAACCGGGCTGGGAGATCATTCCCGATCTCGCGCCGCTGCCGGGCGAGCCCATCATCGACAAGCCCGGCAAGGGCTCGTTCTGTGCGACCGACCTCGAACTGATGCTGCGGCTCTCCGGCATCCAGAACATCGTGCTGACCGGCATCACCACCGATGTCTGCGTCCACACCACGATGCGCGAGGCCAATGACCGCGGCTTCGAGTGCGTGCTGCTCGCCGACTGCTGCGGCGCGACCGACCAGGGCAACCACGACCACGCGCTGAAAATGATCAAGATGCAGGGCGGCGTGTTCGGGGCGGTTGCGACATCGGATGCGCTGATCGGAGCGATCGCGTGACCGACCGACCGCACGCGCCAGACAAGACCTTTGGCGTCGAAGCCGCCGCCATGACCATGCGGTTCGGCGATTTCGCCGCACTCGACAAGGTCGACCTGAAGGTGAGGCCCGGCTCGTTCCATGCGCTGCTCGGCGAAAACGGCGCCGGCAAGTCGACGCTGGTCAAATGCATCATGGGCTATTACCGACCGACCGCGGGCGACATCCTGGTCGCGGACCGCGAGCAGGTGATCGCAAATCCGAAGGACGCGCACGCGCTCGGGCTCGGCATGGTCTACCAGCATTTCACACTGGTGGGCGCGATGACCGTCGCGGAAAACCTGGTGCTGGCGCGCGATGACGTGCCGGCCGTCGTCGACTGGACGAAAGAGAAAATGGAGCTCGCGGCGTTTCTCGCCCGCATGCCGTTCAAGGTGCCGCTCGACGCCAAAGTGTCGGACATCTCGGCCGGCGAGCGCCAGAAATGCGAGATCCTGAAACAGCTCTATCTGAAGCGGCGCTTCCTGATCCTCGACGAGCCGACCTCGGTGCTGACGCCGGGCGAGGCCGACGAGGTGCTGGGCATGTTGCGCGCGATGGTCGTGGCTGGCGAATTGACGATCCTGATGATCACCCACAAGTTCCGCGAGGTGATGGCGTTCGCCGACGAGGTCACGATCCTGCGACGGGGCAAGCTCGCCGGCAAGGGCCGCGTCGCCGAGCTGACGCCGGACGACATGGCGCGCACCATGATCGGCGCCGAGGAGCTGACCGTGCAACCGGCGCGCAGCGGACAGCTCGGCAAGCCGCGGCTGGAGCTCGATGGCTTGCGCGCGCTCGATGATGCCGGCGCGATCGCGGTGCGCGACGTGTCGCTCACCATCAAGAGCGGCGAAATCGTCGGCATTGCCGGCGTCTCCGGCAACGGCCAGCGGCAGCTCGTCGAGGTGCTGGCAGGCCAGCGCGAGGCCGAGGGCGGCGCGATCCGCGTTGCCGGTGACCCCTACCACGCGAGCCGCGAAGAGATGCGCCGGCACAAAATGTCGCTGCTGCCGGAGGAGCCGCTGAAAAATGCCTGCGTCGGCGGCATGAGCGTCGCCGACAACATCGCCTTCCGCGAGTTCGACCGTGCGCCGTTCGCGAGCGGCGGTTTCTGGCTGAACCGCACGGCGTTCCGGAGTGACGCGCGAAAAAAGATCGCGCAGTACAAGATCAAGACCCGCACCCCCGACACGCCGATCGCGGCGCTCTCCGGCGGCAATGTGCAGCGCGCGGTGCTGGCGCGCGAGCTCGGCAGCAAGGTCGAGGTGCTGATCGCCGCCAATCCCTGCTTCGGGCTCGATTTCGCGGCGGTGGCGCAGATCCATGCCGAGATCATGGCGGCGCGCAACCGCGGCGCCGCGGTGCTGCTGGTCAGCGAGGATCTGGACGAGCTCTTGGAATTGTCGGATCGTCTGGTCGTGATGTTCCACGGCCAGTTCGTCTATGAGGCGCCGACCTCTGCGGTCGACCTCACGGAGATCGGCCGCCACATGGCGGGGCATTGATGACCGACCGAGGCCATCTCGGCAAAAACGCGATCGATGAATTGTTCCTGCGCCACTCCTTCGAGGTGGCCCGCCGCTCGATGGATCACGGCAATCATCCGTTCGGCGCCATCCTGGTGGACGACAAGGCCAATGTGCTGATCGAGACCGAGAACGGTTTCATGCCGGCGCATGACGGCACCGCCCATGCCGAGCGCTTGCTGGCAACCGAGGCCTGCCGAACATTGGGCAAGGACGTGCTGGAGAAATCAACGCTCTATTCCTCCGCCGAGCCCTGCGCGATGTGCGCCGGCGCGATCTACTGGGCCGGCATCGGCCGCGTCGTCTACGGCCTCAGCGAACACCGGCTGCGGGCCATCACCGGCAACCATCCGGAAAACCCCACCCTCGACCTGCCCTGCCGCGAGGTGTTCGCCCGCGGCCAGCGGCCGACCGACGTCGTCGGCCCGCTGCTGGAGGAGGAAGCGGCCGCGCTGCACGACGGCGTGTGGACGAGGTAATTACGAGAGCGGTTGCCCAGGTTAGAACTCGTCATGCCCGCGCTTGTCGCGGGCATCCACGTCTTTCTTTCCCGCTGATCCAAAGACGTCGATGGCCGGGACAAGCCGGCCATGACGGATGAGCATCAGAACTTCACGGTGATGCCGCCATAGACGGTCGACTCGGTGCAGCTATGGTTGCTCACGCCGGGCGTGACGTTGCAGACTGTTGAGGCGTTGTGGTCGATGCCGAACTTGTTCTGCCAGTAGCGGTAGGCCACCCAGAGATCGACGAAGTGGGTGTACTTTGCGCCCAGGACCGCCTTCGAGGCATCGAAGGTCAGGCGGATCGGCTCGGCGTTGAACTCGACCGCGGTGGGCGTGCCGGGAAGCGGCTCGTTCTCGTTGCCTTTCTTGCCATACCAGCCGGCGCGGCCGCTGATCGACCAGAACTGCATGTTCTCCGGCAGGAAGCCGAGGTCCATGTAGTAATTGGTTTCGATCGCCCAGGTGGGCTTGAAGCTTCGGTTGCCGTCGGTGAGGCAGGTGACGCCCGGGATGGTGCCGGCAAAGCCGCCGCCGCATTGCGTGAAGGCGTTGCGGTTGAAGAACTCCCAGTACATCAGCGGCGCGACGTTGAAGTAGCCCTTGTAGGGCAGGTCGAACGCGAACTGCAGGCCGGCGACGACGTCGCGCTTGGCCGGCGCGAGATAGGTATTTTCGGTGTTGGCATCCATGCCGACCTCGAACGAGACGTTGTGCAGCGGCCCCATGGTGAAGGCCTTCGTGTTGAAAATCTCGTTCCAGCCAAAAGTCGAGCGGAACAGGCCGTAGATCTCGGTCGCGCCTTCGCACGCCGACGGCGTTGCGATGCCGGTACCGGGATTGAACACCACGCCGGCATTGGTGCAGGGATTGGCCGGATCGTTATGGTCGGACTTGAACAGCGAGATGGTGAAGAAGTTGGTGCCGTAGGCCCAGAGGTCGAAATGGGTGAACGAGTAGACTTGCTTTGCCGTGGTGCCGCTGATGCTGCCGTCCGGACGGCGCGACCACATGCCGGGGTCAGTGCCCTTGGGCATCCAGGAGAAGGAGACGCGGTCGTCGATCACCAGGAAGAACGGGAGGTCCGCTGGCGCCTTCTTGGCCTTGGTCGGAAGGTCGGCGGCCTTGGCGGCATCGGTTGCACCGGTTGCGAACGTGGCAAGCGAAAGTAGCGCGGTCGCAAATGCTGTGTGACGAAACGACATGAAATTCCCCCAAGTTGACGAACTGAAGATTGGCCCTTGGGTGTCACAGTTGCCCTGTTCATCGGGGCGGAGAAGCCTCAACTTTGTCCACGACCTGCCGCAGGTTTGACCAATAAGTGGCGTTATATCAGTGATTTAGATGGATATCGCAGCGCAGCATGGCGCGACCCGTGCAATCTGTGGCTGAATGCCTGAGAGACGGGAACCGCAATTGTTTCCATTGGGATTTTTGACGATGAGCGTCAAAATCCTGGAGGCGCAAACGATTGCGAAGCGTCGCGCGCTGGGCTTTCCCGCGAGAGGACGAATCCCTTGCTCAAATCGGCGTCAGGACTGACATGCGGGTTCCGATTTGTCCGGACCGTCATAATTTTGCAACAGATGAGGGGTGCGGAAAGACCTCTGCAACGCTCAGAGACCTCCCCCTGAGGGGCAGCGGTGATGGCGAGCCAGACGGCCGCGATCAATCGGCATGGCAAGAAATCCGTGCGTGATCTTGCCGAAGGGTTGAGCAGGGGCTGGCGCTTTTTCCCCACTTACGCCCAAATCCAAACTGCCCCAGTATCAAGCAACTCACTTTTGCAGCACGTGATCGCGAATGTCCGATTCAATGACCGATCCTCAGTCCAGCGAAGTCCCTCTGCTGAAGACGGTCGGCCTGACCAAGCGCTACGGCGACTTCCTCGCCAATGATGCCATCGACATCGAGATCCGGCCGAAACAGATCCATGCCCTGCTCGGTGAGAACGGGGCCGGCAAGTCGACGCTGGTCAAGACCATCTACGGGCTGATCCAGCCCAGCGCCGGCGAGATGCTCTGGCAGGGCCACCCAATCATGCTCGCCGGCCCGTCGGAAGCGCGTGCGCTCGGCATCGGCATGGTGTTCCAGCACTTCTCGCTGTTCGAGAATCTCAACGTGGCCGAGAACGTCGCGCTGGGTCTCGACGGCCGCGAATCGTTCAAGGAGATGTCGGCGCGGCTCACGCAGGTGTCCCGCGACTACGGACTGCCGCTCGATCCGAAGCGCCAGGTCTGGCAGCTCTCGGTCGGCGAGCGCCAGCGCATCGAGATCGTCCGCGCGCTGATGCAGAATCCGAAATTCCTCATTCTGGACGAGCCGACCGCCGTGCTGACGCCACAGGAGGCCGACCAGCTCTTCATCGTGCTGGAGCGGCTGAAGGCGGAAGGGCGCGCCATCCTCTACATCAGCCACAAGCTGGAAGAGGTGAAGCGGCTCTGCGACACCGCCACGATCCTGCGGGCTGGCCGCAAGGTCGCAACCTGCAATCCACGCACCGAAACCGCGGCATCGCTCGCGCGCATGATGGTCGGCACCGCAATTGCCGAAGTCAGGCCGGCGCCGGGGCGGCACACCACCGTGCCGCGCCTCCTCGTCAACGACCTCTCGCTGGCGTCAGAAGATCCCCACGGCGTGCGGCTCAAGCACATCTCCGTTGAACTGAAGGGCGGCGAGATCCTGGGCATCGCCGGCGTCGCCGGCAACGGACAGGACGAATTGTTCGCGGCGCTCTCCGGCGAGCGACTGCTGAAGGAGCCGGGCACCATCGTGATCGACGGCGTGGCCTGTGGCCATCTGTCGATCACCGAGCGCCGCAAGCTGGGCGCGGCCTTCGTGCCGGAAGAACGGCTCGGCCATGCCGCCGCGCCGCGCATGAAACTGTCGGAGAACGCGCTTTTGACCGGTCACGCCGCAGGCGGCATGGTCAACCATGGCTTCGTCAACATCCAGGCGACGCTCCGGACGGTCGATCGCACCACCGAGGCGTTCGATGTGCGCAAGGCCAGGCGCGATCCGGAAGCGGCGAGCCTGTCCGGCGGCAATCTGCAGAAATTCGTCGTGGGGCGCGAGATCCTGCGCAATCCTGCCGTGCTGGTCGTCAACCAGCCGACCTGGGGCGTCGATGCCGGCGCGGCGGCCGTGATCCGCCAAGCCCTGCTCGATCTGTCGGCCGCCGGCGCCGCGGTGCTGGTGACGAGCCAGGATCTCGACGAGCTGATCGAGATTTCGGACCGCATCGCCGTGATGTTTCATGGAAAACTCTCGGCGCCGCTGGCGCGCGCGGACGCAACGCGGGAGAAGCTCGGTCTGTTGATGGGCGGCAGCGGCCTGCAGCACGACGATCCGGAGCCCAGGGAAACAGCGCATGCAGCTCGTGCTTGAAAAGCGCATCGAACGATCGAATGCGATCGCCGTCATCTCGCCGCTGATCGCGATCGGCCTGACGATCGTGACCATGAGCATCCTGTTTACCCTGCTCGGCAAGAACCCGTTTCAGGCACTCGCCGTCTACTTCATCGAGCCCCTGACTGACGGCTATTCGCTGCAGGAGATCGCGGTCAAGGCGACGCCGCTGGTCATGATCGCGATCGGACTGTCGCTGTGCTATCTCGCCAACGCCTGGAACATCGGCGCAGAGGGACAATTCCTGATCGGCGCGGTCGCTGGAAGCTGGATCGCGGTGAGGACGCAAGGCACCGACGCCGGCGCCTGGGTGCTGCCGGCGATGCTTTTGCTGGCTGCGGCCGCGGGCGCGCTCTATGCGCTGATCCCGGCGCTGTGCCGGGTGAAGTTCGGCGCGAGCGAAATTCTGACCAGCCTGATGCTGGTCTATGTCGCCGAACTCTTCCTCGATTATCTCGTGCGCGGGCCGTGGCGCGATCCGCATGGCTACAACTTTCCGACCACCGCGGAGTTCGACCCGGTCGCGACCGTGCCGGTGCTGATCCAGGGTGGCCGGCTGCACCTCGGTTCGATCATCGCTCTTCTTGTCGTCGCCGCCGCCGCCGTTCTGCTCGGCCGCACCATCAAGGGATTCGAGATCCGCGTGGTCGGCGCCGCCCCGCGCGCGGCCCGCTTCGGCGGCTTCAACGCCAACCAGCTGATCCTCTTGACCTTCGCGATTTCGGGCGCGCTCGCGGGCCTCGCGGGGATCATCGAGGTCGCCGGACCGGTCGGACACCTGCAGCCGGGCATCTCGCCCGGCTACGGATTTACCGCGATCATCGTCGCGTTTCTCGGGCGGCTGAACCCCGTTGGAATATTAATTGCAGGGCTTTTCCTCGCGCTCACTTTCATCGGCGGCGAGCAGGCCCAGATCGCAATGAAAATCCCGCTTGATGTCACCAAGGTGTTTCAGGGCATTCTGCTGTTCTATGTACTCGCCTGTGACTCGCTCATCCTCTATCGTTTCAGGCTGATCCTGCCGGCACGAAAGGTCGCCCGTGGAGCTGTTTGAAGCCATCATCCTCTCGGTGCTGTCGGCATCGACGCCGCTGCTGATCGCCGCGACCGGCGAGCTCGTCACCGAGCGCGCGGGTGTGCTCAATCTCGGCGTCGAGGGCATGATGATCATGGGCGCCGTCTGCGGCTTTGGCGGCGCGCTGTTGACGGGATCGATCACGATCGGGGCGCTCTGCGGCATCATCGCCGGGACTCTGATGTCCCTGCTGTTCGCCCTCATGACCTTGGGGCTCGCGGTCAACCAGGTCGCGACGGGCCTGGCACTCACCATTTTTGGCATTGGCCTGTCCGGCCTGATCGGCGCCAGCGTCGTCGGCGAGCAGATCACGCCGGCGCCGCATCTGCATATTCCCGGTTTCACCGAGCTTCCGCTGCTCGGCCACGTGCTGTTCGGCCAGGACGCGTTCGTCTACCTGTCGATCGCGCTGATCATCGCGGTCTGGTATTTTCTTTACCGCAGCCGTGCCGGCCTGATCCTGCGCGCCTGCGGCGACAATCACGTCTCGGCGCACGCCCTCGGCTATCCGGTGCTGCGCATCCGCCTGCTCGCGGTGATGTTCGGCGGCGCCTGTGCCGGCCTTGCCGGTGCGTACCTGCCGCTCGCCTACACGCCGTTCTTCATTCCCGGAATGACCGCGGGCCGCGGCTGGATCGCGCTGGCGCTGGTGGTGTTCGCATCCTGGCTTCCCGGCCGGCTGGTCGCAGGCGCCTATCTGTTCGGCGCGGTCTCGATCCTGCAGCTGCATGCGCAGGGCGCCGGCATCGGGATTCCCTCACAATTCATGTCGGCGCTGCCTTATCTCGCGACCGTCATCGTGCTGGTCGCGCTGTCGCGGACGCGGACCGGGGGATCGACCGCGCCGGCCGCCCTCGGCACCGTGTTCGTGCCGGATCGTTGATGTCGTTGTCCGGCGTGCGCGAAGGGGGCGCCGCGCTCGGATGAAAGGTTTCCCCGCCTGTTGGAGATTGACCATGAGGAAAACACTTTTTGCCGCGGCCGCCGCGCTCCTGCTCGCAGGACCGTTCGGCGGCAGCGCCGATGCCGCGGACAAGCTGAAGGTCGGGTTCATCTATCTCGGCCCGATCGGTGACCTCGGCTGGACCTATCAGCACGACCAGGCGCGTCAGGCGCTGGTCAAGGAGTTCGGCGACAAGATCGAGACAACCTATCTGGAGAACGTTCCGGAGGGGCCTGACGCCGAGCGCTCCATCGAGCAGCTGGTGCGCGCCGGCAACAAGCTGATCTTCACCACCTCGTTCGGCTACATGGACCCGACGGTGAAGGTGGCGAAGAAGTATCCAAACGTGCATTTCGAACATGCCACCGGCTTCAAGAAAGACAAGAACATGTCGATCTACAATGGCCGGTTCTACGAAGGCCGCTACATCCAGGGCGTCATTGCCGGCAAGATGTCGAAGGCCGGTGTGCTCGGCTATATCGCCTCGTTCCCGATTCCCGAAGTCATCATGGGCATCAATGCCACGATGCTCGGCGCGCAGACGGTCAACCCCAACATCAAGGTCAAGATCATCTGGGTGAACACCTGGTTCGATCCTCCGAAGGAGGCCGATGCCGCCAAGGCGCTGGTCGATCAGGGAGCCGACGTCATCATGCAGCACACCGACTCACCGGCGGCGATGAAGGTCGCGGCCGAGCGCGGCAAGCTCGCCTTCGGCCAGGATTCCGAGATGATCAAGTTCGGCCCGCAGACCCAGCTCACGTCGATCATCGACAACTGGGCGCCGTACTACATCGCGCGCGTCAAGGCCGAGCTCGACGGCACCTGGAAGGAGGAAGACACCTGGGGCGGCTTGAAATCGCAAATGGTCGTCATGGCGCCTTTCACCAACATGCCCGATGATGTGAAAAAACTCGCCGAGGACACCAAGGCCGCGATCATCGACGGAAAGCTGCTTCCGTTCAAATGCCCAGTCGTGGACCAGGACGGCAAGACGGTCGAGTGCAAGGGCGGCGACCATCTCGACGACGGGCAGGTCCTCGGCATGAACTTCTACGTGAAGGGCGTCGACGACAAGGTGTCGGGGAAGTAGGGGCACTCTTTACCTCTCCCCGCCTGCGGGGAGAGGGAGCGCACCGAGCTATCCCGCCTGCATCCTCTTCGCCGCGGCGCTGTGGCGGCGGATCAGGTCGGCGATATCGAGGCCGGGGATCGCGCCACCGGTCACCACCCATCTGCCGCCGACCATCACGCGGTCGGCGCGATGCGCGCCGCACAGCACCAGCGCGGCCAGCGGATCGCCGGCGCCGGAGAAGCGCAGCTCGTCGAGCTTGAACAGCGCAAGATCCGCCGCTCTGCCGACTTCGATCTCGCCAAGTTCGGGACGGCCGATACAGGCAGCCGAGCCCTTCGTCGCCCAGCGCAGCGCGTCCCTGTGACTGACTTTGGAAACGCCGTAGCGCGCCCGCTGCAGCAGGAAGGCGGCGCGCACCTCCTGCATCAGGTTGGATTCATCGTTCGACGCCGAGCCATCGACGCCGAGGCCGATGCCAACCCCCGCCGCTTCCATGTCGCAGACCGGGCAACAGCCCGAGGCCAAAATCTGGTTGGAGCAGGCGCAGTGGCTGATGGTGGTCCTGGCTTTCGCGAGGCGCCGCATCTCGGCGGCCTCGAAGAAGATGCCATGCGCGAGCCAGGTGCGCGGCCCGAGCCAGCCGCATTGCTCGAGATAGTCGAGCGGCCGGCAGTCATATTTGTCTTCGCAGAACCGGTTCTCGACCTCGGTCTCGGCAAGATGCGTGTGCAGCCGGACATCGAGCCGCGCGGCCAGCTCCGCGGTCTGCTTCATGAGCGAGGTCGTGACCGAAAACGGCGAGCATGGCGCCAGCGCAATCTGCACCATCGCATCCTCGCTACGCTGGTGATGCCGGGCGACGACGCGTTCGCTGTCGGCCAGGATCGTGTCTTCGTCCTGCACCACGCTGTCCGGCGGCAGGCCGCCGTCGCGCTGCGACAGGTTCATCGAACCGCGCGTCAGCAGCACCCGCAGGCCGAGCCGCTTCGCCACGGCGACCTCGATGTCCACGGCGTCTTCGAGACCCGATGGGAACACATAATGGTGATCGGTCGTGGTGGTGCAGCCCGACAGCAGCAGCTCCGCCATTGCAACGGTGACGGCGAGATCGAGCGCCTCCGGCGTGAGACGCGCCCACACCGGATAGAGCGCCTGCAGCCAGGGAAACAGTTCGCGGTCCATCGCCGCCGGCAGGGCCCGCGTCAGCGTCTGATAGAAATGGTGATGCGTGTTGATCAGGCCCGGCACCACCACATGCGCGCTGGCGTCGAACACGACGGCATCGGCGGTCGCTGGCACAGCCCCTGCCGCAACCTTTTCGACGATCCGGCCCTGTCTGACCACGATACCGCGCTCGGCACCGTCGGCGAGAATGGCCAGGGGATCCCTGATCCAGATCGGTTGCGTGTCGTTCATCGCCTCCATCTCCACCGAAGTGTCGCGCGCAGCCCTGCGCCAGCGCGCAATCTCTGCAATTTGAGCGCCAATCTGTCCACTTGCGAGTTGGCGCCGGTCTTGCAAGGATTCGCGCTGAACTGATCCGCCGTTCGGAGCGTCGCGTCGTCCATGGACCTGAACACCATCACAAAAGTGATCCGGCCACGGAGCCGGGCCGAGCTGCCGGCCTGGACCGGAGGCGATGCCTGGCTTGCGGGTGGAACCTGGCTGTTCTCGGAACCGCAGGTTCACTTGAGGCGGCTCATCGACCTGACCGACCTCGAATGGCCCGCGCTCACGATCGGCGATGCGGGTCTGGGCATTGCCGCCACCTGCACGGTCGCGCAGCTCGACGCGCTGGCCTGCCCCGCTGACTGGCTGGCCGCGCCGCTGATCAGTCAATGCTGCCGCGCCTTTCTCGCCTCGTTCAAGATCTGGAAGACGGCAACCGTCGGCGGCAATCTCTGCATGTCGCTGCCCGCGGGACCGATGATCGCGCTGACCGCGGCGCTCGACGGCGTCTGCACGATCTGGCAGGCCGACGGCGGCGAGCGAAAAATCGACGTCGCCGATTTCGTCACCGGCGACGGGCGCAACCGCCTCGCGGCCGGCGACCTCTTGCGCCAGATCGATATTCCCCTGGCGGCGCTCAGGCGCCGCGCGGCGTTCCGTCAGATCTCGCTGACGCCGGTCGGGCGCTCCGCGGCGCTCCTGATCGGCACCACCGGGCGCGACGGCGATCTTTTGCTGACGGTGACGGCCTCGACGGTGGCTCCGATCCGGCTCCGCTTTCCCGTCATGCCCGAAACCCGCGGCTTGCGTGACGCGATTCTCGAACGCATCACGGACGATCTTTATCACGACGACGTCCACGGCAAGCCAGCCTGGCGGAAGGCGATGACACTGCGGCTTGCCGAAGACATTCGTGCGGAACTTTCGGGCGCCGCGCGGTCATGAGCTTTCTGATCAACGACAAGAAATTTTCCGCCACGCCGCGGCCGGGCCAATGCCTGCGAACTTTCTTGCGTGACACCGGCCATTTCGGCGTCAAGAAGGGCTGCGACGCCGGCGACTGCGGCGCCTGCACCGTGCTGATCGATGGCGAGCCGGTGCATAGCTGCCTGATTCCGGCGTTTCGCGGCGAAGGCCGCGCGATCACGACCATCGAGGGCCTTGCGAGCGAGGCCACGCTGCATCCGATGCAGCAGGCTTTTCTCGACGCGCAGGGCTTTCAGTGCGGCTTCTGCACCGCAGGCATGATCCTGACCTGCGCATCGCTGAACCAGGCGCAGCGGCAGGAGCTCGGTGTCGCGCTGAAGGGCAACATCTGCCGCTGCACCGGCTATCGCGCGATCGAGGATGCGCTCGACGGCAAGACCAATGTCGAGCAGGTTTTGGCTGGCGACGCGTTCGGCCGCAGCCTGCCCGCGCCAGCCGGGTCAGAGGTCGTGCAGGGCAAGGCGCCGTATACGTTCGACACCGCGATCGAGGGCCTCTTGCATATCAAGCTGGTGCGCTCACCGCATCCGCACGCAAGAATCGTCGCGATCGACAAGAGGGCGGCGCTTGCGGTGCCGGGCGTGCTCGCGGTGCTGACCCCTGAGGATGTGCCTGACGTTCTCTACTCCACCGCGCGCCACGAGAAGGCGTGGATGGACCCTGATGACACGCGCCTGCTCGATAACATCGTGCGCTTCGCCGGGCAGCGGGTCGCCGCTGTCGTTGCCGAGAGCGAAGCTGTGGCGGAAGAGGGCTGCCGGCGGCTGAAGGTCGATTACGAGATTCTGCCGGCAGTGTTCGATCCGGCGCAGGCGACCGCGCCCGGCGCACCCGTGCTGCACCCCGGCCGGACCAAGGAGCAGCGCGTTGCCAATGCCGCCCAAAACATCGTCGCCGAAGCCCATGGCGAGTTCGGCGATGTCGCCTCCGCGCTTGCGGCGTCCGCCGTCACCTATGAGGGCACCTTCACCACGCAGCGCGTGCAGCACGCCGCGCTGGAGACGCATGGCGGGCTTGCGTGGCTCGATGCTCACGGGGTGCTGAACATCCGCTCCTCGACGCAGGTGCCGTTCCTGACCCACCGCGCGCTGACGCAGATCCTGTCGCTTGCCCCGGAAAAAATCCGGGTGTTCTGCGAGCGCGTCGGCGGCGGTTTTGGCGGCAAGCAGGAGATGTTCGTCGAGGACATTCTGGCGCTCGCCGCGCTGAAGACCGGGCGCCCGGTGAAGCTCGAATTCACCAGAGAGGAGCAGTTCTGCGCGACCTCGACGCGGCATCCGATGCGCATCGCGGTGAAAGCCGGCGCCGACGAGGACGGCAGGCTCACGGCGCTGCAGCTCGACGTGCTCTCCAACACCGGCGCCTATGGCAATCATGCCGGCCCCGTGCTGTTTCATGCCTGCGGCGAATCGATCGGCGTCTATAACTGTCCGAACAAGAAGGTCGATGCGGTGGTCGCCTACACCAACACGGTGCCAGCCGGCGCCTTCCGCGGCTACGGCCTGCCGCAGACCCTGTTCGCCGTGGAAGCGGCGATCGACGAGCTGGCAAGACAGCTCGGCCTCAGCCCGTTCGAGATCCGCCGCCGCAACGTCGTAAAGCCCGGTGATCCGATGCTGTCGCCGCAGGGCTATGGCGAGAGCGACGTGCGCTATGGCTCCTACGGGCTCGACCAATGCCTCGACCTGGTCGAGCGCGCGATGCAGGCCGAGACGTCAAGGCCCGAGCTTTCGCCGGAATGGCTGATCGGCGACGGCATTGCGCTCACCATGATCGACACCGTGCCGCCCGACGGCCACATCGCCGATGTCGAGATCGCGCTGCGTGACGACGGCGGCTTCGACCTCGTCGTCGGCACTGCCGAGTTCGGCAACGGCACCTCGACCGTGCATCGCCAGATCGCCGCGACCGTGCTGAAGACGAGCGTCGAAAAAATCTATCTACGGCAATCCGACACCGCCAATGGCGGTCACGACACCGGCGCCTATGGCTCGACCGGCACGTTTGTCGCCGGCCGCGCGACGCAGGACGCGGCGGAGAAGCTTGCCGGCGTGATCACGCAGTTCGCAGCGAAGCTTGTCACGGCCGACCCGGCCGCCTGCGCACTGCACGGCGAGGCCGTCGTCTGCGGCGAGGAGTACGTGTCCCTGGCTGAACTCGCAGCCACCGCGAAAGCGCAGACCATCACCCTGGCCGCGCATGGCAATTCGCAGGGGACCCCGCGCTCGGTGGCCTTCAACGTGCAGGGTTTTAGGGTCGCGGTGAACAAGGACACCGGCGAGCTCAAGATCCTCAGGAGCGTGCAGGCGGCGGATGCCGGGCGCGTCGCCAACCCGATGCAGTGCCGCGGCCAGATCGAGGGCGGCGTCGCGCAGGCGCTCGGTGCCGCGCTCTACGAGGAGATGGTGATCGATGCGAGCGGCCGCGTAATCAATCCGCGCTTCCGCGACTATCACCTGCCGTCCTTCGCAGACGTGCCGCGCACCGAAGTGCTGTTTGCCGACACCTCAGACGCGCTCGGGCCGCTCGGCGCAAAGTCCATGAGCGAGAGCCCGTACAATCCGGTCGCCGCCGCACTCGGCAACGCGATCGCCGCGGCCACCGGCATCCGAGTCACATCGGTGCCGTTCAAGCCCGACCGGCTGCTTCCATTGTTGCAGGCGAAGTTTGGCAGCTGAGGGCAGGCTCGCGCGCATCATATTCGTCGTCAAGGCCGGTTGTCCCGGCATGGCGAGTGGGAGTGTGTCAGCTGCCGCGATAGGTCGTGTAGCTCCAGGGCGTGACCAGCAGCGGGACGTGCAGATGGCCTTCCGGCTCGCTCACCGCAAAGCGCAGGGGGATGCGATCCAGGAACGGCGGCTCGGACAGCGGCACGCCGCGCGCGGCAAAATAATCGCCGACCGCAAAGCTCAGCTCGTAGCGGCCGATCGGCACCGGGCGGCCGCCGATCAAGGGCTGATCGGTGCGGCCATCGTCATTGGTGATCGCGCGCGTGATGACGCGGCCCAGCCCGAGCTCCGAGAGCTCGACCAGTTCGAGGGCGATGCCTGCCGCGGGCTTGCCGCTGCTCGTATCGAGCACATGGGTCGACAGCCGGCCCAAAACCCTGAGCCGGTCGCTGCTCGTGACGAGCTGATCGAGCCGCAGCGCCGCGATCCGGCAGATTTCGGCAATCGCGCTCTCCACCTCGGCCGCCGCGGCGTTCGGCAGGCGGCGCTCAAAATCCCTAAGAATGGAATCCTTGGTATGGCGGCGGACGCAGACGATATAGGGAAAGCCGAACTTTGTACGGTAGGCGTCATTGACGCGCTGGAATGCGTCATATTCCGCATCCGACAGCCGGTCGAGGCCCGCGCTGTTCTGCTCTGCATCGGAGTCCGCAGTCAGACCGGCGGCCCGCTGCGTCTTGTTGGCGAGATCCGGATGCGCCCGGATCAAGGCGAGGCGTTGTTCGGGCGGCGCGCGGTGCACCACCGCCCTCATCGCGTCGTAGAGCGGCGCTACGCCGGCGAACGGTCTGAGGGCTGCGACCTGCTCGGCAATCCATGGCGAGTGCTCGAAAACGTTGCCGAGCGCGGCGACAAAACCGTCCGCATCGAGCGCGTTCAGGTCTGACAGCGCGATGGTCGCCATGGCCTATCCGATCTCGGGCGCATCTGCCGCCAGATGCATGAGGTTGCTGTGCCAGTGTTCGGCGATCTCGAGCCGTGTCGGCACCCAGACGCGGTCGTGCATCTGCACGTAATCGAGAAACCGCATCAGCGCCGCGGCGCGGCCGGGCCGGCCGACCAGGCGGCAATGCAAACCCACCGACATCATCTTCGGGCTCGTCGCGCCCTCGGCATAGAGCACGTCAAAACTGTCCTTCAGATAGGTGAAGAACTGGTCGCCGCCGCCAAATCCCTGCGCATTGACGAAGCGCATGTCGTTGGCATCGAGCGTATAGGGAATGATGAGCTGCTGTCCTGACGGCCCCTTGATCCAGTACGGCAGGTCATCGGCGTAGGAATCGCAGAGATAGAGAAACCCGCCCGCCTCCATCAACAGCCGGATCGTGTTGATCGACGAACGTCCGGTGTACCAGCCGCGCGGGCGCTGGCCGGTCGCTTCGGTGTGCACACGGATCGCTTCCGCAATCTCGCGCCGCTCCTGGGCTTCCGACATGTCCTTGTGCTCGATCCATTTCAAGCTGTGGCTGGCGATGTCCCAGCCGGCCTCCTGCATGGCGGCGACCCCTTCGGGATTGCGCTTCAGCGCGGTTGCGACGCCGAACACGGTGGTTTTCAGCTTGCGCTCGGAAAACATCCGCCACAGCCGCCAGAACCCGGCACGCGAGCCATATTCGAACATCGATTCGATGTTGGGGTGGCGCTGGCCCGGCCAGGGCTGCGCGCCGAGGACATCGGACAGGAATGCCTCCGAGGCGGGGTCGCCGTGCAGTATGTTGTTCTCGCCGCCCTCCTCGAAATTGACCACGAACTGCACCGCGACCCGCGCGCCATCGGGCCATTTCGGATCCGGCGGATTGCGGCCGTAGCCGCGCAAATCGCGGGGATATGAAGACTCGGTCATCTGTCGCATCTCTGCGTGAGGGAGATCATCATCCTTTGCAGCCGGGCCGGCCCGGCGCAAGGGCCAATCTCGCCGCGAATGCACTCGCGATGGGCAGGGACTGCCCGATGGAAACGCTGGAAAAGGCCATCGATCGATGTAACAGATTGGATCCTTGGCGGCGCGCGTCAGCCGAACCGCCGACGCGAACGCATAGCGCGCACGGCGTGACGGATGGAAACGGCGATGTGGGGAACGATCCTTTCCGAATGGCTGAGCCTGATGCTGCGCTGGCTGCATGTGGTGGCCGCGATCGCATGGATCGGCAGCTCATTCTACTTCATCCATCTCGACCTCAGCCTGAAGCCGCGCGAAAAGCTTCCCGAGGGCGTGCAGGGCGAGGCATGGCAGGTCCATGGCGGCGGCTTCTACCGGATCATGAAATATCTGGTGGCGCCGGCGCAGCTGCCGGACGAGCTGACCTGGTTCAAATGGGAGGCCTACACGACTTGGCTGTCCGGCTTCGCGCTGATGGTCGTGGTCTATTACCTCGACGCCGACCTGTTCCTGGTCGACAAATCGATCCTCGATCTGACACCGCTGCAGGCGGGCCTGTTCAGCTTCTGCAGCCTGGCGCTGGCCTGGCTGCTCTATGAAGCCGCCTGCCGCAGCGGACTTGCCGCGCACGAGCTGCCGTTTGCGATCGGCGGCTATCTCTTCCTGGTCGGACTGACCTACGCCTTCACCCACGTGCTGAGCGGCCGCGGTGCCTTCAACCAGATCGGCGCGATCATCGGCACCATCATGGTCGCCAACGTCTTTGCCGTGATCATTCCGAACCAGAAGAAGATCGTCGCCGCGCTGCTCGCAGGGCAAACGCCCGATCCGAAACTCGGCAAGGCCGGCAAGGAGCGCTCGGTCCACAACAACTATCTCACTTTGCCGGTCGTCGTGCTGATGATCAGCAATCATTATCCGCTGCTGTTCGCCACCCGCTACAACTGGCTGATCGTCGCGATCGTGCTCGCGCTCGGCCCGATCATCCGGCACTTCTTCAACGAGCGGCACGCGGGCCGCGCCTCGCCCTGGTGGGTGTGGGGCGTTGCCGCGCTCGGCATGGTCGCGATCGCGCTGCTGTCGGCCGCGGGCCCGCGCGACGCCAAGGCGGCCGCGCTTGCCGCGCCGCCGGCCTATGCCGAGGTCGAGGAGATCGTGCTGTCCCGCTGCAGCATGTGTCATGCCGCCGAACCGGTGTGGAGCGGCATCGTCACGGCACCGAAAGCCGTGCTGCTCGACAATGCCGAGCACATCAGGCGCAATGCGCGGCTGATCGGACGCGTCGCGGCATGGTCGAGCGCAATGCCGCCGGGCAATGTGACCGAGATGACCGCCGACGAGCGCGCCGTGCTCGCGGCGTGGGTGGCTGGCCAACGTTTGTGAGCGTCTTGATTCGTTCAGTGCGCCTGGGACGCGCCGCTGAGTTCGAGATAGCGCCGGACCAGTTCCGCCGCGCTTCGCAGGCCGGTCTTCTCCCGCGCCCGGCGCAGATGCGTATAGACCGTGGTGATGCTCACCCGCCGCTCCCGGGCGTAATCGGCCGGGCTCACACCCGTGCCGAGCGCCTGCACCAGATGCACCTCCGCATGGGTGAGCCCATAGAGATCCTGCAGGATCCGGCCGGTGGAGACCCGGCGCTGCGTCGGATCATGGACCATCAGCATCGCGACCACGCCGATGTCACGCTCGTCCCTGTGCTCGCTGCTCAGCGGCCGGACTGAAACCGTGCAAGGCGGCAGGCCGTCCTTGCGCTCGATTGCAAAATCCAGCAGCGTCGACGACCTTGCACCTGACGGGCGGCGGCTCCGGGTCAACGCCGCCGCAATCCGGCTCCTGAGCTCCGGCGTGTAGAACCTGACGATATCGCGGTCGACCGAGAACACCCTGCTGCGCGATGCCAGCACGTGCAGTGCGCGGTTGGCGAAAGCGATGCTGCCGTCGTGCCTGAGGAGCGCGATGCCGTCGTCAAGAAGATCGAGCGCAGTCTCGAGCAGCGCTTCCCGGGAGGATGTGGTCTTCGAATCGGTGTTCATCGAAATGACCGGGTTCCCTCTGCATCGATGCAAGAGTTGCGCCGGCGCGATGGTGCAGAACAACTTTGGTCATAATGTATCTTTCGCACGCAGAACTTTGTGATCCGGCTCATAGTTCCCCGGAATATTACGGGGATTTGCCCGAATCTTAGCGGAGTAGTTGCATCTACAAGCAGAACCTCTCGTGAGTTGAAGGATAAACAGGCGGTAACACTTTCCTCCTACGACGGGAGGACGATCATACCCCTGGCTTGCGGTATAGCTTGACCGTCACCTACGCACGAACGGAAGCAGGCCATGACCGCCGTTATCGTCGATCGCTTCGAGGACATTTTCAGCCGCTATCTCGATTCCGGACTGGGTCTGCTGGGGCCGGGGTTAAACCACCTCGTGGTGCTGCTGATCGCGCTCGAGACGGTTCTCGCGGGCCTCGTTTGGGCGCGCTATCACCAGAAGGGACTCAACAACGGCCTGGCCGCGAGCGCGATCTCGGCCGGCGCGTTCGCAGTGCTGCTCTGGTATCCGCAACTGCTGAACCTGATCCTGGCCAATTCCTATACCAGCCTCGGACTGCCGCCGACATTTTCCCCCGACAGCCTGCTCCGGCCGAGCCAACTCGTCAAAGCCGGCGTCGATGCCGGCGGCAGCCTGCTTGCGGCGGCCAATGCGCTCGAGCACGTCTCGCTGTCCGACCATTTCGTCGAGATTGTGGTGTTCATGATCGCGGCATGCGCCGTGCTGACGGTGTTTTTCATCCTCGCGCTCAGGGTGTTCGTCGCGCTGCTCAATCTCAAGCTGGTGGCGCTGGCCGCTTTCGTGCTGCTTCCGTTCGGCGTCTGCGGCCAGGCGGTTGATCGCACCAAAAAGCTCCTCGGCGCGGTCGTCGACGCCGCGGTCGAGGTCCTCGTGCTGATGGCCATCGTGGGACTTGGAACCACCTCGTTCGGCCAGATCGTGCACGGGCTCTCCGCCCGCCTGTCACCCGATGACGCCCTGGTCGAGATGCTGGCCGCGTTTGCGCTGCTGGCGCTCGGCATGTTCGGAAGCAACAGCGTCTGCGGCTCTATCACCACGGCGCTCCGCCGATATGGCAGCGAGTTGGAGGCCGCATCCCGGCATTTTCCAGCCGTCTCGCGCAAGGTCGCCGCAACGGCGCTTTCCGCCAGCGCGCCGGCAGGCGCCGTAACACATGGCGGGCTCGCGTTCCGCACGGCGGAACTTGCGGCGGTCCGTGACCCGGCTGATTGAGCGCCCTGGACGACGCGACCGGCTGATCCTGCAAGTGACGATGATGCCATGACACCATGGCGCGCCAACGCGCTGCCGAAACGGTTGCTTGCACTGCTCTGGGCCGCCGCCGCGGCCGTTGCGACACTCGGCTGGCTCTATCTGATCTACCGGATCGTCGGGTCTCTCGTAGGTCAAGTCATCGCGTGAGGGCATTTGGTCGCAAGCGATGCAATCGCTCGCAAGATGGCCGTATGCAACATTCCAGAGACGCCAGCGCTTGACCGAAATGCGGCGACGTCGTGAATGGCTCCCTGCGCTGGGGTTTTCAGGCGTCCGCATTGGCTTTCGCCGCGTCAGGTTGAGCCCGAGCGATACGGCTACCTCACAATTCCTCTAATTGACTCCATCCGGATGCGGCGTAGTTTCCTCGCTGGGCCGCGACGAGGTCTCCCACACCAGCAGAGCCAGAGCGGGTCGCTCCCGCCAGCGCCAGTCAAAGTGGGGCGGTTCCACGCGTGTGGTGCACCTGGAACGGCGCTGGCAACAGCGCCGTTCTTGTTGCTGCCGTGGCCAGCCGCGCTGGTCGACATCATCCGAAGCCATTGGCAAGTGCCCCGTTCAGTCCGGCTCAGCCGAAACCGAAGGTGGATCCTGCGAAGGATTTGACCCGGAGCATGGGCAGCACGGTGCTGAGGACCGCCGAGGCGACGTCCCAATATCGCGCCACCGCGTTCGACTTGTCGGGCAGGCTGAGGAATTCGTTGAAGTCATTCATCGTTTCCTGAAAAACGAGAATGAGGGCCTCATACCGCGCACTGAGGCGAACGAAATATTCGAACAGCACCTTCGCGGCGGCCTCGTAGTCCATCATCGTCTCGGCAAGAACGGCCATCTGCTGCTTCTGATTGCTGTCGGCCGTTTTCCGGTTCGTTTATCTCGTCCGCGAGCGCCGCCTTCAGCTTCCTGTTCTCCTCCCAGAGCTTCGTGATTTCGCCCTGTGTCGTGTCGTTCATCATGGTTGCTCGGCGTTCTCGATCGACCCCAGGATAGCTTTCGTTGGAATTGAAAGACGCCGTGCATGCGCGCGGAAGCTCGGAACGATTCGAACGTCCGCCCCCCGGATTCGTGGTCTGATGCTCTATCCAGCCGACCTGCGGGCGCGTGTTTCGCCTGTGGTCGCGGACTGCTGGCCCCACCCGCCGTTTCACGATGATCGGTTTAGACCGCGAAAGAGGGCCTTTGCTACTCGCTCCGGTCTCGCGCCGGGCGGCAGGCTCGGTGCAGGTCGAAGCCCGTTGTCTGAATCCTGCTATCATGCCACTATAAGTAGAAGTGTGTTCTCGTCTCCCATTGAGGTCCGATATGTCGAACGCGCGAGCTCCTTCGAAATTGACGGCCCGCTGGTCCATGGTGCTGCCCAGGGCGCGCTTTGCGCCAAACCTGATTGTGGTTTCACTGGCCCTTGCCGCAACCATCCCCACACCGGTTCTGGCCCAGCAAATCGAGTTTCAGATTCGGTCGGCTGACCCGGCCGACGACTATCTCACCTGGGCACCAGCGCCGGCGCGGATCCGTCAAGTCCCACAATCCGGAGCGGCGGACAGAACGGTCGTACTCACGAACGACGCCGAGCAGCCGGCCCCTCCGGGTCGAAAATTACCCTTGGACGGCAATGTTGCCTTCGCCAAGACAATCACGCCGGGCGCGACGGCCACCGAACAGACCTTGCAACTCGTCCTGCCAAAGGACGGCTCCTGGGTGGACCTTTTTGTCGCGGGCAGTTTTCCGCGTGCCAGCAGTGCCGACAAGGACGCGATCATCGAAGTCCATGACGGATCGGCGACCGGACCCCAGATCTTCAAACATGCCACCATGGTGCGCATTCGTAAGGATCATCGTGATCTCACCGACCAGGAACGCAGCAACTTTCTGACGGCGCTCTCGAGATTTCTTCGCGAGCATCGGGGCTACGAACGGTTCGTTCGCATTCACGAACTGGCGTCCATGGGAAAGTACCAGGAACCTCCAGACTATTTCTGGCCTGACCTGGCGCATCGCGGTCCGGGGTTCCTGGCCTGGCATCGGGCTTACCTTCTTTCCTTCGAGCGTGAACTGCAGAAGATCGATCCGTCGGTCGCACTGCCCTACTGGAAGATGGAGCAACTCCCGAGCGTGTTCGATGAGAAGTTCATGGGAGCCAATTCCGTATCGACAGAAGCCTTTGTCGAGCCGACATTCGCGACTTCGAATCCGCTGGCTCATTGGGCGGTGAATGGTGAGGCGCTGTATCGGTTTCCATATCAGCGGAACGATCCTAAGGATCTGAAGGCCCGCTTCTTTTCCGATGAAGTTTTGTTTGTGGAAACGACCTATGCGAGGTTCGAGAGGAAACTGGAGGCCAACCCGCACAATCTGGGTCACAACTGGACCGGCGTGTGGATGCAGAACTGCATGATTTCACCGAGCGATCCGGTGTTTTGGCCGTTTCATACCGGATTCGACCGGCAATGGGCGAAGTGGCAATGGACCGGTGGCCGCGTGCTGCCCGATGGCGGCGCTGAAAGCTATTCTCCGAATGACGCTTTTGATGCCACGGTCGCCGGCTGCGACGTAACCTCGCCCAACGGATGTGTTCCGATCGGTCACCATCTCAAGGACACGATGTGGCCCTGGAACAGTGCCGTCGGACCGGGGACAACGATCAAGGGGAATCGGCCCCCTGCGGACCTTTCCCAAGACTATATCGGGCCGTTCCCGAAGGCCTCGATCACCGGACTGTGGCCTGCGCAGCCGGCCATGCCAACTCCTGGCGACGTGATAGATTATGCCGGGATCAACCCGCAGCGCCTCGATATGGGTTTCGCTTACGATGACGTCCCCTTCGGCACCAAGCCGCAACAGGTCGTAGCCATGGCAGCATCCGCAAACTCCACGCCATCCGGCGCGCAGACTGGCGGGGGCGGCTCCGCGCAAGTCGAACCAGAGGCGTCCGCGGCGCTCGCAACGCTGAATGACCGGAATCGACCGGAAACGGAACGGATCGCCGCCTTGCGGATGCTGACCCCGTTGCCGGACAGCGCCGTCGTCCCCGCCGCTATTGCGGTGCTCAACGAGACCGGGCGAAGCGAAGCACTGGGCGAGGCGGCGATCGAGGCGCTCTCGTTGCAGATGATGTTCGGGCAATTCGATCACCAAGCGCACCATGCCATGATCGAAGCGCTTCACACCGCGCTTGCCGACAAGGACATCGCCGTTCGTCAATCCGCGTTGCGCGTTCTGGCATCGCATCGCGATCCGGCACTGATTGACAAACTCGTCGCGTCACTCAACAACCCCGCGAACAAGACCTTTGCGACTGTCGACGCAATCCGCGGATTGGCTGTAGCAGGCGGCGCGATCAAATACGCGCCAACCATCCGCAAGCACATCGCGACCGGAGACAACGACGTACGAGCCGCGGCCATCGTTGCGCTTGCGCCCGATGCGGCAAGCCGGTCCGAGATCGAGGCGGTTCTCGCCGACCGCAACCAGCCCGAGGTCGTGAGATCGGCGGCCATTCGCAGCCTCGCCGCGGGAGATTCCGCGACCACCGATCCTCTGCTCAATGTGGTGAAGAATGCACAGGAGCAACAGAACCTTCGCGAGCAGGCGGCCGGGGCTTTGGCGGCAACACTGGAAGCTCGTGGCGCCGCGCTTGGCAAAGTCCAGCTCAACGACATCGCAAGTGAACTGAGGAAAGTCGATTCGACCAAGCTTCCGGCGGTCGATCGTGCGCTCAAGGCAACAGACGCACTCAGCAGGACAAAGTAGATGGGCGACATCGAAAAACCGGTCGGCTTCGCCGACGTCAAAACCATCCTCGATACCCTGGTGAGCGGACACGGGTGGGATGACCTCACCTTCGTACACGGGAACGCGTTCGGCTGGGCCGACAAGGCGGCGCTCGCAAATGCGGTGGTCCGCCCGTTTGGTTCAGATCCCGCTTTTCGCTTGATCGATCCGTCGCTTGTTGGCGTCGGTCGCGCCAAGGAAACGAATATCTACATCGCGCTCACCGTTGGCATCGCCGGATTCGAACGGATGCCCTTCGGAGGCCCGTATGCGACTGACGAGCAACTCGCGCTGATCGCCGAGTGGATCGACGACGGAATGCCGGATTAGCGGCAACTGCCGCGACAGGCCAGCTGCCGTTCGAAGCATATCGAATTGAGCGGCAGCGCGGCGACAGCGATCTCGCGTGTCAGGCTCGGAAAATCGTTCAGAAGCTCTTGCAGCGAGCGACCGCTTTCAACGCGGTCGAGGTGCGTTGAAAATCGTCAATCTCGGACGGCGTGCCGCGAGTAACGTGGCTTGTGTCGCGCAGGTCATGCCGTTTGTCGCCAGCGCCGCGATGCTTGTATGCAGATCGCGTAAATCGTTCCGCGCCAGTGTCGAAAGGAAGCAAGCTCGATGGATGCGGAAATGATGATTGCCGGTCAGCTTGACCACCGCGTTCCGACGCGCGCTTGATGTCCGACGGGACCTGCTCTTGCTCCACAAAGCTTGAGCGTCAATTCCGTTGAGCAGTCCAGTTGCCAGAGCAGAGCGACTGTCCCGAGCGACCGGTCCAGACGCCTCGACCGGACGATTCGGAGAGCCTGCCGGACCCCCACGCATACCTCCCACCGACCCTGACCGATGCTTTAACCGCCCCCGACGTCGTGACCCGGCCTCTGAAAGTCAAAATGTTGGGGTGGCTGATATGGCCGTCGGTGACGTTGACCGTGAAATCGTAGGTGGGATCACAAGGCCCACGCTGCGTGGCGAAGATCAGATTCCATGTGCCGTCAAAGCGGGAACTAGCGCCTGCCGGACTCGCAAGGCCCAAGTAGATTCCGGCGACCAGAGCAAGAGCTGAGCTGCGGACCATTGTCGCTCTTGAACAACGCATGGTGCCTCCCCCTTGATCGTCTGGCGCTGTCCTATTTAATCGCTCGATGGCCGTCGGGAAGTCCGAACGCAACGGAACCACTGGCGTTCCGGTGACGGTCATCTGCCAATCGGTCTCGCGGGCTCCACCGCAATGGACTTGGTGAGACGCGCGATGCCGGGCTCGGCTGCCACGTAGGTCAGCGGGCGCACTCATTCCATTGAGCACGACTTTGGCGCCAGCGCCCGCGAACGCACCCGCGAGACGTACGCCGTTCGTCCAACCGGTCACCACGGTCATCTTTCCTTTCAGAATACCCATTTCATTCACCGTGTTCTGGCTTGCAGTTGCGATCAGGCGACCAGGCTTCTTTCGCGCATCCGGAATGAATTTCGTACCGGCTGCTGCAGATAGTCATGCACCACCGTGCCCAGGCCAAGGGTCAGGTCGGCAAGGATATGAATTGCGGAGACGATCTCGAGAACTGGCAACTCGGCAACAGGAGCCAGCGCGTGAGGCGTAAGGGCGAGGGCCGCGGGTCCGGTCCACGCTCCCTTCAAGGTTATTTCCTGAAGCCGGTACTCCACGAGCTCACAGATCCGCGGGCTGCCATCGACGTGTGGAATGATCTTGAGCAGGAAGTTCGGCTCCTCGAGAGCGGCCTTGACTTGCGCCAGGTCGGCTTCGCGATGCTTGTAGCCCATGGTACCTGTTGCAACCCGCAGCGGCCCGTAGTCCAACGTACCAACGAGCGTATCGACCTCCGTTCGCAGCGTCGGCTGGGCGAGCTTTTTCGGAAAGCCCCAGAGTTCGCGCCCCCCAGCGATTGGTCCCTCGTCGTCGAGAAACATGCAGTGGGTGTAGCCGCCCCTGCGTCCGCGAAAGGATACCGGAATCACCTGCCCGCTTTCGGTGTAGTCACCGAAACCGTTCGAATCCGGCATGCGGATGAATTCGTACTTGACCAGCGCCTCGCGCGGATCGAGTTCGAGCGGCTCGGGCACGACAGCGCGCAGTCTCGCCGGATTGGTGCGGTATGTGATGATCAGATATTCGCGGTTGACGAACCGGTATGGTCCCGGCGGATAGGCGGGGCTGGTGAGCGGCATTGCGAACGCCCGTTCCAGAATTTCCTTTTCGCGCATTTCTTGAATCCTTCTTTGTTTTGAGATTGACCTTATTCCCGACCGTCGCGTTCGAGATCGAACGTGAAAACGCCGTCCAGACTTGTTGGCCGGGCAAGAACCTCGGGATGGCGTAGCGTGCGGATCGCATCGTGATATCCCGCGCGCCAATGGTCCTGCATCGACAGGCGCGAAAACTCGTAATCTTTCGAATGGCCCTCGTAATTCCGAGCGCGGTAGATCAGCTGGACGATGTTGTAGACCTTGTCACTGGCAACCGATTTGAGGATTTCCAGATCATCGTTCTCCTCAACATCGCCCGGAAGCCTGCGCAGCAGCGCGGCAATGGCACGCTGGACTCGATGCACGTTCTTGAACTGACTGGTGCTCGCGCGCGTCCGGCTCGAAAATTGAATCTCCTTGTGGCGCGTGGCGACTTCCGCAAGATTGCGCGGAACGGTGCCTTGCGAGCTCCAGAGATCGACCTGAAATGCAAGGGTATCCTGGCGGCGTGGGTTGCTCTCGATCACCCATTGCAGCGGCGTGTTGGACACCAGCCCGCCGTCCCAGTAATGCTCGCCATCGATCTCGACCGCCGGAAAGCCAGGCGGCAACGCCCCGCTCGCCATGACATGTTCGGGCGCGATCTTCTGATTGGTGGTATCGAAATAAACAAAGTTTCCGGTCCTGACATTGACCGCGCCCGCGCTGAGGCGCGTCATCCCGGCATTGAGACGATCGAAGTCCACCAGACGCTCGAGCGTTTGCTTGAGGTGCTTGGTATCGTAGAAGCTGGTCGCCGCCAGCGTGCCGCCCGGTTGCAGCCAAGGCATCAGCGGCCGCGCCGAGAAAAACCCTGCTGCACCGAATGCAGCAGCCAGATTGGCGCTCATCTGATTGAGGAGATTGCGTGCGTCCTCGCCTCTGGCCAAGTCAACGATTGGATTGACCGACCAATCCCAAAGTCCGCTCGACGTCACCTGGGTCCAGAACTCGCGCAACCTGTCGACGCGGGACTCGGGCGGGTTGCCCGCGATGATCGCGGCATTGATCGCCCCGATTGAGATGCCGGCGACCCAGTCCGGATGGATGTTGGCCTCGGCCAACGCCTCGTAGACGCCGCCCTGGTATGCGCCCAGGGCGCCCCCGCCCTGCAACAGCAATGCGATGCAGTCGAATGGCAGCCGCCGATCAGCCGTTGTGATGTTGTGTGGTCGAAGTTGGAAATTCATGGTTTGCGTCACTTTCCTGCTGCGGGCTCCCCAATCCGCCTCTCTTCGGGCGCAGGTTGGAGAACGATTGATATGGATTGTTGATGTGCGCCCTCGGCCGAACTACGCGTCCAGTTCGACCTGCGTGCCCGTGCGTCGGTCGGCGCTGGTCGGGGCCCCAGCCCAGGACTGCTCACCATCGGTTCCGGCAGACCGCATCCGCGGATGCTGCAGCGGACGGCGAGGCAGGGGTCTGCAATCCCGTTGCAAGGGCGCGCCGCGGGTGGCGATTCCTTGGATCGGCCGCCCGCCTGCGCCATCAAGACGAAGCCCCAGGCACGCGAGCGCAAGCATCACCAGAAGGTTCAAGCGTGCAATCCGGGGGTCTGGTCTGAGTTTGCATCGCCCGACCCGGATCCAATGTGTTGACATCGTTTGTTCCATGGTTTAATAAACTATACGGTATAGTTTGAAATCACAGATCGATCGTGCTGTCAAGCAACCACGTTCACAAGCCCGTGCTCACGCTCGGCGAACGTGTCGGCGAGCCGGCAGTCGATTAGGGAAATGAGGAAGAGATGGATATGCCGAACCGTAAACTTGTCGCGGCCACCTTGGTCGCAGCTTGCATCTGCAATACGGCTGCTATTGCCGAAGACCGTGGAACGCCGGAGCAGCCAGCCGCGTGCACACCCGATGCCTTTCGGCTTTGCAGCAACTACATCCCGGACGCCGACAAGGTTGAAAGCTGTCTGAGGCAAAGAAAGCTGGATCTGAGC